>Ga0247810_10000249_pt1 | contig 77534 bp, 64 predicted proteins | sample UWRJL119311C1_FD_179918 | JGI IMG/M metagenome (GOLD analysis project Ga0247810, IMG submission 179918) | Plant litter microbial communities from Arlington Agricultural Research Station in Wisconsin, United States - UWRJ-L119-311C-1 | ecosystem: Environmental > Terrestrial > Plant litter >...
GTTCCGCGCCACCGACGGACACCAGTGGTGGTTCGACTCCGGCGCCGTCTGCCTCGACTTCGCGTACACGGGTGCGATGGGCGACAACCCGGCGTGGGAGATCCTGCACGGCCCCGACGACCTCACAGCCTGGCTCGAGGGGCGATTCCCCGGCGTCCACACTACCGCCAGCGAGCGCGACGTGACAGACGGCCAGGCCCTGAGGGCGGCGATCGCACGCAGCGCCATGGCGGCCAGCCGCGACGAGGCGCCCTCCGCGGAAGACGTCGACGTGATCAACCTGTTCGCCGCGACCCCCGATATCCCACCGGCGCTCGAGGGCGGTTCACGCCAGGCCGGCCGCACCCGCGCCCGCGCCGGTCAGGCCCTCTCCGCCATGGCGCGCGAGGCCGTCTCCCTGTTCGACGAGGAGCAGCGCGAACGTGTCCGCGAGTGTGCGGCGGATGACTGCGGCCTGGTCTTCTACGACGAGTCGCGGTCGAACAACCGGCGCTGGTGCTCGATGAAACGCTGCGGGAACCGGGCCAAGGTGCGCACCCACCGCGCGAACGCCCGCTGAAAGAGCGTCATTTAGCCCACAAATTCTCAATTACGCTGTTGCGTTCCGGTCTGCACGGCTACGCTTGTGTCCTGGGTACCCCAGACCCCGGTCGCCCTCCACAAAGCAGTGTGAAGAAGGGGGTCTGCCGTGTTCCACCCAAGAGCGAGAGCCCAGACGAACGGCCGCCCGGCGAACTGGGTCAACTCGATGTTCGTGCAGTCGATCATCGACTCGTTCACGCAGTTCGGCATCGAGAACGGCTTGGACGAACTCGACTGGAAGATCCAGTTCCAGGACGGCGACATCTACATCCACGGCACGCCCCCGGCGGAGCGGGTCCGCCCGATCGACCTCTGCATCGAGTGGGCCAACGCCATGGGCATGACCGAGTACCTGCTCGACGCGGGCGAGAGACGCTCCACCTGGTACGTCTACGACTCCCCGTGGTTGATCGAGATCAACGCGGAGCAGTTCAGTTCCTAATCATCCTCATGTCAAGGTCGTCGTCTACGGGAATGTTCTGGGGGCAGTGACGCGGCACTCGACGAGACCATCAAGATGGCGAACGGAGACGTGCGCGAGCTCGTCGAGGCCGCGCACGAGACGCTTCCGGACTCGCCGCTCGGAGACGTCTCAGAGAACGACCGAATCACTGCCGACCTGGCCGCCGCGTGCGAGCTCCCCGACGGTTTCGAGATCGACCAGTCACAGCCGTAGCGTTCTAGATCACTCTGATCGAGATCAACGCCGGGCAGGAACGTCTTCCGTCATCGATTCCACGATGCCGACGAGAGCTGCACCCACAAAGCCCCAGCGCGTCGTGGATTCCGGATCCGACTGGAGAAGGCTGGGCCGCGCGAGGTGGCGCTGCGCCACGCCCTCGATGAGGGAATTGCTCGCGGTCGCGAGATGGGCCACCGAGAGGTCCCCGCGCATCCGCTTCTCGAATATCCGCAGAATCTCGGAGTAGAAGTCCTGCGCCCTGGTGAGATCGCGCTCCTCGACGGCGCCGAGCGCAACGACCACCGCAGACTGCACCGCGCTCTGGGCTGATGCCGACGCCGTCGCCGACCCGGAGGCGAGCAATGCAGAGGACGCGAGCCAACGGGCGGAGGTCGTGATCGCGTCGAGACGACGGGCGGTGTAGGCATCGATCTGTTCGACCAAGAGCGCACGGCGCGAGGCGAGGGACTTCGCCGATTCCACCGCCTGGAGCAGGGCGGCGATCTCCCCAGGAGCCGCGGCTTCGATCGTCGACTCCGCGCTGAACACCTCCGTAACGAGATCCGCCACGAATTCGTCCTTGGAGCGCCAGAGACGGTAGACCGAGCTCCGCGGCACTCCCGCAACCCGAATCAGATCTTCGAGGCGCACATTGTCGAAACCGATCGTCAGCCCGGCATCATTGAACACGTCGTGTGCGGCGGCGAGAACCCGACTGCGCACGTCGCGCGCCGGGATCCGCGGCGATCGACGAGCGTCCGCGCGGTCCCGCCGCGAGTCGTCGATTGCCCCTGAACCATTCATGCGCCAGCAATATTACGGCCATCCCCCGGCAACGGACGCGGGAAAAGAAACAGTTTTCTGCTCAGATTCCGCGGGAATCCAGCGCAGACGATAGACCTCGCACCCAAAAGTGACGGATACTAGGCTACGGGCATCGACACTACAAATCGACGCGTGTACCCATTCATTGGGTCGTGACAGCGCGCCTCTCGAATGAGACACTATGTCTCAAGGATCACCGCGGTCCGTTCTGGGGGGCCGAGACATGAGTGTCCACGTGTCGCGGACGTCTCGTCCGAAGGCTCACCCCGCCGCCCTCCGGCGACTACGCATCAGCCTCCGTGCGCCGGTACCGCCGGCGGTGGAGATCTCGGCTGTGGCCCTCGGCCCCTTCGGCGCGCTGAGCAGGGATCACCTGGTCGAGTCCTCCCGGCCGTCCTCTCCCGACGGCTCTTTGACACTCCTGCCGGCCGGGGCGGCGAACCCGGCACCGGGTCTGGCGATCGCGCTCGATCGCCTCGACGAGGCCGCGTGGGCGGTCGCAGTCGTCGTCGCCGTCGTCGGGCGTCATCCAGCCGGCACGGTGGTCGTGGAGGTGCATGACGACGACGACCTGATCGGCGAGATCGTGCTTCGAGAGCTGGGCACAGAGAACGTCGCAGTTCTCACCATCGCCTCCCGCGACTACGACGACTGGGAGCTCGCGCCTGAACGAGTCGAGTACGCCGTCGACGTCACGCAGGCGCTCGCCTCTATCGGCGTCCAGACCCACGACGACGGAGGCCCGGAATGAGCGGACAGTTCGACTTCAGCGGGCAGGGCGGCCCCGGCACCCCGCCGTCGATCGGCGGTCAGGGTGCACAGCCCGCTGCCTCCTCGTTCTCCCCCACCACGACCGCCGCGGACGCCTCCTTCCGCACTCCTGCACCCGTGGCCGGGGCGGCACCCCGGCCTCCGGTCGTCTGGATCGTCGCAGGCATCGCGCTGGCCGTTGTCGCGGCGGTAAGTGCGCTCGTCTTCGCAGCACAGCCCGCCGTGACCATCGTGGCCTGGTTCCTCGCCGGACCGGTCGCGATCTCGCTCCTCGCCGTCTACTCGTTCCGCGACACGGGGCGCCGCGCGAACGTGCTGTACTCGGTCGACCAGGCGGTGGTCTGGCTCTACCGAACCGGGCTCGTCGTGATCTACGCCGCCATCATCACCACAGCGCTCGTCATCGCCCAGTGGGCGGGACGACTGTGAGGCGTCCGGGCTGGCTGCGCCTTCCGGTCGGCCTCGCCGCTGCGGCGGTCGTCGTCGCGCTCGGCGTCTCTCCGACCGTGCCTGCCGGAGCGGCCCCGACCGCCCCGCAGACCGCCATCGACGCCTTCGGCGCCTGCATTGCGGGCGGCGGCATTGCCGATGTGCTGATGCTCGTCGACGAATCGACCAGCCTCCGCGAGAGCGACTCCGAGCTGGCGCGCGTGACCTCCGCCACCTATTTCGTCAACCAGCTCTCGTCGTACTCCGACAATGGCGGGCTCGACGTGAACGTGCAGGTGAGCGTCTTCGGCAACTCCTACTCGACTCTGCTCGGCTGGACCCCGCTCGGCGCCGACACCGTCGACACGGTTCGCGCCACAATCGCGGGCCTGAAGGACCGTACCTCCGGGTTCGAGACCGACTACTGGACCGCCCTCGACGGCTCCCGAGCGGACCTCGCCGCGGTCGCCGCATCCCGGGTCGAGAACTCCAGCTGCCAGGCTGTTGTGTGGTTCACCGACGGGAAGATCGCCTACGCCCCCCGCACCACCGACGGCCAACGCAAGAACTATGGCACCGAGAAGGTCTTCGCCCCCGGCGTGCAGCTCACCTCGGACGCCGCATCGACCGCGATCAGGCTCGCCGCGACCGACGACCTCTGCCGCACCGGCGGCCTGGCCGACCAGGTGCGGTCGTCGAAGGTCTACCTGTTCGGCGTGGGACTCAGCGGAAGCACGGCGAAACCGGGGGACTTCGACCTGATCGAGTCCGTCGTCGCGGGAACCAACACCGCCGGAGCGACCTGCGGATCGTTGCTCGACCCGGTCCCTGGCGAGTTCCATCTCGCCAGCGATATCGACAGCCTGCTGTTCGCCTTCGATGCGATCGGCCAGCCCGGGAGCAAGCCGGTCGTGCAGGAGACCGGAATCTGCCAGCTCGTCGCGTGTGCCGACCAGGGCCACCGTTTCGTGCTCGACACCTCGACGCCCGACGTGCGGATCCTCGCCTCCGCCGATGTCGGAGGATTGCAGACGTCCATTCAGCTGCCGAACGGTGAAGTCGTCACGCTGGTCAACCCGGGAGTCGGGCAACCGACGACGATCAGCCCCCAGGGCACCACCCTCAGCTACACCTGGGAGTCGGACAAGACCGTCTCGGTCGTGATCGCCCAGGCCACCGCCGCGAACGAAGCCTGGTCGGGACTCTGGCAACTGGCGTTCGTCGACCCGAGCGGCGCATCCGCCGACAAGCGGTCGCGATCGAACATCCACATCTCCGGATCCCTCCAGCCCGCCTGGATCAACGGTGACGGCCTCGAGCTGCACGTCGGCGACGTGCTCGACGACGCGGTGTTCGGGCTCGTCACGCGAGACGGCGCCGAGGTGGACCCAGGTGGAATCCTCGGCTCCGTCGAGTACTCGGCGACGCTGCAGGACAGCACCGGGGCCGAGACGGTCCTGCTCGACACCACGGATACGAGCGAGATCGGTGTAGCGCACTCCGTCGATCTCTCCGACGCCGCCATCGGAGACGCCCTGCTGACGCTCCGACTCGGGATCACCACGGCCCCGGCGACGACCGCGAGCGGCGAGCAGATCCCCGGCACCGCGCTGGAGCCGTCGACCGTCGCCCTGCCGTTGAGCGTCCTCGCGCCCGTCGAGTTCCCGACGGTCGCGTCGTCCATCGACTTCGGATCGGCGACCGGCGACGTCGAGCTCGAAGGCGAACTGCCGGTGAGCGGCAGCGGATGCGTGTGGTTGGCCGATTCCGCGAAGCCGACCATCGTCGCCGCGCCGGAGGGCCTCGGCGACATCCGCGTCGTGGCGGCGGGCGCCACGGGGCCCGACGACTGCGTCTCGGCGGATTCCGGCGAGGGCCTGCCCCTGACGCTCACCACGGCCGCGGGAGGGAACGGGAGCGTGAACGGCTCGATCCCGGTCATGATCGCGCCGGACGGCAACCCGGACAAGGCACTCGAGGTCACGGTGAGTTTCACCGCCAGCCTGCAGAAACCGCTCAACGCGACGAACTTCCTTCTCACCCTGCTCGTCGCCCTCGTGCTCGGCCCCGGCATACCGTTGCTCTTCCTCTACGCCGCCAAGTGGATCGTGTCGCGGATCCCTCCCCGCGCTCTCGCGGGGGCGCTCGTCGACGTGAGCGTCGAGCAGAATCAGGTGCTGCGGGCCGGAGCGCGATTCGCGCTCGGATCGGCCGACCGCACGCAGACGGTGTCCATCCCACGACGTGGTGCTCGGAGCCTGGTCGTCGCCGGTATCGAACTGCGTGTGCGCACCGGCGCCAACCCGGTGGGCGCGGCACGGGTCCAGGTCATCGCGCCCGGCAGAAGCTCCGCGTCGAGCGCCCCGACCGCAACCGACCGATCCGGGGTGCGTGCACTGCTGCCTCTGGCAGTGCACAACACATGGACCGTCCTGCACACCCCGGGAGCGCCCGCGTCACAGGCTTCGGTACTCGTGCTGATCGGCGGAGACCTCGGGCCATCCGACGTCGCGACGATCGAGGACGACATCAATCGCCGCCTGCCGGATGTGCTCGAGCGCCTGGTGGCGGCTGAGGACGTACCGCCGACCGTTGAATCCGCTCAGACCGCGGTCTTCGGCACCGCGCCGCACCAGTCGGCGCCGTCGTTCTCGTTCACGGGAGGCTTCGAGCCGCCCGCGGCCCCGACCGCTTCCGCCCCTCCCACTCCCGCTCCCGACCCGTCCGAGGGCGCTCCGCGCGGTTTCGGTTCCGGCTCGAGCCCGTGGGGCACCACCTGATGACCCGCTCCGCAATCCGCTTCGCCACGAGTTCCCCTGAGAAAGGACGGCCCCTGCCGTGCAAAAGTTCCTGATCGTCGGCTGTGGCGGATCGGGCGGGTCGACCCTCGCCTACATGATGGACCAGATCACCTCCGAGCTCACCGAACTCGGCATCGACCGGATTCCGGCGGGATGGCAGTTCGTGCACGTCGACGTGCCCACCAGCCCCGACACCCGCATTCCCGGCATCGGGAACGTCTTCGAGCAGGGCGGCTCGTACATCGCGACGGGTCCCCTCGCCGGAAGCTACAGCACCCTCGACAGTGCGCTCAGCCAGTCCCTGGGCCAGGGAGGTCACCTCGAGCACATCGCCACGTGGGCACCGCGGGACCCCACCGACATCCGGGTTCCGATCACGAACGGTGCCGGCCAGATGCGCGCCGTGGGCCGGGCGATCACGTTGAGCCGGGCGGATACCGTCTCCTCAGGACTCGAGGCGGCCTTCGACCGTCTGAACACCGTCGAGGCGAACGCCGAGATGGGCGTCGTCGCCGAGCTCATCCCCGGCAGCGGCGGATTCAATGCGGTGTCTCCCGTGATCGTGCTCGTGGTGTCATCGATGGCGGGCGGAGCCGGGGCGTCCATGGCACTCGACGTCTGCCGTCTGCTCTCCCTCGTTCCCGGAGTCGACCCGATGCTCACCGGGGTGTTCATGGTGACCCCCGACGTGTTCGACTCGCTTCCCGAGCCCGCCCGCTCCGGCGTGCGCGCGAATGCTCTCGCGATGCTGGGCGAGATCGTCGCGACGCAGGCGAACGCCGCCGGCGAGCACGATCGCGCAACCCTGGCGGCGCTCGGCCACCAGTCGGCCTCCACAGAAGCACCGTTCAAGCGTGTCTTCCCCGTCGGCCGTTTCGTCGGCCGTGAGCGCACCCAGTTCGGAAACGGCAGTCAGACCGCCGTCTACCGCGGACTCGGCCGCGGGCTCGCGGCGCTGATGACCAGCGGAGCGGCCACTCACAACTTCGTCAGCTACGACCTCGTGAACGCCCTGCCCGAGCCGACGGATCGCACCCATATCGGCTGGGGCACCGATGCCGACAACCTGCAGTGGGGCGCCTTCGGGTTCGCCAGCCTCAGCATGGGGCGCGATCGGTACCGCTACTACGCCGCCCAACGCCTCGCCCGCGCGTCTGCCGACCGCCTCACGACCGGACATCTGCAACAGGGCAACGCCGCGTCGAGTGACGAGCAGGTTGTCGCGCTCCTCGACTCGCAGTGGAGCCGGATCGCGGCCGACCTCGGCCTCCCGGCCGCCACGACCGCGGCTGCGCTCACCCCCCAGGAGGTGATGACCTGGTTCACCTCGGTAGCGTTCGGACGCAACGAGGCCGACGGAGCGGCACGGGCGATCACGGAGGAGCAGCTCGTACCGTTCGTCCCGATCGCGACGGGCGCGGCGGCACAGTGGCTGCCGAGCCTCCGCACGGCGCTGGCTGGTCGGAAGGCCGCGATGAACGGCGCAGCGGTCGAGGCCGCGTACCGCTGGAGCTTCGGGTGGAGCGATCTGCTGCACAAGCGGATCCTGGCGCAGGTCGCACTGGCGACCGCCCAGTTCGGACTGCCGTACGCGCGCAAGCTGGTCGAGCGCATCGACGCGCTGGTGCGCGAGCAGCTGCTGCGCACGCTCGGCGATCTCGCCGGGTACGGCATGGCGGACAACGGGCAGATCCCGACCACCTTCGAAGCGGAGGTCGCCGCCATGCGCGGCGCCATCGGCAACGGCCAGGCCCTGGTCGCCCGCCTCGTCGACATCTTCCGCGTGCAGACCACCGACAGCGTGTACGCGCGCAGCGCCGATGCCGCTCGAGGGGTGCTGCTCGCGCTCACCACCGATGTGCTCGCACCGCTGCGTGCCGCCCTGACCGAGAGCCTGGTGCAGCTCGAGCAGGCGGCGCGGACCGCACCGAACGGGGTCGGTCTCGCGAACGTGTCCACCAACGAGTACTCGGCATGGCCCTCCGACGACGATGTCGCCGTCCCCTCCCGTTTCGGCGTCGCAGACAACGAGATCCTTCTGACGGCGTCGACGGGATTCGACCGCCAGTTCGAGGGCGATCTCCAGTCGATGTTCTCCGCGGAGGGCGCCCGCCGCCTCTATCCGGATGCCCGCGCCATCGCCGTCGGCCAGATCGTCTCCGGCGAGTGGCCGGTCGTGGGCGGGGCAGTCGCCCCCGCCGGGCTGCTGGAGATCCTCGCCGAATGGCGGCCGGCCCAGTTCAACCAGGACCCGTTCTCGGGCGCGCCGATCGCACCCTCGCGCGGACGGTACAGCTTCCACGTGAACCCGGCGGAACTGGTGGGGCGCGCCCTCGCGTTCGTGAAGCGAACCGGCGAGCCCTTCGACGACTTCTGCTCGCTCTCGCTCAGCGACTACGCACAGGGCACCGATATCCTCCCGTCGCAGCTCGCCTCGCGCCGATCCGACATCGCCGCCAAGTTCGGAGAGGCTCTCTCGCGAGCACTCCCCCTGATCAGCGTCAACGACGACTCCGTGACAGCGCTGCACGGCAAGCCGTCGCAGTACTTCTACAAGTTCTCCGCCGTGCCGTTCGCGAACTCCCCCGACTTCGTCGAGGAGCTCGTGCGAGCGATCAGCGCGCGAGCGAGCACCGATCCGAAGACGATCGACGTGTTCGGACAGGCCATCAGCGAGGACACACTGGTGACCAAGATCGACATCTTCGGCTCCTACCGCAACTACTCGCCGCTCGTGTTCGACTCCCTTCTCACGCCCGTTGCCAAGCAGTGGGCGGGAACCCCTCCCCACGGTCGCAAGGAGTTCTGGTCGAACCGCCGCAGTCGTCCGCTGACTGCGGCGCTCCCGATGGGCGAGTCCGAACGACGCGCGATGGTCGCCGGCTGGTACATCGGGCAGCTGACCTCGCAGATCCGCATCCCCGAGGCTCCCTACGAAGACGCTGTCGAGATCTGGGACCCCGAGAACGGAGTGTGGGCGCAGTTCCCCAATCCTCTCCTCACGCCGCCCTCGGACTTCGTCGGCCTGCAGTACGACTGGCTGCCGGCCGTTATGGAGTCGAGCCTGCTCGCCCTCAGCCGCGCCCAGGTCGCGCCCGTCATGTCGTCGATCCGGCCCTACCGGCTGCTGCGCGAGCTCTTCGACGCCACCAGGTGGGAGCCCGCCTCCGGGCTCGGACTCAAGACCGCACAGACGACCCTCGCCCGCTGGCTCGCCACCGGTCTGACCCCGAGCGGTCTGCCCTCGCGCGTCACACCCGCAGCGACGATGGAGGGGCGCTACACCGACGCATCCGCCTGGCTGGGAAAGATCCACGACTTCACCGGCATCTACCATCTCCCGCCCAACCGGTCGGGCGCACCCGGGACCGGCAGCAGCGCCGTCATCCGCAAGCGCAGCGAGGCCTCGGCGACGCCGATCTTCCGCGACCTCGCCCAGGACATCTACCTGGTCACCTCCAACCTCGTCACGATCCTCGACGAGGCACGCGAGGAGGCCATTCGCAATCCGACGGGCGCCGCGGCGATTCCGCAGAGATACGGGACGTCGCCCGCAGGCGCATCCGCTGTGTCCGTGCCCGAACCCGACTTCGGCGTCTTCTAATGGGCGACCTCACCGTATTCGTCGCCCCAGCCGGCAAGGCAGCGGGAATCCGCGACGTCCTGTCCGACTGGTCGGGGGCAGGGCTCCTCGACGATTTCCTCTGGATCGAACCCGCGATGGTCAGCGGCTCCCGCGTCAACGCGCTCTCGGTGCGTGCCGGGCGCCTCGACGGCATCGCGGTGGCCTCACTCGCGGGTGTGGAGAGCTTCTCGCGCATCCGTATCGCCGTGATCGTGCCGGCTCTGACCGGCGAGTCCAGCGTGGACCCGGAGGTCGCCCAGAGAATCGCCCAGTTCTTCGAGTCGGCATTCGGCAGTACACCGGTCACCCGGGTGCGCGCTGTCGTCACGCGCGCCGACCAGTTCACGACGGGGCCCGATCTGGTGATCCAGGGCTGGCACAACATCGTGCTGTCCCCCGAGGAGTCCACGGGACCCGGCGTCGGCATGAGTCCGCTCCCGCACACCACGGATGCGATCGATCTGGGTGTACAGGCGGCTGCGTCCCTCGCCGGCCTGCTCGGACTCTGGTCGGGCATCTCCAGTTCGCCCCTGGATGCCGAACACCCGCCACCAGGACGTGTCGCGCGCCTGAGCCGCTCCTACTTCCGCCGGCTCGGCACACAGAAGGTCGAGGCGCGGCTGCGCCGCCACGTCCTGTCTATGCGCGACGGGCTCCCGCTGCCCACGCAGTTCGGTACAGCGTCGGTGTACATCGACGACACCGCCCTCGCCACGCGAACGATGGCCGATCAGCTCTGGTCGCGTCACGCGAGCGTGCTCCAGGGACCGCGCGAGACCCAGACCGCGGCTCCGGCACGCCGCATCGGGGTCGGGGAGGCCCTGAGAATGCTGTTCGGATTCCTCTGGGCGGCCATCCGCAACGCGCCGCGCGCCTGGCTCAGCGGGATCGTCCACTCGATCAAAGCGGATGCCGCGTCGCTCGTGCAGGGGGCCGTGTTCGGTTCGGCGCCATCCGCCTACAACGTGGTCTTCAAGGGCGTCACCTCATCGGGCATGCCAGCGAGCTGGGCAGATCTGGGCGGTGCCGCGCGGGAGCTCGACCGGGTCCTCGAGGGATCCGGGTCGCCGCGGGGACACGAGGCTCGTGCCGACCTCTCGACGCTCTGGCAGGACTACGCCGCCGGCGCGATGACCCTCGCCGACGCCGGCGAGAGGGTGTCCGGCCTCACCCCGGTGCAGATCGGGGTTCAGCGCGGCGTGCTGCGCCGGCCCTCCTCTGCGGTTCCCAGCGTCGCCGATGCATTCGTCGGCATCCCGCCGCACCTCGCTTCGACCGTCGACATCGACTCGGTGGAACCCTTCGACGTGCTCGGAATATTCAGCATCGAGGAGCGACTCCGCGCGGTCGCCGACCAGCCGACGATGGGAGTGGCCGCGTCCGCTGCCGCGCATGCGGTGGCGGAGTGGAAGAACGCCCACACCGACAGCTTCGCCTCCCGCGTCGGCACCCGGATCGGCGAGCGCCTCTACGCCGTCACCGGCGAGATCAGGTCGCTGCTCGACATCATCAGGCAGGCGGCGAGCGCCGACGACCTCGTATCCGGCGTCCAGGCGACACAGAAGCGTCTCGCAAAGGTCATCCAGGTGATGGCGATCGTGTTCGCTGTCGCCATGGTCGTAGTGGGCGTGCTCTTCCTCGGAAGTATCATCTCCGCGACCGTCGCCATCGTCGGCGCGGTCTCCGTGCTGCTCGTGTGGTTCGTCAGCACCGTCATCACCTTCGCCCGGGGACAGCGCGAACTCTTCGCACTCATCAACGCGCGACGCGAACTGCTCGCCGGCGAGGAGCTCGCCCGCCGCAATCTCGTTCACGCTCTGCGGGATGCACGTCGGCTGGCAGACGCGTACAGCCAGTTCCTCTCATGGAGCCGAATCCTCGGCACCGTGCTCAGCGAGCCCTTCGGTCGGGAGGACGAGGCCGAGACGCCCGACGAGACAGCGGTCGCCGACCTTCCGCTCCCGGTGCGTCTCGGCACCGCCGAAGTCGATGAGGGTGTGCTCGCCTCCGCCGCCGCCGAGATCCGGCGAGACGTCTTCACCGTCGGATGGCTCACGTCGAGCTGGGAGTCGGCGATAGCCAATGCCCACCACGCACTCGGAGCGCGTGGAGCCGCACTCCGAGCACAGCCGTTCGCGATCTTCAACGAGCGTGGCGACGGCGACGACACCGTGCTCCCCGAGTGGGCGCAGTCCGTCACCGACGACGGGATCGATCCGTCGATCGGCGACACACTGTGGTTGCGCATAGCGACCGACCTCGAGGGGCCGAAGCAGGCGCTGGCCTCTGCACTGCTCGCCCGGGTCACCGACAACCGCACGCCGGCCGGAACCTCCGTCTCGCTCGATGTGTTCATGGGCGGTGTCGACCGTCCGGGCGGGATCGCACACGACCGCCTCGACGACTCGATGCTCAGCGACAGCGCGCGCACCTCCGGCGAATCCGTCGTTGCGCAGACGCACATCGACGGATCGAGACTCGGGCTGGGCCGCACCGCGACACTCACCCAGCTCACGGCGGCCTTCCCGGAGTACGAACTGCGCACCTACGCGGCCGCTCACAGTGCCGCACGGCACGACCTTGCCGAGCGCGCGGCGGACCCCGCCCCCTTCGACGGCCTGGCCTTCTAGAACGACCCTGACGAGAGACCACAGATGATCGATGAGAAGCGCGACGCCAGACTGGCGATGCTGGTTGAGTGGGCAGCGCACACACGCGCCCGCGGATACGACGTGCCCGAGGCCGAGACCCTCGCGCGGATCGCGGACGCCGGACTCCACGAGGGCGGGGACGGCACGGCCGTCGTCGCCGCCTGGCAGCCGACGATCGACTGGCTGCTGAAGCAGATCAAGTTCGGCATGCGGCAGCCGCACACGCAGCTGCCCAATGAACTCGCGATTCCTCTGGACGGGCTCATCGCATCACCTCGGCGCTCCACCTTCGCGCCGCCCGCGCCGCCCGCGCCGCCCGCGCCCGCGGCGCCCGCGGCAGCACCCGCGGCAGCAGCTCCTGAACCCACTGAGCTCTCGGCACTGCAGGCGTGGAGGCGCGACGGGCTCGAATCCGACCCGGCGCGATTCGCGCAGCTGAAAGAGGGCCACCTCAAGCAGGTCACGAACTCCACGGCCCGCACCGAGGAGGAACTGCTGAAGTACAGCGCGGTCGTGAGGCCCTTCGCCGCCGAGATCGCCGCCGTGTTCGCGGAGTTCGCGGGATCGACGGGATCCGCCGGATCGCCGGCTTCCCCTCCGGTCGCACCGGTGCCGTCTGCGGCGCCAGCGACCACCGCACCCTACGGCACGGCCGCGCGACCGGACGAGGATTCGCAGGCGATCGATCCCACCGGATTCGCCGCATACGCCTACGAGCCGAGCACCGGCGTACCCACTCCGCTCTCGCTCAGCCGCACGACCGAGGGGGCGGCGCTCATCTCATGGTCCGCCGCGGACCAGCCGTGCGTGTTCCGCGTCATCTCGGCAGACGACCAGGCCCCGTTCAACCCCGACCAGGCCCGTCCCGTCATCGCCACCACGGGGACGACCGCGGTGGACGAGGCGCCGTTCCTCACCGCCGTGCGCCACTTCCAGGTCTGGAGGAATCCCGGAGCGAGCGTCAGCGCCGCGAAGATCGCGCAGCCGCTGCTGCACGCGTTCGGTGCTCTCGTGTCGCCGGTGCTCGACCTCGACCTCCGCGAGGACGAGGGCCGCATCATCGGGCAGTGGCGGGTGCTCGACGGGACGCAGCGCGTCCAGGTGTTCCGAGTGCCCATCCACAGCGCCGCGACCGGCTCCGGCGACCCCCGGTACCGCATCCTCGCCGACCAGCTGAACCTCGGCGGCTTCGTCGACGCCGGCGCGGCCCGGGGAGAGCGCTACCTCTACCAGGTGTACGCGGAGGCGGCCGTCGACGGCATCGCGCGGCTGTCCACTCCGTCGGTGGTCGACATGTCGGTCTCGATCGTGCACGAGCCGGTACGCGACCTGTCGTTCGACCTGCACGACGACGTGGAGAATCCCTTCTTCAATCTGTCGTGGACCCGACCGCCCGGCGGCCGGGTGGTGGTCTACCGCTCCGCCAAACCCCCGCTCGCAGGTATCGAGCAGGGCGTGCAGCCGGAGAGCGTTCTCGAGCAGGCCAACCTGCGCCTCGACGACCGTCTCGCCCACCCGCTCAGCGACGAGGACGATCGCGGATTCATGCGCGATGTGCCGTGGCCCCGCGAGTGGACGCGGGCCTACTTCACCCCGGTCGTGCTCCAGGAGGGATTCGCCTACGTCGGGAACACCGTGCGCGGCGTCCGGGTACCGCCGGTCGCGCGTCCGCATCTCACGGAACGGGTGAACCGAGCGGTGCTGACCTTCGACTGGCCGGACGGAGCGGATGCCGTTCGCGTCTACAGCTCCCCCCGGGGGATGGACGCGTCGGTCGCGATCGGCGGGCAACCCACCGAGACCTCCTTCTCCACGTACAAGATGCGCGGAGGGATCTCCTTCCCCGCCGGAACGCTCGACGACGCGGGCTGCGACCTGCACCTCGTCTCGATCGCCTTCGACGGCGGTCAACCCGTGACCGCGCGCCCGATCACGATCAACTACCCGGCTCTGCTGCGCGTCTCCTACGCGGTGACACCCAAGTACTCGATGCTCGGCAAGCTCTCGTTCGGCATCACGGTCTCTGCCGCGCTCGAGGCCAACCTGCCCCTCGTGCTCGTCTACAACCCGCACCGCCTGCCGCTTGCGGCGAGCGACGGCACCGCTCTCAGCGTGACCACCGCAGAGGACGACGGCACCGCCCCCTCGAGGATGTTCTACTCCGGAGCGATCGGACCGGACGCTCCCCCGTCGCAGGGGTGGCGCACCGATCCTGAGGGCTGGCAGCGGGACGTGTCGAAGCTGGAGGGCTTCGTTCGGCTCTTCGTCAATCTGCCGGCCGAGAACATCAGGCACATCGCCCTGCTCGATCCCCCGGTGGGCAAGCTCCGCGTGCTGTCCGGGCTGAAGCGTGCGAAGGGGGCACTGGGTGGCTGAGGGGTCCGGAACCCCTCGATGGGCGCAGCTGACCTACGCCTCCTTCGACACGGGCACCGGTTTCGGCGGCTGGCAGGTGAAGCAGGTCACCGGCGACCTGTCGCCGGATGAGAGCGAGCGCCTCCGCGCGCGCGTGGTGACGAACTTCGACGCGCACGACGAGGTTCCGCAGTTCGCGACCCGCGAGACGATGGCCGGCCTGACCCGCCGGTTCACCTATGTCGCCTCTCCCGACGGCACCGCGGCGTACTGGCATTCGGCACAGGCGGGCAACGACAGCACCGGCCGGCCCGGCAATGTGTTCAGCCACATGATTCTCGACCGGGATACCGCCGATCCCGCTCCCCTGCTCCGGCCGATCGAGCTGTGGAGATCTCCCGACTTCCTGGTTCCCTTCGGTCCCGAAGAGGTCCTGGCCGCGACATTCGCCAACGCGACGATGCCCCAACCGGGAGGCATCGCAGACGTAGAGGCCGCCGTCGACTTCCTTGTCGGCAGCGGAGAGTGGCGCATCGGAGTTCTCTGTGTGCTGATGGACGCCGTGCACGCGGCCACCCTGGGGGGCCCGCGCGTTGTGCTGATCACAGACACCCCGGACTCGGCCGCGCTCTGGATCGACTCCGTTCTGCGCCTGACCGCGCCGAGCACCGCCCGGACGATCTCCTGGTCGCTGTACGAGCGCGCCTCCGCGCTCGATGCCGCGTGGGCCCGCGGCATCCAGGTCTGCGCGGTCCCCTCCGTCGATGCCGAACTCGTCACGGGACTCGAGGGCGTCGTCGTCCTCCGGGAGTCGGAGATGCCGGAGATCGGCGCGCTCGGCAGTTCCCCGCACACGACGGAGCACGGCTCGACGGTGACCGTCACGGCGTGGTCGGAGATGGCGCAGATGGCGCTGGTCGACGAGGAGACCACTCGCGCCGCGCTCCTCGGTATCGACGCTGCAGTCCGCCGGGTGGGAGACCGCGACCTGCCGATCGCCTGGCCGCTCTCCATCGCCGTGATGCTCGGCGGCGCGGGAATGGAGGACGCCGCTCCATTCGCCCGCGACGTGATCCTGGCCGCCTCCCCCGACTCGGTGCGCGACGACGCCGAGCTGTTCGCGCTCTGCGCCCAGCTGGCGAACGACGCGGCCGGCGACAGCACGAAGGACGCCTGGCACCATCTCGCCGCGATCGATCCCGCACGCGGCGGACTCGCCTACGACCTCGCCTGGTCGGTATACGTCGACCGGGCCATCCGCGACCCCGACTGGCACCTGGGTGAGAACAGCGCCCGCGTGCTCCCGCGGGCGTCGACCGGAGCAATCGACCCTCGCCTCGTCGATGTCGCCCAGCGCGGCCTCGAGACGGCCATCGAGCGCGGCGTCAACACGCCGGACGACGTTCTGCGCGACCTGCGGCTTCTCGACTTCCTCATCCGCTCGGGAGTTCTGTACTTTCCCTCCGCCCCGCCATCCCTGCGAGCCCGGGTGGACGAGCTTCTCGCGATCCACATCACACGGTGGATGCCCGACCCGGTGGCGAGCGCCGCGATCGTGCCCGGACTGGCGTCCATCGGGAGCGGACTCAGAGAGCTGCTGGTCAGTGATGCCTTCGCCGCCGAGTGGGCCGGTGTGATGGCGCGCGGCCTTCCCGGCGACCGGCTCGGCCCGGCTCTCGCATTCTGGCTGAGCGGGTCCGCCGTGTCCGCCGACGTTCTCGCGGCGATCGCCGATCCGAGCCGCGCGGCGACGCCGATGGTGCTCGAACTCGCGATCTGCCATCTGCGCGCGGACTCCGCTCAGCCCGGACTCGCCAGCGTCGTCGCGCAGGGTCTGCTCGACGCCTATGTCTACTGGGACGGGATTCCGGTCGACGACCGTGTGCGGCTCGAGACCGCCCAGTACAGCCCGGAGGACGCGCTCGTGCTCGAGACGCGGCGGCCCCGACAACTCCCCGACACCGCGCTGTACCGGATTCTCGCATCGGCACCCTGGGGTCCGGCGATGGCGGAGCTGAGCTCGCTGGTCGTAGCGGGTCGGCCGGGCTCACCGAGCAGGTCGCTGGCCGCGTTCCGACGCACGATCGCCGAGATCAACGCTGGAGCGCCGAGGACCATGTCCGAGCTGACCGTCGTGAGCGCCGTCCTCACAGTGGACAAGCACGGGTACGACATCAACTGGCGTGAGATCGGCCCGGTATTCCTCGAGTGCGCGGTGATCCTGGAGTCGGAGCGCCTGCCGACGACCGATTCGCCCGAGATCGGCCGCCGCGTGATCGACGCCTCGGCCCCGTTCGCCGCCAGGTCGGCCCGCCTGCTCGGCGCAGCGATCGACCGTTCCGCAGCCACAGAGGCGATGGTGCGCTCGCTCGCCGTCCTTGCGGTATCGACGTCCCCCGGCTTCCCCTACAGAAACCGTGTGTCGCCGACCGCGCGTGTTCTCGGGTCCATTCCCGGGTCCGCGTCAGGGCGGCTGATAGACATCGCCCTCCAGCACGCCTTCGCGCAGGACTATCTCGCCGACCCCGCGCGCCTCGTCGAAGACGTCGCCACCGTGCTCTTCGACCGCTTCCTGCCCGGCGGCGGATCGAGCCGGGACCAGGAGTTCCGAGAGCTCGAGCGTTTCGCCCGCGGTGTACTTCGCCCGCTCGGCGCAGGACGCCCCAACTTCATCCGCGCAACCTTCCTCCCGAACAAGGACATCTGATGCCCACCTACATGCTCGACGGACACTCCGAGGTGGGCTTGAGCGTGCGCCCCCTCACCCTGACGCTCCGCTTGGAGGGAATTGCGAAAGGGGCCCGCCTGGAGGCCACATCGCCAGACGGGCCGGTCGACTCCGTGCGACCGCGACCCGACCTGCTGATCCTGCCCCGCATCGACGGCCGCATCACCGTTCGCGTCGTTCCGATCGACGGGAGGCTCTTCCCGTCGCCGACGGTCGCGCACATCGACATCGCCGTCGACAACCCCGGCGTGCCCGACCCCGAGCGCGCGGTGCTCGGCGCGGTCTCCCTCGATGCGCTGTCGTCGCGCGACCTGCTCGCGATCGAGCACGTCGGAGACAGCCTCAGAGTGCGAGCGGCGCAGGTCGAGGGACCGGAGGTCGAGCTGGGCCCAGTCGGTGATGCCGCCCGGGTCGCAGCCACCGAGGTACTCGGCGTGCGGGCGGTCGACCCGATCTCCGCACTCAATGTCGTGGTCGCGGTGGACTCCTCGGCATCGATGACGGCCCTGCGCGAAGACGGCACGGTCGACACCGTCGTGCAGGTCCTCGCCGGTCTCGCCGCCGTCATCACGCCGGGAATGTCGGTGGGGGGAGCGCTCGTCGGATCGTCGACCACCCGCCTGGCCGCCGCCGACGTCGGGGTACTGGTCTCCACGCTCGCCGCGGCGCAGAACTCCCGCACCCCGTCGAGCGGCCTGCGTTCCGGAGCGCCCGATCTGTCCGGATTCTCCCTCACCGGCAACACAGTGACCTACCTCATCACCGACGCCGTGCCCGCCGACGTCGCATCCTTCGAGGCGGCGCACGAGATCGACGGGGAGGCGCGCCACCTGATCGTGGTGGGAAGTCCCGCCGCCTGGGCTCTCCAGACCCCGCCGTCTACCCCGGCGACCAGCGTCGCAGTCGACAACTCGGGCATCCGCCTGCACGAGCGCCTTCTCGGCGACCCGGTAGAACTCCGCAAACTCGTCACGTCGCTCATGGTCGGATGCTTCGCGCCCGGTACCGGCGCCCACGAAAGGTCCGAACGATGACCAAATGCCCCAACTGCTTCCAGAGCCTGACAGCGGATGCGTACGCCTGGGTCTGCACGACAGGTCGCTGCGAGCAGGAGGAGGACCGACTCGCCAGCCGGTACGCGGGCGTGCCCGTCAAGCTCGGCACCCGGTACATCGAGCGGCGTCCCGAGAATCACAAGGGCTCCTGGGCTCCCACTCGGGAGGTGTCCTGCCCGTCCTGCAAGGAGGGAATGCCGGACGCCTGCCCGGTGTGCCTCTACACGCTCGAGCCGGACTGGCGGAGCAGCGAAACCACGTGCGTCGCGATGAACGGCGCGCGGGCGACGGGAAAGAGCATCTACATCGCAGTCGCGATCACCCAGCTGCGGCAGCTCATCATGATGGACAATCGCACCCTCGGCTATGCCAACGACTACACCCGCGAGACCTTCACGACGGTCTACGAACGGCCGCTGCTCGAGGCGATGCGGCTGATGCCCCCGACACCGCGATCGAACACCGACAACTCCTACCAGCGCCAGCCGCTGATCTTCAGCATCGGCTCGGTCAAGGGCGTCAGGCGCTACCTCGTGGTGCGGGACGTCGCGGGGGAGGAGATGGAGAGCCCGTCGCCGCAATCGAACCACCTCGACTTCCTGGCGCACGCCGACGGCATCTTCTTCATGTTCGATCCGCTGGCGGTGCCGAGCATCCGCGACAGGCTCGTCGATCTCATTCCCGCTCAGCTGCAGCTCGGCGGGGACCCCTCGGTGGTTCTCGGCAACCTGCTCAACATCCTGGGCAAGGCCGCTCCGCGGCTGTCGATCGTGCTGTCGAAGTTCGACGCGCTGCAGGTGCTGCGTCAGGTCGACGACCTCGAGTGGAGTTCGATCATGTCGAACGCCGGTGCTGCGTTCCTGCGCGACCCGAGCGAGGCCACGATTCGATACGACGAGCCCGACGGCGAGCTGCTGCACGAGGAGGTCAAGAGCCTCCTCGAGAAGCTCGGCGCGAAGTCGATCATCATCGACCTCGAGAATCCGCCCGCGGGCCAGAAGATCCCGTACCGCTTCTTCGCCGTCTCGGCACTGGGCGAGTCCCCCAATGGAAGACAGATCAGCGCGCGAGGGCTGGCGCCGTTCCGCGCGCTCGACCCGCTCAAGTGGGTGCTCAGCGCGAACGGCGCCATCTAGCCACTCCTCCACACCCGATAGTGAAAGCAGAAGAACATGGCAGTAGTACTCAGTAAGGGCGGCTCGGTCTCCCTCAGCAAGGCGGCAGGGCCCCGTGGGCTCGCATCCCTCACCATCGGCCTCGGCTGGGATCCGAACGACGCATCGGGCGCTGTCTGGGACCTCGACGCATCCGCACTCATCATCGATTCGGCGAACCGGGTGCTCAGCGACGAGCACTTCGTGTTCTACAACAATCTCGCAAGCCCCGAGTCCTCGGTGAAGCACTCCGGCGACAACCGTGACGGGGAGGGCGACGGCGACGACGAGCAGCTCGTCCTCGAACTCCCGCTGGTACCCGCCACCGGGCACTCGATCCGCTTCATCGTCAGTATCGACGACGCCGACGCCAAGCAGCAGTCGTTCGGCCAGGTGAAGAACGCCTTCATCCGCGTCGTCAACAACGAGGACGACACCGAGCTCGCACGCTTCGACCTCAGCGACGGTGCGAGCAGCGAGACCGCACTGACCTTCGGCGAGGTCTATCGCGACGGCGCGGACTGGAAGTTCCGCGCTCTCGGCGATGGCCACACCGGCGGCTTCGTCGGAATCCTGCGCGATCACGGCGTGGGGATCTGACCCGCATGGGCGCCACACGCGTCTCGGCACGCTGACATGGACTGGGGCGGTTGGATCAACTTCTTCACCCAGGGCGTTGTGCTGGGATTCCTCTGCTCGTTCGTGGGCGGCGCTGTCGTCGGCGCCGCGATCGTCTCGTACGGGCGCATGCCCCTCTGGCTCGGCATTGTGGTCGGCGGCCTCCTGCCCGTGCTCGGACACCTGGTGCTGCTGGTCATCGCGCTGGTGCGGGCCGCAGCGTCGAGGCGGACGCCCGATTCTCGAGCATCGTCGACGCCCGCGGTCACGGCCAGCCCGTGGTCGACTGCACCGACGGTGTCGCTCTGGGAGGCTGCGGCGGTCGAGCAGGCGGCGGGACCGCACGGCACCGTCTCGCCGTTCGGAACCGAGATGCCGCCGGCCTACACCGGCCCCTCCGCGCCGCCGTCGACTGCCTCGTCGCGGTTGCGCCGCGTCGACTGGAGATTCACGACGGTGCGCGGAATCGTCGCCCTCGCCGCCCTCGCCGCCCTCACGGTCGCGGCGGTCTCGGCGCTCTTCGTGCACTGGTTCACCTTCGACTCGCAGGTGGTCGCGCCCCTGGACGTCTGGTCGTGGGGAACCGGCATCGACACGGCAGTGCTCGTCTCGGTGGCGCTACTGCTCGTCGCCGGGGTTCTCGCGACGGTCGGCCCATCCCGGTGGGCTTCGGCGATTGCGGCGACCGTCGGCGGGTTCTGGACCTTCGTCGGCGGCCTGGCCCTGGCCGCATCCGCTCCCCTGACATCGCTCCTCGAGGACATCGACGACTTCTCCTACAGCGTGGGCGACGTGGTCACCGGGCTGGGAATGGACCCCTCCGCCGGCTCGATCGAACTTCCGGACGGCGTCGATCTGAGTGCACTCGGCATCGCCGGCTCGACGGTCGACCTCAGCGGAGTCGACCTCGCTGCGCCGATCCCGGCTGCGACACTCGAACTCGGCCCGGCGTGGTTCATCGTCACGATCGTCGGCGTCGGAATCCTGGCCTGGGCGATCGCCGAGATCGCCCAGGCCGGGAGGAGCCGGAAGGCTACTCGACGAACCTGACCTCTTTCCAGAACGTGATGTAGCCGGAGAAGTCCTTGCCCACGCGGTCGAACGCGGTGGGGATGGGGTTCGGGTAGCTGAACGCGCGGTCCTGCAGCAGGGTGTCGCCGTCCTTCACCGAGTAGTACTGGCAGTCGCCCTTCCACGGGCAGTGGTACGGGGTGGGGCTCTCGACGAGGAGGTCGGTGTTCACGCTCGACGGCGGGAAGTACCAGTTGCCCTCGATCGAGATGAGGTTTTCCTTGGGGGCTTCGGCGATGACGACATCGCCCAGTACTGCCTTCATGATGCTCTCCTTGTGGTTATCGGATGAAAACGTCAGACGGTCGCGGCGAATTCCCGCAGCACCACGATCTCCTCGCTGCGCTCGAGCGTCAGGCTCGGTCGGCCGAGCGCCTGCCCGCTGGCCGAGGAGGAGATGAGGTGGCTGGTGGCGTTGCGCAGTCCGCTGTACGCGGCGGCGGCCGCAGCGGCCTCGGGCGAGCAGTAGTCGATGCCCGCATCGGCGAGCGCGTCGATCACCGCTCCCGCACCGAGGAGGTCTTCCACGGCGAAGCGCAGGCTGCCATCCGCTCGCAGCTCGCCGGCGGCGACGACGGCCACCGTGAACCGGTCGCCGCGATCCCCCTGGCGCACGAGCACCCAGTCGGCGAGCGCCGCGCGGCACTCGATGCTCCCCGCGACCACGCCGCGCGCGGGCAGCTCGGTCTCGGCGAACCCGAGCTGGTCGACCCAGACGATCACGTCGGCGTCGTCGCCGATAGCGGATGCTCCCGCGAGTCCCCAGTCGAATCGCACCTGATACTGGGCCTGGCTGTGGAATGTCGTCACGCAAAAAGCCTATCCGAGGCCAGACTGGGGGCATGAGAGTTCTCCTGAAGCTGGAACTGGACTGCGAACCCGACGCTGCATGGGCGGCCCTGCGCAGTCCCACGGTGTTCCGGCAGGTCTCCGCACCGATCATGACGTTCAGCTCGCTCGATGCGGGCGGCTTCCCGGAGACCTGGAGCGACGGGGAGCACCGCCTCTCGGCGCGCGCCTTCGGGCTGATCCCGGCGGGCGAGCAGCTCGTCGACATCCGCACCGAGGAGCGCCTGGAGCACTCCGCCGGCGGACGGCACGAGGCGCCGACACCGGTGCGCATCGTGCACGACACCGGCCGCGGGCTCACCTTCCCACTCACACTCACCACCGAGTGGCACCACCGCATGGCGGTCTCGGCGCTGCCCGACGGCCGCACGCTCTACCGCGACCAGCTCACGTTCTCGGCGGGCCTGCTCTCCCCCGCCGCCTGGGTGGCCTACTGGGTCTTCTGGCAGTGGCGTGGGCAGGCTCTGAAGCGACTCGCCCCGGGCTGGTAGCAGACCGGCTCACGCCGCACGCACCGGCTGCCGCAACACCGTCTTCAGTTTCTCCGGCGGCACCCGACGGGGGTCGCTCAGGTAGATCTCGTGGTGCGGGCCGTTCTCGACGTAACCGTGCTGCGGCAGGAACTCGTAGTGCAGGCGGGCGATCGTGGGCGCCTCGTCGTCGTAGCTTCCGACGTGGAGGATCTGCACGCTCAGCCCCTCGACGAGCTCCTCCTCGCGCACGCCGGTCACGTCGCGCTTCGCCCTCGCGCGGGCCTCGCCGCGCACCTCGTCGGTGAGCCAGTCCGGCTGGCGGACGAGCATACGCCAGCGCCAGTCGGCCTTGCGTCCGGCGACGAAGGGCTCGGGGGAGTCGCCCAGCCAGAGACCCTCGAGAGGCGCGACGACGTAGTCGCGGTCGAGCATCCGCTTGCTGGCGAACTTCGCGGCGTAGGAGAGGGCGTAGAGCGCCGCGACCGCGTCGGCGTAGTCGGGGCTCGTGTTGGGGTCGCCGCTGCCGTCGACCGTGAGGAACTCGAATCGTGGAACCTCGACAACGCCGAACTCCCTCGCGCTCGGCGCGTAGAGCTCCGGGCTCGACCCGCGCAGGTTTACCTTCTCCACTGCGCCATCCAACACCTCGGCAGGGTGCGCACGCCAGACTCCGCGGGGCCTGCGGGCGTAGCCTCGGCAGATGACCTCTCCCATCACCCTCATCACCGGAACGTCCAGCGGCATCGGCCTGGAGGCCGCGGTGCAGGCGGCCACCGCCGGGCACACCGTCATCGCCACCATGCGCAACACCGACCGCAGTCAGGCCCTGCGCGACGCGGCGTCCGCGGCCGGCGTGACCGTCGACATCCGCCAGCTCGACGTGACAGACGCCGCGTCCATCGAGACCTGCATCGCCTCCGTGGTCGCTGACTTCGGCGGGCTCGACGCGCTCGTGAACAACGCCGGGGCCGGCCATGTGGGCACCCTCGAGAACGAGACCCTCGACGCGGTGCGCGGGGTGATGGAGGTGAACTTCTTCGGCGTCGTCGCGGTGACGAAGGCCGCCCTGCCGCACCTGCGTGCCAGCAGTGGTCGTGTCATCACGGTGTCGAGCGTCGGCGGGGCCGTCGGACAACCGTTCAGCGAGGCGTACTGCGCCGCGAAGTTCGCCGTGGAGGGCTTCATGCAGTCGCTGGCGCCGGTGGCCGAGACCGTCGGTGTGCGCGTGAGCATCGTCGAGCCGGGCGCCGTGGCCAGCGAGTTCGTGCCGAACATCGGCCTGTCGGCGGCGACGATGGTGGCGGAGGCTGGCCCTTACGGGGCGGCGCTCGGCGCCTACCTCGCCCGCTCGGGAACCTCGTTCGCGAACGCGCAGACGGCGGCGTCCGCAGCGTCGACCATCGTCGACGTGCTGACAGCGGATGCGCCCGCCCTCCGCGTGCAGACCTCGCCGGGCGCGCGGGCCTTCGTGGGCGCCAGCCTCGCCGACCTCGACGGTTCGGCCGTGCTCGGTCTGACCCGCGAGTGGGTCGCGGGCTAGCCTGAGGCCATGACCGCTTTCGAAGTCGCCGACTGGCGCCGCCGGGTGTTCGCCCTCTACGCCTCGGTGCGGGAGAGTACCGATCTGCCCGCCGCCCACGACCTCTGGCGGCGCGAGCGCGACCGGCTGTTCGCGTCGCATCCGTCGTCCCCCCTGCTCCCCGAGGACCACGCAGGCTTCACCGGCCTGCCGACGCAGCCCTACGATCCGGCGTGGCGGTTCGAGGTCGAGCTGACCGCGGCCGAGCCCGCGCACTTCGACTTCGAGACCGGGACCGACGGCGTCGTGCCCTTCGACCGCCTGGGCATCGCGGAGATTCCCGGCGTCGGATCGCTCGACGTCTGGAAGCTCGCGTCCTACGGCGGCGGCATCTTCATCCCGGTGCGCGACGGCCTCGCCGGCAAGCTCGGCGGTACCTACGGCGGTGGCCGCTACCTCGTGGACTCGATCAAGGGCGCCTCGCTCAACACGGACGCCGCGCCGAACACCCTGGTGCTCGACTTCAACTTCGCGTACAACCCCTCCTGCGCCTACGACCCGGCCTGGGCCTGCCCGCTCGCCCAGCCCGGCAACCGCGTCGCCGTGGAGATCCCGGTGGGGGAGCGCTACTTCGGGTCGTACTGAGGGCGCGGCGGCCCGAGGCGGCGCTGCCCCGTGCCGCTGCCCCGTGCCGCCCCACCCCGTTGGGCTGCTCTCGATCCGCCCCTCCCCGTTGGGCTGCTCTCGATCCGCCCCCACCCCGTTGGGCTGCAACTTGTGCGCCGGGCTACAGCTCGAGCAGCAGCCCGGCGCACAAACTGCAGCCCAACGGGCATGGGCACGGGCAAGGGGCAACGGGCACGGGCACGGGCACGGCACCGGCCGGGCCGCACCGGACGGGCCACCCGAAAGGGGCGCGTGCTAGGCTGTAGGCACATGCGGATCCACGATGGATTCGCTGCGTCGTTGAACGCCCCTCTTCTCGCCGCCGCGCTAATCAGAATCGCGGATCAAGGCTCGTAGACACTTTCTCCGGCGAACGGATGTGGCCATCGCCACCTTCGCCCGGCACCTCTCCTGACAGCACCATTCCTGTTCGGGGGCGTGCACACCGATGCCTGAAAGGCACCAGCACCCCTATGTCAGAAAACTCCTTCGCCGCACTCGGCGTACCGGCTCCCATCGTCGCGGCTCTCGCGGCCCAGGGAATCGACGCCCCGTTCCCGATCCAGGTCGACACGCTCCCCGACACCCTCTCGGGACGCGACGTTCTCGGCCGCGGTAAGACCGGCTCGGGCAAGACCCTCGCCTTCTCCATCCCCATGGTCGCCCGCCTCGCCGGCAAGCTCGCCGGTGGAAGCCGTCGTCCGAACCGCCCCCTCGCGCTGATCCTCGCCCCCACCCGCGAGCTCGCCACCCAGATCACCGTCGCGCTCACCCCGCTCGCCGACGCCTACGGCCTCAAGTCGACCACGATCTTCGGCGGCGTCAGCCAGCAGCGCCAGGTCGCGGCCCTCAAGGCCGGTGTCGACATCGTCGTCGCCTGCCCCGGCCGCCTCGAGGACCTCATGAAGCAGGGCTTCGTCAACCTCGACTCGGTCGAGATCTCGATCCTCGACGAGGCCGACCACATGGCCGACCTCGGCTTCCTGCCGGTCGTCACCCGCATCATGGACAAGACCCCGTCGACCGGACAGCGGATGCTGTTCAGCGCCACGCTGGACAACGGCGTCGACAAGCTGGTGCGCCGCTACCTCCACAACGAGGTGCTGCACTCGGTGGACGAGGCGACCAGCCACGTCTCCGCCATGACCCACCACGTGTTCGAGGTCGACTCGGTGGAGGCCAAGCGCCTGCTCATCGAGAAGCTCGCCTCGGGCCAGGGCCGTCGCATCCTCTTCATGCGCACCAAGCACCACGCCAAGAAGCTCGCCCGCCAGCTCACCGACGCCGGCATCCCGGCCGTCGACCTGCACGGCAACCTCTCGCAGGTGGCCCGCGACCGCAACCTCGCCGCCTTCGCCGCCGGCACCTCCCGCGTGCTCGTCGCGACCGACGTCGCCGCCCGCGGCGTGCACGTCGACGACATCGAGCTCGTGATCCACGTCGACCCGCCGGCCGAGCACAAGGCGTACCTGCACCGCTCGGGCCGCACCGCCCGTGCCGGCAAGGAGGGCGAGGTCGTCACTCTCGTGCTCCCCGAGCAGCGCAAGGACACCGCGCAGCTGCTGCGCAAGGCCGCCATCACCGTCACGCCCCAGCGCGTGACCGCCGACTCCCCCGCCGTCACCGCCCTCGTGGGCGATGTCGCCGAGTACGTCAAGCCGGCGCCCCGTGCCGCCGAGCCCGTGCGCGGCCAGAGCCAGGGCGGACGCTCGCAGGGCGCCAACGCCCAGCGCAAGCGCGCCGGCCGCGAGGGTGGCGGCGATGCTGCTCCCCGTCGCGACCGCAACGGCCGTCCCGCAGCGGCTTCGGCCGGCGCCCCCGCGGGCGGAGGCCGCTCCGGCGGCGCCCGTCGCGGTGGAGCAGGCGCGGGCGGCGGACGCCCCGCGGCCGCACCCCGCACCTACTCCACGTCGACCGGCGGCAACTCCGGCTACGCGGAGCAGGCCGGTGGCGAACGCCGCCAGGGCCGCCGCGCCCAGGGCTAGCAGCCGGTAGCGAACACAGCAGAATCCCGTGGGCCCCGCCCCGACTCCGGTCGGCGCGAGGCCCACTTCGGGTTACAGCGCGCGCTCGCACCGCGCAGTAGCCTCTGGGGATGACCACGATTCGGCGGGCCGAGATCGACGACGCCGAGCAACTGGGCATTCTGCACTCGCGGGTCTGGGGCGAGCTCTACGAGCGGATGCTCCCCACCGACGTCCTGCAGCAGCTCAGCCCCGCCGCGATGGGCTCCCTCTGGCAGCGCTTCGTCACCCGCGGCGAGCAATACGTGCAGCACGTCGCCGAGTCGGGCGGCCGGATCGTCGGCTTCGTCGGTTTCGGGCCCGGCCGCGACGACGGCTTCGCCGAGCAGCGCGAGGTCTACTTCCTCTACGTGCTCCCACAGTTCCAGCGCTCGGGCATCGGCAGTGAACTGCTGAAGGCCGATGCGGATGCGTCGTACCTGTGGCTCTGGGAACGCAATCGCCCGGCGCAGAAGTTCTACCGGCGCAACGGCTTCGGCCCGGACTCGCGCCGGCGCATCGGCTCGCTGTTCGGCACGGATCTGCCCGAGATCCGCTTCACCCGCTAGGGCGGGACCGCTTAGGGCAGCACGCCCACCGAGGCGAGCGCCGCGCGCACGAGCGCACCGCGTCCGCCCTCCATGTCGGCGATCGTGCCGGGGGAGACGGCCTCGGCCGGCGTCATCCAGGTGAGCTCGAGGGCGTCCTGGCGCGGGTCGCAGGTTCCGGTGACGGGAACGACGTAGGCCAGTGCGACCGCGTGCTGGCGCGCATCCGTGTACTGGCTCTCGCTCGGCCACGGGAAGAACTCCGCGACATTGAAGGGTACGGGGCTGGCGGGCAGCAGCGGGAAGGCCATCGGGCCGAGGTCCTTCTCGAGGTGGCGGAAGAGCGCGTCGCGCAGGGTCTCGCCGTACATCACGCGCCCGGAGACGAGAGTGCGGGTCATCGCCCCCTCGACCGAGGCGCGCAGCAGCATCCCCACCTCGGTGACACGGCCGAGGCCGTCCACGCGCACGGGGATCGCCTCGACGTACAGCAGCGGGAGCCGACGCCGGGTCTCGGCGAGCTCCTCCTCTGACATCCAGCCGGAATTGGGATCTGGTGTGCCTACGGAGCTCATGCTCCATTCTTACTCACTTACGCGCATCCGCTGCACGACTCGGATGAACACGCAATGCGAAGCGGATGTCGGGGGTAGACGAGATGATGGGTTCATGAGCGACGTGCTCTCCCGATTCTCGCCAGCGACCCGTCAGTGGTTCGAAGGCGCCTTCAGCGAGCCCACCTCGGCGCAGCTCGGTGCCTGGGAGGCCGTCTCCACCGGCAGCCACGCCCTGGTCGTGGCGCCCACCGGCTCGGGCAAGACGCTGGCGGCATTCCTCTGGGCGATCGACCGGCTGTCGTCGACGCCGGCCCCCGACGACCCGCTGCACCGCACCCGTGTTCTCTACATCTCGCCGCTCAAGGCCCTCGGTGTCGACGTCGAGCGCAACCTGCGGGCGCCGCTCGTCGGCGTGACGCAGACGGCGAAGCGCCTCGGCGTCGCCGCGCCCGAGGTCACGGTGGGTGTGCGCTCCGGCGACACCACGCCCGGAGACCGGCGCACGCTCGCCCGCACTCCTCCCGACATCCTGATCACCACGCCGGAGTCGCTGTACCTCATGCTCACGTCCGCGGCGAAGGAGACGCTCGTCGGGGTCGAGACGATCATCATCGACGAGGTGCACGCCGTCGCCTCCACGAAGCGGGGCGCCCACCTCGCGGTGTCGCTCGAGCGGCTCGACGCCATGCTGCCGAAGCCGGCGCAGCGCATCGGGCTCAGCGCCACGGTGCGTCCGCGCGAGGAGGTGGCGCGGTTCCTGGCCGGGAGTGCGCCGGTGACGATCGTCGCGCCGGTCTCGGCGAAGAAGTTCGACCTCACCGTCGTTGTGCCCGTCGAAGACATGACCGAGCTCGGCAGCGCGCCCGCCATGGAGGGGTCCGCCGCGGGGGCGCAGCCGCAGGGCTCGATCTGGCCGCACGTGGAGGAGCGGATCGTCGACCTGATCCTCGACCACCGCTCGACCATCGTGTTCGCGAACTCGCGGCGGCTGGCGGAGCGGTTGACGGCGCGGCTGAATGAGATCTACGAGGAGCGGCAGCTGGTCGTCTCCGAAGCAGCCGAGCTCGTCGAGATCGCCGCGAGCTCGACAGCCGATCACATCGCAGGAGCAGCGCACCCTCCTTCGCAGGCTCAGTCGGCGCCGGGGTCACAGACTCGCTGGCGCGATTCCCACAGCTCCTCCGCGCCGGCCCAGGTGATGGCTCAGGCGGGCGCGACGTCGGGCGCGCCGCCCCTGTTGGCCCGCGCCCACCACGGCAGTGTCAGCAAAGACCAGCGTGCCGACATCGAGGACGACCTCAAGAGTGGCCGCCTGCGCTGCGTCGTCGCCACCAGCTCGCTCGAACTCGGCATCGACATGGGCGCCGTCGACCTCGTGGTGCAGGTGGAGTCCCCGCCCTCGGTCGCCAGCGGGCTGCAGCGCATCGGCCGCGCCGGCCACCAGGTGGGGGAGGTGTCGAAGGGTGTGCTCTTCCCGAAGCACCGCGCCGACCTGCTGCACGTCGCCGTCGCCGCCGAGCGCATGCTCAGCGGGCAGATCGAGGCGATCTCCGTGCCCGCCAATCCCCTCGACGTGCTCGCCCAGCAGACCGTCGCCGCCGTGGCCCTCGAGCCTCTCGGCGTCGAGGAGTGGTTCGAGACCGTGCGCCGCAGCGCCCCCTTCGCCACCCTTCCGCGCAGCGCCTACACCGCGACACTCGACCTGCTCAGCGGCCTCTACCCGAGCGACGAGTTCGCCGAGCTGCGCCCCCGCATCGTCTGGGACCGCGTCGCCGGCACCATCACCGGCCGGCCCGGCGCCCAGCGCCTCGCCGTCACCAGCGGCGGCACCATCCCCGACCGCGGGCTGTTCGGCGTGTTCATGGTCGGCGGCGACGCGCCGGGTGCGGGCGGCCCCCGCCGCGTCGGCGAGCTCGACGAGGAGATGGTCTACGAGTCCCGCGTCGGCGACATCTTCGCCCTCGGCGCCACCAGCTGGCGCATCGAGGAGATCACGCACGACCGGGTGATCGTCTCCCCCGCCTTCGGCCAGCCCGGCAAGGTGCCGTTCTGGAAGGGCGACGGTCTCGGCCGTCCCGCCGAACTCGGCCGCGCGATCGGCGCCTTCACACGCGAAGTAGCCGCGGGCGCCATCGATGCGAACAGCGAGCGGATGAAGGCGGCGGGTCTCGACGACTTCGCATCCGCCAACCTGGTCGCGTTCGTCGCCGACCAGAAGCAGTCCACCGGACACGTGCCCACCGACACGACCCTCGTCGTCGAGCGCTTCCGCGACGAGCTCGGCGACTGGCGGGTGATCCTGCACTCGCCGTACGGCATGCCGGTGCACGCGCCCTGGGCGCTCGCGGTCGGCGCGCGCGTTCGCGACCGCCTCGGCATGGACGGCGCGGCGATGGCGAGCGACGACGGCGTCGTCGTGCGCATCCCCGACACCGACGCCGAGCCGCCGGGCGCCGAGCTCTTCGTCTTCGAGCCGGGCGAGCTCCAGGACATCGTGACCGAGGAGGTCGGCGGCTCCGCGCTGTTCGCCTCCCGGTTCCGCGAGTGCGCCGCGAGGGCGCTGCTGCTGCCGCGCTACAACCCCGGCAAGCGCAGCCCGCTCTGGCAGCAGAGGCAGCGCGCCTCGCAGCTGCTCGATGTGGCGCGCAAGTTCCCCAGCTTCCCGATCGTGCTCGAGACCGTGCGCGAGGTCTTGCAAGACGTGTACGACCTGCCCGCGCTCGTGGCGGTCGCCGGCGAGATCGAGAGCCGCAGCATCCGCATCGTCGAGACCGAGACCGAGGTGCCGTCGCCCTTCGCGCGATCGCTGCTGTTCGGCTACGTCGCCGCCTTCATGTACGAGGGCGACTCGCCGCTGGCGGAGCGCCGCGCCGCCGCCCTCTCGCTCGACTCCACCCTGCTGGCCGAGCTGCTCGGGCGCGCGGAGCTGCGGGAGCTGCTCGACACCGCGGTGATCGAGCAGACCGAGCTCGAGTTGCAGCGCCTCGCCGCCGACCGCCGGGCGAAAGACGCCGAGGGCGTCGTCGACCTGCTGCGCCTGCTCGGGCCGCTGTCGGCGGAGGAGGTCGTGGAGCGCAGCTGGCTCGCCGATGCACCCTCGACAGGAAGTGAGCCCGCCGGCGCCACCGGATCTCCTGTCGACGGCGCCCTGGCGACCGGATCTCCTGTCGGGAACGAGGAGGCCGTCTCCCTCCTCACCGCACTCGCCCGCGACAACCGCGTTCTGCGCGTCACCATCGCCGGCGTCGAGCGCTGGGCCGGCATCGAGGACGCCGCCCGCTTGCGCGACGCCCTCGGAGTCCCGCTGCCGATCGGCGTGCCCGCCGCCTTCATCGAGCCGGTCGCCGACCCGCTCGGCGACCTCGTCGGGCGTTTCGCCCGCACCCACGGGCCGTTCACCGTCTCCGCGCCCGCCGACCGCTTCGGCCTCGGCGTCGCCGTGGTGCTCGACACCCTCCGCCGCCTGGCCACGCAGCGCCGGGTGGTGGAGGGCGAGTTCCGCCCGGGTGCGAGCGGCAGCGAGTGGTGCGACGCCGAGGTGCTGCGCCGGCTGCGCAGCCGCTCGCTCGCGGCCCTGCGGCACGAGGTCGAGCCCGTCGACACCGCCACCCTCGGACGCTTCCTGCCGGTCTGGCAGCACGTGGGATCGAACCTGACGGGGATCGACGGCCTGGTGCAGGTGATCGACCAGCTCTCCGGAGTCGCACTGCCCGCATCCGCTTGGGAGACGCTCGTGCTGCCCGCGCGACTGCGCAACTACAGCCCCGCCTGGCTCGACGAGCTCACCCTCACCGGCGAGGTGATCTGGTCGGGGCGCGGATCGCTGCCCGGCAGCGACGGCTGGGTGAGCCTGCACCTCGCCGACAACGCGCCGCTCACCCTCGCGGAGCCCAGCGGCGACGACACCACGGAGCTGCAGCGCGAGATCCTCGGCAGCCTCGCCGGGGGCGGCGCCTTCTTCTTCCGCCAGCTGTCGCAGGCCGTCGGCAGCATGGACGACAAGGAGCTCACGACCGCGCTCTGGGACCTCGTCTGGGCTGGACTCGTGACCAACGACACCTTCTCGCCGCTGCGCTCCTACCTCGGGGGCAAGGCGGCCCCGAAGCGGGCGCCGTCGCGCAGCCGCGCCTACCGCGGGCGTGCCCGCGCGAGCCTGCCGAGCCAGACCGGGGCGCCCAACGTCGGCGGACGCTGGTCGCTGCTGCCGCTCGCCGAGGGCGACACCACGATCCGCGCCAAGTCGATGGCCGAACTGCTGCTCGAGCGCCACGGCGTCGTGACGCGGGGCTCCGTGGTGAGCGAGGGCGTGCGCGGCGGATTCAGCCTCGCCTACAAGGTGCTCTCCGGCTTCGAGGAGACGGGCCGCGCCCGACGCGGCTACTTCGTCGACGGGCTCGGCGGCGCGCAGTTCGCCACCGGCGCCACCGTCGACCGCCTGCGCTCCTTCGCACGCGACTCCACGTCGATAGACGGGCCGTCGAACCAGCCGCCCCACGCCGTGACGCTGGCTGCCACCGATCCGGCCAACCCCTACGGCGCCGCGCTGGCCTGGCCGCGCGCGGAGACCCAGGGCACGGCGAAGGGCGGCACGGCGAAGGGCGGCGGCGAGGAGGTCACCCGCGGACACCGGCCGGGCCGCAAGGCGGGTGCCCTCGTGGTGATCGTCGACGGTGAGCTCGCACTTTACGTGGAGCGCGGCGGCAAGACCCTGCTCAGCTTCGACGTGCTGCGCGGCTCGGGCGACGACGGGCGCGACGATCCGTTGCCGGCTCTCGCCGCGGCATCCGCTTCTCTCGCGGCTGTGGTGCGCAGCGGACTCGGTCGGCTCAAGATCGAGCAGCTCGACGGGTCGTCGATCACCGGCACGCCGCTCGCGGCCGCGCTCACCGACGCGGGCTTCGGGGCGACACCGCAGGGGCTGAGCCTGCGTGCCTGAGGGAGACACCGTCTGGCTCACCGCCCACAATCTGCAGAATGCGATCGGCGGCGAGGCGCTCACGCGCTGCGATGTGCGGGTTCCCGCGTTCGCGACCGTCGACCTCGCCGGGGAGACCGTGCACTCGGTGGCGAGCCGTGGCAAGCACCTGCTGCACCGCATCGGCGAGCTCACACTGCACACGCACCTCAAGATGGAGGGCTCCTGGCACCTCTACCGCCACGGCACGCCGTGGAAGCGCCCGGCGCACCAGGCGCGCGTGATCCTCGAGACCGCCGACTGGGTGACCGTGGGGTTCTCGCTCGGCGTCACCGAGTTCGTGGCGACGGCCGACGAGCACGACGTGGTCGGCTACCTCGGCCCCGACCTGCTCGGGCCCGACTGGGACGCCGTCGAGGCCGTGGCGAGGCTGACCGCCGAGCCGGCGACGCCCGCCTTCGTGGCCCTCATCGACCAGCGCAACCTCGCGGGGCTCGGCAACGTCTACGTGAACGAGCTGCTGTTCCTCCGCGGGATGCTGCCGACCCGGCCGATCGGCGACGACCCGGACTCCATGACCACGGTGAAACGCGGGCAGCGGATGATCGACTCGAACCGCATGCGACCGGAGATCGTGACGACCGGCGACCTGCGTCAGGGCCACCAGACCTTCGTCTACGGGCGGGCCGGGCGTCCCTGCCGCCGCTGCGGAACTCCGATCCGCCGGGGCAAGCTCGGTGCGACGGCGCTCGTCGAACGCGACATCTTCTGGTGCCCGCGCTGCCAGACCTGACCCGGGGACGCGGAAGGGCCGCCCCGATGGGACGGCCCTTCTGGAAGAACTGCTTACGCGGGGATGCTCGCGAGTACCTCGTCGAGGGCCGCGGTGGCCTCCTCCTCGGTGCTCTGGCGGGCGAGCGCGAGCTCGGAGACGAGGATCTGGCGGGCCTTGAGCAGCATGCGCTTCTCGCCGGCCGACACGCCCTTGTCCTGGTCACGGCGCCAGAGGTCGCGCACGACCTCGCTGACGCTGTAGACGCTTCCGCTGCCCATCTTCTCGGTGTTGGCCTTGAAGCGGCGCGACCAGTTGCCCGGCTCCTCGACCCACTCGCTGCGCAGAACCTCGAACACGGCCTCGACTCCTGCGGCGTCGATGACGTCGCGGACGCCGACCAGCTCGACGTTCTCCTGCGGGAGGTCGATGAGCAGGTCGCTCGCGTGCACGTTCAGCGTCAGGTACGTCTTGTCGACACCCTTGATGGTGCGCGTCTTCACCGCAGTGATGGTTGCCGCACCGTGGTGCGGGTAGACGACGGTTTCCCCTACTTCGAAGATCATTTAGGCTGCCTCAATCATTTGTTGGGAATCGTGTGCGGCTGTGAACGTGGGGGTTCACCACCACAAACTGTCGTGGATGGAAAAGTCTGTCGATCGTTCGTTGCGGCTCTGCAACTGATCTGTCGGGTTGGAGGGATACCAATTCTACCACTTGGGGGACACGCCCACTTCAGTTGCGCATCCGCCACCTGAAAACTGTTTACAATCGCGCGCTCGCGCCTCGCGGAGACCGGCTCCCAGCGGATCGTGAGAGGCTTTTCGGCATGGTGAAAATCGATCCGTCCGCCGTCGCATGGTCAGCCCCCGAGCGCGAACGGGCGGGCAGGCCGCTGCTCGTGCTGCTGCACGGGTACGGATCGCACGAGGGGGACCTCTTCGGGCTCTCCCCGCAGTTGCCGCTCGAGCCCGTGATCGCCTCCGTGCGCGCACCGCTGCCCGTCGGTCAGGGCTTCGCCTGGGCGCCGCTGGCGAGTGAAGCGGATGCCGCGACCGTCAGCGCCGCGGCGGACGGGGCGGCCCGCGCCATCCTGGACTGGCTGGACACCACGGAGTCGACGTCGGTGGGGCTGCTCGGCTTCTCGCAGGGCGGCGCCATCTCGCTGCAGCTGCTGCGCGCGGCCCCGGAACGCTTCGCCTACGCCGCGGTGCTCTCCGGCTTCGCGATCACCCCCGGCGACGGCGTCGAGCACCCGGGCGACGCGGCCCTCGCGGCGCGGAAGCCCCCGGTGTTCTGGGCCAGGGGAACGGTGGACACCGTGATCACCCCGGACAAGATCGACTACACCGACGAGTGGCTGCCCGGGCACTCCACCCTCACCGCGCGCATCTACGAGGGGCTCGCGCACTCGATCTCGAGGCCCGAGTTCGACGACGTGAACGCGTTCATTAGGGCGCAGCTGTAGCCGCGTGCTCCATCGAGGTCAGCGGCGCCTCTGCCACTGCACGGCGAAGGCGAACACGATCCCGATCGCGGTCGCGGCGCCGAGCACGAGCAGCAGGGGCGCGAGGTCCATCAGCATGGTGAGGGTGGCGTAGTCCGCCTGCGAGTTGGCGTCGGTTCCGAGGAACGGCTCCCGCGCCACCTGGAACATCCACAGCCCGGCGGCCACGAGAGCCACCGCGACCAGGGCCAGGCCGATGAGGAACGGGTTCGCCCACAGACGGCGGTCCTCCGCCGCGTCATCCGCTATGACGAGTCCGTCGTCGCGGACAGCGTCGTCGGCCAGGCCGCCCTCGCGCACCGCGGGCGGAGTCGTCGCCGGCCCGCGCGCGGGCCCGGGGACGTCGCCGATCGGGGGTGCGGTCGGATATCCGCTCACCGGCGTCGGCGGCGGGAGCTGCTGCACCACGGGGGCGGCGCTGCGGCGTCCCGTCTCGGTGCCCGTGGCGGAGCCGCCCGCCGCGCCGGCGGTGCCGGATGCGCCGCCGAAACCGCGCTGGAACGCCGGATCGAATCGCGGATCGAATTGCTGCCCGTTCGTGGCCATCGCTGCCCCTTCGCTCGTACCCACACCCTAGCCCGCCTGCCCACAGGGCGGAGAGACCCCTCAGGCCAGCGGTTCCTCGATCATCGGGGTGCGGGCCGAGCGCACGGCGCCGGCGCTCGCCACCACGACGAGCCCGATCGCGATCGCGCCGACGACGGTGAACCGCTGGTGGAGGATCACGAGTCCGGCGAGGGTGGCGATCGCGGGGGCGAGACTCATCAGCACGGAGAAGGTCGACGCGGGCAGCCGGCGCAGCGCCAGCAGCTCGAAGGCGTAGGGGAGCGTCGACGACAGCACGGCGACCGCGGCCCCGATCAGCAGGATCTGCGGCTGGAGGATGCCGGCGGCGCCCACGACCGCGATGCCGAAGGGCACCGTCGCGATCGCCCCGATGCTCATACCGATGGCGAGTCCGTCGAAGCGTGCGAATCGCTGGCCGGTGCGCGCGGAGAGCAGGATGTAGCCCGCCCAGGTGGCCGCGGCGCCGAAGGCGAAGAGCACACCGACCGGGTCGAGGTGGCCGAAGCTGCCCTGCCCGAGCAGCGCGACGCCGGCGAAGGCGACGAGCGCCCACAGCCAGCCGGAGATCCGCCGGTTGGTCGCCACCGAGAGCACCAGCGGCCCGAGAACCTCGATCGTCACTGCGGCGCCGAGCGGGATGCGGGCGAGAGCCTCGTAGAAGAGGAAGTTCATCGCGGCGAGAACCAGCCCGAAGCCGGCGACCGTGATCCAGCCGTCCACACCGTGGCCGCGCAGCGATGGCCGGCAGACCAGCATGAGGATCAGCGCGGAGAAGCCGAGCCGCAGCGAGACCACCCCGATCGCGCCCACCTCCGGGAAGAGCAGCACCGCGAACGACGCACCGACCTCCTGCAGCGCGAGCCCGGTGACGACGAGACCGACCGAGCCGAGGTGCCGGGCGGGTGGGGCCTGCGTCACGGGCGCGCCCGCTCGACGGCGAAGGACAGGGCAGCGGCCCCCTGCGCCACGGCACTGTCGCCGAGCGTGCCGCGGACGATGGCCGGCGCGGTTCCGCGCACCGGTGGCTCCCTCTCGAGGTGCCCGGCGATCGCCGGGTAGAGCAGCGGCCAGGCGTTGCTCACCCCGCCGCCGATCACCACGGTCTCGATGTCGAGGAGGGCCGTGGCGATGAGGATGGCACGCGCCACGCCCTCCCCCGCCGCCCGGAAGATGTGTGCGGCGACCGCGTCGCCGTGTGCGGCGAGCGCCGACAGCTCGGCCGGTGTGCGGCTGCTGCCGGTGGCGCTGAGGTACAGCGCGCTGATCGAGCGGCCGGCGGCGAGCGTCTCGAGGTGTCCGCGTTCGCCGCAGGTGCAGGGCAGCGATCCGAAGCCGGGCGTGTGCCCGATCTCCCCCGCCGCGCCGTGCGCACCGCCGAAGAGGCGGCCGTCGAGCCAGAGGGCGCCGCCCACCCCCGTGCCCAGGGTGATGCCGAGGGCGTTCTGCGAGCCCCGACCCGCGCCCGCGATCATCTCGCCGGCGAGGAAGGCGTTCACGTCGTTCGCCACGGTGGTCGGGGCGGCGTAGCGCGCCTCGAGCGTGCCGCGGATGTCGAATCCCGCCCACCCGGCGAAGGAGTCGCTCACCACGGAGACGCGGCCGTTCACGGTGTCGACCACGCCGGCGGTCCCCATGCCGATCCCGGTCAGGGGCGGTGTGTCCTGCGCGTGCGCCAGCAGCGAGTCGATGAGAGCGGATGCCGCCCCGACGATCGCGTCCCCGCCGTCGAGCGCGGGAGTGCGGGTGCTCGCGTGGCCGATCACGCGCAGCTGCTCGTCGACCAGCACCACCTGCGTGGTGGTGCCGCCCACATCGATACCGGCGAAGAGCTCGCGCGTGGGTGTCATGGCGGGCTCCAGGGCTCGGGGCTGAGAGGGTAAGTCGAACGAGTAAAAACTACCCCAGCCGTCGCACTGCCCCGCGCGGCCAGACAGGAACCCCATGAACGCTCTGCAGGTCGAGATCGCCGTCACCTCCCACACCGGGGCGCGCCTCGCCGCCGAGTCGGGCGCCGCACGCGTCGAGCTCTGCAGCGCGCTCGAGCTGGGCGGGATCACCCCCTCCGCCGCCCTGCTGCGCCTCGCGGTCGCCGAGGGCATCCCCGTGCACGCGCTGATCCGCAGCCGCCCTGGCGACTTCGTCTACGACGCAGACGAGCTGCGCCTCCTCGCCGACGACGCCGCCTTCGCCGTCGAGGTGGGCGCGAGCGGCGTGGTCATCGGCGCCCTCACCGCCGAGGGCGGCATCGACCTGGCCGCCGTCGAGCGGATGGCGGCCGCCGCCCGCGCGGTCGACCCGGGCGTCGCCCTCACCTTCCACCGCGCGATCGACCAGACCGCGAACCCGGCCGGGCACCTCGGGGAGCTGTTCGACCTCGGCATCCGCCGCGTGCTCACCTCCGGCGGGGCGTCGAGCGCCTCCGCGGGCTCGGCGGTGCTCGCCGAGATGGTGGCCGCGGACTCCGGCCTGGAGATCATGGCCGGGGGCGGGGTGCTCCCCCACCAGATCCCCGCGCTCGCCCGGCTGGGCGTCGACGCGGTGCACCTGTCCGCGAAGGCGCGGGCGGCGACGGCATCCGCTCACTGGGTCTCGCTCGGGGCGGCGGGCACCGACGCCGAGTCGGACACCCACTTCGTCACCGACGCGGAGGTGATCCGCGAGGCCGTGGCGGCGGCGCGCTGACCCCCGAGGTCAAGCCGACAGCAGCAGCGACGCGGCGAGCGCGAGCATCACCACGGCGATGACCGCGTCGAGCACTCGCCAGGCGGAGGGGCGCGCGAACACCGGCTGCAGCAGACGCGCGCCGAAACCGAGGGCGAAGAACCACAGGATGCTGCCGATCACCGCGCCCGCCGCGAACCACCAGCGCAGGTCGCCGTGCGTGTTCGCGATCGATCCGAGCAGCACGACCGTGTCGAGGTAGACGTGCGGGTTGAGCCAGGTGAGCGCGAGCACCGTGACCACCGTCGCGCCGAGGGACTTGCGCGGGGCCGCGCCGTCGGCGGTGAGCGCGGCAGGACGGATCGCGCGGCGCGCGGCGAGTATCCCGTAGCCGATGAGGAACGCGGCGCCGGCGAAGCGCACCACGGTGAGCACCACCGGGGCCAGCTCGAACACGACGCCGGCGCCCGCCACCCCGGCGGCGATCAGCACCGCGTCGGACAGCGCGCAGACGAGCACCACCGGCAGCACGTGCTGCCGCAGCAGGCCCTGCCGCAGCACGAAGGCGTTCTGGGCGCCGATCGCGACGATCAGCGAGAGGCCGAAGCCGAGGCCGGCGAGGAGTGTGAGGAGAGCGGATGGGGGCACCCCACAACGGTAGGTGCGTCGCCCCATGCAGTCCAGCTACGGATTCTTACTCTGCATTAGAATCTCTAATCATGGATCTCGATCTCGCCCAGCTGCGCGCCCTCAGCGCCACCGTGGCGGAGGGCACCTTCGAGGCGGCCGCCCGCGCGCTGAACGTGACGCCGAGCGCGATCAGCCAGCGCATCAAGGCACTCGAGCAGAGCGTGGGGCGGGTGCTGCTGCAGCGCAGCAAGCCGGTTCGTGTCACCGAGTCGGGGGAGGCGATCCTGAGACTCGCGCGCAACATCGACCTGCTCGCCGCAGACGCGCGGCTCGCGCTCGGCGGGGACACGCGCTCCGACACTGGCGCGACCGGCGCGGCGGACGGAACGCTCGCCGCGCGTCCGACGCCGGTCAGCATCCCGCTCGCGGTGAACGCCGACTCCCTCGCCACCTGGATCCTCCCCGCGCTGGCCACCCTGCCCGACTCGATGACCTTCGACATCCACCGCGACGACCAGGACCACACGACGGCGCTGCTGCGCTCGGGAAGCGTGATGGCGGCGGTCACCGCCATCCGCTCTCCGATCCAGGGCTGCATCTCGACGCCGCTCGGCGCGATGCGCTACCGGATGATGTGCACGCCCGCCTTCGCCCAGACGTGGTTCGCCGACGGAATCACGCCCGCGGCGCTCGCGCACGCCCCGGTAGTGGTGTTCGACCGCAAGGACGACCTGCAGGACGCCTACCTGCGCAGGCGCGCCCACCGCACTCTGCACCCGCCGAAGCACTACGTCCCGGCCTCCGACGACTTCGTGTCCGCCGTGCGGCACGGGCTCGGCTGGGCGATGCTGCCCGACCTGCAGACCGGAGAGGCGGAGCGGCACGGCGAGCTCGTCGAACTCGACCGGGACTCGGCCGCCGACGTGCACCTCTACTGGCAGCAGTGGCAGCTGCGCTCCACCAGCCTCGACCTCGTCGCCGAGGCCGTGCGCGTGGCAGCGGCTCGCGAACTTCGCTGACAGAATTATGCGATGAGCACGAACCCCACCCTGCACGCCGTCACCCTCGAATCCGTGAGCTGGGACGACCCCCGCGCCGTCGAACTGCGCCGCCGGATGGACGCCGAGATGACCGTGCGGTACTCGAACCCCGGCGCCCCGCCGGAGCCGGCCGAGATCACGGCCCGTCGCAACGCCTCGCTCGCGGTCGATCCTGCCGACGTGCGTGCCACCGTGCTCGTGCTCGACGCCGACGGAACGCCCCTCGCCCATGCCGCGCTGCGCGAACTGCGCGGCGACTGGGAGGTCAAGCGCGTGATCGTCGCCGAGGCCGCCCGCGGCCGCGGTGTCGGCCGGGCACTGATGGGCCGGCTCGAGGAGCTCGCGCGGGAGGCGGGCGTTCCCCGCCTGATCCTGCAGACCGGCAACCGCCAGCCCGACGCCGTCGCCCTCTACGAGAAGATCGGCTACACGCCGATCCAGATCTACGAGCCCTACGTCGAGACGATCCCGTTCTCGCTCTGCTACGAGAAGGCGATCGCCGCCTGAGTCGGAGGTCTCCGACCGGTCAGCGCGTGCGCGGGCGCAGCGGGTCCCCGGGAGCCGGGGCCGGTGCGGGGAGCTGCTGCTCCTGCTCGGCCTCCTGGAACGCGGAGTACTGCGTGGGGTGGAACAGCTCGTCGACGATGCCGAGCGAGCCGATCGGCCGGTAGGCGGGATCGCGCTGCCGTCGGCGCCGGGTGTCCGCCCTTATCAGCGACGGCATAAAGAAGAACAGCACGCCGACGGCGGCCAGCGCGACCGCGATCAGTGCTCCCATGGGCACAGCCTGCCACTCCGGGCACCCCATGGCCAGAGAAGAGCCGAACTGAGCAAGATATGTGTTCGGTGATCTCCTTGCCAAAGACCCGACTCGGTCGTAGTTTCTTCCAATCAGAGAACGTTCAACTGAGGGAACGAGGTCCCCATGTCGAACCAGCCGCCCTTCGACCACGACCCGGTCGAGGATCTCGAGAATCCCCGCGAGCGTCTCGGCGACGAGCTCTCCGCGGTCCAGGACTTCTCCAACGAGCAGGAGGGGTACCACAAGACCCTCAAACCCCGACAACTGCAGATGATCGCCATCGGCGGGGCGATCGGCACCGGACTGTTCCTCGGGGCCGGCGGCAGACTCGCATCCGCTGGTCCGTCGCTGGTCTTCGTCTACGCGATCTGCGGCTTCTTCGCCTTCCTCATCCTGCGGGCGCTCGGCGAACTCGTGCTGCACCGCCCCTCGTCGGGGTCGTTCGTGTCGTACGCGCGCGAGTTCCTCGGCGAGAAGGCGGCCTTCGTGGCCGGCTGGATGTACTTCCTCAACTGGGCGATGACCGCGATCGTCGACGTGACGGCGGTAGCGCTGTACGTGAAATTCTGGGACGCGTTCACGGATGTGCCGCAGTGGCTTCTCGCGCTCATCGCGCTGGCCGTGGTGCTGAGCCTCAATCTCGTGTCGGTGAAGGTCTTCGGCGAGATGGAGTTCTGGTTCGCGATCATCAAGGTCGCGGCGCTCGTGGCCTTCCTCATCATCGGGGCGGTGTTCTTGGCGTTCTCCTTCCCGACGGACGCCGGACCGACCGGGCTCACGGTACTGACCGACAACGGCGGCTTCTTCCCCTCGGGGCTGATCCCCGCCGTTCTCGTGGTTCAGGGCGTCGTGTTCGCCTACGCCGGCATCGAGCTCGTCGGAACGGCGGCCGGCGAGACCGCGGAGCCGCGCAAGATCATGCCGAAGGCGGTGAACACGGTCGTGCTGCGCATCGCGGTGTTCTACGTGGGGAGCGTGCTGCTGCTCTCGCTGCTGCTGCCGTACACCGAGTACAAGGCGGGGGAGAGCCCCTTCGTCACCTTCTTCTCCAGCATCGGCAGCCCGGCGACCGGCGCGATCGCGGGCAACATCATGAACTTCGTGGTGCTCACGGCGGCGCTCTCCAGCCTGAACGCCGGGCTGTACTCCACCGGGCGCATCCTCCGCTCGATGTCGGTGAACGGGTCGGCGCCCCGCTTCACCGGGCTGATGAACAAGCGCGGCGTGCCCTTCGGCGGCATCCTGCTCACCGGGGCGCTGACGCTGCTCGGCGTCGGCCTCAACGCGGTGGTGCCCGAGCAGGCCTTCGAGATCGTGCTGAACATCTCCGCGCTCGGCATCGTGACCGGCTGGGGGATGATCATCCTCTGCCAGATGCGACTGCAGAAGTGGGCGCGCGAGGGCAAGATGGAGCGGCCGTCGTTCCGGCTGTTCGGAGCGCCGTTCACGGCCTATCTGACGCTGGCCTTCCTGCTCGCGGTCGTGGTGCTGATGGGGCTCGACTATCCGCTGACGGGGTCGTGGGCGGGCACTCTCACCGTCGCGTCCCTCGTCGTGATCATCCCGCTGCTCATCCTCGGGTGGCAGCTGTCGAAGAAGCGGATCCTCGAGATCGCGGCCGAGCGCGAGGGCTTCACGGGGTCGTACCCGGTTGTCGCCGAGCGGCCGGGGATCGATTCGCAGAAGAAGAAGAAGGACGGGGGCGAGAAGTAGGTCTTCTCCTCCACAGGGCGGGTGCTCTGCACAGGGCGGGGGTGGTGTCGGTGGTCTGAATTGGGATTCTGCGTATGACGAACACATACGGGAAACCAGAGGAACCACCGGGCGGGCCGCCGTCGGAGACCGGCCCGGTCGGGCCTGACCCGGTATCGGCTGACCCCGTCATGGCTGACCCGGTTATGGCCGCGTTCGCCGCCCGGCTCGACGAGATCGTGGAGAACGAGCGGGCGATGAGCGCCCTGGCCGCCCGCCGGATCCGGCTGCTCGACGGGCTGCGTCGCTTCAGCGAGAGCGAGGTCGTGGCGTCGTTGGGCGACGCGGCCGGTGCTGGGGCGGCCGGCGCTGGGGCGGCCGGCGGCGACGCTGTCGGCGGCGGGCATCACGGGTGGGACGCGGCGACGGTCGCGCGCCGGGAGCTCGTCTTCGAGCTGGCCGCGGCGCTGCGGATCCCGGAGCGCACCGTCGAGGGCCTCCTCGACGAGGCCCAGGGGCTGAGCGAATCGCTGCCCGCGACGATGACCGCCCTCGCCGAGGGCGACATCTCCTACCGGTACGCGGCCGCGATGCTCGAGCAGGCCCGCTCCCTCCCCGAGGCCGCTCGCGCCGGGTTCGAGGAGGAGCTTCTTCCCGATGCCCAGGAGCTGACGGTGTCGAAGTTCTCCCGCAAGGCGCGTCGACAGCGGGAGCGACTGCACCCGGTATCCATCGGCGAGCGGCACACCGCCGCGGTCGCGGAACGGCGGGTGTGGGTGCAGCTGCTCGACGACGGCATGGCCGACCTGACCGCCCGCCTCAGTGCCGAGGCCGCGCTGGCCGCCTACAACCGGCTGACGCAGATCGCGCAGGAGCAGAAGTCCCCGGAGGACGACAGGCACATGGGCCAGAAACGGGCGGACGCCTTCGCCGACCTCCTGCTCTCGGGCGACACCTGCACGGCCGCCGAGGCGGGCGAGCAGCTGCTGAGCGATATCGATGGTCGCACCCACCGCGACGTGGGGCACGGCATCCGCCCCGAGGTCTCCGTCACCGTCCCGGTGATGACGCTCCTCGGCCACACGCACGAGCCCGGCGAGCTGAACGGCTACGGGCCCATCGACCCCGACACCGCGCGCCGCCTCGCGGCGAGGGCGCCGAGCTTCGTGCGCATCCTCGTCCACCCGGTGACGAGCGCGATCCTCGATGTGGACCGCAAGCGGTACCGGGTCCCGGCCGATCTGCGTACGGCCCTCGTGTTGCGCGACGGCACCTGCCGCACCGTCGGCTGCAATCAGCCGGCCGGGCACTGCGATATCGATCACACGGTTGCGCGCGTCGACGGCGGCGCGACCCGGATCGGCAACCTCTCCCACCATTGCCCGACGCACCACCGCTTCAAGCACCACACCCGGGTGCGCATGCGCAACCTGCCGGGCGGCGACATCGAGATGACGACTCCGAGCGGCAAGGTCTACGTGACCCGGCCGGACAATCCGTTCCAGAGCCAGGGCAGGTGGTTCTCCGATGCGGGAGCCGACGCAGACGACGGGCCAGATGGCGTGTTCGGCGACGGCGAATCTGGGGAGGGGGTGCCGTTCTGATCGCCCGGACGACGATCTCCGTGCCGACGGTCTCGGTGTCGACGATCTCAGTGCCGACGATCTCCATGCCGACGATCTCCGTGCCGACGGCGTACAGTCGCACTGAGACAATCCTGGATTTTCGCTCACGAATGAGCGGCGCCAACAACGGTATTCGGCGGGGCATCCTGGTGGAAAGTCTCGAGGAAGGCCGCGCACATGCGAGCTCTATATCCCGCGTCGGCATTCGTCGCGGTGCTCGTACTCGGCACAACGATCCCCTCGGCGAGCGCGGCCGCACCCGACGACCGGTGGTTCCTGCAGTCGCTCGACATCGCGGACGCCCGCGCGGCCGGCTGGACCGGGTCCGGTGTGACGGTCGCGGTGCTCGACGGGCAGATCAACCCGAATGTCCCGACACTCGTCGGCGCCGACCTGCGGATTCGCGAGCCCTCTTTCTGTCATTCGTCGACGGGAGAGCTCCTCCCCGCATCCACGAGTGAACTGAGCGAGGGCTCGCCGACGAACCTCGGGACGAACGCCGCGTCGATGATCCTGGGATCCGGAGCCGGCTACGCGGGCGACGACGGTATGCCCGGCGTCGCGCCCGGAGCGACTGTGCTCTACTACTCCGTCTACGCGGGCACCTTCATAGACGGCAGCCCGGAGTGCCTCGACGCGACCGGCTGGCCAGGATCGGGATGCGCGGGACTCGCCCTGAACGAGGCGATCGACGCGGGCGCGGACATCGTGACGCTTCCGCTCGACTGCGCGAGTTCTCCGGAGTTCCGGGCGGCGATGGAGAGAGCGAACAGCGAGGGCGTCACCGTGGTCGGGTCGGTCGTCAACGACGCCCCGCTCGATAGCATCGCCTATCTGCCGCAGGGTTTCGCGGGGATCGTCAAGGTCCAGTCCACCGGCACAGACGGACGGATCCGCACATTCAACGACGCACAGCTCAACGCGACGTGGACCGATGTCGCCGCTCCCGGCCATGGCATCCGGGTCCAGGGGAACGCCGCGACGTCCTCGTGGGAGGACAACACCCTCGCCAAGGCGTCGCTCGCGCCCCCGCTCGTGGCCGGGATCCTCGCACTCGCCAAGCAGAAGTATCCGGAGGCGACGGGGAATCAACTCGTCCGGTCCCTCATCGACACGACCAGCGGCGAACCCGACCGCACGCAGGACCCCCGCCGCCGTGTCGACTACGGTCATGGTCTGGTGTCGCTCACGGGCCTTCTCGCCAATGACCCGATGGACTACGCCGACACGAACCCCCTGATCCTCGAAGAGGAGGAGAAGAACAGCTACGTCAGTCCGCCGTACGACGATTCCGACGAATTCGGATTGGGCTCCATCCTGATGGCAGCGATCCTCCTCCCCGTCGTGGCGCTCGGCCTCGTCACGGCAATCGTTCTCGGAACCCTGGCGATCGCACGCCGCGTGCGCCGGCGCCGGTTGCGCCGACCGCCGCGCGCGGAGACCCGGTTGTCGGATCCTGATATCCGGCTGCCAGACGGGGGCACCCTGGGTTCTCCGGAGTAGTGCGTCACCCGAGCAGGCGCCGCAGCGTCTCCGCGTTGCGCACCGCGTTGCCTCCGCCGTCGTTGTTGAAGTACACGAAGACCTCGTGAGCGGATGCCTCCCACTCGCGGATCCTGTCGGCCCACCAGGCGAGGTCCTGGTCGGAATAGGAGCCGCCGTAGAGGCTGTCGTGATCGGGTCCGTGCAGGCGCAGATACACGAAAGGGGCCGTCGCGCGCAGAATGCAGGGCAGACCGGCACCGCTCATCACGCAGTAGGCCGCGCCGTGGCGCTCGAGCAGCGCGAAGACGTCGTCGGCGTTCCAGCTGGGGTGACGCAGCTCCACGGCGATCCGGATCCAGTCGGGCAGCGCGCCGAGGAAGTAGTCGAGCCGCGCATCGTCGCGCTCCATGGCCGGCGGCAGCTGCACGAGGAGCACGGCGCGTCTGTCACCGAGTTCGTGCCAGCAGCGCGCTATCCGCTCGATCCACACCTCGGGGTCGTAGAGCTTCTTCGCGTGGGTGAGTCCGCGCGGCGCCTTCACCGAGAGCGCGAACCCCTCGGGCAGGCGCCGGCGCCAGCCCGCGAAGGTCGTCTTGCGCGGCCAGCGGTAGAAGCTCGCGTTGAGCTCGACGGTGTCGAATCGGGAGGTGTAGGCGCCGAGCCGGTCGCGACTCGGCATCCCGGACGGGTACAGCACGTTCTCCCAGTGGTCGTAGCTCCACCCGGAGGTGCCGATGCGGGCGGTCATCCGAGCAGGCTAGCCGGGTGCTTTCCGCGATCCGACCCCTGTCCTCCGAGAGGGGGTCGACACTAGTGTGACGGCCATGACAGCGGCTGCACGGAGAGTGTCGCCCGTGGTTCCGCGCGGGTTCTCGCTGGGCGCCCTCGCGCTCGCCTGCGCGCTGCTCAGCGGCTGCACCCTCGGCACCACCGATACGGAGCGCCGCCTCGTGGAGGGTGCCGTCGAGAAGTGGGAGGCGCCCGCCCTGTACGAACTGCCCGATCCGATCCCGCCCGGCGACCCCGGCGACATCTACCGCTCGGAGAAGCTCACCAGCACCATGGACGGCACCGTCGCCTGGCGCATCCTCTACCACTCCACCGATCTGAACGGCGAGAACATCCTCGTCTCCGGTACCGTCGTCGCTCCCACCGCGACGCCGCCATCCGGCGGACGGCCCGTGGTGTCGTGGGCGCATCCGACGACCGGCACCGCGCCGCGCTGTGCGCCATCCGCCGGCCTGGATCCCTTCGACCTCGTCGAGGGCCTCCGGGGGCTGATCGAGCAGGGGTACGTCGTGGCGTCCACGGACTATCCGGGGCTGGGAGCGGATGGCCCCGACTCCTATCTGGTCGGCGTCAGCGAGGGCAACAGCGTTCTCGACGCGGCGCGGGCCGCCCGGTCGATTCCCGAGACGGGGGCGGGCGAGGAACTACTGCTCTGGGGCCACTCGCAGGGCGGGCAGGCCGCCCTCTTCGCCGCACAGAGTGCCGCGCAGTACGCACCGGAGCTCACCCTGAAGGCCGTCGCGGTCGCCGCGCCCGCCACGGACCTGGGCCGGTTGCTCGACGATGATCTCGACGACGTCTCGGGCGTGACGATCTCGTCGTACGCGCTCACCGCCTATTCCGAGGTCTACCCCGACGCGGCGCTCGACACCATCCTGACTCCGGCCGGGGTGACGGCGACCCCCGGGATGAACGCGCTCTGCCTGCTCGGACAGAACAGCGCCATCCACGCGATCGCCCGACCGCTGGTCGGCGCGTACTTCTCGGGCGACCCGACGACGGTGGAGCCCTGGGCCACCCTGCTGGCCGAGAACTCGCCGGGCGCCGTCGCGCTCACCGTGCCGCTCCTCATCGCGCAGGGAGAGACGGACACCCTGGTCGACCCGAAGACCACGCGCGCCTTCGCCGAGCACGAGTGCTCGATCGGCACCCGGGTCACTTACCTGTCGCTGCCGAAGACCGGCCACGGTCTGGCCGCACTCAGAGCCCTCGACACGCTGATCCCCTGGTTCGCGCAGGTGCAGCGCGGCGAGACGGTGACGTCGACCTGTGCTGCGTGACGCTCACGCCGCGAGCCACCCCGGGTGACGCGCGCTCCGCAAGCCACCCCGAGTGACGCGCAGCCGCCGCCCTACGCCTCGATCTGCCCGATCGGCTCCCGCTTCTCCGCCTGGAAGCGGTCCTCGGTGCGTCCGTAGGCCCAGTATCCCGAGAGCGAGAACCGCTCGCGCGGAACGCCCCGTCGGGCCAGGACGGCGCGGATCGCCTTCATCGACTCGCGCTCGCCGTGCGCGAAGACCTGCACCGTCGCATCCGCCGACAGGTCGCCGACGGCGAGGGCGTCGTCGAAGGACGCGTCGACGGCGTCGGCCAGTCTGCCGACCGCCCGGTCGTGGCCGCGCAGGATCCAGTCGACCCGCACTCCGGCCGGCGCGCGCAGCGGCTGCACGTCGGCGTCGTCCTCGACCTCGAGGTGCACGACGCCGCGTGCGTCGGCTGCCATGGCCTGGAGAGCGGATGAGATGGCCGGCAGTGCGGACTCGTCGCCTGCCAGCACGTGCCAGTCCACGTCTGCGGAGGGGGCGTAGGCCCCGCCGACGCCCCCGAGCACGAGCGGGTCGCCCGCGACGGCGGATGCCGCCCACGGGCCGGCGATGCCCTCGGTGCCGTGCACCACGAAGTCGATGGCGACCTGCTGGGCGGCCTCGTCGATCCAGCGGATCGTGTAGGTGCGCATCACCGGCCAGTCCTCCTGCGGCAGGGACTCGCGCAGGGCCTCGAGGTTGTAGGGCGGCAGCAGCGCGAGCTCCGGCTTGGCGAAGATGATCTTGGTGTACTTGTCGGTGCTGCCCAGAGGCGCGGTGGGGTTGCCGACCAGGTCGGCGAAGCCGGGGCCGCCCGCGATCACCCGGACCATGCGCGGAGTGAGCCACTCGGTGCGCACGACGGACAGGACGATCTGGGGGCGCGCGGGGCGCGGAGGAGTAGTCACGCCCTCCAGCCAATCACAGGCGGCTGGGCGGCGCCGGAGTCAGTCGGCGAGAGCCAACCCGCCAGTGTCGTCAGCCCGCCAGCGTCAGGACGCCAGCGTCAGGACGATGCGTGGACGGTCCTCGCCGGACGCCTCGACACGCACGCCGATCTCCGCGTAGTCGCGGATGTTCGGCAGGTCGTCTGCGATCGCACCGGCGACGTCGCCGACCACGATCACGCGCATGCCCGCCGCGAGTCCCGACTCGATGCCGGCGTCGGCGTCCTCGAACACCACGACCTCCGACGGGTCGACCCCGAGCTGTGCCGCCGCCGAGAGGTACGGGTCGGGGAAGGGCTTGCCGCGCTCCACGTCCTCCGCCGTCACGACCACGCCGGGCAGCGGAACGTCGACCGACGCCATCCGCATCGTGGCGAGCTCGCGGCCGGCCGAGGTCACGAGCGCGATCGATTCCGCCGGCAGACTGGCGATGAAGTCGACGGCCCCCGGCACCGCGACGATGCCGTCGGTGGTGACGAACTCGAAGTCGCCGAGGTCCTTCTTCTGCGCCTCGACGTCGACACCCTCCGGCCCGAAACGCAAAATCGAGTCCTCCATCCGCCGACCGTGCGAGGTCTCCAGGATCGTGCCCAGGTCGAGGTCGAAGCGGTCGGCGAAGCGCTTCCAGACCAGCTCGACCACCGCCGTGGAGTCGACGAGCGTGCCGTCCATGTCGAAGAGGATGGCGCGGCATTCGATCGTCGAGGTCATGGTTCGACCCTAGACGGAGACGGCGCTGGATTGAGACGGCGCTGGACAGAGACGGCGGCCGCCGGCGCTACGGGTTCAACCGCCCCGTGATGCGCCCGTGGAAGTCGGCGCTGCGCTCGTCGAGCCCGCGCACCTCCACGGTCGCGCCGTTGTCGCGGTACTTCCGCTCGATCGCGTCCAGGGTGGCCACCGACGACGCATCCCAGATGCGGGAGGCGCTCAGGTCGATCACCACCGTGCCCGGGTCGTTCGAGTAGTGGAACTGGTCGGCGAGCTCGTTGCTCGACGCGAAGAACAGCCCGCCGCTGATCCGGTACTCGACCGAGGCCCCGTCGTCGGAGAGCGCACGCACGACCTCGAAGGCGCTCGCGGCGTGCTGCAGGAGGAGCAGGCAGGCGAGTACCGCTCCCACGCCGACTCCGATGGCGAGATTGTGCGTGACGACGACGGTGGTGACCGTGATCAGCATGACGATCGTCTCGGAACGCGGCATCCGCTTGATCACACTCGGCTTCACGCTGTGCCAGTCGATGGTGCGCACGGCCACGACCATCATCACCGCCGCCAGCGAGACCATCGGGATGACGGCCATCACGTTCGACAGCAGCGCGACGAAGGCCAGCAGGAAGGCGCCCGCGAAGAGGGTGGAGAGCCGCGTTCGCGCGTGCCCGATCTTCACGTTCACCACCGTCTGGCCGATCATGGCGCAGCCGGCGACGCCGCCCCAGAGGCCGGAGAGGATGTTGGCGACCCCGAGCCCCCAGGACTCGCGCCTCTTCGACGAGGGGCTGTCGGTCATGTCGTCCACGAGCTTCGCGGTGAGCAGGGTCTCGATCAGTCCGACGAAGGCCACGGCGATCGCCGTCGGAGCGATCAGCAGCAGGGTGTCGAGGGTGATCGGCACGTCGAGCAGTGTGATGCCGGGCAGTCCCCCGGTGACGTGCCCCTCGTCGCCGACCGTCGGAACGGTGATCCCGACCGCCACGGTGAGCGCCGTCACGGCCACGATCGCCACGAGCGGGGCCGGCACCACCTTCGTGATCTTCGGGAACAGCCAGATGATCAGCAGGGTGAGCACGAACAGCGGGTAGACCTGCCACGGCACGTTCACGAGGCTCGCGACCTGGGCCACGAAGATCAGGATGCCGAGGGCGTTGACGAAGCCGATCATCACCGACCGCGGGATGTAGCGCATCAGCCGCGCCAGACCCGTGACGCCGAAGACGATCTGGATGACGCCCGCCAGGATCACCACGGGCAGCAGGTACTCGACGCCCCGGTCGTGCACCAGCGGGGCCACGACGAGCGCCACGGAGCCGGCGGCCGCGGTCACCATCGCGGGTCGTCCGCCGAGGAACGACATCGTGATCGCGAGGACAGCGGATGCGACGAGCGCGTTCACGGGGTCGACTCCGGCGATGATCGCGAAGGAGATCACCTCGGGGATGAGTGCGAGCACGGTGACGGCGCCGGCGAGCGCCTCGGTGCCGATCACACGCGGACTGCCGAGCACTCCCCGCCACGACAGGGAGCTGCGGGCATTCAGCTCGCGCGGGGTGATGTGGGTTCTCGGCACTGCAACACTGTAGGCCTTCGGAGGCTGTTGCGACCCTGTGCACAGGCGTACATTCGCGCCATGGACGACACGCTCAGGCAGGACATCGTGGTCGAGGCGGCGGGCCTCGAGAAGCGTTTCGGCCGGGCGACCGCGCTCGCCGGGCTCGATCTTGAGGTGCGGCGCGGCGAGATCCACGGCTTCCTCGGCCCGAACGGGGCGGGCAAGTCGACGACGATCCGCGTGCTGCTCGGCCTGGCCCGGGCATCCGCCGGCCGTGTCGCCGTGTTCGACCGCGACCCCTGGCGCGACGCCGTCGCACTGCACGCGCGCATCGCGTCCGTGCCCGGCGACGTGAGCCTCTGGCCCAATCTCTCGGGCGGCGAGGCGATCGACCTGATCGGGCGGCTGCGGGGCGGCGATCCTCGCGATCACGGCGAGCGCCGGGCGCGTCTGATCGAGGTGTTCCAGTTCGATCCCACGAACAAGGGCCGCTCCTACTCCAAGGGCAACCGGCAGAAGGTGGCGCTGATCGCCGCCTTCGCAACACCCGCCGACCTGTACATCCTCGACGAGCCCACGAGCGGACTGGATCCGATCATGGAGACGGTCTTCGACCAGGAGATCAGGCGCGTGGCGGGCGAGGGAGCCACCGTGCTGCTCTCGAGCCACATCCTCAGCGCGGTGGAGCAGCTCTGCGACCGTGTGACCATCATCCGTGCCGGGCGCACGGTCGAGACGGGCACCCTCGCCGAACTGCGGCACCTCACGCGCACCGAGGTCTCCTTCGCGGATCCCGGAGAGGGCGGTGCGACGGATGCGCAGCTGGCGTCGATCACGGACGCGCACGATCTGCACAGGGCCGGCGGGCGCATCCGCTTCACCGTCGACAGCGACGCCGTCTCCCGACTGCTCCCGGCGCTCGCCGCGCTCGAGGTGCGCGGACTCGTCGTGGCGCCGCCGTCGCTGGAGGAGCTGTTCCTGCGGCACTACGGGGAGGGGTCGTGACGTGCTGACGGTGCGTACCCTGCTGCTCTCGGCGATCCGGCGCGATCGGGTGACCCTGGCGGTCTGGATCCTCGGCACGGCGCTGCTCGCACTGTTCGCGGCGAGCGCCGTGGGCAGCACCTACGGCGACGAGGCCGAGCGGACGGGCATCCTGCGGCTGGCCGTCGACAACCCGGCGATCCTGCTGCTGCGCGGCCTGCCCCACGGCACCTCGCTGCCCGCCTTCGTGTTCTTCCAGATCTTCACCTGGCTGGCGCTGCTCGCCGGGCTCATGAGCAGCTTCCTCGCGGTGCGCCACACGCGGGCCGAGGAGGAGAGCGGACGCGCCGAGCTCGTCGCCGCGACCCCGGCGGCGCGCACCGCGCCGACCGTTGCGGCGCTCGTGCACGGTGTGATCGCCGACCTCGTGCTCGGCGCGGCCGTGACCGGCGCGCTGGTCGCCGGCGGCATGCCCGTTCCCGGCTCCGTTGCGAGCGGGTGCGCGGTCGCCGCCGTCGGCGTCGCCTTCCTCGCGGTGGGGCTGCTCGCCGCGCAGTTCGCCCGTACCTCGCGCGGCGCCAACACCCTCGGGGTCGCTGCCGTCTGCGCGGCCTTCCTGCTGCGCGGGCTCGGGGACGCGCTCGGTTCCCCGGAGGCGGGCGGCGCGGCGATGGCGAGCTCGTGGCCGAGCTGGCTCTCGCCGATCGGCTGGGGCCAGCACGTGTTCGCGTACACCGACGACGACCTGCGGCCGCTGCTGCTGTGCCTGGCACTCGCCGCCGCCTGCATCGCGACGGTGCTCGTGCTGCAGGCGCGGCGCGACAGCGGGGCGAGCCTGCTCCCCGCCCGCGTCGGACGCGCTACCGCCCCGGCGTGGCTGCGCAGCTCTCTCGCGCTCGGCTGGCGGCTGCACTGGCCGACGCTCGTGGCCTGGTGCGCGGGCGGGGCCGCGTTCGGGCTGTTCGCGGGCGGGCTCTCGAGTGTCGTGGTGCAGGCCGCCGATACCGACCCCGACCTGGCCGCGAATCTGCGCACCATCGTGCCGTCCGGGGGGTCGGTCACCCAGGTGCTGATCGCCGCGATGTTCGCCCTCGTCGGGGTCATCGCGGCGGGGAGCGCCACCCAGGCGGTCATCCGGCTGCGGCAGGAGGAGTCCCACGGCACGGCGGAGCTGCTGTTGAGCACACCGCTCGGCCGGGTGCGCTGGCTCGGCGGCTACCTCGTGCTCGGCGCGCTCAGCATCGTGCTCGTGCTGGCGAGCGGGGCGGCGGCCTCTGCCGCGGCGGTGCTCGCGGGGGTGCTCGCCGGCACCGACGATCCACGGCATGCCGCGGACTCCCTCGCCGCGGCGGCCGCGCAGCTGCCCGCCGCCCTGGTCTACCTCAGCGTGCTCGGGCTGCTCTTCGTGCTGCTGCCTGCGGCGACCGCCGCGCTCGGCTGGGCGCTCCTCGGTGCGGGCGTGTTCCTCGGCGTCTTCGGCGGGCTGCTCGGGATTCCGCAGTGGGCGCGAGACCTGTCGCCGTTCACGCACACCCCCGTGGCCGCCGGCGCGGGGACCGACCTGGGCGGCGCGGGCTGGATGGTCCTGCTCGCCGCGGCCGCGGCATCCGCTGCCCTGGTCCTCATGCGTCGGCGCGAGCTGCGCTGAAAGATAGGGAGTCGCCCATGGCTGTACGATCTCGACGGATGCCGCCCGGGACTGCGGCGGTGATCGGAGCCGCCGCCCTCTGGACGAATCGGAGGGCACGGGCGCGCTCACGCCGACCCCGGTACCCGTGGGTGCCACCTACGGCTAGATCATCAGCAGCGCCGTCGAGCTGTTCTGCAACTGGGACGACTCGGCCTCCGACTTCAACTTCCTGCAGCTGTTCATGGGACACGTGCCCGTCAACGTGGGCAACGCGCAGCTCGACCAGCTCGCCGCCGACGGCTACGACTGCGAGGAGGTGTTCGGCGGCCGGAGGTGCCAGGAGATCAGCATCCGCGAGGGCTACTGCGAGGAGGAGGGCGACACGCACTTCCTGCGCGACGACGTCTACATCCGCGTGGGGCAGTCGTCGTTCCCGACCACGGGGCTGCTCGAGGCCGTCGTCGACCGGGTATGGAACTGAGGTTTCCGCCCGTTCTCCCGATAGAATCTCGGCGTCGCCACACCGGCGACCCAACAGCGGGGGAACCATGCCACGATCGTCGACATTCGTCCTATTCGCACTCGTCGGCGCTCTGGTGCTGACCGGATGCGCGGCGGACGAGCCCGCACCCACCACCGCGTCGGACTCCGCGACCGAGACGCCCACGCCGACGGCTCCGTCCGATTCCGCTACGGAGGCGCCCGCGACGCCGTCGACCGCCGCCGTGCCCACCGACTGTGCCACGGTGGTCGACGCCGCGACCTACGCTGCCACCTTCGGCGAGACCCCCCTCAACGACCCCGCACTCGACTACCCCGACGGGCTCGGCGCCGTCGCCCCCACCAGCCCTACGGCGGGAGCATCCACGGATGAGACGATCACGAGCGGGATCGAACTGCGCTGCATCTGGCGCGACCCGGGCGCCGACATCAGCTTCCTGCTCCTCGAGGCCGGCCACGTGACACCCGAGGCCGCGCAGGCGCGCCTCGACCAGCTCGCCGCCGAGGGCTACACCTGCGCGGACCAGCTCGACGGCCGCCAGTGCCAGCTGGTGCGGCCGAACGAGCAGTACCCCGTCGACGAGGCGGACACGCAGTTCGTGCGCGACGACGTGCTCATCCGCGTCCAGCAGGCGAACGTGCCCACCAGCGGCCTGATGGCGGCGGTCGTCGCGCGCATCTGGGGCTGACCGACGCGGCGAGCGGATGCGCGCTGCGCGCGTCGCTTCCGCGCCGATTCCGGACCGCCGAGGCGGCCGCGGCCGCCTCACTCGCCCGGCGGCGGCTCATGAGGCGGTTTCGGCGCGCGCCCACTGCGGCGGCGCCAGCCGCACGGCGAGCGCGCGCTTCGCCGCGTGCAGCCGCGACTTCACGGTGCCGACGGGCACCCGCAGCACGACGGCGGCATCCGCCAGCGGCAGCCCCTCGATGATGCACAGCGTCACCACGTTGCGGTGCGCCTCGGAGAGCGTCGCCAGCGCGGACATCGCCGGACCGGCGTCGAGGGCGTCCGCCGGGTCGGGAACGTCGGGCGACGGCGGGACCCGCTCGAGCAGGTCGCGGTAGCGCCGCGCGGAACGGCTGATGTTGCGGGCCGAGTGCGTGGCCGTCACCAGCAGCCAGGGCAGCAGCGAGTCGTCGACGAACCGCACCTGCGAGCGCCGGCGCCAGGCCTCGAGGAAGGTGATCGCCACCACGTCCTTCGCGTCGTCGAGGGTCGGCACCAGCGCGATGCTGTGCCGGAAGATGCGCTGCTGGTGCCGCTCGAACACCTGCGCGAGCCCCTCGCCGCGGCCGGCCAGCGCCGACTGCCAGTGCACGGCGTCGGACAGCCCGGGATCCTCTGGCGCGACGGGCGACGACACGGCGGTCTGCTTCCTGCACGGGTGATGCGTCGGGAACGGATGCTCCGCGCGGGTCGTTCGCGGAGCATCCGGTCGTCAGCAGGTCGCCTGGGCGACCCCGAGTCGGATCTCGTCCGAGGGCCGCACAGCCGTGCCGGCGGCCGGATTGCTCGACACTACCTTTCCGATGCTGGCCGAATCCTGTTGGCCGACGGCCACGCAGATGCTCGAGACCGCGGTGAAGCCCGCGGACGCGAGTGTCGCCTGGGCCGCGTCGAAGTCGGTCGCCGCAGCGACCACATCCGGTATCGCCGTCATCGATCCGTTGCTCGTGTACACGGTGACCGTCTGCCCCTTCGACAGGGTGGCGCCGGCCGCCGGATCGGTGCGCGTCACGGTTCCCGCGGCGAGCCCGGAGTCCTCCTGCCCGCCGTCGGCGTACTCGAGGCCGAGGCTGTCGATGATCGAGGTGGCGTTCGCGACGGCGCCCCCGACGAAGTTCGGCAGGCTCACCCCGGCGCCGGAGATCATCGACGACGACGCGGAGTCGAACGCGCCGCCGGCGTAGAGCGAGTCCGCGGCGAGGTTGATCTGCTTGGAGATGATGTGCCGGTTGTTGATGCCGTTCGGGTACTTGGAGATGGCGTACTTGCCGCTGACATTGCCGAACCAGACCGCCGTTGTCACGGCAGTGGTGGAGCTGACGAGCCAGGTCTGGTCGAAGTCGTCGGTGGTGCCGGTCTTGCCGAAGATCGGGGTGCCGTCGCGCGGGTTGCCGCCGTAGCCGTCCATGGCTCCCTCGAGCGCGTAGACCACGGTGGCGGCGATCTCGGGCGAGATCGCGGCGGCGCAGGTCTGCGGCTGTCCGGGAAGCATCGCGCCGGTCGCGTCGCTGATGCTGTCGATCGCGATCGGTGCGCAGTAGGTGCCCTTGTTGGCGATGGCCGCGTAGGCGGCGGCCATGGTCAGCGGCGCGATGGCGTTGGTGCCGAGGATGGCCGAGGGGTTCGAGCCGAGCTCGTTCTCCACGGTCGCGGTGTCGGGGTTGTCGACGTTGTTGGCCGTGTGCACGCCCAGCGACTCGGCGATCTCCTTGGTGCGGCACTGGTCGAGCTCGAGGCCCATCGACACGTAGGCGCCGTTGATCGATGCCGCCGTCGCCGCCATCACGGTGCGGTTGCCGCGTTCGCCCGAGGAGTTCTTGAACTCCCACGAGCCGCCGAAGGGACCGTTCGCGGCGCTGCCGCCGTTGCTGTTGTTCGCGCAGGTGTTGGTGAACGCGGACTGCTGCACGGTGCGCCCGTTCGCGTTGACCACCTCGTTCAGGCCGTGCCCGCTCTCGAGCCAGTTGATCAGGGTGAACACCTTGTAGGTCGAGCCCACCTGGAAGCCGCGCGAGCCGCCGTTCTGCCTGTCGGTGTTGTAGTTCACCGAGGTCGTTCCCGCGCCGCCGCCCGCCGCGCTGTTGTCGAAGGTGGTGTTCTGCGCCATCGTGAGGATGCGCCCGGTGCCCGGCTGCACCGAGACAGCGGATGCGCCGAGCGCGAGCCTGGTCTCCGTTGCGGGCGCCTGCTTGGTCACCGTGTCCTGGGCGACCGTCTGCAGCCGGAGGTCGAGGGTCGTGTAGAGCTTGTACCCGCCGATCTTCCAGTTGGCGGCGCGCTCCGACTCGGTCGCGCCGAGCGTGGTCAGCGTGGGGATCAGGGAGGTGACGTAGTCGCAGAAGTAGGTCGAGTATCCGTTGGCGGCGATGCAGCCGTTCGTGTACGGCGTGAGCACCACCGTCGTCGCGTCGACCGGGGAGGCGAGCGCCTCGTCGAGCTGCGCCTGGTCGATCATGCCCTCGACGAACATGTTCTTCAGGATCACGTCGCGCCGCTCCTGGTTGGCCGCGTAGTTGTCGGGGCTGTCGAGGCCGCGGGCGCCGGGCTCCTGCACGATGGCGATGAGGCTGGCGGCCTGGGCGAGCGTCACGTTCGCGGCGTCGACGCCGTAGTAGCGCTGCGCGGCCGACTCGACGCCGTAGTTGTTGCCGCCGAAACCGGCGATGTTCATGTACGCGAGCAGCACCTCGTCTTTCGTGTACTTCTTCTCGAGGCCGATCGCGAGCTTCATCTCCTTGATCTTGCGGTCGAAGGTGGCGGCCTGCGCGGCCTTCACGCCGGCCTGCTGCTCCTCCTCGGTCGGCAGCTGCAGCGCGTTCTGGATGAAGATGTTCTTCACCAGCTGCATCGACAGCGTGGACGCGCCGCTCTGCGTTCCGCCGGTCACGTTGCCGAGCGCCGCGCGCACCGTTCCCTGCAGGTCGACGCCGCCGTGCTCGTAGAAGCGGCGGTCCTCGCCGGCCACCGTGGCGTCCTTGAGGAACTGCGAGACCTCGTCCCAGCCCACCTCCTCGCGGTTCTGGTCGTAGACCTGCGCCACCTGCTCGTAGCTGTTCGTACCGTCGGCGTTCACGCCGTTGATCGCGTAGATCTCGTTCTTCTGCGGCTGGTTGCCCAGCTCGATGTACTCGGGGAGGCTGTCGAAGATGCCGATGGTGTTCGTGGCGGTGACCCCGGCCACGGCCATCAGCGGGGTGACCATCACGGTCACGAGGATCCCGGCCAGCAGACTGAACCCGAACAATCCGGCGATGCCGCCGACGAGGCTCGTAGTGCGGGTACCGGGGCGCGACCTGTCTGTGCTCATGCCTGGTATGTCCGGCGTCGCCGGAATGGTTCACCGGCCGGGCGGTTCGACAGCTGTCTCTCAGGCAACGCGCCCGGACCTCTCAGAGCCCGAGCAGCTCCCGCGTCTTCGGCGGCAGCGCCGCGACGGCCTCGGGGTCGGCCGCGAGTGCCGCGGCGAGCGCGGCGTCGAGCTGCGCGATCGACTCGTACTCCGCCTCGACGAGCGGTGGCACGGCGGCGAGCTGCTTCCAGGCCTGCAGCGCTGGTGTGAGCGGATGCGCGGGGTCGGCCGCAACGGTGAGCACCGGCGAGAACACCCCAGACCTCTCGCCCGGCAGCCACAGGTCGTCGCGTGCGATGTACGGCTCGATCCAGACGCGGCCGTGCCCCGGGGGCAGCACGTCCCAGTCGTTCGCGGCGAGGAACGACCCGGCCGTCTCGGAGGGCGAGGCGACCGCGCGGGCGTAGCCGAGCATCCGCCCGGTCTTGAGGATCCGCTCGAGCAGGGCCCGCCCGATGCCGCGGCCGCGCAGGGCGGGGACCACGGCGAGCTGCCGGAGCACCATCACCTGCCCCTCCGGGCGCGGGCTCGTCTCCACCTCGAACGGGGTCGCCCGCGCGTAGCCGGCGAACTCGCCGTCGGCGGTGCGCGCCACCACCACGGGCGACTTCGCGAACTGCCACTGCTGAACCTGCCCGCGCAGCTCGCCCGCCAGCTCGGGGTCGGCGCCGAACTCCGCCGTGGCGAGAGCGACGACCGACTCGACGTCGGCCTCGGCGAGCGGGCGAATGCGGGCGGGCGCTGGCGTCGCGTCTGGCGCTGGTTCTGGCGCTGCGTCTGGCGCTGCGTCTGGCGTTGGGGCGTCGGTCATCGGGGTTCCTCACGTCGGTTCTGCGGCTGGTTCCAGTCTCCCGCACCGTTGACCCGCACCGTTGACCCGTGGCCGCGCCCGGGTCTAGAACGGGGGGATGGAGAAGCAGGCGAACGAAACGGATTCAGCAGATCTGGTCAGTGCGAGCCGCACCGTGGCGGCGCCGGTCGAGGAGGTCTGGGATTATCTCATCGGCCGGGGGCTCGACGTCTGGCTGGGCGACACGGTGCTCGGCAACAAGGGCGAGAGTTACGAGACGGCCGACGGGGTGCGCGGGGTGGTGCGGTCGTTCCACGCGCTCGAGACGGTGCGGGTCACTTGGAAGCGCCCCGACGACGCCCACGAATCGTCGGTGCAGGTCACCCTGGCGCCCGCCGAGCAGGGAACGACGGTGACGTTCACCCACGACCGCCTCGCCGACACCGGAGAGCAGGAGCGCCTGCAGGCCCACTGGGCGGATGTCGCGGGCCGGGTCGCCGAGGATCTGCAAGGCTGAGCGGGGCGGGCAGGTCGCCCAGCGCACGCTTCCGTTGTGCAGGATGTGGCGGCCGAGGGGCACTCCGGCCCTTCTCCAGACTTCCGTTCTGCAGGACGCGGCCGTCACGGGCGCACACCCGGCCCTACGCACGCTGCTTCCGTTCTGCAGGACACCCAACCATGTGCACGCTCCTTCCGTTCTGCAGGACACCCGGCCCTACGCACGCTGCTCCCGTTCTGCAGGACACCCGTTCCGAGGTCGCGCCGGCCCGACCCCGCCCGCGCACGCGCCCGCGCCCGCGCCAGCGCCCGCGCCCCGTTGTGCAGGACGCACCCCGTGGCTGACCAACTGGGCGCCTTTCCACCGGGGTGAGAGGCGCCGAACTGGCCAGTCGAGCCGGGGTGCGGCGTCCTGTGGAACGGAAGCCTGGAAGGCCGAGCGCTACGTCCCCCTGCGCATCGCCGCACCCGTGGCCCGCTGTGGCCGCGCACGCGCGCACCGGCCCCGCGCCCGCCACGGGCGACGGTAGCGTTGCCGCGTGCCCACTCTCACCACCGACCGCCTCACCCTGCGCCCCTGGCGGGACGACGACGCCGACTTCGTACTCGACCTCTACTCGCGGCTCGAGGTGCAGCGCTACATCGGCCGAGTCCCTCGACTCATGCAGACCCGCACCGAGGCTCTCGCGCGGATCGCCGCCTGGCGCGACCTGGCGCATCCGCTGCACGAGATCTGGGCGGTCGAGCTCAGCGACACCCGCCGGCCGATCGGGAGCCTGCTGCTCAAGTCGATCCCCGCGTCGCGCCCGGCGGAGGCGCCGGAGGCCCCGCCGGAGCCGTCGGGCGACACAGAGATCGGCTGGCACCTGCACCCCGAGCACTGGGGTCGTGGCTATGCCGTCGAGGCGGCGTCCGCCGTGCTCGACCACGCCTTCGCCTCCGGCCTCGATCGTGTGGTGGCGGTGACGAATCCCGCCAACCTGGCCTCGCAGCGGGTCTGCACCCGCATCGGCATGACGCACCTCGGGCGCTCCGACGCGTACTACGACCTCGACTGCGAACTGTTCGAGATCACCGCCTGAGCGGGACAGTCCGGGTGGTTTCCGACCGCCCGGTAGGGTTCAGCCATGGGTGAGGCCGCGCGACCACGGTGGCGCGGCGCCCGCACCCGGCACTGGCCGGCCGAGGCGCTCGCCGCACTGAGCGCCGCCACCCTCTCCGTTCTGCTGCTCGCCCACCTGGTCGGCTCGCCGCGGGCCTGGCTGCTGCTCTACGACGGCGACTCCGTTCTTCCCGCCCTGCTCGCCGGCTCGGTGCGCGTGGAGCAGAGCGCGGACTGGGCGCTCTCGGCCGTCGCCTTCGTGCCGGAGTCGGCCGTCTACCTCGCCCTCGCCGCCCTCGGCTTGTCGGTTCAGGCCACCCTGGCGCTGAACGCGGTGGTCAATCTGCTGGCGCTCTACGCCGCGCTGCGGTTCGTGGCCGGCGCCGCGCTGCCCGACCGCGGCTCCGGCGCCCGCGCGGCACTGGCCCTCGGCGCCTTCGCGGTCTTCATCGGCTTCGGCCTGCTCGAGGGCTCTGCGAGCAGGGAGACCCTCGAGCTCGCCTCGCTGCTCGCGACCACCACCTACTACAGCGCCGCCGTGATCGCGACGGTGGTCTGCCTCGCCCTGCTGCTGCGCGTGCTCGCGCCGTCGCGCCCGGAGAACGCCGCCCGCCGCGACGCGGTGCTGCTCGCGGCCGTCACCGCGCTGTCCGTGATGAGCAACCCGATCGTGGCGCTCTGGTACGTGGCCCCGCTGCTCGCGCTGGCCGCCCTCGCCCTGGGCGCCGGCCTCGCTCCGCGCCCCCGCCTGGCCGCGGCCGCCGCGGCGCTCGTGGCCGGCAGCGCGCTCGGCACCCTGCTCCGACAGCCCCTGCGCTCGCTGCTCACCGAGAACCCGGGCGACAAGGTGAACCTCGCCGGCTCCGCCGCATCCGCCCGCTACTACGCCGACCTGCTCGCCCAGCGCTGGGCGGACGGCGGCTGGCCCGTCGTGCTCGTCGTCGCCCTGCTGCTGTCGGTCGGGGTGGCCGCGACCGTCGTGGCGTTGCGCACCCGCCGTCTCGAATACGCGCTGCTCGCGACGGCCGGCTGGTTCATCCCGCTGCTGTCGGTGCTCGGCGCGATCGCGCTCGGCACCCAGTCGCCGCGCTACCTGCAGCCCGTGCTGGTCGCGCCGGTGCTGGCGGTGATCGCGGCGCCCGTGCTGCTGCGGCCGACGGTCGACGCCGCCTTCGAGCGGATGCGCGCCCGCCGTCTCGCAGTCCCGGTCGCGTTCACGCTCGCCGCGGCCCTCATCGCGGCGGGCGCCGTCGCCGGGGGCACGACGGCGCGCCGGCTCGACTCGGTGGACGCATCGGTGGGCTGCGTCGTCGACTGGGTGGAGGCATCCGCTCGCACGGGTGCCGGCACCTTCTGGACCGTGCGCGCCCCGAAGGCGTACCTCGCGGATCCTCGCCGGCTCGTGCAGGTCGACGCGCAGCTGAACGGCTACGCCTGGCTGGTGAACCGCGACGACTACGCGGCGCGGCGGGCGTCGTTCATCGTCGTCTCAGCCGACGGCGGGGTGGCCGTGCCGCCGGGACTGCCGGAGCCGCGGCTCGTCGATTGCGGCCGCTACACGATCCTCGACTTCGACCGTGCCGTGCTCGAGATCGGGCCCGCGCACGGGTAGAGGCCGGGTGGCTCGTATCGACGGGGTGGCTCAGAGGTTGTCGAGCGCGCCGTCTTCGCTGCTGGGCCCGGTGGGCGCGGGAGCCTCCGCCACGGCAGGCTCGTTCCCCATGGAGATCTGTGCCCAGGAGACCGGCATGCCCGGCGAGAACAGGATGTCGATACCGGGGCCGCCGTTGATCGGCGGGATGTTGACATAGCCGCCGCCCGCGCGGATCGCCTGCAGGATCTGGTCCTTGAGCTCGGCGACCGGCTCGGGAAGGAAGAAGTCGCGGCCGTCCACGGTCAGTCTGTTGATGAACACGGAATTGTACCCCCAAGTCGATGGCCGAAGGAACGGCTCACACTGACACGTTACCCTTGTATGCGGGGGAGCAACGCTGCCTGCGAGGGCGTTGCAATCTGCGCCTCAGTCTTCTAGACGAATCGAGACACGAACGTGGGCTACCTGAAGTACAACGGCGAAGAGTTCGAGTTCGACGACCGTACTGCCACGCACCTGCAGATCGCCATCAGCGCGAAGCTGCGCCGCGCCGAGCACTTCTTCCTCACCTGGCAGATCAGCCACAAGCAGGGAAGCGGTCGCCACTCCATCTGGATCGACAACGGCGTGCCCCTGCACTTCTTCTTCTCCGGGTCGCGCACGGCCACGATCAACCGCACCTGGCTCGACCAGCTGATGCTCACGTCCGCCACGCCCATGGGCATGCAGGTCACCGAGGAACCGGCCGAGCAGCCACCGGCCGACGAGGAATAGACCGACACGAATGAGTCCTGACAGTCAGCCCTACTCGCGACTGAACGATCGGTACCAGATCCTCTCCCTCATCGGGAAGGGCGGCATGGCATCGGTGTACAAAGCGCACGACGAATTCCTCGACCGCCACGTTGCCGTCAAGCTCTTCGACGCGCCCCTCGGCGAGATCGCCGAGGTCTCCAACCAGGAGCACGAGCTGCAGATGCTCGCGCGCCTCAACCACCACGGGCTCGTCACGCTGATCGACGCCGGCATCGTCGAGAACAAGAGCCGACCGCTCTCGCGCATGTACCTGGTGATGGAGCTCATCACCGGTCCCACGCTCAAGAAGCTCACCGCCGAGCGGGTGCTGACCGGCCGGGAGATCGCCCAGATCGGCTTCGACCTGGCCGAGAGCCTGCAGTACATCCACGCCAATGGCGTGATCCACCGCGACGTCAAGCCGGCCAACGTGCTCATGGTCGCCTACGGCGAGAACGACGATCGCCCCCGCGCGAAGCTCGCGGACTTCGGCATCGCACTGCTCACCGGAGGGGTGAGCGACCCCGCCGAGACCATCGGCACGGCCGCCTACCTCAGCCCCGAGCAGGCCATGCGCGACGCCATCGAGCCCGCCACCGACGTCTACTCGCTCGGGCTCTGCCTGCTGCAGGCCTTCACCCGCGAGCTCGCCTTCCCCGGAACGCCGCTCGAGAGCGCCACCGCCCGCCTGATCCGGGATCCCGCGATCCCCGAGTCGCTCCCCCCGCTGTGGGTCGAGCTGCTCACCGCGATGACCGCGCGCAACCCGGAGGACCGGCCGACCAGCGCCGAGACCGCCGCCGCGCTCGGCGAGCTCATTGGCTTCGAGCGGTCGCTCGAGGCGCGTTCCGCGGAAAGCCCTGAAGCGGATGCTGCGCCCCCCGCGCAGCCAGTGCAGATCGCCTCACCCCCCGAGACCTTCGACCGCATCGCCCGGGTCGCCTCGCGCCTGCTGAACGCGGCGATCGTGATCGTCGCGACCGAGGGCGCCGACGGCACCCCGCTGGTGCTGAGCAGTCACGGGATCGACGCCTCCTGGATCGACCCAGCCGCCGTGCTCGCCGACCCGGCTGACGGCGTCGGCCCGCTCGTCCCGGGCGCGGAGGCGCTCGGACGCGTCAGCGGAGCGGTGTCGCGCGCCGACGACGGTCGCGTCGTCAGCACCGTCTGGGTACTCGACCAGGAGCCGCTCGCGACGTCCGCCTACGACGACCAGAACCTCGACGACGTCGCTGCCCTCGCTATGCGCGAGATCGAGCTGACCCGGCCCGCCGTGGCTGCTACGCCGGCAGATCCAGTCCGGTCAGAGCACGTGGCCCTGCGAGTGTAGCCCGGTCGCCGCCGGACCTCTTGGCCGCGTACATCGCGGCATCCGCTCGGAGAATGAGCGAGTCGCTCGACTCCTCGGGCGAGTGCTCGGGCGCGTAGACCGCGATGCCCACGGAGGCGCTGACCGCGTAGCCCTCGGGCAGGTCGTCGAAGGGCTGGCGGATCTCCGCGCCCAGCCGCTCGGTGATGAGCAGCGCGCCCTCGCCGTCGGTGTTCTCGCAGAGCACGAGGAACTCGTCGCCGCCGAAACGACCGACGAGGTCGATGTCGCGCACCGCCCCGCCCATGCGCTTCGCGATGGTCTGCAGTACGGAGTCGCCGACGCGGTGGCCGAGGTCGTCGTTGATGCGCTTGAAGCCGTCGAGGTCGGCGAAGATCAGCGCTACCGGCTCGTGGCTGCGACGGGCCATCGCGAGGGCGTGCGAGATGCGCTCGTCGAGCATGTTGCGGTTCGCGAGCCCGGTGAGGGGATCGTGCATCGCCTGGCGCTCGAGAGCGGCCTGCAGCTGCACGCGGCTGAGCACGAGGCCGGCCTGGCGCGCGAGTGCGTTGTGCAGGTCGGCGGTGCGCTGGTCGAAGGTGCGCGGGCGGCCGAACAGGCAGACGAGAACGCCGAGCACGGTGTCGCCGTCGCGGATCGGCACCGCGGTGAAGGCCTCGGCGCGTGCGGCGCGCAGCAGGTCGCCGGCCCGCGTCGACAGCCGATAGGCGTCGTCGAGGCTCGACACGGTCGACAACCCGGAACGGAATACCTCGGCCGACTTCTCGGGCAGCTCGGCCTGGAGGGCGGTGAGCATCGGCATCAGGTGCGCGCCGTGCACGGCGCGGTAGTCGCCCTGGTCGTAGAAGACCACGGCCACATCCGACGCCGCGAAGGCGTCGCGGGCGGATGCCGCGAGTGCGTCGGCCAGCTCGGTCTCGTCCATCGCCCCGAGGAACATCGCGGACGCCTCCTGCAGCACGCGCAGGCTCGCCTCCGAGGTCTCCGCCTGGCGCTTCGCCTCGAGCATCTGCCGCTCGTAGTCGCGCCGGGCAGTGGAGTCGAAGATCGCGAGGCGCACTCCGTCACGCTCGCCCACGGCAGAGGTCACGAGCTTCGCGTTGGCGAGGATCGGCATCTGCGAGCCGTCGGCACGCACGAGTTCGAAAGCGACCTCCTTCATCTCCTGACGGCCCCAGAGGTCGGCCTGGTAGCGGGTGCCGTAGAAGGCCTGGCTGCCCGGGTCGAGGAGACCGTGGAAGTCGCGGCCGATCACGTCGCGCCGCCGGTAACCCGTCCATTCGAGGAAGGTGGCGTTGACCCGGGTGATCACGTCGTCGGCGGTGGTGAGCAGCAGACCGCAGGGCGCGTGCTCGAAGAGGTCGTCCAAGCTGTCCTTCATTGCAGGAACGAACGGATGTGCGCGACGACCTGGCCGGGATCCGACAGGTTGGGCACGTGGCCGCGGGTGGACATCTCCACGTAGACGCTGTTGGGAATGCTCGCGTGCACGAAGGCGCCGACCGAGGGCGGCGCGATCACATCGTCGGTGGACTGCAGGATGAGGGTGGGCACGGTGACGTCCGCGAGGTCGCGGCGGTGGTCGGAGAGGAAGGTCGCGCGGGCGAACTGCGCGGCGATCTCCGGGTCGACCGTGAAGAAGCCCGAGGCGAAGTCGGCGGCGAGCTGCGGACGGTCGGCGTTGCCCATGAGTGCGGGGGCCATGCGGTTCGACCAGCCGAGGTAGTTCGCGTCGATCGAGTCGAGCAGGCTCTCGATGCCGTCCCGGGTGAAACCGCCCTCGTAGCCCTCGTCGTCGACGTAGCGCGGAGAGGGGTCGACGAGCACCAGGCGGGAGAAGCGCTCCGGGATCCGGTTGGCGGCGAGCACGCCCATCATGGCGCTCACGCAGTGTCCGACGAAGACCAGGTCCCAGAGGTCGAGCTCGACGATGATCTCGATGAGGTCGTCGGTGTAGCCGTGCAGGGAGTCGTACTTGCCGCGGTCGTAGGCGGAGGAGTCCGAACCGCCGGCGCCGACGTGGTCGAAGGCGATGACGCGGTAGTCGTCTTCGAACTCGGGGGCGACGAGCCGCCACGAGTCCTGACTGCCGCCGAAGCCGTGACCGAAGAGCATCGGCTGACCCTCGGGTTTACCTGAAACTGCTACATTATTGCGACGGACGACATCGCTGGAACGGCGGGACGACGTGGGCATTGCGACTCCAGTTCTCCCGATACCGGATCATACGTTACTTTCGTTTCGCCCAAGTGGCATTGCCACGGGTTGACTCCCCGACGATGGTGGGTAGTAAGCGAACAACCGAACACACGACCGGAGCGCACACGTGAACCTAGCGACTGACCTAGATGGCGCGGTCGCGCGCGGGGAGATGCTGGCGCACTTCCAGCCGCAGATCGACGTCCACTCCGGCAGGATCGTCGCCGTCGAGGCGCTGGCACGATGGCGGCATCCGGAGCTCGGCATGGTTCCGCCCGACGTCTTCATCCCGCTGGCCGAGGCGAACGACCTCATCGGCGAGATCGGCGACTTCATGATCGACGAGGGCGCGCGCTGCGCAGCCGAGTGGAACGCCGGCGAGCACCGGGTCGACGTGGCAGTGAACGTCTCCCCCCGCCAGCTCGTCACCCTCGACTTCCTCGACCACCTCCAGTCCAACCTCGACCTGCACTCGCTCCCCGCCGAGAACCTCACCATCGAGATCACCGAGTCGCTGCCCGTGATCGAGGTCCCCGAGGTAAACGAGCGCCTGCTCCAACTGCGCGCGATCGGCCTGGGCATCTCCGTCGACGACTTCGGCACCGGCCACACCTCGCTGGAGCAGCTGCACACCCTCCCCCTCACCGAGGTGAAGATCGACCAGTCGCTCATCCGGGGACTCGCCAGCGCCCGCGACCTCATCGAGGAGGTCATCGAAGTGGCGCACGGCCGCGGACTCCGCGTCGTCGCCGAGGGTGTGGAGACCGACGAGCACTTCGCGCTGGTGCGCGAGCTCGACTGCGACCGCGCCCAGGGCTACTACTTCGGCCGCCCCATGGAGGAGTCCGAGATCACCCGGCTCCTCGCGGCCCGCGTCTAGCCTCGGGACCGCCCCTACAGGGTCGCCGCCGACGGGTCCCAGTCTTCGGGCAGCGGCTCCGGGCGCTCGAGTGTGGAGTGCAGCTCCACCGGCGCCCGCGTCTCCGCCGCCAGCGTGATGGCGAGCATCGCATCGAGCACGTGTGCGGCGAGTGCACCGCTCGCCCGCTCCGCAACGCCGTGGCGGATGCTGCGGGCCAGGTCGAGCACGCCCGATCCGCGGGCGTAGGCCCGGCCGGTCGCCGCGAGCGTGGTCGGCTCCTCGGAGCCGAAACGCCACAGCGTGGAGTCGCCGTCGAAGCGATTGGGATCCGGCAGCACGATCGTGCCCTCGGATCCGCTGATCTCCACGAAGCCGACCCGCGCCTGCGCGTCCTGGAAGCTGAAGGTGGACTGCGCCGACTGCCCGGACGCGAAGCCGATGATGGCCGCGTGGTGCGTCGGCACCCCCACCGGGAAGCTCGTGCCGGCGCGCGGCCCGCTGCCGATGGTGCGCGTGGCGTGCGAGGTGGAGGACACCGCGCTCACCCGCTCGATCGCCCCGAAGGCGTGCACGAGCGTGCTGAGGTAGTACGGGCCCATGTCGAAGAGAGGGCCGGCGCCGCGCGCGAACAGGAACTCCGGATCCGGGTGCCAGGACTCCGGCCCCGGCACCTGGAACAGGGTCAGCGCGGTCAGCGGCTCGCCGATATCGCCGCGGCGGATGGCGCGCAGCGCCGACTGGATCCCGGCACCGAGCACGGTGTCGGGGGCGCAGGCCACGCGCAGGCCCGCCGCATCCGCCGACGCCAGCAGGGCGCGCCCCGACTCGTGGTCGAGTGCGAGCGGCTTCTCGCTCCACACGTTCTTGCCGGCGGCGAGGATGCGCTGTCCGACCTCGGCGTGCGCCGCCGGAATGGTGAGGTTCACCACGATCTCGATCTCGTCGTCGTCGAGCAGCTGCTCGACGCTGCCGTGCCGCAGCACGCCGAAGGCCTCGGCCTGCGCACGGGCGCGGTCGAGATCGAGATCGGCGACGAAGAGCACCCGCAGGTCGGGGAAGCCCGTGAGCGTCGTGAGGTACTGGGTGCTGATATTGCCCGCGCCGATGACGCCGACCCCCACGCGGCCCGAGCCGACCGGCTCGTACGCCGCGGTCATCGTGCGGCCCCGTCGTTGGCGGTGAGCCAGGAGAAGGACTCGGCGATGCCCTCGAACACGTCGCCGGCGTAGGCGTCGAACTCGATGACCCGCAGCGCCTGCGGTGCCGCGGCGAGGATCGCCGGCACGTCGACGGCGCCCTGCCCGGCCGGGAGCTGCGTCTCTGTGTTCTCGGTGATCGGCCCGTCCTTCACGTGGATGAAGCGCACCCGCTCGCCGAGCCCGCGCAGCAGGGCGGGCGTGTCCGCTCCCCCGACGGTGGCCCAGAAGGTGTCCACCTCGAGCACGACCTCCGGCACCAGCCGCTCGGCGAGCAGCTCGAGCGCGTGCCTGCCGTCGATGCGGTTCGCGAGCTCCCAGGCGTGGTTGTGGTAGCCGAAGACCAGCCCGTGAGCGGATGCGCGAGCGCTCAGCGCGTTGATCCTCTCCGCGAGGCGCGCCACGTCGTCCGCGGTCTGCCACCGCTCGCTCGGCACGAAGGGGTCGATCAGCGTCCCGATCCCGAGCCGCACCGCCGCCTCGAAGAACACCTCGGGCTCCTCCGAGTCGATCACGGCGGCGTGGCCGGAGGGGGCCGCGACGCCGGACGCTGCGAAGGCGCGCTCGTACTCCTGAACCCGCTCGGCGAAGCCGTAGGGCTCCACGTTCCGCAGGCCGATCGCGGCGATGCGGTCGACGGCGGCGGCGAGGTCGTCGGCGATGGCGTCGCGCACGGAGTAGAGCTGAACCGAGATGTCGGCGGGCATGGGGAACTCCTTTGTTCGGGTGTCGCGGTGCGTCCAGTCAACACGACGATCCGACCGCGGCGAAAGCCGTGCTCGACTCCATCGACGCCGTGGAGGCCTGCCGCCGGCCGCTCGCTGCGCCACCTCGACACGGACTACATCGAGATCGTGCCGGGCACCGACCGCTGACGGCGGGGGCGCGCCGCCGCGCCCCGGCCGATCGCGGCCGCACCGAACACCAGGAGCAGCAGGGCCGCGGCGAGCGCTCCAGAGACCTCGGCGCCGGTGGACGCGAGCCCGGTCGGCGACGAGGCGGCCAGCACGGTGATCCAGTCCCAGCCGATCACGCTGCCGTCGGCGGCGTAGACCGCGATCCGGTGCGCGCCGGGTGCAAGGCTGCTCGGAAGCGTGACGGTGACGGTGCCGTCGGCCGCGACGAGGAAGGCGCCGAGATGGGTCGGGCTCGAGAAGACGTACACGTCCACCGTCTCACCGGCGTGCTCGACGCCGACGAGAATGGTGACGGTGTCGCCCTGGACGGCGGCATCGCGGGTGACGATCAATCCCTGCGTCGCGTCTCCGAGCTGCGCCTCGGATACGGCACCCGGGCCGCCACTCTCGGGGAGCTCGGGCGTGGCGGGAGTCCCCGGCTCGGTCGGAGTCCCCGGCGCCGTGGGCGTCTCCGGCTCGGTCGGCGTCTCCGGCACCGTGGGCGTCTCCGGCTCGGTCGGCGTCTCCGGCACCGTGGGCGTCTCGGGCTCGGTCGGCGTCTCCGGCTCCGTCGGCGTCTCCGGCTCCGTCGGCTCGGTCGGCTCGGTCGGCTCCTCCGGCACACTCGCGAATCCGACCGTGATCGGCGACGGCGCCTTCCTCGGGTCGGCGGTGCCTCCCGAGCTGTACCAGTAGGAGGAGAGCCCGGTGGCCACGTGCACGTCGACCCACGACTGCGGCCAGGAGCCCCAACCCTCACCGTCGCGCTTCTGCGGCGTCTGCCCGGCCGGCAGCGCCACCTCGACCGAGGCGTAGTCGGGTGTCACGGTGAATCCGCTGCCGGAATCGACCGCCACGTCGGAGAACGTCGCCACCACGACATCGTTCACCGGCGGGAGCGGGGTCTTGACGGTGGGATCCGCCATGCTGCCGGCATAGCCGGTCACATCCGCTGTCAGAGTCCCCTGCCCGCCGGCGTCGACCGTGAGCACCGGCTCACTGAGAGTGAACGGGGCGAGTCCGCCGTAGAAGTTCACCGACCACGAACCCGGCCAGGAGATCGTCGCCGAGCCGTCGGCCGAGCGCTGGCCCGAACCGCCGGAGACGACAGCCACCTGCGTCGCACCCGCTGCCACGTGGTCGGACCGGGTGGCGTAGTCGGCCGGCGTCTCGCTGCCGTCCGCGGCGCGGTGGACGATCGACACGTCGCCCGCGATCGACGCGTAGCCCGCCTGGGTGCCGTCGGAGGCTCCCGCTGAGAAGTAGTTGCTGCCGCCGAACGGCGGGGCGGACTGCAGCTCCGCGCTGCCCTCCCAGTTCAGGACCGCGCCGGAGACGGGTGCCGGCTCGGCCGGCTCCGTGGGTGTGCCGGGCTCCTCCGGTGTGCCGGGCTCCTCCGGTGCCTGCTGGCCCATGAGGTACACCGGCGTCCACGCGTCGAGCGAGCGGTCGAGGAACGAGTCCGTCGACGTCTTCGTGTCCGTCACGCGCAGGAACGCGGCGACGCCGTAGACGGTGTCCGGCGTGAGCGCCCCGGCGGGCACGGTGATCGTGACGTTGAGCGCACCTCCCGTGGCCTCCGTGCGGTCGTGGTAGTACTGGCCCGAACGGGTGTCGTTCGAGGTGACCACCCAGTTGCGTCCCGCCTCCTGGCCGGGCTGCCAGACGCTCGCGTCGAACAGGCCGAGATCGAGAGCGGATGTCAGGGTATGGCTGCTGTCCCAATCGGGTACGTCGAAGTTCGCGCCGAGCACCGTCAGTCGCGTCTCCACGTCCGGGTCGATCGCGGCATCGGGAACCACCACGAGCTGTGGGGCGCCCGTCGCTGCGAACACACGCACGGCCACGGGCGCCGACACCGACTCCGTGCCCTCCGTGTTGCTCGCGGACACCCGGGCGAGCGATCCGTCGACGCCGAGACCGATGGCGGGGATCGTGAACTGCTGCGTGCCCCCCTCGATCGGCTGCTCGTAGACGGCGCCCTGCCAGGTGCTCCAGGACGTGCCGCCGTCGTCGCTCCGCTGCAGCGAGATGCGCTGAGGGTCGAAGGTCGGGTTGCCCGACACCATGAAGGGCACGAAGACCTTGGTGCCCGCGATGGCGAGCACGTCGGTCGGAGGCTGGCTGAACGTCAGCGCGCTGTAGGGCGCGGTCGCGATGCGGAATGCCGTGGAGGCCGCCGTGCCGTCCGCGTTGACCGCCGCGATGCGCACGTGGCTGGTGTTCCACGAGGAGTCGACCGACGCGATCTCGAGAGTCTGGCCGGTCGCACCCTCGATCGGGGTCCACGGGCCATCGCCCGATGCGGCCCGCTCCCACTGGAGGGTGGTGGCGCCATCGACCCGCGCGGTGATGGTCAGGGGACGACCTTCGACGTAGGGCGCGACGGCGTCCGTCGTCGGGTTCGCCAGCACGACTGGGATCTCCTTCACCGGGGGACTCGTCATGAAACCGACCGCGATGTCGAACGGCGCCTTGTCTGGGTCGGCCACTCCGCCGCTCGTGTGCCAGTAGGTGGCCAGATGCGTCTCGTACTGGAAGTCGACGAAGGACTCCGGCCACGACCCCCAGCCGGGCGCGGACGCCTTCACCGGGGACGGGATCGCCGACTCGGCCGAACGGTGCCCGTCGATGAGGGGGAAGTAGTCGACTCCCGCGAAGTCGGGTGTGATCACCACGCCGGCGTCGCTCAGGCGCACCTCCTGGAATACGGCGACCACGACCTCGCGGGGCGCGACGTCCTCGGTGTTCGTCGGGTCGGACATGTTGGCGCCCACACCGCCGGCGACCGCGGTCAGACGACCCGTGCCGTCCGCGGCGATCTCGAGCCTGGGGTCTTCGAGATACCAGGTGACGAGTCCCGAATAGGCGTTCGCGGTGAAGGCGCCCTCCCACTGGATGGTCGCCTCCCCACTGAGGGTGTTCGCCGTTCCCGAACCGTTGGCAAAGAGCACGCGCTGGTTCAGGTTCGTTCCTGAGCTGGGCAGGCACTTCGTGGCGTCCGACACGCCGATGGCGCTCCCGTCGTCGAGACGGTGGATGATCCGCACGTCACCCTGGGAGCCGGCGAACTCGACCTGCGATCCGGCGGAGAAGTAGTTGCAGCCGGTGTTCGCGGGATTGCCGCCCTGGTAGATCGGGTTGACCGCCCACTCGAGGCTCGCCGCATCCACCGGCTCGACGACGCCGTCGTCGAGGTAGACCTCGAGCAGAGCGGGGTCGGACGACACGGCAGAACCGTGCGCGTTGCCCACCGATACGCGGTACTGCGCGCCGTCGTCGCCCGGCGTCGACTTGACGGAATAGCCCGCGCTGGTCGCACCGGCGACATCCATCCACACCGAGGCGGCGTCCGCCCGGCGCTGCCACTGGTAGTGGAATGGCGCGGTCCCGGAGGCGACGACGGAGAACTCTGCGCGCTGGTACGCCTGCGCCCGCGCATCGTGCGGCTGCATCGCGATCCCCGCGGCGACCGGGGTCACGGTGAGTACGGCCGCGTCGGAGAGGTGCTGGGCGAACGACGAGTCGTAGACGCGCACGGAGTACCGTGCACCGTCGTCGGCGATGGTCGCCGTGAACGTGTAGTTCGCCGTGTTGCTGTTGGGAAGTGCACGACGCACCGTTCCGTCATCGCGGTACCACGTGTACTGGTACGCGCCGGGATACTCCGCGGAGACGGTGGCCGTCGCGCCGTCTGCCACCGTGACCGGCTGCGGCTGCAGCGTGAACCCGGGGTCGGAGTCCGCCGCCGACGCAGTGAACGCCGGAGCGAACACGAGCAGCACGGAGGCGAGTACCGCAGCGAGAAGGCGGCGGAAGGTGGTCATGCGTTGGCTCACGGAAGTCTCTCGATCGGGAGGTGGCGGGGAGTGTCGTGCCGGACCCCACTCTGTGAGGAAGTCCCGACTTCCCGAGCATAACCAGAATAGGTAAGCCTTACCTAATTAACATTCGGCATTCACGATCGCATCGACTTCAGCGCCGCGAGGGCGGCGGGATAGTCCGTGAGGCAGAGGGCGGCGCCGTGCCGCTCCACCTCGTGCAGCACCCCGTAGTCGAAGGCGTGCGCGCCCGATCCGGCCGTCTCGCGGAGGTGCTGCTGCATCAGGATGCTGTCGCGGTGCTCGCCGAGCAGGTCGTGCACCGCCTCGGCGGCGCCGGCCAGCTTCCGAGTGCGCTTGCCGAAGACCGCGGACCCTCCCTGGCTCACGGCCTCCGCCGCGTACCGCATCCGCTTCGCCGCCTTGCGCACCTCGTGCAGCAGGGCGACGGTCTCGGCGTCGGAATCGGCACGCCGCGCCGCCTTCGCACGCCTCAGCACCCGGCGGAGGTCGGCCTCGAGGGCGGGCGGTACGGCCTCGGCGGCGGCGTCCATTCCAGCGGATGCGAGGGCGGGGCGGGCGACGAAGTCGTCGAGGTCGTCGAGCAGGGTCAGCCACTGCTCGCTCGACAGCACGTCGACCGCGCGCGCGTGTGCCGCTGCGTAGGCGTCAGACCATCCACCGCGCAGCCGCTCCTCCACTCGCGGGAATCTCGGCTCGAAGCCGTCGAGCAGGGTATGCGCGCGGTCGCGCATGACCTCGGCGTCCCGGGCGTCGCCGAGGGCGGTGCCCACCGCCCGCAGCCGGTCGCGGAGCGGGTCCGTGACGTCGCGGTCGAAGACGGTTCGGTAGGTGGCGAACAGGCTGCGGATGCGGCGGATGCGCGTGCGCAGCTGGTGTACGGCGTCGGGCGCATCCGCTCGCACCAACGGGTCGATGCGCGCGAGGTCGTCGACGAGTGCGCCGAGGGGAACGAGCAGAACCGCGGCCGCCGGGCTCGATCGGTCGAGGGCGGGCGTCTTCCCGGGCGTTGCGCCGAGCTCGGTGCGCCCCAGCGCGGTGGCGAGTTTCGAGCGGCTCGCCGAGGGCTCGGCTCCCGCGGCGAGGAGCGCCTCGCCGATGGCGTCGAGAAGTGCGCTGCGCTCGCGCTCGGTACCGGGGCCGTCCATCAGCTCGACCTCCCACTCGCGCCAGAGTCGGAGAACGCCGCTGGTCGCATCGGTCGCCGATACCGTGTCGTCGGCGATCTCGGCCAGTCTCTCGCCGACGTCGTCGCCGTCGACATCGGCCCCGATGAGGTGGCTCAGCACGCGACGGGTGCGGACCCGCGCGATCACGACCAGCTCGCGGTTGCGCACACGCGAGCGGATCTGGTCGACGACTTCGCGGGGCGGGGTCTCGCCGCCGGCTTCGGAGAGGGGCCAGTGCAGCTCGGTGCGGCCCTCCCCGGCGGGGAGCTTGATGTGCCAGCCCTCGTCCGCGCCCCCATGGCGGCGGCGCAGCACGATCCGGTGGGCCGCGAGGTCGCCCCGCCCGGTGTCGAAGTACTCGGCCTCGAGCTCGACCTCACCCGCCGGTTCGATCCGCGCGACCCCGGGCACGGACGATAGATCGGGCAGCACCGCCTTCTCGTCGACGTCGTACTTGCGCTCGATCTCGGTCTGTGTCGTCATCGTCATGCCCTCCGTTGTAGCGCGTGCGGGTGGTGGGGTGCTGGGAGTCGGGGGTATCGGCGGGGTGTGGACGGGCATCCGCTGCCGCTTGTGCTGTCGGCCGCGTCGGTTTGTGGGTTCGGGTTGTTCCCGGGGCGGTGTGGGGGGTCGGGATCAGCCCGAAGTCGCAAACAGATCGGGGCGCGACGATGCCGGGCGTCCCTGTCGGGGCGTCCGGCCGTCGTGTTCGGTTGTTACTGCGGTGTTACTTCTGGGTGGTGGTGGTGGTGCGTCGTCCGGCGAGGGCCAGGGCGAGGCCGGCGAGCAGCAGCAGGGCGACCAGGCCGAGGACCGGCGCGATCTCGATGCCGGTGGAGGCCAGTGCCGAGGGGGCCGACGCGGACGGCAGCAGTGCGCTCGTGGTGAGTGCGGCCGGGCTGTTCGTGTTTCCGGTGTCGGTTCCGGTCGGGGTGGTCGGGACCACCGGGGTGACCGGGGTGACCGGGGTGACCGGGGTGACCGGGGTGACCGGGGTGACCGGGGTGACGGGCGTGACCGGGGTGACAGGCGTGACCGGGGTGACAGGCGTGACCGGGGTCACGGGAGTCACGGGGGCGACGGTGGTGCTGTCGCCGGCGACGGTGATCGCGTTGCCGCCGATGGTGATCGGCAGGGTCACGATCGGCAGGATCTGCGTTCCGGAGAGGATGCCGTCGTCACCGTTGGTGGTGGCGGCGGTGCCGGTGGTTCCGGTCGGGGTTCCCGCCGTGGATCCACTGGTGGCGGAGTCGCCGAGGACGCTGATCGCGTTGCCGCCGACGGTGACCGGAGCGGTCACGACCGGGGTGACCTGGGTGCCGCTGGCAAGGCCGTCGTCACCCGTGGTGGTCGCACCGGTGCCGGTGGTTCCCGTCGGGGTTCCGGCGCTCGTGCCCGTGGTGCTTCCGTTGGTGGCGGAGTCGCCGATCACGCTGATCGCGTTGCCGCCGACGGTGACCGGGGCGGTCACGACCGGCACGATCTGGGTGCCGCTGCCGATGCCGTCGTCACCCGTGGTGGTGGCGCCGTTTCCGATGGTTCCCGTCGGGGTTCCGGCGCTCGTGCCCGTGGTGCTTCCGTTGGTGGCGGAGTCGCCCAGAACGCTGATCGCGTTCCCGCCGACGGTGACCGGAGCAGTCACCACGGGGGTGACCTGGGTGCCGGAGGCGATGCCGTCGTCACCCGTGGTGGTCGCACCGTTTCCGGTGGTTCCCGCGGGGATGCCGGCGTTTGTGCCGGAGGTGGATCCGCTGGTGGCGGAGTCGCCGAGGACGCTGATCGCGTTGCCGCCGAGGTTCACCGGGATGGTGATGTCGGAGACGACCTGGGTGCCGCTGCCGACACCATCCTCACCACCGGTGCTCGCACCGGAGCCGGTGGTTCCCGCCGGGGTCCCGGTGGGGGTGGTCGAGGTGGAGCCGGTGGTGGTCGCGTCGCCGGTGAGGCTGATCGCGTTGCCGCCGATCGTGACCGGCACGACAGCCTCGATCACGGCCTGGGTGCCGCCGAGCAGCGAGTCCTGACCACTCGTCACCGGTGCCGGAGCGGGCGCCGGGGCGGGTGCGGGTGCGGCCGGTGCGGGTGGTGTCGGGGCGGGTGCGGTGACGGTGTCGCCGAGGACGCTGATCGCGTTGCCGGTGGCGGTGACCGGGGCGGTCACCGGGGCGAGGATCTGGGTGCCGGAGAGCAGCCCGTCCTCTCCGCTGGTGTCGGCGGCGTTGGCCACCGTCGCGCCGAGGACCGTCAGGCCCCCGGTGAAGAGCACGAGGTACAGACCCCGCGAGAATGCTTTCGACATGATGTAACTCCTGAATCTGAATGGTGAGAGGCGGGGATCCCGGACGGGATCACCGATGAAACCGTGCCTGCCAACGGAAGGGCAGGGACGGTTCACTCAGTCAGGAGTGACGTCGGAGGGGAAAGTCGGCGACGACGGAAGAACGTCGTCCGCGGCCGTGGCGGACGCCACGACCAGACCGGGGAAGAACAGGGCGCCGGAGACCAGATCGGCGGCAGCCGGAACCGCACCGCCGGACCCGGCAGACCCGGAACCACTGCCGGTCGGCAGCGCCGGAACCGGCAGCTCACGGGCCGGCAGCGGGAGAACAGGGGCGCCCGCGGGGACACCCGCCGCGACAGCAGCGGAGGTCGCGGTGGCGGAGACCGAGAGCGAGTCAGCGGATGCGCCGCCGCGAGTCGAGGAGGCCGCCTGCGAAACCGAGACGGTCCCGCTCACACCAGCCGTCGCATCCGCCGCACCAGTCAGCACCGCGTCGGGGCCGAGCAGCACCGACGGGAACACCGGGGTCGGCAGGCCGGGAATCACGGTGCCGTCGGGGAGGACGATGTCGACCACCGGGGACAGCACCGGGCCCAGCGGGGCCAGCACCGGGGCGAGCGGGTCGGTGACCGCGGACAGCACCGGCGACAGCGGGTCCAGGACCGCGCCGACGACCGGGGCCAGCGGGTCGGTGACCGGAGCCAGCACCGGGGCGACCGCGCCGAGCACCGGGGCGGTGACCGCACCGACGACCGGGGCGACGGCGGTGGTGACCGGGGCCAGCACCGGCGCGACCGGAGCGGCGACCGCCTGCACGACGGG
>Ga0247810_10000250_pt1 | contig 77467 bp, 70 predicted proteins | sample UWRJL119311C1_FD_179918 | JGI IMG/M metagenome (GOLD analysis project Ga0247810, IMG submission 179918) | Plant litter microbial communities from Arlington Agricultural Research Station in Wisconsin, United States - UWRJ-L119-311C-1 | ecosystem: Environmental > Terrestrial > Plant litter >...
AATGAAGACCGAAAAGATCAAGGATCCGGAACGGCACACGAACCGCATTCTCGAGCAGATGAAAAAAGACCTTCGCCTGAAAGACCTTCCCGTTCACATCGAATGTTTCGACAACTCGAATATCCAGGGAACGAACCCGGTTTCGGCCTGTGTCGTTTTCCGCGATGCCAAGCCGAGCAAGAAAGATTACCGCCATTTCAACGTACAAACGGTGGAAGGTCCCGACGATTTCGCCACCATGCGCGAAGCGGTGTTCCGGCGTTACCGCAGAATGCTCGACGAAGGCCAGGAGCTTCCGCAGCTGGTAATTATAGATGGAGGAAAAGGTCAGCTCAGCGCCGCACTGGAAGCTTTGGAAAAACTGGATCTCCGCGGAAAAATGGCCATTATCGGCATTGCAAAACGGCTCGAAGAATTGTTCTACCCCGGCGACAGCCTGCCGCTTTACCTCGACAAGCGTTCGGAAACACTCAAAGTGATCCAGCAATTGCGAAATGAAGCACACCGTTTCGGAATTACCCATCACCGCAACCGCAGAAGCAAAGGCGCGCTGACAAACGAGCTCGAGCAGATCGAAGGAATAGGCCAGAAAACCGTGGAAGCGCTCATCCGGCAGTTTAAATCCGTAAAACGCGTCAAAGAGCAAACCCCCGAAAGCATAGCAGCCGTTATCGGTACCGCAAAAGCAAAGATCGTGGTTAGCTACTTCGAAAAGAACAAATAAAAGAATGGCCTTGAGTAACTGTGATCTTTACGAAGCAAGGTTGATCAGGAGACAAAACCGGCGGTTCATTCCAGGGTTTTATGCGCGTGCTGGAATGCGCTGAAAAGGACGATGGCTCACATCTCCCGCATAAGCTCCATCTAGTGCTTCCTGCCTGCCTGCTAATACCCTACTTATGCCCCACACTTGTCATAACCATATCCGGGAAGTACACAAGATGGAGGAATGAGGGAGATACAACGGTCTTATAGCGGAGATACAGCGGTCTTAAAGCGGCGGAAGGTAATTCTTGGAATCCTATTAATGACGCTTGAATCCTACGTCGGGATCCATCGGGACGTCCATCGGATTCTATGAGTTCAAGATACGATTAAACAGGCATCTTTGCAAATACTATTGGTTATCCATTTTAACCCCGGCTCACTTAAACAGGCGATCAGCAAACCTGCACCATAAACTCATAAGACTGTAAATCAACTGCTTTCCTGATCCCGGACAATAAAATGTAAGCCTGCGTCGAAATCCTGCACTATTTTATCACATAAAACGTTATAACAGAAGGCCTGAGTTGCTATTCGCGGAGATTAATCTTAACTTATGGCATTCGATTTGTTATACCAGTTCGACCTTAATGAAAATAGTCATGAAAAATGGAATCTTTACAGCTGCTTTGTTACTGACAGGTTTGTGTATGACAAGCAGCACAGCGGTTGTTTATCCGACAGTAACCAACAATGCCTTCCAAAGCGGTGAAAAGCTGCGTTACCGTATTACCTACGGTTTCGTGGATGCCGGGGAAGCAGTTCTGGAAGTAAAAACAACAACCAAAAAAGGAGCAGGCTCACGTGAGATGCTCCACGTAAAAGGAACGGGAAAAACCCTTGGCGGATTCAACGCCGTGTTCAAAGTGAACGATACGTATGAAAGCTACATCGATAAAAAAGGTGTCTTTCCGTGGGAATTCGTTCGCCGTGTAGACGAAGGTGGCTACAAGATCAGCCAGGATTACAAGTTCAAACAGGATAAGCTGAAAGTCCACAATGGAACAAAGGATTTCACCATCCCGGTTGGGATCCAGGACATGATCTCTTCCTTCTATTATGCGCGGACACTCAATTTCAAGAACGCGAAAAAAGGCGATATCTTCGAGTTCAAGTGTTTCATGGACGATCAGATCTGGCCGTTGAAAGTGAAGTATGTAGGCGACGAAGTGATCAGTATCCGCAAAGGGAAATACAAGTGTAAAAAATTCGTTCCGGTGGTTCAGACAGGCCGTTATTTCAAAAATGAAAATGACGTAAACTTCTGGGTAACCGCAGACGATAACAGCATTCCGATCATGATCAAGGCAAAAATCCCGGTTGGAACCGTAAAATTACACCTTGTAGAATGGTCCGGATTGAAAAGAGACCTCGTACAAGCAAAATAGTAACAGTCTTATTTCCAATGGAGTCGCTTCGAAAGAGCGGCTCTTTTTTTGAAGTTTAACAAGATTTGTTCGGAATTTCACACAATAGTTCCCCGATATACAGGGGGTTTGATATACATTTGTATTCCAATACTACCCCGCAAAATGGAATTTTCACCAGAGGTATTACAACGTTTGCAGCTGCTTCAGGAGAAGTATGATGCACAAGGCCAGGACATAATTCCTTATCTTGACGGTCTGTTGCATGCCAGCACAATTAATTACTGGGATTATATCCAGGTAGACACCCTATTGTCTATTCAGAAAACACGTACGGATTTTCCGGATGAGCTCATCTTCGTGATGTACCACCAGATCACTGAGTTGTATTTCAAGCTTGCTTTGCATGAGTTCGACCAGATCAGTGAAAAAGAAAACCTCGACGCTAAATTTCTTATTGCACGGGTAAAGCGCATTAATCGTTACTTCGAAGCATTGACTAAAAGCTTCGAGATCATGGTAGACGGAATGGAGCGCGAGCAATTCCTGCAATTCCGCATGTCTTTGCACCCTGCCTCCGGGTTTCAGTCGGCGCAGTACCGGAAGATCGAGATCTCTTCCACGAATTTCCGCCAGCTCGTGCACAAGGATATCCGCGATTCCTACACAGACGACGAACCGATCGAAAACCTCTACCAGTACGTTTACTGGAACAAAGGCGCTACGGACAGCGAAACAGGTAAATCGACCTTAACAGCTTCTGATTTTGACAACCGTTACCGCTCGGAATTCATTGAGCTGGCAAACGTGAAACGAACGAAAAACCTCTGGCAGTGCTATTTGCGACTGTCTGCGGAAGATCAGCAGAACGGTGAAGTCATCCAGGTGATGAAACAAAACGACATCAACGTAAACGTTAACTGGCCGCTTGTTCATTACAAATCAGCCGTTCGCTATTTACAGCGCGATAAAGAAGACATTGCCGCTACCGGTGGCACCAACTGGCAGAAATACCTTCCCCCGAGATTCCAGAAACGCATTTTCTACCCGGAATTGTGGTCCATGGAAGAAAAAGAAGAATGGGGTAAATCCTGGGTGGAAGCCGTTCTCGCTTAGCCGGCAGTTGACTGACCGGATCATCTTTGCTTTCTCAACAAACAATGTGTTTCAAAGAAAACGTTGCTCCTTTGTGGTGAAACCCGCAATTCCGGATTCGTTTGCTTAATTTTGCAGTATGTTGCGTATTGCATGCGTCTGTTTGCTGCTGGTTATTCTGCCGGCAACTCCCGCGAAAAAAGAGAAGATTGGGTATTCCGTGAAGCGTAGCGGCTCCGTAAGCGAAGAGCTGAGCGAGATTTCCGGCTGGGTTTTCGTCAACGATTCTACGCTCATCGCTCACAACGACAGCGGCAATGCCCCTTATCTTTACGTTCTCAACCTCGACGGAAGCATCCGCCACAAAGCGCGTATCGCAAATGTGAAAAATGTCGATTTCGAAGACATCGCAACCGACGGAAAAGGCTTTGTGTATGTGGGCGATATCGGGAACAATTCCAACCGGCGAAAAGACCTGGCCATTCACAAGATCAGAACGGCCGCTATTCTGAAAGACTCGGTCGTTCCGGCTTCGACCATTTTCTTTTCCTATGCCGACCAGGAAGCTTTTCCGCCAACCGAAGCAGCATTGTATTACGACTCGGAAGCGCTTACCTATTACGACGATTCACTCTGGATCTTCACCAAGTGCCGGGCAAAGCCCTTCGATGGAAAATGCATGATCTATCCCGTTTCGACAGCTCCGGGAACTTACAGCCTGGCCCGCCGCGGATTCATTGTAACCGGCAAGAGCATTTGGCTGAAAGACGGTGTAACAGCTGCCGAAATGCACAACGACGATCTGTATCTTCAAACCTATAATCGGTTGATGATCTACGATTTCAAAAGCAAAAACCCTGCTCTGAAAACAGAGATTCCATTGCTTCCGCTTTCTCAGAAAGAAGCCGTGGCCGTTAAAAAGGACGGGACGATTTACGTGGTCGACGAAAAGCAGAAACTCATTGGTGGCGGAAGAATGTTCATCATCACACAAACAGGAAACTGATGTTAAGATTAGACGATTTCGAAGCGGTAATTTACGATATGGACGGTGTTCTCACCGATTCCGAGCCCTTGTGGAAAATCGCGATGGAAGAAGTATTCGCCGGTGTTGGCTGCACGCTTACCCGCTCCGATTTTCAGAAAACAGTTGGTTTGCGTATCGATGAGGTCGTGGTCTACTGGCATTCCGTTGCGCCGTGGAAAGATGTTACCCCGAAAGAGGTTGAGAACAGGATCATTGCAAAAATGGTGGAGCTGCTGACCGAACAGGCCGTGCCACTTCCCGGTGTGATCGAATCGCTCGATTATTTCAAAGCGCAGGGCAAAAAGATCGGACTGGCTACTTCTTCTTACGAGATCCTGATAGAGACCATTCTTACGACAATGGGGATCAAAGATTATTTTCAGACGATCCACTCGGCGGAAAGAGAATTGTTCGGAAAGCCGCATCCGGCGGTTTACTTGACGGCAGCTGAGCACCTGGGTGTTTTTCCTCAGAAATGCCTGGTCGTGGAAGATTCCCTGAACGGCATTATTTCCGGGAAAGCAGCGCGGATGACCGTTGTGTGCGTACCCGAGAAAACCCATTCACCCGAGCCGAAGCTGATACTGGCCGACGCACAATTCGACGATCTTTTACAGCTTGTTCACCATTTCACTACCCAAAACGGAAACCATGTTAGTACAAATTGATGATAAGATCATGTCAACAGAGCTGTTCGAGCGCAAGTTCGTCTGTGACCTGAATGCCTGCAAAGGCGCTTGCTGCGTGGAAGGTGACAACGGTGCGCCGATGACGCTGGAAGAAGTCGACATTCTCGAGGACATTTACGAAGAAGTGAAGCCATTCATGCGCCCGGAGGGAATAGCAGCGGTGGAAAAAGACGGCGTTTTTTACATGGACGACTTCAATCACCCGGCAACAACGCTGGTAAACGGTGCCGAATGTGCCTTCGTTTATTTCGACGAGACGGGAATTACCAAATGTGCGGTCGAAAAAGCCTACCTCGAAGGAAAAACGACCTGGAAGAAACCGATTTCCTGTCATCTGTACCCCATCCGAACTGCTGTGGTCGGCGATTCCATTGCGTTGAATTACGAAGAATGGAAGATCTGCCAGCCAGCCTGCGCATGTGGCGAATCGCTTGATGTTCCCGTTTTCCGCTTTCTGAAAGAACCCCTGATCCGCGCTTTCGGTGAGCCCTTCTACAATGATATGCTGGCTGTAGATGCCGAACTGAAGAAAGCTCAGTAAAATCTTTCGGCGGCTTTTTTAAAAGCCGTTATGTTTGCGATCAAATTCGTATTCTTGCTGCGTAATTTTAATCCACCTGAAAATGAAATATTACCTTTTCGCCTTTATCGCCGTGGCAGCGGTTTCCTGTTCCAAACCTGAAGCAAAAACAATTGCACAGGAAAAATGCGACTGCATCGAAAAAATCACAAAACGCAAAACCTTTACCCGTGATGAGATCAAAACCTCTGAGGAAAAATGTGATGCGCAGATCCTGGCCAAATACGGCAAAGACCTTGAAGCCGATCCTGAGCTGCGTGCCGGGCTGAAAGCCTTAGACAGCAAAGTAGAAGCTTCGAGAAAAAAAGTGCAGGAAGCTTACCTGAACATTCCTGTTGAAATGTCGGCCTACGATCTGATCATGCTAAAAGCTGAAAAGGAGGATTTCGACACCGAAGATTACAACGGAAGACCGGTCATACTCGACGGGTGGTATGAAGGCCGGGCCAGAGAGGACGAATCGAAGATCTACCTGCTGGGAGCAAAGGAAAAAGACGGAAGCTACCACCTGATGGAAATTGCAGTAGGAGGAAAGGTCTCCAGGCCGGCTATTAAAGCAGAAGGATTCAATGGTGCCGCTGTTGTTTCGCTGAAAAACAAAGACCTGAGCATGATCAAGAAGCGACCTTCTAAAATTTCCGCCTGGGATGGATCAAAAATGTATACCGACTATCTTCAGAAGATAACCGTCAAAGGGAGAATCGTAAAGATCGTGAAAGAAGACCGTTACAACGCTTTACTCGGAAAGATCGGTGAGTACAAAATCTACATCGAAGATGCGGAGATCGTGAAAGCTGAAGATCTCAGAAGGAAGTAAGAGTTTCCCGGAGAAGATGTATTGAAATTAACTGAAATCCAATGTTTTCGGCTGTTGAATAATACGTATCTTCACCCTTCACCTTAATGGAAAGAAAATGGGAAACATGCGCATAGATTTCGACTCACTGTTCAAACTGGAGGGCGACGATCTGATCCTGAAAAGACCCATGATCATTAATGGGGTTTCTTACAGAACTGACGATACTTTCAGCGATTACAAAACCAATCTGAACGAAAATCCCGGGAAGTGTTCCTTCGCGATCGAACAGGGAACGAATGGCTACATCCTGACGGATACCTTTCCCATGAGCTGATCCGGCTGATCTCCTCTTAGCCGGCAACTGCAAAAAACAGCCGCCGCATTACCAGCGTGCGTGCTTTCGCGGATCGTTCATCTCTGTTGAATAATAGAAAAGATCACTCCAAGCCGATCGACGAATTTGAGCTGTTTTGATCCGGTTTGACCGGTTTTTGCGGTTATTTGCGATCCTGCTTTTCACAGCCGGTGAGGCAAATTCATTAGTCAAGTGTTATCCTGTCATTTGCAATTGCCAGTGAAATCAGGTTGTTTAGCACGTTTTCAGGTGAGCTATTGCTGTGCAACTGCTTAGCCATTGCTTAACCATTGCTGAAACAGGGCGTTTCCGCGGGTGGGCAAACTGAAAAGCACAAACCGCAAAATGCCGTCATTTCCATCAAAATCCCCCAATATCCCTCATTTTCCATCAAAACCAACGGAGAATTGGGATACTTCACCTAATTTGCAGACAGTGGAGATCCTGCCCCCTGGGCTATCCCGGTCGATCAGCTCTTGCCGCCTCTTTTAAAAGTGCTTCAGGTAACCGGCAAAGCTCCGGCATTTCCCCTTGGAACGATTTACAGGATAATTTTCCGCCGATTTCAGCGTTAATGCTTCACAAACTGTAAATTCGCAACTCAAAACAAACAACTACATGGAAGAGAATACTGCTTCAATGCAAGAACAGCGCATGAATCTCCTGGTCACCATCTGGAAAAAGCGTAAGATCCTGATGATCGTAACCGGTGCAGCTTTTGTTATTTCAACCATCATCGCTTTCACCATGACACCGATCTTCCGTTCACAAGCCATCGTTTACCCCACGGCTACCAGTACGGTTTCATTCTCCGAGCAGCGGAATGCCAAAGCATCTGCAATGGATTTCGGTGAGGAAGAACAGGCAGAACAGCTCATCCAGATCCTGCAGTCTTCCAAAATCCGCGATAAGATCGTTCAGCATTTCGACCTCATGAAACACTACGAGATCGCAAAAGACGATCCGAACAAATACTTCAAGCTGGTGGAACAGTACAACAATTCCATCCTGTTCGTGCGAACCCGCTACGGTTCCATCCAGATCGATGTGCTCGACCGCGATCCGGTGCTTGCGCGTGACATTGCCAATAAGATCGTTGACCTGATCGACACCGTTAAGAACGACATGGTTGCTACCCGTACCATTCCTGCTTACGAGATCAACAAGCGTAAGAAAGAGCAGTTGGAAAAAGACCACCGCGCAGTTCTCGCCGAGCTGGATTCACTGGCTGCTCTGGGCGTAGTTCCTTTGGAAGGTCGTGCGAACCTGTTTGCAGCTTACATCGATGCAACCCGCCCCGAGGATAGAATTGCCTACAAAGCGCAGATCGACACCAACCTGAAATACGGAGCAAAGTTCGATGGACTGGAATACATCCGGAATGAAAAAGTGATGAAGCTTTCCGATTTCTCCGTTCCTTACGAGCAGGCAGAATCCGATGCCTTTACAAAGATCAGTCACAAATTCGTGGTGGAAGATGCTGTTGTAGCAGACAAAAAAGACCGTCCGAAACGCATGATCATTATGCTGCTTGCCACTTTCGGAACATTTGTCTTCATGGTCTTTGCACTTCTTGTAGCCGATAAGCTGAAAGAACTCAGAAAGCTGGCTTAAGTGCTATTCCTGCGGCAACATAGCTGGCTCTTGCTTTTCGGAGCATTGTTCATAGCGTTCCTGGGCTATTCCATGTGGATAGATTCCTGGATCGGCTATTTGCTGCCGTATGCGCTGGTAGTGCTTTACGTTTCTATCTTTTACACCGAATACACCTTCTTCTTTATCATTGCGGCAACGCCTTTGTCCGTCAACATTGAAGAATATGTGGATGGTTTCGGGCTCTTCGTTCCAACCGAGCCGCTGCTTTTCGGAACAATGGTGCTGCTCTTGCTGCAATCGCTTTATTCGCGCGTTTTTCCTGTTTATTTGTGGAAGAGCCCCATCTTCTGGACCGTCCTTCTTTACCTGGTCTGGATCGGCTTTACCAGTATTACGAGTACACATCCCGTTGCGTCGCTGAAATACCTGCTGGCGAGATTGTGGTTCATTGTTCCCATGCTGTTCTACGGAAGCAATATTTTCTTCGATCCGAAAAAGATCAGGCTGTTTCTCTGGCTGTTCATTTCCGGGATGATCGTTGTGATCCTCTACACCGTTGCAACGCATGCTTCCTACCGCTTCGGTGAAAAAGAATCGCACTGGGTAATGTGGCCGTTCTTCAAAGATCATACGATCTACGGCGCATTGGTAGCGTTGGTTGTTCCGCTTATTTTTGCTTTTTACTTCTCGAAACGGCACACGCCGCTCATCCAGTTCGTGCTGCTCGGATTCCTGGTGATAAGCCTGCTTGGCTTGTATTTCTCTTACACGCGGGCAGCATGGCTCAGTGTTATTCTCGCGATGGGTGTCTGGGCGCTGGTGCGATTTAAGGTACGCTTCAGCATTTTCGCAACCGGAGTCTTGGTGTTTCTCGGCTTCATCTGGTATTCGTGGGATGGTATTCAACAGGACCTTTCGCGCAATAAATTCGAGCACACCACGGAAGAGTTTGGCGAGCGGCTGCAGAGTGCGACCAACGTAACCACCGATGCCTCCAACCTCGAGCGGATCAACCGGTGGTCGAGCGCTATTGCCATGTTTAAGGAACGGCCGGTGATGGGCTTCGGTCCGGGAACCTATGCGTTTGAGTATGCGCGTTTCCAGGAGCCGGAGAACCTTACGATCATCTCCACCAACTTCGGGAACGGGGGAAATGCACACAGCGAATACCTGGGGCCGCTCTCTGAAATGGGCTTACCGGGAATGCTGCTGATGCTTGCCATCGTGATCGCCATCTTTTACCAGGGAATTCGTTTGTACCACGCCTGGCCGGAGTCGGACAGGGAGACCCGGACGCTTATCATGGGAATGATCGTTGCGCTGGCCACCTATTTCATCCACGGATTGCTGAACAATTACCTGGATACCGACAAAGCCGCAGTTCCTGTGTGGTGCATGTGCGCGATCTTTATTGGCCTCAGTGCGCGATTGAAAGCCGGGAAGGCCTGATTCGTTTCCGTAATTATCCCGAAAAAAGCCTCCGGACTTTTGTTCTTCCGGAGATTTGGAGTATATTACCCTTATCTTTTGTGACGGCCGTTCAAGCTGTTTCCTCTTCTTTCCATTTTAACATTATCGGGATATCTATAAGGAAAGTATAGGGTAAATACTACTTATATATGAGGGAAGTACGGCTTATATACGGGGTAAGTACGGGTGAGCCTACTGCGCGATTGCGTATTGATTCACGGATAATCGGCCTCATGGAGTTCCTCCAGATTGTTTCCGGCGGCTTTGAACTGGTTGCTAACTGTTATCTTTGCTGAAAAGAGCAAACATGTTTACAGGGATCATTGAAACACTGGGCGAAGTTGTCGCCATCGAACGCGAGCAGACGAACATTCATTTCACCATAAAATCTTCCATCACCAATGAGCTGAAGATCGATCAGAGCGTTGCCCATAATGGCTGCTGCCTGACGGTTGTCGGGATCGAAGCCGATCAGTACGTCGTTACGGCCATCCAGGAAAGTCTCGACAAAACCAATCTCGGAACCTGGAAAACCGGGTCGAAAGTAAACCTGGAACGCTGCATGCAGCTCGGCGCAAGATTGGACGGGCATATCGTTCAGGGCCATGTAGACACCACAGCCGAATGCGTTTCCGTTGAAGACCTGGAAGGAAGCTGGAAATACACTTTTCGCTACACTGCATCTCAGCCAACAGTTGAGAAAGGATCGGTGACCGTTAACGGTGTCAGTCTTACAGTTGTCGACTCTGAAAAAGGATTGTTTTCTGTTTGCATTATTCCTTACACGTACGAGCATACCAATTTCCACACTTTTCAACCGGGAACGATCATCAACCTGGAATTTGACATTATCGGGAAATACGTTGCCCGCTTAATGGAAGCCAGGAACTGATCGACGCTGATCATTTTGTTAGTTGAACTGACCGGCGGCCGAGCCGTTAAAATCGATTTAGTTGAATTTAAGTAATTGAACTTTAATTGTTTAATAATTATCCGGTAACCGGAATGTTATTCACATAAAGTAGAATTTTCCGAATCTAAGCGTTCATTTTCATAGCTTTGCGACGTATTTTCTAAAAAATAAGGAATGATCAGGAAATTTTACTTTAAATCAAAGTCATTACTACTTCTCGTAAGTGTACTGGCGCTAGCTAATTCTGCAGCTGCTCAGCAACTGGGGATTTATACGTTTACACAAGGGGCGGTTTGCCCGGTAACGGCAGTCAATGTTGATGCTCAACCGGCCAACGCAACCTTTAGTGCATTTTCAACTGCAGGCACAGCCTGTAATGCTACAGCCAGTGTTTTCAATACCGATGGCTGGAATACGACTACAACGATTGATCTTGCCGAATACAATCAGTTTACGATAACGCCTGCCGCATGTACTGTATTAAAGGTGGACACGCTGAGTTTCCTTCATCGTGCAAGTAATATCACAGCATCTCCGCAGTGGCATTTGCGATCCAGCCTTGATGGTTATGCAGCGGATATTCAGGCCGGAGCTGTGGCAACCGGAAGTGGAGCAACTGCAACAGTGGTTTTGCCTGCGGCTTTTGATAACCTGACAGCGGCTGTTACTTTTCGTTTTTACGTTACTTCCATGACAGCCGCAGGAACGACCTTCCGCATGGACAATGTTCAGGCAAGAGGCACAGCTACACTTAATGTCCTTGCTAATTACTACGCAGATACAGACGGCGACGGTTTCGGAAACTCCGCTGTTTTTGTAAATACTTGTACTCCTCCGGCAGGATATGTTGCCAACAGCACAGACTGCGACGACACGAATCCGGCTATCACTTCAGGAACAACCTACTACCAGGATTTTGATGGTGATGGTTTCGGAAATTCTACTGTTACACAAACTGTCTGCGCTCAGCCGCTTGGTTACGTAACCAACGATGACGACTGTAATGACAACAACAACTTAGTTGGTGTCGCCACAACTGTTTACTATGCAGATGCGGACGGTGACGGTTTCGGAAACGCTGCCGTTACACAAGCGGCCTGTACGCAGCCAACAGGTTATGTAACGAACAACACAGACTGTAACGATAACAACAACGCAATAGGTGTTGCAACAACTGTTTACTACGCAGATGCCGACGGCGATACTTACGGAAATCCATTGGTTACAATGACTGCCTGTACGCAGCCTGGTGGCTATGTAGCAAATAACCTGGATTGTAACGATGCCAGCAACGCTATTCACCCGGGAGCAATTGAAACCTGCGACGGAGTTGACAACGACTGCAACGGCAGCATCGACGATAATGTTTCCGTTCTTACCTGGTATGCTGATACGGATAGCGATGGTTTTGGTGATGCGGATGATTCACAAACCAACTGTGCACAGCCTTTGGGATATGTTTCCAATGACGACGATTGTGATGACAACAACCCTGCAATCGGGGTAGCTGCAACAACGTTCTACGCCGACACTGACACTGACGGATTCGGAGACCTGAACGCTACAACCGTTGCATGTACGGCACCGGCAGGATATGTTGCCAACAGCACAGACTGCGACGATACTGATCCGTTGATCGGTGCAGCGCAGACATGGTACCTCGATGCAGATGGTGATACTTACGGTTCAACCACTTCACAGGTAGCGTGTACACAGCCTGTCAACCACGTTTTAAACAACACCGATTGCAACGATGCAAATCCGGCAGCTCACCCGGGAGCAACTGAAATTCCTGACAACGGAATTGATGAAGATTGCAGCGGTTCGGACCTGAGTACTTTGCTCGGAAAGTATGAATTTACAGCTGCTGCCGCTTGTCCGGTAACTGCTGTTGATGTTACTGCCCAGCCTTCGGATGCAACCTTCAGCGCGTTTACAGCTGCTAACGTAATGTGTGCAATGGCAGGAAACGTTTTCAACAATTCAGGCTGGAACATGGCGGCAACCGTCGATCCTGACGAATATGCCCAGTTTACTCTTACACCAGATGACTGCTTCGGAATGACACTGACAAACTTGTCTTTCCTTCACCGCACCAGCAACACCGGTTTGAACCCAACGGTTCACGTGCGTTCAAGCCTTGATAACTATGCAGCTGATATTTTCACAGCTACTATCGTAGTACCAAATACAGATGAGAACATTACGAACGCACTTCCTGCTGCATTCAGCAACATTACGAACGCTGTAACTTTCCGTTTTTATGTAACGGGCATTGGTGCAGCCGGAGCTACTTATCGCCTGGATAACGTTGCGCTGAACGGTTCCACGACAGCGCTTCCTATGCAGACTTATTATGCGGATGCGGATGGTGACGGTTTCGGTGACCCGGCGGTATCGGTAATGGATTGCACGCTGCCGGCTGATTATGTAGTGAATAATACTGATTGCAACGACGACAATGCAAACGAACACCCCGGCGCTGTATGGTACCAGGATTTCGACGGTGACACTTACGGAAACCTGGCGATTACGCTTACACAATGTACACAGCCAGCGGATTACGTAGCGAACAGTACCGATTGCAACGATAACGATGCGGCCGTTACCGGTTCTTCGACGTATTATGAAGATGCTGACGGTGACACGTTCGGTGATGAGGGATCTTCAGTGGTAGAGTGTTCCCAGCCGGCGGGTTACGTAACCAATGCAGATGACTGCGACGACAGCAATGTGAACATTCACCCGGGAGCAACGGAAATGTGCGATAACATCGATAACAACTGCGACGGGTCGATAGACGAAGGTCTTTTGGTTGTTAACTGGTACGAGGATAATGATAACGACGGTTTCGGTAACAATGACCAAATGATCGCCGACTGTATCGCTCCTCCGGGATACATTACAAACAACACAGACTGTGATGACAACAACGCGGCGGTTCACCCGGGTGCAATTGAGATCACAGGAAACGGAATTGATGAGAACTGCGATAACCTCGATGGTTACCTTGGAATCAACGAAAACGATGCTTCTTCATTGGTTTTGTTCCCGAATCCGGGATCCGAGCAGGTTACGATCTCACTTTCCGGAACATGGAATACCGCAGTAACAGTTACTGTTCTTTCAGCTGAAGGAAAACAGGTACTGGCCCAGTCTTTCGATGTTACGGATGCTTCAATTGATTTGAAAACACAACAGCTTGTTCCGGGAGTTTACCTGGTTCATTTGACGGATGGAGCTAAAACGGCTATCGTTCGCTGGGTGAAAAAATAAGCAACAGTTACTTTTAGAAAGCCCTGACAGCATCGTCAGGGCTTTTTTCGTATTATTGCACCGCGCGGATTGACCGTTTTAACCCTTTATATCAAGATTATGCCCGGAGATCGTCGAACCATTCTGCTCTTAAACCTGTTTTGGATCGCCATTTACTTCTGCGTGTTTTTTAGTCTGAACATCGATATCAGCCGCAAGATCATGTTCTCCACACCCGATTCGAGAGAGTACTTTTCCGTAAGCGGCGAATTCTACAATTTTTCGGAAAGCGGCAGATCCATTACCCGGCCTTTTCTTTATCCGCTTATTGTAATGCTTTCCTGGAAACCGTTCGGTGTGTTCGGGATCTGGCTCGTACAATTTGGTTTCTGGCTGGCTTCTGTTAACCTGCTCTTTCTTTCACTGAAGCGTATTACAGGAAAAACAGCCCTGGGAATTGTTGCAAGCCTGATCGTTGTGCTGAATTTCTCCTACATAGCTGCTACGCTTCACGGCCTCACAGAAGTCACTACGATTTTCCTGTTGTCGCTGCTGCTTCACAAAGCCTGCAAGGGGATCGACAGCATTCGAGAGATCAGGGTCTTTCATGGTTTGCTCTTCCTGCTTGTACTGCTCACGCTAGTGAAGCCCCTGTTTTTTCTCCCGCTTCTTTTCGTGCTGTTCATCATTCTCCCGGTTTTCTACCTCAAAGCTTATATCCGCACACCAAAAAGTCTTCTGGTGCTTGGGCTGATCTGCGTTCCGCTTTTGTACCAGCTCACACTGATGAAAGTGAAATACGATATGTTCACCGTTTCGGAGATCAGCTCCAAAACATTCCGGAAATACCTGGTCGCGCAGGGAATGCAGGAGAACAATAAAAAACGCGACTGGATCGAGCTGCAGCACGAAGCTGAGGTCATGTCGACCGGGGAAATCTTTTCCTATATGTCGGCCAACAAAGGCTTGTACTGGTACCTGTACCGCGAAAATCTTCGTACGAATATCGACTCCAAAGCCGATTTCCTGTTGTATCCCGAAGCTTACAGCCACCAGAAGCTCGGAAAATTTATGGGCAAGGTGAATACGATCTATTACCATGTTCACTGGTTGTTCATTTTCCCGGTGCTGCTTTCGATCTTTATCGCTTTCCGGAGAAAAGAAACCGGTAACCTGTTGATCCTGCTCATTGCTTCAGGACTCAGCTACTATATTCTTCTGACGAGCGGGATCTCTTTCTGGCAGGGCGACAGGCTCACGTTGCCGGCGCTTACCGTTTTTGTTTTCCTGTACTTCTTTGCCGGGCATTACCTGTACACGAAAATCCGTAGGGGAAGAACGGCGAAAGCTTAAAACCTGGATTCCCGTAATCTTTCTTCTTTGCGAAAAACCTTTGCCTGTGTGGTTAATCACGAGCAATTATCTGCTGTAAACCGTACTTTTGTACCGCAAACGTTTTCATGAAACTCTCCAACAAAGTCTTCCGGCAGCATATTGAAAAATACACTTCACAAAGTCTTCGGAATGAAGCCGATGAGTGTATGGTTTCCGATCTGGAGGTCGCCGACGGACTGATCACCGCACTGGCTGGCAATGAAGGAAAATTCTACCAGGTAGAGATCGAATACAACGACAAAAAACTCGACTATACACTTTGTCCGTGCGGATTTCGGCAAGGGCCGGTTTGTATTCACGTCGTAGCCACGCTTACTGCGGCAGATCAATTGCTTTCGCAACCGGAAGAACCCGCTGATGAGCCCGTAACAAACGCATATTTCATTCCTGGGAAATCCGTTTCCGACCTTTCGAATGCCGATCTATTCATCCATTCAACCGAGCAGGGAGTTTCACGAATGCACCATGGCAGGCGCAGCGTTTTTCCTTCCGATGTTGGCATTGATCATGGAACGTTCCTTTATTCTCCCGGAGTTTATCATGAATACCCCGTTACGATCGTTCAAAGCAGCACCGGCATTCAGCTTACCTGCGATTGCAATCAGCCGAAGCGTAAATTGTGCGAACATCAAACGGTTGTTCTGGCGCAGGTACTGGAAACGAACGCTTACCGCGTCTTTTTCGACCGCAAGCTTCGCAACAAGCTGCTGTTTGAGCAGGCGGCGGAATATGGCCTCGACAAGGAAAAAAACCTCGACAAGTATTTCAGGCTGGAGCTGAATAATGGTTCGGTGAAGATCATTCCGTCTATCCCTGCTTTGCTTCCGCTCAATCAGAAAACCAAAGACAAGCTTTCAAAGCACCTCGTTCCAAAGCCTTTTCTGCCCGGACAGCAGGATTCGGATCAGCCTTTGAATGCGGGGAAAGACTTCGTTATGATCGGATCTTCCCTTTACTCGCGGGGTTTGTACCTGAAACTGTATGAGGCTCCGGTAACAAAGGAAGGCAAGATCAAGAATCCGCTGCGCGCTAAAAATCCGCTCGATCACATGCTGACGACCGATTCGCCCGAAGAGCTGAAGTTCTACGCCGCCCTTGCCCGTTTTCAGCAGGAATACCGCGTTCCGGCAGCCATTGCAGATCTGAGCCAGAGCGAGTTCAATGAAGAGATCAAAGGAATAAAAGCGATTCTTGCCAATCCCGGGAAGCTGGCTTTTTACCGTCACGACGACGAGCTTTCGGATGGCATTACGGCTTCGTCGGTAGTACCCGTTAGTGTCGATGTCAACGGTATCCATCTTTCGCTGGAAGTGAAGCAGAACGGCGTTTTTTATGAGATCACCGGCACGGTGGAAACGCTGAACAGGGAAATTCCCTTCGACAGGCTTAAATGGGTGTACCGTTATTTTATTCAGCACGGATCTATTCTCGTTCTGATCGATAATCTCGATTTCCTGCGAACCATCGACTTTCTGAAGCTCAATAGTAACAAGCTGGTTATCCACGAATCGAAATTCGAGGAATTCCGCGGGGAATTTCTTGCAAAACTGGAATCGAAAGTCCGGATCAATTATACCTTCATCAAGCCAGCTTCGGTAAAAGTGATCGAGCAAACCGGGCTTAACACCATCAATGATCGCATTATTTACCTCAACGACTCGGATCACTACGTGCTCATTACGCCCGTGATCCGCTATGGCGACGTTGAGATTCCGCTGCTTTCCCAACGCCAGCTTTACACGCTCGACCAAGGTGGAACTGCTTATGCGATCGAACGGAATAAGAAAGAAGAGCTCGACATGCTCGTCAATATAACGCGACTGACCGACCTGTTCGACGAACAGCTGGGCAATGATTTCTTCTACCTTCACAAGAGTAAATTTCTCGACGATGGCTGGTTCCTCGATGCTTTCGAGCTTTGGAACAGTCTGGGGTATTCCATTCTCGGGTTCAGCGATCTCAAAAGCACGCACAACCTGAATCCGAACAAAATGAAAGTAACGGTCCAGGTGAAAAGCGAGATCGACTGGTTCGACACAACGGCTAAAGTGAGCTTCGGAAGCCAGGAAGTTCGCCTGAGAGACATCCGGAAATCGATCACCAACAAAAGCAAATACGTCAAGCTTGGCGACGGGACCATGGGCTTGCTGCCCGACGAATGGCTCCGGAAATTCGCACATTACTTCCGCACGGGTGAGCTGGTCGATGAAAATATCCGAACACCGAAAAGTAATTATGCCATCATCGACGAGCTTTACGAAGATGAAGTGCTGACACTTGAGGTCAGGCAGGAAATCGCATTTTACAAAGAAAAAGTGCGTGAATTCGAGCACATCCGCTCGGTTGAGCCACCGTTGGAGCTGAATGCTACATTACGCGATTACCAGAAAGAAGGACTGAACTGGCTTTGTTTCCTCGACGAATTTGGCTTCGGCGGTTGCCTGGCAGACGATATGGGACTGGGGAAAACGATCCAGGTTATAGCTTTCATCCTGAAGCAACGCGAGAAAGGCGGGTTCAATACGAATCTCGTAGTTGTTCCGACTTCACTGATCTTTAACTGGCAGCAGGAAGTGGCAAAATTTGCTCCATCGATTAAACTGCTGGCCATTCATGGAAATTCCAGGGTGAAGAACACCGATGGTTTCGACCAGTATGATATCATTCTGACCAGTTACGGGACGTTGCTTGCCGATGTTTCTTTCATGCGTAAGTACCGGTTCAATTACATTTTTCTCGACGAATCACAGGCGATCAAAAACCCGGATTCGAAACGTTACCGCTCGGTGAAGCTGCTGCAATCGCGTAATAAAGTTGTGCTTACCGGAACTCCGATCGAGAACAATACGATGGATCTTTACGCCCAGCTTTCTTTTGCCGTTCCCGGCCTACTAGGGACCGTGAAGCGTTTCCGGGAAGATTATGCGATGCCGATCGACAAGTTCAAGGATTCGGCCCGAGCGAAAGAATTGCAGAAAAAGATCAATCCTTTCTTATTGCGGCGAACCAAAAAGCAGGTGGCAAAAGAACTTCCGGAGAAAACCGAAATGATCGTGTATTGCGAGATGGGAGCCGAGCAGCGACAGGTTTACGATACTTATAAGAAAGAATTCCAGCTTTACCTGAAAGACAGCAATCACGACGATCTGAAAGACGGGACGATGCACATTCTGCAGGGACTCACAAAACTGCGCCAGATCTGTAACTCGTCGGCTTTACTGAGCGATGAAGAATATTACGGTAGCGCTTCTTCCAAGATCGAAGAGCTCGTTTCGCAAATAGAATCCAAATCGCCTCATCACAAGATCCTTGTTTTTTCACAATTCGTTGGGATGCTGGATCTCATAGGAACCGAGTTGAAACAGCGGGAGATCACTTACGCACGCCTGACGGGAAAAACGAAAAACCGCCAGGAACAGGTCGAGCTTTTCCAATCGCAGGACGACGTTCGCGTTTTCCTTATCAGCCTCAAAGCTGGTGGAACAGGATTGAATCTCACGGAAGCGGATTATGTTTACATCGTCGATCCGTGGTGGAATCCGGCGGTGGAGAACCAGGCGATCGATCGCAGCTACCGTATCGGCCAGCAAAAGAAAGTGATGGCCGTTCGGCTGATCTGTCCGGATACCATTGAAGAGAAGATCCTCCTGCTGCAGGAAAGCAAAAGAGAGTTGGTGAGCGACCTTATTCACACCGACACCAGCGTTCTGAAATCGCTTTCGAAAACCGAGCTGCTCGGATTGTTCGATTAATCTGTTAAAGTGTATTCCGGATCACGGTGCGTCGGCAATTCTGGTTATTTTTACAGCATGAAAACAAGATTGTTGCTCTTAGCCGTTGTTTTGTTCTCCACTCTTACCAGTTGGGGACAAGGTTGCTCGCAGTGCCGCATGCTTGCCAAGCAGGGAAGCGAATTAAGCGCTGATTCTTTCGGAAGCAATATCAATCTTGGAATTCTGTATCTGATGGCGGTTCCTTACATTTTGCTGATGTTTCTGTTCCGCAAAAAGATCATAGGATTTTTCAAAGGCTTGAAAAGAGGATAGGTTTTCACCGTCCGATACCGAAATTTCCGGCGCTTTAGTGAGCTGCTATTCTTCTGAGGAAGTTTGGGAAATTACAAGACAGGTTTAGAACCGGTTCTGATGATCATTTTTTTTCTTGTTGTTAAAGTTCGGTCACTTCCGCACAAAAATTCGAAGGAATGTAGCAACGCGGTAGGAATATTCCCAACCGGCTCACTTTATTTATAGAAATTCATCTCGTCGATGTACCTGTGAACAGGTTCCGTTAGCAGGTAGCGAACATCTTTCCCGTCTTTGATCGATTGACGAACGAAACTGGAAGAAACCTTCATTACCGGGGCGTCGTCACACATAATGATGGACGAGTGAACGTTAAAGCCGTTTTCTGGCCGCACACCGATTTCCACCACTTCTTCCTCTTCCTGGGTGGTCAGTACACGCGGATACACATAAAAACGGTAGTTGTTCATCAGGTTTTCGTGGTTGTACCACTTGTGAAGCGTACGAAGATTGTCTTCACCCATAATCATGCAGAATTCGTGTTCCGGATGTTTTTCCTTCAGGTGAGCGAGTGTCGTACTGGTATAATTCGGCTGCGGAAGTCCGAATTCGACATCTGAAGCACGCAGCTTGTAATTGTCGTGAATGGCAACACGAACCAAAGCCAGCCGGTGATAATCAGGAAGCAGCGAAGACTTTTTCTTCAGGGGATTCTGGGGAGTAACAACCATCCAGACCTGGTCGAGATCGGTATATTCAGCCATGTAATTGGCAATTACCAGGTGCCCGACATGAATAGGGTTGAAGGTGCCGAAGTATAGCCCTATGCGCATGACAGTGCTAAGAAACGTTCAACAACAACCTTGGCTTCCTGGCAGGCGTGCTCTAAAGTGTCGTTGAGCAAAATGTAATCAAAACGGTCCGCGTGTGAAAGCTCGTGTTTTGCTTTCGACAGCCGCATGGCTATTTTTTCTTCGGTTTCGGTGCTACGGTCAGTCAGTCGCTGAACCAGCGTTTCATAAGAAGGAGGCTGAACGAAAATGGCCAGTGCATTGTCTCCGATGATTTTTTTCAGGTTTAGTCCACCGACAACATCAACATCGAAAATAACGGTTTTTCCATGGCTCCAGATACGTTCAAGCTCTGATCTCAGGGTTCCGTAAAAGTTATTGGTGTATACTTCTTCCCATTCGAGGAATTCACCGGCTTCGATTTTTGCTTTGAAGCCATCGACCCCGAGGAAGTAGTAATCTTTTCCATTTGTTTCTTCACCACGCGGTTCCCGGCTGCAGGCCGAAACAGAGAATTCCAGTCCGAGGTCCTGCCCCAGCAGGTGCTGAACAATAGTAGTCTTTCCGGCTCCGGAGGGAGCTGAAAAAATAATGCATTTTCCTGTTTGTGTATTCTCCTGCATGTGATTTTAGAGTGTGTTCAACACTTGTTCCTTGATCTTTTCCAGATGATCTTTCATTTCCACCACGATCTTTTGCAATTCTACATGATAGCTTTTGCTTCCTAAGGTATTGATTTCGCGGCCGATTTCCTGGGAAATGAACCCTAATTTTTTACCACAAAGAGGAATTTCCATTGTTTCAAGGAAATAGTTCAGGTGATTTGATAAACGCATTTTCTCTTCGGAGATATCCATTTTCTCGATATAAAAGATCAACTCCTGCTCGAAACGGTTATCGTCTACTGTAACGGAAGAGATTTTTTCCAGTCCTGCGCGCATACGTTCACGAACGATTCCGATACGCTCTTTTTCAAACACCGGAACTTCTTCCAGGAGCTGGGAAATGCGCGAAATATTGTGATTAAAATCTGCTTTCAGCTGATCGCCTTCCTGTTTGCGGAAAGTATTCAGGTGAATGCAGGCGTCTTTTACGAGGTTCAGAACGAATTCACTTTCTTCCGGGGAAAGCTGTTCTTTTTCGTTGGTAAAGATCTCCGGCATGCGCATCACCATGGAAAGAATGTCGGATTGAGGCTCGCCCACCATTTCAGCAACAGCTTTGATGTCGTTGTAATAGGCTTGTGCCAGCTCTTTATTAACGGTAAAATTCTTGGAATCGCCGGAATTTTCAAGAGAGATCCCTACTTCGACTTTTCCTCTGTCCATGTGTTCAGCGATGATGGCGCGCATTTCAAGCTCTTTCTCACGGTAAAGCGGCATCATGCGCACGTTGAGATCTAAACTTTTACTATTCAGCGAGCGGATCTCCACAACGATCTTTTTTCCTTCGAAAGTTCCCGCTGCTTTGCCGTAGCCTGTCATCGATAATACCATATCCAATAATTTGGGCAAAAGTACGGAAAACTTGCCAGCGTACGGCTAATTTCCAAAGCGGGCTTTCGTTAAGAAACAGTGACTTTTATATTTACCGGCGACTGGGTAGGATCTGTTCGCAAAGCCGGGTCAATGGTCGCTGTAGATTCATGCAGATCAATGAAAGGGTAGAACAGTAGAGACATGCAACCGGTAGAGCTGAATAATGCTCCGGAAACAGAACGGGGATTAAAAGTGAATAGTGGTTAGGTCACTATGATTTGGGTTGCTGGTTAGGCTGATCTTTTATGTTAATCTCTTCTGAATCGTTAAAAACACTCCGCCGTAGACTTACGAACGGAGTGTTTCCGAAACGATATGCAGTTAGTCCTGGTCGCCTGCGAAAACAGCTGCAGCTGCTGCCGGAGATCCAAGAGCTTCTTTAATTTTAATTTCCAATTCTTCCATCAGCTCGGGATTGTCGCCTATCATTGCCTTAACGGCATCACGACCCTGACCTAATCGCGTTTCTCCATAAGAGAACCATGATCCGCTTTTTTTCATGATATTCAGCTCTACTCCAAGATCGATGATCTCACCTACTTTAGAGATTCCTTCGCCATACATGATGTCGAACTCTGCTTTACGGAACGGCGGAGCTACTTTGTTTTTCACCACTTTCACTTTTACACGGTTTCCAACTACATCTTCGCCATCTTTGATCTGGCTGGATTTGCGGATATCGATACGCATGGAAGCATAGAATTTCAAAGCATTACCCCCGGTTGTTGTTTCCGGGTTACCGAACATCACACCGATCTTATCGCGCAGCTGGTTGATGAAAATACAGCAGCAATTGGCTTTGTTGATAGATCCTGTGAGCTTGCGAAGCGCTTTTGACATCAAACGTGCCTGCAATCCCATCTGGGAATCTCCCATTTCACCTTCGATCTCTGCTTTTGGCGTTAAGGCCGCAACGGAGTCGATTACCAAAAGATCGATCGCTCCCGAGCGGATCAGGTTATCGGCGATCTCCAGTGCCTGCTCGCCATTGTCCGGCTGTGATATCAGCAGGTTGGCGATGTCGACACCTAATTTCTGAGCGTAAAACTGGTCGAAAGCGTGCTCTGCATCAACAAATGCTGCAATTCCCCCAGCTTTCTGACACTCAGCGATAGCGTGAATGGCCAGTGTGGTTTTACCCGATGACTCCGGGCCGTATATTTCAATAATCCGTCCTTTCGGAAATCCGTTGACTCCTACTGCGATGTCAAGTGTGAGTGAGCCTGTTGAAATAACATCCAACTGCTCAACAGGTGCATCGCCTAATTTCATAACGGCACCTTTTCCAAAGGTTTTGTCCAGCTTTTCCATTGTTAGCTGAAGAGCCTTCAGTTTGTCTGCATTAACTTCTTTAACTGCCATATCGTTTTGTATTTATCGTTTGTTGTATCGTTTCTTATGCAAAGGTAGGGCAGGAACATCGTAAACTATTTACGTACTTCTGCTCTGGTTCATTTTTTATGCGATAATTTCTTCCGCATGCTGTTTGGTCTTCGGTTTTTCAATGATCCGCTCGATGATTCCCTGCTCGTCGATCACGAAAGTCGTGCGGTGAATGCCGTCATAGGTTTTACCCATGAACTTCTTTTCACCCCAGACACCGAAAGCGTCGATTACTTTTCTGTCAGTATCCGCGATCAGGGGAAACGGAAGCTGAAATTTGTCGATGAATTTCCTGTGCGATTTCTCATCATCCATGCTCACACCAAGGACTGCATACCCTTTTGAAAGCATTTGCTCATAATTGTCGCGCAGGTTGCATGCCTGATTCGTGCATGCCGGCGTATTATCCCGGGGATAAATATAAAGTACCAGTTTCCGACCTTTATTACTGCTTAAAGAATGGAGATTTCCGTCCTGATCTTTTGCCTCGAATGCGGGCGCTTTGTCTCCTTCTTTTAAATGGGTCATCTGATGAATAATTAAACAGTTATTTGACGAATTATTAATCAAATATAAACCTAGTTTTTTAGAATACAAGTCTTCCTGTTGTTTTTTAATCAATTATTTTTTCAGTATCTTCTAAATAATGATCCTCGCAATCATGAAGTTTTTCAGGGTGATACGCTTGTTTTATCGGACTGTCTGAAGAAAACGCGCGCATTTCTTAGCAATATAAAGGTCAACGGTATGCAACGGGTTCGCTGTGAAAAATGCCGGAAATTTAATCAAACCAATTACGCGCTTCTTGCTATCTTCGAAGGATAAAACACATTCATGGTTCCATTCGTTGATCGCGTTGCTTCATTCATTCTGCAGGAAAAACTGGCGTTGCAGCACCTTACGGTCATTGTGCCGTCTGAGCGAATGATCGGCTACCTTCAAAGAGCCTTGTTCGAAGCGGATCAGCAACCGAAACTGTCGCCTAAGATCATTACGATCGACCGCTGGATGCAAAGCCTGGTGGATGAGCCGGTGCCTGATAAAACGAGGCTGCTGTTCCAGTTGTATGAGATCTATAAGAAGAATCCGGTGGAACATGAGAATGGGAGCTTCGATACGTTCCTGAGCTGGGGACAGCTGCTGCTGAGCGATTTTGAGGAAATTGACAGGTATCTCGTCAATTCGAAACAGCTCTTTAAAAATCTTCGCGATGTGCGCGAACTGGAAAACTGGTCGTTTAACCGGGAAGAACTGACTGCCGGGCAACAGAAATTCATGGAATTCTGGGATAAGCTCGGCCCTTACTACGAGGAATTGTCCGAACAATTACTGAAATCGAGGCAAACGACCAAGGGAAAAGTCTACCGGAAAGTAGCCGAACATATCGACCTGGCTTTTAAGAAAGACAACAGCTCACACTACGTTTTTGCAGGCTTCAATGCGCTTTCGATCTCGGAATTGAGCATCATGAAACAATTGCACGTGATGGGACGCGCGCATATTTTCATGGACAGCGATTCGTATTACCTGAAGGATAATTTTCACGAAGCCGGAGCATTTCAACGGGTGCTGCTGGAAAATCTCCAGGTGAAAGAATTGCCCTTCGTTGAAAATGTACTATTAAATAAGGCGTGCAAAGTCGAAGTAATAGAATGTGCGCAATCGACCGGGCAGGCAAAGGTTGTCGGAACCATTCTCGCCGATCTCTCGCAAAAAGAGCTGAATGAAACGCTCGTGCTGCTGGCGGATGAAAAACTGATCGTTTCGATGATCCAGCAATTGCCCAAATCGCTCGGTAAAGCCAATATTACACTCGGATTGCCTTTGCGCGCCACTGCTCTCAGGCTTTGGGTCGATCTGATCTTCCGTATCCAGGAATCGATGAGCCGCCGGAAACGCTCGGCCGTTTATCATAAAGATGTGAGCCAGTACCTGCATCATCCTTTTATACAGGGAATTCTGACCTACAAAGAACAGCAGCTCGTTAACGAGATCGAACGGGACATTGTCAGCAAGAACCGCCTGTTCGTTTCAACAGACCGGCTAAATTTCAGTCCGCTGTTTGAGCAGATCAGCCAGCTGCTGTTCACTTCCTGGGAGAACGACTGGGCCAAAGCAGTGAAAACGATCCAGGAGCTGAATGCACTTCTCGACGAAAAGCTTACGGAGAAAAACATGCTCGAAAAAGCAGTTATCCGCAGCTTCAGCGCTTCTCTATCAGGATTGCAGAACGTGCTCTCGGAGGCCATTCCCGAAATGCACCTCGGAACATTTAAAAACCTGTTCAATCAGCATTGGAGCACGGAAAGCATGGCCTATTTCGGAAATCCGATGGAAGGGTTGCAGATCATGGGATTGCTGGAAACCCGCGGACTCGACTTCAGAAGGCTGATCGTACTCGGACTGAACGAAGGAACGATGCCGCCTACGAATCCCATCCAGACGCTGATCCCGATGGACCTTCGCCGCTTTTTTCAGCTTCCGACGCCGAGGGAAAAACAGGGGCTATTCGCTCATCACTTTTACCGTTTGCTGCATTGTGCAGAGGAAGTGATGATAACCTATGCGACTGCCCAGGACGGAATCGGATCGCACGAGCCAAGCCGTTTTATTCAGCAGCTGGAATTGGAGCTCGCTGTTCAGAACCCGGAATTCAAGATGGAAAAGCGCTTCTATACGCTGGGAAACGAGGAACTGATCGCGGAGCACGAAGTTGTCAAGACAGCCGAGCTTTTCAAACGGCTCGACGAAATGCTGCTGGAAGGAATGAGCTATTCGAAGCTGAAAGCTTTTATCGATTGTCCGCTGAACTTCTACTACCGCTACGTGCTCAGGATCGGTGAAGAATCGAAAGTCGAAGAAGAGCTCGAAAGCAATACGCTCGGAACGATCCTGCACCAGGTATTGGAAGATCTGTTCACACCTTTTGCGGCTTCCAATCCGGTTTTTGCGGAAAGAAAGGTACTTCCGCCTGCCGTTTCGATTGAAGATCTGAAAAAGATGAAAGATGCGGCTCCGCTGATCGTCGACAGAGCTTTCCAGACTTACTTCAGCGAAGATCCCAGTGTTTACGCTTCCGGGATCAATCATATCAGCTATGTGGTGGCGAATGAGATCATTCAGAAAGTGCTGTCGAAAGAAATTTCCGAATTGACGAAAGATCCGGAGGCGACCTTATTTATAGAATCGCTGGAAAAAGACATTTCCGTAGAAACGACTTTCGACCTGAACGGGGAAGAAAAACCTGCCAGGCTGCATGGCGTTTTGGACAGAATTGACCGCAGAAACGGACATTCACGGGTTATCGATTATAAATCGGGCGAAGTGAAGGACGAAAATGTTTCCGTTAACCTGCAGAAATCGGAAGATTATGTGGCAACGATCCTTAAACGCGTTTATTCCGGGGCCAAAACCCATACGCTTCAGCTGATGTTCTACTGCTACCTGTATAGGCATGAGTATGGAAAATCGCTGGATGAAGTGGGCATTTTCTCGTTCATCAACACGTCTGAAAGTCCTTTCTACCTGGATTTCAAATCAGAAGCGACGATAGCGGAAATTACAGAATCCGTTCATGCTACGATTGAAGCTGTTCTGAAGGAATTGTACGATCAGGAACAACCTTTCAGGCACAATCCAAAAGCAAAATTCTGCTCTTACTGCGGAAAATAATTGTCGGGATTATTACTTCGAAAGAACCGGCTTATTTCTTCAAAGCGGCCACTTCGCGCTGAAGAGCGTCCAGCTGCTGCTGGAACAGCTGTAATTGCTGCATCATGAGCAACAATTGCTGGTTCATGGTCGTGTGGTAAAGATTTTCGGACTCATTGGCGTGAACGGGCTCAGTGAGCAATTCGACCGGAGTCGTTCCGAGAATACGGGAAATATCTGCGAGTCGCGTCATGTTCACCTCGGCAACTCCACGTTCGATATTCGAATAAGCTGCAACTGTGAGGTTCAGTTCGTCAGCCATATTCTGCTGACTTAAACTTTTGGATAAGCGCAGCAAACGTATACGGTCAGCGAGTTTTTTCTTCATGTCTCAAATTTACCCTATGGGCTATAGAAACAGAATCATTCAAAATGCAATTTGTTTTATTTATAATTTATATAGTCAACTATAAATGCATTTTTGCCTGATTTTTGAGATTCGACACCTATTATAACCCGGTGTTCGGGGCGATTTCCGTTATGGAAAACCATAATTATTTTTGATTTCCTAATGAACAAACACGCGATCAACTAAAGTTACTATTCACCAGGTAATATTGAGGGATACCAATTTTGCACTATTATATTTACTTAAAATAGATCCTGGTCTGAATTGGGATCTTCCGCTTAAACCAGGCTCACGTTAATCAACCGGAAAATAAACACTCTGCCCTGTTTCCTGTTCCAGCTGGAATTTGTCGCGTATAACCGATTGAACCGGCCGCTGCTGGATCTTGCACTCGAGCCAGGAGATAATATCCAGGTAAAGGAAAGGGCGTTTTTCGTAAGGAAGCTGGCTGAGCTTAACCAGTTTCGAGTGCAATACCCTGAATCCGCGAAGCAGTGATTTCTCATCTGAAAATGGCAGCTGCCGCAGGAAATTCAGGATCTCTTTCTGCACTCCGTGAAGATCTCCCATGTTCCGCAGGAACCGGTAAACGGATTTGATCTGGTAATCGAGCAGATCGTCTGTTCCCAGCTCGAAGTGCGCAATAAGATTGAGGATCCGCGCAAAGCACTGAATGTCTTCGCGCAGGGAAACGTCCTTCATCTGGATCACACGGTTCAGGTATTTGATCGCCGAACGGTTGTCGCCGCTGCCAAAATACAAACAGGCCACTTTGTAATAAAGGACCATCACCCGGTGATTATCGAGCCGCTCTTCATGGGTAGCAATAAATTCCTCGACTTCGGCAACAATGGAAAGGCCTTCCGAAAATGTTCCGTCGAGGTACGATTTATTGATCCGCCCGGTGAGCCAGTAAAGCTGCTGAAGCAGGACAACATTCTCATTGTCGCGCTCGCCCAGGTCTACCTTCTCGATCAGTAAAAGCGTTTCCGTTAATCGCCTGTAGCTTCTCAGGTTGAAAAGCGCATTGTGAAGATTGTAGAGTCCTTTGAGGTACATTTCGCGGTATTGTTCCTTCACGAAGGGATATTCTTCGAACAATCCTACCCACAGACGCGCATATTTAAAGCACATCAGGAATTCCTGCGTGATGTAATGGTACCAGACGTGAGCATTGTACAGGTGCATTTTCTCTTCAAAGCCCAGGTCTTTCGGACGGTATTCCGGAAGTCGGAGCGCAAAAAAATCTTTTACGAAACGGTAATCTTTTTCGTCGCGAACGAAACCAACCTTCACATAAAGTGCATAAAGCTGGAGCGAAAGGTTCGAAAAATCAATGGTTGCAGCAATGTGTTTCTGCAGGTTTTTGCTTTCTGTCGTAAGCAGCTCTGCGCGTGAGCCAATGCTTCGGGTAATGTGCTGGGATTCGATGATCTTTTCGAATTCCAGTATTTCCAGGTGCAGAATGGCTGCTTGTATGCGCTGGGCATGTTGTTTCGCACGGTCGAGGATCTTCAGCGCCTGGTGATAAAACCCTTTCTGGTAAAGGATCAGCGCATGATCAATGGATTCCCGTATTTCGATCTGCGGAAGATGCTGTGCGTTCTGAAGACGCAGGCTCGTGAGCAATTGCCTGTATAAATGGGCCTTGATATTCGAAAGCTGGCTCTTTTTAATGTCCGGGATCTTCGCCGTAGCCTGTTCATCCGAATAATTCTCCGTTTTGTCAATGAAATCGAAGAGCTTCAGAAACTTCAATTCTTCCGGGGAGGACGAATTCCGGTTAGCATACAATTTAAAGCTGCGTTTTTCAGCCTTGGTTAAAGCGTGAATCAAACGAACTAAATGATCTGTTGTACCTGTGGACATTGTAATCTTAAGTTTCTGAAAAACCGCACAACTAGCTGATTATCAACAATTGTTTGATTGTTTAATACTGGTTGGGTATCGTAAAAATACAAAACATTGGTTTTCGCCAAACGTTGACTGTTCGCATCTTTGTTCCCGTCAGGTTATCGTACCTGATTTTAAAAGACTCATATGAGTGACAGGAGTAGGGGTGCTCTTGTTTTTTCGATTAATAGCAAAACCCTTCATCAGTTTGGTGGAGGGTTTTTTTTGTGCCGCGATCACCCGTTTTCTACCAGTTTCTTCAAGCGTTCCGGATCTGTTTTGCCGGTAAATTCGATGAAATAGCCCGATTGCCAGCTTTGGGTTTGCTGCGCCTGTTTACTGGTCGTTTCATCCCACGGCGGATAAACCCGGATCGCGCGTTTGCCGGATTTCCCGCTTCCTGAAAGCACTCCGCGATTGTGAAGAACAGCCTTCGGAAAAATGAACTGCCCGGAAAGCTTCCCGCTCTGTGCATGAACGATCACAAGATCAAATGCATCTGAAAGGTCGAAAGGGGCTATCGGACCTTTCCCGTTTCTTTTCCAGAGCGTAACGAACTGCCCGGTTTTGGTCGGTGTGATCTTCGACTGCCGGTAAATAACGGATTTCCCGCCCAGCTTAAAAGTACACGCAGCATAGTCTGCACTTTCGGCTTCCGGCTGAAGACCGGTCACGGTAAAGCCGCAGTTTTCGTAAAGTGTTTCTTCAGGGATTTTCATGAGTTATCAGAGTTTGGATCAAATCCCTTTTCGTCCAGGAAATCTACTATACGTTTTGAAGCCAGTCCGTCTCCGTAGAGCGTGTTCACACCATTATTCCTGTTCTTGTTCAGCTCGCTGATAACAAGATCCAGGTTACTGTCAGCTTCTTCGAGGTATTTTGAAATTCCCATATTGATACCTTCTATGCGCTCGGTTTTAGTGCGGAACAGCAAGGAGGGAATTCCCAGGTAACCGGCTTCTTCCTGTATGCCTCCCGAGTCGGTAATGATCAGCTGTGTTCTTTTGTAAAAGCCGGGCATTTCTGAAAACGATACGGGTGGAATAATCTTCAGGTTAGCAGGATGAATCCCAATATCCGACTCTATTTTATAACCGGGATTATCGATCCAAAGAAAGGTTTTTTCCGGATTGCTTTCGCAGTAATGAACAACACGGTCGATGATAGTTGCCAGGTGCTGCTTGATATTCTCTCTTCGGTGCATGGTGATCAGCACGATATCTTCTGGCTCCCGGCCATTGTAATTTTCTGATTCCAGGTAATTTCTCAGGTTGTCGATTCCCGTGTTCCCTGTTACCAGGATGTTCTCCGGATCTATTCCTTCGTTCAGCAGGTTCTGTGCAGCAGCAGGTGTGGGAGCAAAATGAACGGAAGCCATAGTTGCCATCGTCTTCCTGAAAAACTCTTCGGGAAAAGGCTCGTTGAAATCACCTGTTCTGAGTCCGGCTTCAATGTGAATGAAAGGAATTCTTTCGTAAAATGAGAACTGTGCAGCAGCGAAAGAAGTACAGGTGTCACCCTGGGAAATCACCGCGTTGATGGTAATTTCAAGATCTTTCAGCTCTGATCTCAGCTGATCAAATTCGAGCAGTAAAAGACCGTTCAGCAATGAAAGACTATCATTATCTCTTGTTAATTTAAATTCCCGGTCTACATCGATCTGAAAGTAGTCGATGTCGGCACTGAGCAGGTTGTGCTGCCCGGTATTTACAATGTAAAGATGATGTCTCTGATCCCGGCGATGGAATTCCCGGATAACGGGAGCCATTTTGATAAGCTCGGGACGAGTTCCGAAAACAAGAAGGATCTTATGCATCTGTCGGTTTGAAAAAGAAATTCTTCCCGGAATAATTCCGGTGATTGTATGGAAGCAGCTCGTTTCCGTCACGATAGAAAACAGTATAGTCATACCTTTGGATCAATTCCAGCACGGCATCCCGTTTTTCATTGTGCCAGAGCTCACAATAGATTAACGGACGATGACTCGCAATAAGGTTTTCAGCACCTTCGATGATCTGATATTCGAAATTTTCGGCCACTAACTTTATTCCTTTGATCTCAAGCTGTTTCAGCTCGCTGCGGTTGTCGAGGAAATCGAGCTCGATTGGTTCGGAAATTCCCTCATTGTAGAGTACGATTGAAGGATCGATCACGTGGGCCATTCCCTGCTTTTTCACACCATTCAAAACAGGAAGCACCATTTCTCTTTGCTCGGATCTGTTGCCAAGACCCAGCTGAAAAGTACTCACGTTGGATAGCCTGTAATGTGAGACAACCTGGTTTAAAACCTTGAAATTGGAGGAAAGCGGCTCGTAGGCGATTACCTTCCGGCCAGTTTTACCTTTCGCCAGTGGAACGGTCGTGATTCCTGTACAGGCCCCGATCACAAGAACGTTGGCATCTGCAGCAAGCAATGTTTCGAAGAACAGGAAGTCTGTTTTCCGGCTGTCGAAAGAAAGCGTTCTGATCTTGAAGATGCTGAACAGCCTGGTATAGCGTTCATAGCCGAACACGAAATGAAGCAGCTTTAAAATAAGTGTTTTCATGGATTGGAGGGGAGTAAGTTCATAAATAACCCGTGCTGTGTTTCCCAGGAATAATGTTCCTTAACAAAGGAAAAGCCTTTATCTGCAATCTCCTGGGCCTGGACTTCATCGTTCAGCAACCGGAGGATCTCTTCTGAAAATTCGGCGGCGGTTATTGCTTCAATGATGGCTTCTCCGTTCGGGGCTTTGATCGCATTATTGGACAATGAGCTCACGATACACGGAACGTTCATCGCCATTGCCTGGAGGATCTTGTTCTGCAAACCGATGCTCAGCCGCATGGGGGCAACCATGATCTTCGAACAGGCTATCGAATCGCTGATGTGCGGGAAATCGGTGATCACATCGGTATTTTCGGATTGCAGCTTCTGAATGCTTTTCGGCGGATCGATTCCCGCGATCAGCAATTTCAGATCCGGCCGGTGTTTTCTGGCTATCGGCAGGATCTCTTTTACCAGGAAGTGAATTGCATCGATATTTGGAGGATAACCCAGGTTTCCCATAAAAAGAAGATCGTATTTTTTGATCGCTTCCCGCGGATAGAAAGCATCGAAATCCACCCCGTTTGGAACAACACAGAGCTCATTCCGCCGCCCGTTCGGTATAGCCTGTTTGTCCTGGTCTGAAATAATAGCGAACGAATCGATGAAATTAAAAACCCTGTTCTCATAGCTGTAAAGCTGGTATTTCTCGTAACGGAAAAGCAACCGCTTCAGAAAATTGCGAGCTGTTGTCTCACGGCGTTCCATTCCTTTTCCGAAAGCGTCCATAAAGTCGAGCGATCTGCTCACGGACCGGATATTTTTCACGTATTCCGTTGTGCGGATCAGGTGGCAGTGAATGTGATCGGGACTGATCTCCGCAATCAGGTTTTCTATTTTCCTGTGGATCCCGGGATGATAGAAAAAAGCGACCTGTAACGGTAGTCTTTTCAATGGGCTCATTAACAGAGGGAGGATCCGCTTGCGAACCGGTAGCACAAATACAGTCACCGATTTGCAAAAAGGAGAAACGGCAGCCAGGTCCTGCGGGGAAACAGTTGTCTCGTTTAATGCTACCAGGTGAACTTCATGCTCTTCAGAAAGGGATTTGAGCTGGAAAAACACGCGCAGGCGATCGCCCTTGGTCAGAGGGTAAGGAAAACGGGACGTTATGAACAGGAGCTTAGTCAAGACCGATTCCCCTGTCTTTGAGAATGTAGCCGGAAATCTGCCGGGCAAAAGTAGCGATCCCGTCCCGGTTGAGATGAACGCCGTCCAGGAAATCAGATTCGTCGTGATCGAGCTTCACTACCCGGAGCCCATGCTGTTCTGCAAGTGCCCGGATCGCTTCATTGAAAGCCGAAACCGTTTCATTCATCGCGATGGAATAAGGATACATGATGCCCTTGTGAAATTCCGGAATAGTGAAAACGATGATATTTTTGTTGACGGTCAGCAGCTTTGTCTTGATCATTACCTGGTTGAGAGCGATAATGAAATCTTCAAGGCTTGTATTTTCTTTGATATCGTTTGTTCCTATCAGTATCGACGAAATACTGGCATTGTGCTCTCTGAGCGAGGAAAAATGCGTGTCGATGTGCCGGGCAAGATCAATGGCTTTGTATCCGCTCACGGAATGATTAATAACGTTCCATTGTTTTGACAGCCGCTTCTCCAAAAGGCTGCCGACCAATTCCGGATATCCGAGATAGGTTCTTGCTCCGATGGTAATACTGTCGCCGAATGCGATATAGGTTTCCCAGTTCATAGTGTCAGTTTCTGAATTTTAAATAAATCAAACGGTGAAACCTTCGGGGTTGTGTACGAACTTTCGTCATGTCGATTTTCCGGTGTTATAAAGGTTTTGCCTGCAATTCCGTAAATGTAATCAGTCTGCACAAAATAACCGGAAGGGTTACTGGTAATTCAGAGATTATAGCTTACTCATTGAATGAATGCGGAAAAACTGGATTGGTTGGAAGCCGGAAGGAAAAGATTTTGCCGGCATTACAAAACCAGCAATCCCGCACTCCTCAGCTGATTCAGCTGTTTTCCGTACCAGAAAGGCTCGAAATCTTCTCCGTTCCTCTCTTCGAAATCGGATTTAAGCTGCTGGAAAAGAATGTTCTTTCCTTCGGTTACGGAGATCGTCCGGAGGGCGTCCCCGAGCCAGGATCCCTGCTCTTTGCTCAGCTGAAGGGAAAACACATCGTTCTTCGTGTGGAATGTCAATTCTGCCATTTCCCACTGGTTGCCCTTCTTGCTTTTTGTGAAGAAGCTCAGCGAAGGCCGGCCTCCCAGCCAGACGACTTTCGAGCTCGGCTTGGTGAAGCTTAACTCGTTTTCTTCTTCGAGCGCTTTGTAAATGAAATCGGCAGGAATGCCTGTTCTCGGCACTTTGAACTCGAACCAGCTGTGCAGCGGAAGCTCGAAGCCAATGCCGTGCATGTAGTTGTAAAGCGATTTTTTCAGTCCGAAGCTGAACTGGTCGTGAACGATTCCAGTTTTGTCGAGGTGCTGAAGATCGTTGTTCGCAAATGTTCCGTCGAGCGGAGTTTCGCGGATAACCCGGAACTCTTCGGGATTCAACCCGATCGGGCTGTGTGCCGTCATAGCAAACTGGTGCCAGAATCCCGATTGCAGTACGCCGTTCTCAAATAATTGTCTTACCATTTCCAGTGAATCGATGGTTTCCTGTACCGTCTGGGTCGGAAATCCATACATCAGGTAAGCGTGCACCATGATCCCGGTTTCGGTGAAATTCCGTGTAACGCGGGCCACCTGTGAAACGGTCACGCCTTTGTCTATCAGCTTCAGCAAACGGTCCGAAGCCACTTCCAGTCCGCCTGAAACGGCAATGCAGCCCGAAGCTTTCAGCAACACACACAGATCGCGGGTAAAGCTTTTCTCGAAACGGATATTCGTCCACCAGCTTACGACGAGCTTCCTGCGGATGATCTCCAGGGCCAGCTCGCGCATCAATGCCGGCGGAGCCGCTTCGTCTACGAAGTGAAAGCCGTTCTGACCGGTCTGTGCGATCATTGCTTCCATGCGGTCGCAGAGTATTTTCGCGGTCGCCGGTTCATAGATCTTTATGTAATCGAGCGAAATATCGCAGAACGTACACTTGCCCCAGTAACAGCCGTGCGCCATCGTGAGCTTGTTCCAGCGGCCGTCGCTCCACATGCGGTGCATGGGATTTACGATCTCTATAACCGAAATATACCGGTCGAGCAGCAGATCGCTGTAATCGGGTGTTCCGAGATCGCGCTGTTTGTAATCGGGTGTTTTGGAATTATTGATGTAAGCCACTTTCCCGTCAACCAGCGTAAAAGTGCGCTTCAGCTCATGGATCGTCCGGGTGCCGGAAAGGTGTTCGATGAGGTTTTCAACCGGCGCTTCACCATCGTCGAGCGTAATGAAATCGAAAAACCCGAAAACACGCACATCGGAAAGCGATCGCAGCTCTGTATTCGGAAAGCCTCCGCCCATGGCTGTTTTGACATGCGGGTAGTGCCGCTTAATGTATTGAGCCGATCGGAAAGCGGCATACAGGTTTCCCGGGAAAGGAACGGAGAATGCCACCATTTCAGGATTGACATCCTGCATTTTTTGCTCCAGAAGATCCAGCAGAATGGTGTCCGTAAAAGTGATCTCCTGCTGTAAGGCTTCGTACAATTCATCAAAGCTGCTGGCGGATCTTCCCAGCCGTTCGGCATAGCGGCTGAAGCCAAAATGTCCGTCTACGGTCTCGATGATGAGGTCGGAAAGATCTTCGAGGTAAAGTGTTGCCAGGTGCTTGGCCTTGTCCTGCGTTCCCATGATCCCGAACGCCCAGTCGAGCTCTTCCAGCTGGTTGAACCGCGAGGCTTCGGGCAGAAACTGTTCCTGGCAGATCAAATGTGATAAGCTCGGATTCTTTCCCTGGAGGAAGAGGATCACCGAATCGATCGTCTGGATGTAATCGGACTGCAAAGCAAAGATCCGCTCGCCGTTCTCTGAAAGCTCAAAGCCGCCTGTCTCGATTTCCGCGAAAAGCCGCAGCAATCCTTTCTTCGAAAACAGCTCAAGGATCACCTCTATTCCCAAATCTGCCTGGACAGAAGAAATGTTCTTCGTATTCAGAAAACCTTTCAGGTAAGCCGTGGCCGGATACGGAGTATTGAGCTGCGTAAACGGCGGTGTGACTAATAAAAGCTGATTTTCCAAGCTGCGTTTTTAAGGGAACCTGTTACAAAAGTATCCTTAATTTCCGATCATCCGGTAGTTCGGTCGCTCCACGGATGTCCAGATCCGCTTTGCAGCTGCGTGAAACGACCACTCTTTGCGGTAAGGAAGCCCGCAGCTTTTCAATTCCCCGTTAAAAGAAAGTGTGCCTCTTCAGCTCCCCAATCTCCATCACTTTATCCAAGTGCATCCGCCCCATCTGCACCCTTCGCTGGACTTTACCTGGAATGGAACTGCCCTTCGTCAGATTGTGTGTCTCCTTCGCGCGTCTTGAAGTGCCCTTCGTGAGATTGTGTGCCTCCTTCGTGCGTCTTGAAGTGCCCTTTGTGAGAATGTAAGTCTCCTCCGCACGTCTTGAAGTGCCCTTTGTGAGAATGTATGTCTCCTCCGCGCGTCTTGAAGTGCCCTTCGTGAGAGTGTAAGTCTCCTTCGCGCGTCTTGAACTGCCCTTCGTGAGAATGAGTATCTCCTTCGCGTATCATAAAATCCCCTGCATCCAAATCGATCTCGCATCCGTGAGAATCCGCAAGGCGGATTATTCGTAACGATTCCAAACAGCATGTATCAGTGTATTCGTGGGAAACTGTACACAGTACTTCCATCTGATCCGGATTCATCTCCGCTATCCGCGGGAGCCCATAAGCTCATTCCACCGGCAGCAGCGCTCTTTCGAAAATTACCGCTCCCAGGTAATACAGATCTCCCTGTTTTCCGTGCCAGTGGATTCACCGTCGTAAACAAGCCGTTCAGGTACGTGCAGAATCCTTCCTCCTGCATGAACAGGGCAAATTCTTCGGAGATCCGTGTGCGGTAAAGCTCAAGAACAGCCTCCCCCGGCTCTGCATAACGGATGCGCGTCTTCTTAAACTTAGTCGAAAATAGAGAGTACGGGAATGCTGCCAGGCTCATAGGACCGTTTTGTGTTATTCGCCTGCAAAGTAGAAAGTTTCGTGGGAATTATAAAAACTGTCAACAAATTCCCTGTCCCTGCAAATAATTGTACCTTGATCGCTATGGAAAGATCAGGCATCAGGGAAACGCTCAGGACGGTCATTTTCGGAACGCATACGAAAGCCGGAAAGATCTTCGACGTAATCCTGCTCTGGCTCATCGTAACCAGTATTCTCTGCGTGGTGATCGAAAGCATTCCCGAGGCAAGAGCAGTTTATGGAACGGTTTTTCACACCATCGACTGGGTGTTCACCATCCTGTTCACGCTCGAATACATCCTTCGGATCTACAGTACACGGGAACGGAAGAAATACATCACCGGCTCCTGGGGAATCATCGATTTCCTGTCCATTATTCCCTCTTACATTACGCTGCTCGTATCAGGATACCAATTTATCCTGGTCATCCGCGTGCTCAGGTTGCTCCGGATCTTTCGCATTTTGCGCCTGTTTAAGTTCATTTCCGAAGGCCAGCTGCTCACACAGGCTTTGAGAGCAAGTGTTTACAAGATCATTGTCTTCATGACCTTTATCTTCATACTCGTAGTCCTGCTGGGAACGCTCATGTACATCGTAGAGCATGGAAACCCCGGGTTCAAAAGCATTCCTTCCAGTATTTACTGGGCAATCGTAACCATTACGACCGTCGGCTTCGGCGACATCGTGCCCGTAACTTACCTGGGAAAACTGATCTCCTCCATCATCATGCTCGCCGGTTACGCCATTATCGCCGTCCCTACAGGGATCGTAACAGCCGAGATCGCCAATTCCCGCAACAATAAGCTTCCGCTCGTTTGCAGGCAATGCAAGCATGTCAACACCTTCGACTCCAAATTCTGCAGCAATTGCGGCGATCCGCTGCTGGAGGAAAAAGTGAGCGATAAGGAGTAATAAATAGTCGGTAGTCTGTTAGTCCTGGCGATTCTAATTCCCCCGACTAACAAACCTTTAACTACAGACTAAAAGACCACAGACTACCAACTAAACACTATCCCTGGTTGACCGTCCAGCTGCCATCGGCATTGTACTCCGCTTTCATTGAAGATCCGCGCGAAAAATCAACAACGACACTCTGAATAGTAGGGTTCAGCATTTCTCCCTGTTGAAAATTCCCGAATGCCACACGGTATTGCGGGCTCGTATCATAATTGACGTTGTAGTTGGGCATAACCGGCCCTACGATCACCGCTGCTTCTTCCATTCCGATTCCTGCGGTAATGCCGTTCATGGGAAGGGATGATTCCGTTTTAAGGGTTAAAGTGTCCGGTCTTCCTCCCCGTTCAGGCCTTCCAAAAGACATAAATCCCTTTCCGCCGGAAAGCGTATTGACATTGTTCCCTTTAGGATCCGCATCGGCTGAAGTCTGCTGGCTGAAACGGCCTCCTGGTCTTACATCACCTGTTCCGGCAACAAACAGGAAACTGGTTCTCCACTCGAACCTGCCTGTGGAGCCTGTCGGCAGTTGAATGCTCTTCCACACTACAGGCAGCATTCTGAATTGATCCATGTTCGGGTAAACCTGGAAAAGGATGAATGATCCTGCTTTCTGCGAGTTGTTAACGATAGAGAGCGATAACGTGTTTGCTGTTGACATTATATGAATATTAATTGGTTACCTGTTTATCCGGATGGATGACAAGCGCGGTTCTCTCAACGACAGATCGTTTGAATGAATAGCGGCGCATCGGCTCCATCTTAGTTGCCGCAAATGGTAAGCTGAGCTTTACCCTTTTCGACGAAGCGAATGTAAACCATGTTAACCGTAACGGATTAGTGGTTTTCCGTCAATAAGTAAAAAATAAATGGATCAGGTGTGAAACAGCTATTATCCCCGGAGCCTTTCGGTGAACTGTTCGTTAATGAAATCCGCCAGTGTTTGTGCACCGGAGACCTCTTTCGTTTCGTGATCCCAGTCTACGGTCATGTAAGAGCCTTCGGCTGGCATTGCTTTGTAAAAGTGCCTCGAGTTACCGGCACCATCTTCAAAAAAGGTAAGCAGCTCCGAAAAGTGGTAATCCGTTTCCCAGGCTTCTTCGCGATCTTCCAGGAAAGCAAGCGATAGTTCCAGTGTCGAGGCACTTTGAATACAGTGGGTGTTCTGGTCCCTTATAGCGCTCTGCAGATCTCCGAAATTGCCATGTACCTTATAAAAATCTTGCAGGTCCGAAGGCATTTTCCACCCGGCTTTTACCAGCTCTTCGGGCAATTGCGCAGCAGCGTTGGGCTCACGGCCACCCAGGAATTCGTAATAGGTATTGTCGCTGAAATCGTTTGCCTGGTAGGCGTATGCAAGAAACCAGTTGCCGGCCTCAAAGAGTACAAAAAGATCGTTGCAGCAGCTTTCAAGCTCTCCGGCCAATGCTATGGGAAAAGCTTTCCAGGCTTCCCGGATCGCTGCTTTCAGCGGCAACTCTTTAAAACCATGCCACGGACAGGTTTCAGGCGCGTCGGAATAATGCATGATCTCCAGGCTGCGCTTATTGCCATCTTCATAAACACGGGTTTTATGATCGAGCAAAAGGGCCAGTCCGTCACGTCCGTATTGTTCCACCGTTGCCATCTGCGACTTGTAAAGGTTGCTGATCTTTGTGGAAAAATCGATGCTCTGGTCGCTGAATGCATTGTCAAACTGCCGGAGGAGCTTTTCCTGCTCACTGCTCTCAATCCCGATGTGTGGTAACATAACTTACTGGTTTAGCGGAACAATACTATTGAATTTTCCGGAGCTAACCAATTCCGTCATTTTTCGTGAACAGTATATACTGACGTTGTTCATGGAACCGAAGGAGTAGAAAGCTGCCGGGGTTAGAAAACCAGAGCACAGATTTCGTAGCTTAGAACCTTCAACTCAAAGAGAAGATGAGAAAGATCATTGCAATTACCCAGGTCACGCTCGACGGGATCATGCAGGCGCCCGGTGGACCCGGAGAGGATACGGACAATGGATTCACCCGTGGAGGCTGGGCCATGTCGTATTCAGACGAGACGCTGGGCCAGGTCATTCACGAGACAATTGCCGGTGAGTTTGATATGCTCTTAGGGCGACGGACTTATGAGATCTTTGCGTCCTACTGGCCAGATCACGGCGACGACCCGATTGGAAAAGCATTCAACAAAGCAACGAAACATGTCGCCACGCTTACCCTCAATCAACTCGGTTGGGAGAATGCACAGCCAATAAGTGGCAATGTCGTAGAAGAGATTCGCCGGCTGAAAGCATCGGAAGGACCGGAGCTGCACATTTGGGGTAGCGGTAATTTGCTCCGGACACTGATCTCAGCCGGATTCGTCGACGAATACCGCATGTGGGTTTTTCCCCTCGTGCTCGGCGAAGGAAAGCGGCTGTTTGAAAACGGAATTCCGCCGCTTGGCCTCTCCCTGGTGGCAACCCGCAGTACGCCGAAGGGCATCCTGATCAACACCTACCGGCCCGCTGCTCTTCCGGAAGTTTAACCGGTAGATTCGCGTTCGGTCTGCCGGATGTTTTCGAATGTATCAGATCACATAAAGGATGGAAACAAAAAAGGAGAATGTGCAAACATTCTCCTTTAAATTATACTGAATCGTTAGCTTATTTCCTGATCAGCCTGATCGTTTCTATTCCTTTTTCATGAAGGATCCTTACGTGATACACCCCCGGAGCGAAGGTGGAAACATCAAACGTCGTTTCTGCCTGCGTTCCTGTAATGATCGTTTTTCCATTCCCGTCGAGAATGCTGATCTCGCGGATTCCCGGAAGCTGATCGGTTCCTCCGAGTTTAAAGGTGGTCTCGGCCGGGTTCGGGTAAAGAACGATAGGGGAAGTTTGGAACTCATCCATTCCCACGGTAGAGATCGCTGTGCATCCCGACGTATCCACGCAATCGTTCCAGTTGATGACCACTGCATAAGTGCCATTGGCTGTGGCCGTGAAGCTTGCGCCTGTTGCACCCGCGATAGGCATTCCGTTAGCGCAGTTGATCCATTGGTAAGTCGCACTGAACTGCGCTGCTGTCATCGTGAGTCCGCTTACATTCACCGTAGGATTGATCGCCGGATTGTAAGAAAGATTGATCGTCACGGTAGAATCACAGCCGTATTCGCCAACATTCCCAAACACTTCTGTTCCTGTAGGATGCAGCAGATCATACACCGTTCCGTTGATCACCAGCTGCTCTCCTGCGCAAAGTGTTTCAGTAACCGTTCCTGTCAGCTCCGGCAGCACATTCAATGAAATGGTAACAACAGAGTCGCAGCCATTCATCGCAGCGTTTTCAAGCACTTCCGTTCCCGAGAAATGTGTTGCATCATAGATTGTTCCGTTTACGGTAATCTCCTCCTCAAAGCAAATGGTTGACGTCAAGACTCCTGTAACCTGTTGCAGTGAAATGAGGTTTTGGGTAACCACACTGTCGCATCCGTTAGCGGCGGCGCTTGCCAGGGTTGAAATGTGAGACTCATTTTCTGTGACAGCTTCAGCGATCGTTCCGTCTGCATAAGTGAAATCGGATCCGTAGCATACATCAACCGTTTCCGTGTGAGCTACCGGCTGATTGATCACTACCGTTACAGACTGTGGAAACTCGTATTCGCATGTAAGTGTTCCCGCACCGTTAGGTACTTCCTTCGTAACGAAAACGTTGTAGGAAGAAGCGGTTGAAACAGTATGCGGGTTAAATGCAAATTCGCTACCTGTTCCAGTAATCGGACCATCTACGATCGCATCGTCGGAACTCGCTCTGAGGTAATAGCTGGCGCCGGTTTCCGAACCGCCCAATATTACGACCAGATCGCCGCTCTCACAAAATGCCGTTTCCTGCGGAGTGATAGAAGGTGCTTCAAAAGCCGCAGTTACGTTTACCGTTACTGCTGCCCTCGACGCGCTCGCACCACCCGCGGTACTGTCCTGTACATAAAAAGTGGTAGTGGCCGTTAAAGCTTCCGTCGTGAATGAAGGTCCGGCTCCGAGCCAGTTTCCATCCGTTGCTGAATCGTACCAGCCAAGAAATCCTGTTGCAATCCCCGATGCTGTTAGTTCGGCAGTACTTCCGTTACAGATCAGGAGGTCTTCGGCGGCAGTGGTGCTTGTAGGTACTCCCGGCTGTGGTACCGGTGTTATATTTTCAAAATGTTTGACCATGTGGGTGTTGTCTCCTTCAAAAATGTCGAGATCACCGTCAAAATCGAGATCGGCGGCAGTACATGAATTATACGTGTTCCCTGTTGATGTCAATCCGAAAGGGTTTGTAACTGCAGCTGCAAAAGCAGGCGCTGTTACGGTACCTGTATTTTGCATATAGGCATAGTCCCCGTCGTTCCTGCCCACAAGCAGATCCTGGTCGCCGTCGAGGTCCATATCGATGAACATAGGCCGGGGAATGGTGCCCTGGTTGGAAATACCAAAAGGAAAAAGAATGCCTCCAGCGAAAGCCGGGGCAGAAATTGTTCCCGTATTCTGGAGATAGTACATATTTCCGGTGTTGACGCCTGACAACATATCCAGGTCTCCGTCGTTATCCATATCGGCGAACGTCGGCGCTTCGTAATAGCCGGATAGTGACATGCCAAAAGCGCTTTGTATGGGTGCGGCGAATGAAGGCGACGAAACCGTTCCGATGTTCTGCAGGAAATACGTTCCATGATAAGCTCCCACAAAAAGGTCCATATCACCATCATTGTCGATATCTGCAAATGTCGGGGTCATCCATCCGCCCATGTTATTGCTCAGGCCTAAGGGATTGAATTGGGGCTCTCCGAAAGTGGCTTCATAGCGTGTTCCCGTATTCTCAAAATAAAGCCACAAAGCCCCAAATCCTCCCTGGTTATTAGTGGTCATTAAGTCAAGATCGCCGTCATTGTCGAGATCGGCAAATGCAGGTCTTACCTGGCCACCGTAATTGAGCTGAGAAATCGGCAGAATGGTGAAAGGTGCATACGTTTGCGAATGTGCAGTGATTGCTGTGATCAGGGTGAGTCCCGTAGCCATGACAGCCGGACTGAAATACTTTTTCCAAAGACCCGACGCAGGTAGTTGTTTTTTCATAAAGATGAATATCTGATTGAACTGAATTTTGGAGCAAAGATCCGTTTCCAATCACGATTTCAGTGCAAGGGGTAACCCTGATTTTGCGATTTGGAATAATTATGCTTAGTTGATACAAACTGTAGTGGTTGATTACTGTTTAGAAAATCAATTATTACCCACTTTTTCTGAGGTATTTTCTAAGCATGGTAATCGGATCTATATAAGATCATTAAACGTACAACCATCGTCCGCCGTTTGGCGGATACCAGTAGGAGGTTCATGCTATTTACCGGGAAATTCCTTTCATGCATGACAAATCAACGCTGCTTATTAGCAATCCCCGAAATTGCGCCAAACAAAAAGGCCACGCAGGATAGATTCCCGCGTGACCTCAATTGTGCGCATGACAGAAAAAAGCTGCCTGCTATAATTTTTAGTTTTTAACCACTCTGTAAGAAGCTGTTCCGCTTTCGTTTTCGAAGTTCACAAAGTAGATTCCGTTCGTGTAGTTCGAAAAGTCGATCGTGTAGTTTACCGGGCTTCCCGTACTTTTGATCTCCTCGGTAAGCATTACTTTCCCTGTAGCATCGATAACCTGTGCAATAGTCGTATTATCCAATACGATCTCACATGTTAAAACAGTAGCTACCGGATTCGGATAAACAGCAGATACCAGGTAAGACTGTTCGTTCACTTTCAGTGTTGTTGATCCGTCTGCAATGGCAAAGCGTCCCGGTGAAGTAACATTTTCACGCTCGTAAGTCCACATATCGCCTGCTGCAACTGCTTCTCCGGCAGTTTGGCTCGCATAATCCCAGCCATTTGTGTACTCCATCATGAAAGCATCCGTTCTGTCGAACCCGTTCACTTCCATTGCTTCGTCCCACATGGCCATTACATTCATATCGAAGCTTGAACCGCCTTGCGACTCAATATTCCACGTACGATCAACGATTGACTGACCTGTTGCATAGTTATCGCCGGAAGCTCCCATTGACCATACACCATCGTTCGTTCCAACCATGAAATAACCTGCTGTACCTGAATTCTGCTGAAGGCTAACCGGCGCATAGCCGCTTTCCGTACCAACAGGGTACATCATGTAAGGAGCTGAAACCTGCACATTCATTGCAAGACTTCCGTCTCCGTCGATCATTACATAGCGGTCTTCTGATGCTCCTGTTACGGAACCCGTTGTAGCCAGCCAAAGTGTGTTGTCCCAGATCTGAACTCCACCTGTGCTCATGATCATCCCTTCTGCCATCACATCGTTTCCGATCATCAGGTCCGAATTGTCGTCAGCATTGATCGTCAGCATACCGATGTTGTGATTCGATGGATTGAACCAAAGCGTATCGCCGATAAGTGAAGTCGTGTTGAAAGTCAGGTCAGAATCTTCGTCACCGCTGATCCACGCTTCAGATGAAGTCGCAAGTGAGCCGTCAAGTGTCAGATCGTTACCGTTCATTCCAAGTCCGCCCGAAGAAAGATCAAGCATACCGTCCAATGTCAGGTCGTTCATAACTGCAATCGAATCGCCCTCGTTCTGAAGATCGATCATCAGGTCGCTGAGTCCGGAACCTGAAAGCTCCATCGATGAATTTCTGGATGCTGAGCCCGTGTAGCTCACAGAATAATTGTTCGTAGCAGACAAGCTTCCGCCACCGCTCATGCTCATAGTACCGTCTTCTACAACGATCTCAGAACCTTCTGCCAGTGTCAGTGTTCCTCCTGTCTGGGCCATTTCGCCCTCTTCGAGCCACAACGTACCGTTAATAGTCAGGTTGTTTCCGAAGTCAGCATGATTGGCTGCTCCTGAAAGGTTGATCGTAAGGTTATGAAGGTCGTCGTTGTCCGTATCGAATAGGATGTCGCTGGTCATAGTTGCAGATGAGCTGATTGTCAGGTTGGAAGTCGCGCTTCCCATAAACATGGCGCCTGATTCAGACTCGTAGTCACCTGAAATCGTCAGTGATCCCCCGTTCAGGTTGATCATTCCGGCGCTGTGGTGAATATCTCCGTTCCATGTTACGTTCCCGGTAATGGAAAGCTCCTGGTCGTTATCGTCGAGGTCTATGTAGATATCAGAGATCGATGAGCCGGAAAGCTCAATTCCTGTTGCTTTGTCAGCGCCTACATATTGGATCTCGTAAGCGTTTCCGCTGTTGAAGATACCCTGGGTAGCAGTGAAAATACCATTGTCTATTCGCAATACGGAACCGGACATCAGTGTGAAGCTGGAACCCGACGCAAGGTTGAGTGTTCCTGCATCGAGGAAAAGACTGTCGTGGAGATTCAACTCCGACGCAAGCTGAAGAGAACCGGCAGATGTCCACATTTTCTGAATGTCGGCTGTTCCGGAGAACGTCATGGTGCTTCCTGTCTCAAAATGAAGACGTTTCAGGTCCATTGTTCCCGAACCGGTGATAGATGCAAGGTTCATGGTCAGTGAATTGTCATTTGATCCGGAGATCAGTGAGCCATCGACTTGCAGGGAAGCTCCCAGGTTGAACGTAACGTCCTCATCAAGCGTTACCGTAACGCCATTGCTGATAATGACCAAGTCCAGTAAAGTAGGAGCATTGCCCGGCGCAGTTCCGCCTGACCACGTTGAAGAACTGGACCATGCACCCGACGAAGTCGCTGTGTATGTCGCTGCAGATGCATTGCCTGAAAAGAGTAGTCCCATGACTAAAGAACAGACTCCGGCTAATTGAGTAAATGTTTTTTTCATACTGTAATTTTTAAAATGAAGGCTACCTGTTTTTTAAAAACGGATAACTCAGCAATGATAGACCATTGTAGAAGACGCCTGATCTAAAAAATCATAACAAGTGTAAACGTTTCCTAATTTAGTGTGGAGTTAGCGTGCTGGCGGATAGCTGGATTACTAATAGTTTCATCCCGTTTTTTAGCGATTAAACTGAATCGTTCATCAATGCATTGCGTTATTCCTTGTGTCAATTGCTGCTTGTATTTCGGGCAAAAGAAAAGCAATGCCCGTGTAAACAGTTGCCTGCATAGAATCTGCGAATGGTCGATACGCATATAATCGCAATCGGAAAAGGAGTGCAAAACATCCAATCTGATGTGTACATTGTAGACGGAATTAACGTGATTTTTAATTTAAACTATAAATTGGATGCGAATCAATGAAGACGATTTGGAAATGGCAGGCATCGATGGCGGAGGAACCCCTGTCTGGCATTATAAAGGAAAACCATTCACAGGAACCTTGTTTTGTAATGAAGACGATGGATCACTGTCCTATGAGCAGGAATGTCAGGAAGGTTTTGAAGAAGGGTTGTATCAAAGCTATTACCCGAATGGGAATACAAGAGAAAAATACCAGATACATAACAATAGGGTTGTAAGCAATACGCATCAAGAATGGGACGAGGACGGCAAACTCCTCGCTAGTTGGTAATTCCAGGCATTTTGACCCAAAGAAAAAGGTCACATGTGATATAAATCCAACGTGACCTTAGGAAGGAGCACCGGACAGCGCAGTCACCACCACGATTCAGGTGCCGGTAGCAATAATAGCGTCAATGGCCTCCTCCTCGTTGTTAACGTAAGTGATCGTGATTCCTGCAAGAAAATCTTCACCGAACTTTGAAAAGAGTTCATGTTTCCCGGCACGGACAGCTTCCCGGAACCACTCAAGCTCCGGAAGAATTTTAAAATGATTGGTTAGCCCCAGTGCGCCCACGGAGGGCTTCCAGATGGTAAAATACCATTCCATACTCGGCTGATGAAAAGTACGCAGGGCACGCTTGTCAAACAGAAGGTGTTTTACGGAATGTTCCCTGATAATACCGGAGATCCGGAGAAACACTTCTCGGAATGCTTCGATGGGAATATACTCAGCCTGTGTGGTGCAGATAACAAAGGATAATTCGCTGCAATAATAAAGCGACACCATATCGCTGGCAGCGACAGGATCAAAAACGTAGCCGTTGTGTAGTAGCTGATTCATAGCTTAAAATGAAAGTATCATAAAAGAAAGATCGTCTGTCTGCTCATTATCGCCTTTCCATTCTTCATGCAAGCCGGAGATGATCTCGGCCAGTTCGCTTGCCGGATGTTCCCTGTTAGCCATCAGCAGATCTTTCAGTCTTCGCCTGGAGAACTTCTTGTCCCTGATGCCGCCGAACTGATCGGTGAGTCCGTCAGAATAGAGGAACAGCGTATCCCCGGGACTGTAATTCAGCATATGGACCTCGTATTTGGCCTGTAAATCTTCGCCGATAGAATGGTTGCTGAAGTGGAGGTCTTTCAGTTCACCGTCACTTGTTATCTGAATGCCTTTGCCTTTTGCAGAGCAGTAATAAAGAAGGTTTTCGTCCGGAAAGTACTGGCAGAGTGTGCCTTCAAGATGTGCAATGGAATGATGTTGGTTAAATGTTGAATGCAGTCGCTCGTGCAGTTCAGTAATGATGTCTCCCGGTGACTTGGGCACTGGTGTGGCGAGCAGCTCGGCAAGAATCATCAAGCTGCTGATACTGAGCATTGCGGCAGGAATACCATGCCCCGTTGCATCCAGCAGGCCAAAGGTAATGCTGTCTCCCGTTTCTTTCATGAAGATGGCATCTCCTCCGATTCCGATCTGATTCATTACGCGGTAAGTAGCATCCTTTACTTTGTCTTTTAGGACAGATACATCGGGAAGAAGCGCCGTTTGGATCAGATTGGCAAATCGTATGCTCTCGAATAAGCTGTGGTTGACCCCTTTAATCAGGTCACTCTTTTTTATGAGATCCTCTTTTGTTTCTAGCAGGTACCTCGTTGTTCGCGCCAGCATATCCTCTTTTGCCAGCAATTGCTCCCGATAATATTCTATAGTCAAAGTTTTAGCTTCTAATGTAATCAAAAATATCTGAGTTGACCGACCGCTGGACAACGGAATAAGTACGTAATCTGTCCAATTACGGCCAATAGGTGTGAGTTGGAGAGCACAATGCAGTACACGGTTCGAACCAAATTAACGTAGTTCCTTGCCAATTCGACTTTTCCTGAGCTGAAACGGAATCAATTGTTTTTGAAGATCGGAGAAACAAGTAGACCTCCTTATTAAATTGCTTAGCCTTTTGGTAAACATCGAGTTTTTCGAAATCGAACATGATAGTGCAGAATTTAAGTTCGTACTTAATATACACATTTTGAACGAGGCCCCAAGTTAAGACGACAACTCCCACACTCAAAACCCGTGCTCACACTGAAAAATAAGAGCATTGTAACGACAGTGTGAGTTGGAGTGCGAGTGATCAGGGGGGCACAAAAAAATAAGAGCACCACTCGCGTAATGCTCTTATTTTTTTTGTGCCCACGACTGGACATTTATCGAACTTTTTCCTCACGAAATCGAACTTTCTAACAGAAGACATCTCACGTTGTTTATCTGACGCCGAGGTGTTCTGATCCCGTTTGGAAATTCAAACCAGGATACAAGGCCCCTGTAAAAATACAAGGCGGAAGACCTTGCTGTCTTCCGCCTTCTCTGTCAGTCGATGAGTGCATAGTCGTATTCGACTCTCAGCTCATTTTCAACATGCCAGATGCCTGGAGTATTCCATGCGATCCTGCCGGCCTCCTCTTTCTGATACCAGGAGCCAACCGTTCCAATCAATGTAACGGTTCTCCCTGAGACGTGAACGTGGACATCATCCGCATTAACTGTCCAGCTTCGTTCCAGCGCGGCTTCGATATGGTTTTTCTCGATCGTGTCGTTTAATTCGGATTTGATTTTGAGATGATTGATGATACCGCGCACGCCCGCTACGTTATTTACTGCCCGTTTAGCCGCTTCCCGCTGGTAATTCCATGGGAGCTCTCCTTCCAGCGTAACCCAGCCGTTTTCCACTTTTACCGTTATTTTTTCATCCGGTACAAGAAGGTTTGATCGGAGAGAGCGTAATAATTCTGTTGCTATGTCTGCGTCGTTCAGCTTCTCGGAATTGTGAAACTTGACCTCGATATCTTCCACTAGTGCCTGTACTCCGGCCACTTTTTTTGCAGCGTTCTCCGCTTGTATCTTTTTGGTATAATTGTCCACAGTGCCGGTCAGTGTAACCACACCGTCTTTAACAATGACACCGATCTCTGCTGCGTGTAACAGGGGCTCCCATTTGATGGCATCCTGAACGTCTTTTTGTAATTGAGCATTTGTTTTCATGTTACTTGTTTTAAGATTACATGACAAAGAAATTCAATACTGTGTGTAAGGGGAATGACCTAACTCAAGACCAGTGGTGATTATGCTCAGAATACCGGTTGATCTATGTCAACCGGGCGCATCAGTTTTTGAGACCGGCCAGTTTCTCATAGTCCAGAATGGTGATGGTGCTTCCTGCGATCTCAATGTAGTTATCGTCCTTAAAATCGCTGAGCGTACGGATCACCGTTTCCTTGGCCGTTCCCACAAGGTTAGCGAGGTCCTCGCGGGAAACATTCATGCTGAACCGCAAATCACTTTCTTTTTTATAAGTGTCTGACAGCTTAACGAGCGCTTCTGCAACGCGTTTTCTTACAGAATTGTAAGCAAGACGCATGAGTTGCTGCTCGTTTTCTATCAGGTTATCAGAGAGCAGCCCGATAAACTTTTTCGCCACCTCGGGGTTTTTGTAGATGAGCGAGAAGAAATCTTCTTTCGGGATCATGTAAATCTCCGCATTTTCCAGCACTGTGGCGGAATGGGTGTATGGCTCGTCCTTCAGTAGGGAAAGAAAACCGAAAAAATCGCCTGTTTTATTTAAGGCACTGATCAGCTCTTTACCCTTATCGTTTTTCCGATGGATCTTTACTTTGCCTTTACTGATAAAATAGACCCCTTTCGGGTAAGCGCCTTCCCTGAAAACAGCGTCCTTTTTCTGGTAATGCCTCACATCACGCGCTTCGGATAGTTGTTTCAACGATTCGAAGCTTTTAGCCTCGTCTAAAAAGTCATTGACACCCTCTATGCTCTTCGTGAATTGCTTCTTCAGAAGCTCGTTTTTGTTCAGCCGTGTTTCGATCACATTCAGCAATTCCATATCGTCGAAGGGCTTGGTCAGATAATCGTCGGCCCCCATTGACATCCCTTTCCGAACATCACTGCGGTCCGCTTTGGCCGTTAAAAATATAAAGGGTATGCCGGCCGTCGCTTCATTCTTGGATAACAGATGCAGCACGCCATGACCGTCAAGAACAGGCATCATAATATCACAGATAATCAGGTCTGGCTGTTCCTTCAGCGCCAGCTGCACACCATCTTTTCCATTTTCGGCTGTCAGTACGATATACTGTGCCAGCTCCAGTATTTCCGCCGTGTTCTCGCGAACATCCTGGTTGTCTTCGATTAAGAGAATCTTTTTCATAGTGGTAAACTTGTAGTGTGTGGAATGGACAGTGTTACCGTAGTGCCTGTGTGCTGAACGCTGTCAATGGAAATCGTGCCGTTCATGAGTCCTACGTAACGCGCCACAATATTAAGCCCTAGGCCGGTTCCCTGAATGTGTGTGGCATTGCTTCCCCGGAAAAAGCGTTCGAAGAGGTTTTGCTGGTCTTTTTCGCAAATACCAATACCATGATCCTTTACAGAAATGGTGATAGTTTGCTCACTAACGCTGGCTGACAACTCAATGACGGCTTCCTCGGGCGAGAATTTTATGGCATTGGAAAGGAGATTTAACAGGATGTTCGTGAGTATTTTAGGATCTGCGTAAACGATCTCCCTCCCTGAATACTTATGAATAATGGTCTGTTTCTGTGTGAGCATTCCCTGCATTTCGGAGGTAATTTCCGCGAGGAATTGCCGAAGGTTCATTTCTACCGGAATGTTTTCAATTTTCCCTTCTTCCAGCTTTGATACAGAAAGGAAATCATTCAGAATATCCGTCAGGTTGATGATGGATTTTTTGATCTTGCCAACATGTTTTTCATGGTTGTCATGATCGTTTCGCTCATTGTACCTGCTAACCAACGAAAGAGACGACATCATGGTAGTAAGCGGCGTTCTGAACTCGTGCGATGCCATGGAAACAAACCTGGACTTCATCTCGTTCAGCTCTTTTTCTTTGTCAAGGGATATATTCAGCTTTTTTTTTGTTTTCTCCAGTTCTTTAATGGCTTCTTCCAGCACAAGCGTTCTGTTTTTAACCTGCTTCTCGAGATCTTCCGAATAATTCCTGAGTTTCTGTTCCGCCTCTTTCCGAAGCGTTACGTCGACGATAAATGCGATAACAAATGTGCCTTCTTCATTGCTATAAGGGCTCAAGCTGATTTCGACGGGAAACTCCGAACCGTCTTTCTTCAGGGCGAATAGCTCCATTCCCAGCCCCATCGATCGGGCATGAGGACTATGTGCATAGTTTGCCCGGTTGTTTTCATGCTTATGAGAAAATCGTTCAGGCACCAGGACTTCGATTTTCTTCCCGGTCAACTCCCCTGTTGCGTAGCCGAACAGCTTTTCAGCGCTCGGATTGATTCGCGTGATCTGACCGGCCGTATCTGTGACCAGGATGCCTTCCGTAGCGTGCAGAAACAATGCGTCTATTCCTTGCTTGCTTTCCATCTTTCTCAGTTCTTCCATAACGAATATACGTTTTTTGATCGAGCGTCAAAAGTAGCCGGCAACTAATGGCGATGAGATGACTTTTGTCATCTATGGCAGTGATTCCGATCATCTTTCGGAGACTATTTATAGATCGCTGGCTTTGGCAGATATAAAAGGCTCTGACCTAAAACGAAAAATCCGCCTTTCCGTAAAATGCCTTAAACTCTTCTGGAGATAAAACCGTTTCCTCTTTCAAAACATCAAACACAGCCACGCACTCAACCGCAGAGCCACGGGAAATCACGTAAAAGTTGCGTTTATCGGCTTTGCTAAATCGACTGGTACCTTCCGCAATTTGAATACAATACTTAAAGAAGCGCGCCGAAGTTGATTCTTTGAAACGGAATCAATTGTTTTTGAAGATCGGAGAAACAAGTAGACCTCCTTATTAAATTGTTTAACCTTTTGGTAAACGTCGAGTTTTCGAAATCGAACATGATAGTGCAGAATTTAAGTTCGTACTTAATATACACATTTTGAACGGGGCCCCAAGTTAAGACGACAACTCCCACACTCAAAACCCGTGCTCACACTGAAAAATAAGAGCATTGCAACGACAGTGTGAGTTGGAGTGCGAGTGATCAGGGGGGCACAAAAAAATAGAGCACCGCTTTCGCAATGCTCTTATTTTTTTGTGCCCAAGATTGGACTCGAACCAACACACCCGTAAGGCGCCGCCTCCTGAAGACGGTGCGTCTACCATTTCGCCACTTGGGCAGCTTTTATTCTGGTGACTCAGCAAAAATAACGGTATTTTTAGATCTGGCAATTCAACGGCGTAGTTTTTTCGCCAATTAAGCGTTTTTTAGCTCCCCCTTTCCGCCGCCAGATCCTGTTTTTCGATCTTAAATAGAAAAACAGGCTACTCGAACCAACCGCATTTTCCTATTTTTGGACACATGACTCTGTTCCTGAAACGTCCCTATCCCTTTGAAAAGTCTTCCCGCAGAAGAATGATCTCCAGCGTGCTGTTCGGCTTGTTCGTTTTCCTCTTCCTGTTCGGATTTCAGCCTTTCCGGATCGATGGACTCGAGGCCGAAGTGCTCTTCGTAGCCTTCATTTTCGGGATGATCTGCACCGTTTCCATGCTCTTTCTGAGCTTCGTGGTAGTCGAATTGTTCCCGCGGCTCTTCAGTGAAAAGCGCTGGACGATACTTCATGAGCTTTGCTGGGTACTACTTCACTGCGCTTTCATCGGCCTCATGAACGCGTTCTTTGCCGCTTCCGCCGGAATGGGCCCTTTCTCCCTGAAATTCATCGGGATCTTTGAACTGTATACGCTGGCCATTGGCATCTTCCCCATCACGGTTTCCATCCTTGTAAACGAAATGCGGCTGAGCGCAAAGTACAAGCTCGCATCGCAGCAGATCACTTCGCAGCTCCATCATCCCGAACCGGCAGAGGAATCTGCGAATGAGCTGACGCTTCCGTCCGACAACCGCAACGAAGACCTGACCCTTCACCCGGAACAAATCCTTTTCCTGGAAGCCGCGGATAATTATGTCCGGGTTCACTACCTCGAAAACGGAACGCTGCGCAAACACCTGCTGCGCACAACGATGAAATCGCTCGGCGATCTGCTGGGTGAACAGGAACAATTCATCCGCGTGCACAAAAGCTACTTGGTGAACGGTGATCGCGTTGAACGGGTTTCCGGGAATGCGCAAGGCTACAAGCTGCACTTCGAACAGGTGCCGGATCCCGTTCCGGTGGCCCGGAAACAGAATGAGCTGCTCAGGAACAGCCTGTCATTTCGTCCCTGAAACAAGCGGTTTGTCCCGTAAGCACGCAGCTTGTCCCAATGCTGAATGCTTCGTCCCCGGCAGCTTGTGAAACGGATTTTTTGCGGGCATGTTTGCAGAAAAAAAGATGAAAACACTGCTTACATGCGTGCTCGTTCTGCACATTGCTTCCGGCTTCACGGCGCTCGCTTTCGGATTATTTGCCATTCTTTCGAAAAAAGGACTTCGGGCCCACCTGCTCACCGGCCGCGTTTTCTTCTGGTCCATGCTCCTGATAGCTGCTTCGGCAGTGGTGCTTTCAACTTTCCGCTTGAATATCTTCCTGCTGCTGATCGCTTTTTTTGCCTTCTACAATACCATCAGCGGTTACCGTTCCATCCGGAACAAAAGCCTGCGTCCGGCAACAGTCGACTGGGTGATTACCGCGGTTGGGCTCGTAACGGGGATCCTGATGATCTCGACCTTGAACATCGTTCTGCTCGTCTTCGGATCCCTGAGCCTGGTACTGTCCATCAACGATATCCGCGCAAACATACTGATACTGAGAGGCGGAGAAACGCCCCGTTTCGCCTGGCTCATCAAGCACATTGGAATGATGATGGGCGCTTACATCGCAACATTTACGGCATTTGTTGTCGTAAACATCAGCTATGAAGCCGCACCGTGGTTGCCGTGGCTCGCCCCTACGATGATCGGTGTTCCTTTGCTGGTGCTGTGGCAGCGTAAATACGCCAATGGGTTAGGTAAGGGAAACGAAAGCCTCTAACGGAGCTCGTGCGTCGGTATTTATACCTTTTTACAGAAAAACTGCTGCAAACCGATGGCGTTGTCCGAATTAATTATTTACTTTGCTCCAATTAAAAATAAAGGATATGAGTTCAACAGATGTTTGGTGGAATATTGGAGGCGCTTTGAATGGAGCATGGTTCTATGATAATATCGGAGATATTGCGAACTGGTCATTTATTGCACTCGGTGCTTTCGGATTCCTGTACTGGATGACATGGCAGAAGAAATTCAATGATCGCGCCGAGAAAGATCCGAATCAATTGAAATAATCGACAGTCGATAACTATACTGAAGTCTTCCCGGAACGGAGGACTTTTTTTATGCGCGATGGTCTGGAATTATACACAGGATCAAACAACCTGGCAGGAAAATCCGTATTATTGTAAGTAGTGCTCCTTTAACCTGGTTAGGCTCAAAGCGTCCGCCGAAAAGAGATGCCTCTGCTCCCCGGCAATACTTCCAGAAGCAGGATCATACTCCGCTGTTACTCCGGTGAAACCCCGGTGTTACTCCGATGATACTCCGGTGCTTCCTGATGTCAACCTCCCGGATCCCTGCTTGCTTCCCCCTGGATTCCCCGTACCACAGTAATAGATAAGTCATAGCTCAGTAAGGGATGTGCTTTATCCGAAGCTTCGGAAATCAGAAAGCTGAATGATAAATTATCCATTTAAGAAGATCATCTTTGCTTGCTTAACAAAACCCGCACTTCCATAAATCTTTGCTTCTTTAGCCTGTCCGACTACCGGCGGATGGTGAAAACCTCTTATCTTCGAAACCATGAAGACACGCTCCATCATCATTACAGCAGCCGGATCAGGGAAACGTATGGGCTCAGTCCAGCCGAAGCAATTCCTGCTGCTGTCCGGAAAACCTGTTCTCATGCATACCATAGAGCGACTTCACCTGTTCGCCCCGGATAGCCAGCTGATCCTCACGTTGCCGGAAGACCAGGTGGAAACCTGGACCGACCTCTGCCGGGAATACCAATTTCAGATCGCCGTTACCATTATTGCCGGTGGGAAAGAACGGTATCACTCGATCAAAAATGCCCTGGGCAGCTGTACCGGGGACTTGATCGCCGTTCACGACGGTGTTCGCCCGCTGGTCGCCGTTAAAACGCTGACCCGTTTATTCGATGCCGCAGCTACCTTTCCGGCGGTGATCCCGGTTACAGAGGTAAAAGATTCCCTGCGACTGGTCGAAGGAGCTCAGAGCCATGCTGCCGACAGAAGTCATTTCCGGATTGTGCAGACCCCGCAGGTTTTTCACGCCGGTGTGCTTAGGAAAGCTTACGAAATTCCGTTCACCGACACCATTACTGACGATGCCAGCCTGGTGGAACAATCGGGCGTCACCATTTCATTGGTCGGGGGGAACGAAGAAAACATCAAGATCACCACTCCTTCCGATCTGCTCCTGGCCGAAGTACTGCTTAACGGCTAGGTACTGTCTAACATACACAGCGGCTGAAAGTCTGCTGTAGTATTTGTGGTAACTAGAATGAATCCGTTTTCCCGTAAAGATCCCGAAGCGCTTTTTCCAGGTCGGTATAGCGGAACTCAAATCCTTTGGAACGGATCAGCGAATGGTCGGCTTTCAATCCGTCCAGCACCACCGAAGCCATTTCTCCGAGCGCCAGCTTCAGCAATCCGCCCGGAACACCCGGAAGCCACAACGGTTTTTTCAGCACGCGGGCAATCGTTTGCGTGAGCGTCTGGTTGTCGGTATTGCCGGCATTGGCATTGAAAGGTCCGAACAGGCGGTGTTCCATAATGAAGTCGTAAAGCGCTGCAAGATCAGCTATGTGGATCCACGGCATGGATTGCTTTCCGGAACCGAGCTTTGCTCCGAACCCGAATCTGACAGGCGCCGCGATCGTTGGTAAAGCCCCGCCTTTGGCAGAAAGCACAACACTCGTTCTCACTTTGGCTACCGGGCAGATCTCCCGGAAGATATCGGCCGCAACTTCCCATTTTTCTGTGATCTCAGAAAGAAAATCCGTTCCGAAAGGCTCGTCTTCCGTGTGAAGCCGGTTGTCGTCTTCAAAGCCGTAACAAATGATCCCGGAAGCGGAAATATAGTGGTTCAGCGTTTCAGACGATTGAGCGTATTTCCAGAGACACTCCGTTGTTCCTATCCGGGAATCGACCAGCTCTTTCCTGCGTTTCGCCGACCAGCGCTTCCCCGCGATGGACGTTCCGGTGAGGTTGACGAGAACAGTTACGTTTTCAAGCGCACGGTCGTCCATACTGCACTTTACGGGATCCCATTGAAAGATGCCTTTTGCGGGATCAGACGTTCCTCTCGATAACACGCGTACCTCATGGCCTTTACTTTTCCACAAATTGCGAAGCTCGCTTCCTATCAATCCCGTTCCTCCTGCAATCAGTATAACCTGGTTCGTTTCCATACTTTTTGGTTTATGTTCCGGACATCCCGGAGCAGCTGAGCGTAAAGATAAATCCGGCTTGCTGCCCATCAATGCAATCAAAGGTAATTCTGGTAAATTCCTGTTATCTTTTTTTAAGTGCCTTCAGCTGGCGGTCGCAAGATAGTCCTTAGATCCGTTGCAACAGGAGTTAGTTAAGCATTTTTAGATCAGGTGATTGTTATAAAATATGTCGGAACCTTGTGATTTTCAAACTTTATCAGGATGTTTACAGGCATACTCGTAACGGATACAACAATTATGACCGCAAAACCAGCAAATACCGACGAATACATTTCGACCTTTCCTGCTGAAACACAGAAACAGCTTGAAGAAATCCGCGCAGCTATCAGGAAAGCGGCTCCCGAAGCCGAAGAACTTATCAGCTACATGATGCCCAGCTATAAATTCCATGGAATGCTCGTTCACTTTGCCGGGTACAAAAACCACATCGGGTTCTACCCGGGACCCGACGGGCTCAATGCATTCCGGGAAGAGGTCGATGCCTGGAAAAACGCGAAGGGCTCCGTTCAGTTCCCGCTGGGGAAACCACTTCCGCTGGGCCTGGTAACGAAGATCGTGGAATTCCGCGTAAAGCAGAACCTCGAAAAAACAGCGCTGAAACCTGGGAGATAATGGATGAAGTAACCAGGTTCCACACAGGAATTTTGATTAGATTGCAATGAATAACGCTAAATCATATAATGAGACCTTCGCGCATAGTTTTGACTCTTGTCCTGTTTCTCGCCTGTTGCAGAACAGCTGCTGTCGCTCAGAAACCTATACATGTTAGTGAGAAAAAACTCGAATACGTCAGTAAGCCCGGAGAAAATTCTACGCTGGTCTTCTATAAGGGAAAGCCTTTCACAGGCATCAGCGAGAATAACAGGAAAGAAGAAGGAATAACTGTTCGTGAAGCAGCCGAATTTAAAGATGGAACTTTACTCAATTCCCGCTTTCTGCTTCTTTCCGCAGCAGGAGATACGAGCGGATACGGCTACCAGGATGATTCAACCAATTTGTACCTGGCGCTTTATGAAAACGGCAATTTCCGGGAACTGAGCTATGGCTACGGAGCTTTATGGACAACCTATGAATTTCAATACTATCCCGACGGTAATCTTCGGGAGAAGGTAAGGCTTGAGAATGAGCGTCAGTACATAGAGGAATGGGATGAAAACGGTAAGCTGATTGCATCCGATAATGACAGCACGGTTTTCAGGCTCTACGATAATGACAGCATAGAATCATTTGGCACATATGATGAAAATAGAAGCCTGGTTTCTATGAATACCTATTTTTCAGATGGAGCGTTGAAAAGCACGAAACGGTATCGTGATGGAGTTCCTCACGGCTACTGGATGGTGAAGAATCCGTTAAGAGATACTGCCGAAGTAACCAGTTATGTGAATGGTAAAAGGCAGGGACGGCACATCATTTATGCTAAGACGGGCTTGAGAGATACGGTGGAAAATTATGCGGATGATATCCTGGAAGGAGAACAGCTTGTTTACTATCCGGACGGAAAGCTCAGAATCAGAAGTCATTATCGTGCCGGCATGCTCCATGGGAAATACGAACATTACGACTGGGTAACAGGAACGGTAATTATACAGGAGGGAATGTATGAGTGCGGGCAACGACAGGGGAACTGGATGAACTACACCATCGAAGGTAAATCAGCCGGCTCGACGTTTTATTCTGTTAATCCCTCAGATCCTCCCTGCGATTTGAAGGATTAGGTTTAATGCTTCCGTTTTCCATACCTTTGTTCGTCATTTGAATTTTGCAACGAATCGTGGGTATGAAAATTACATCGCTGGAAGAATTTTACAGGGAAACGTCACTGGCTGACGGTGAGGATATGAACACGCTGCTTCCTGAAGGCCTGCACAAAGACATCGGGCATTTCAACGTGTTCGGTGTGGCCGACATGCGAAAGAAGGTGCTCAGAACCGGGGTGATGCCCTACAATCGCCGGGCTTATTACAAGATCAGCATCATCAAGGGCCGCAACAAAGCCGAATACGCCGATAAGGTCATAGAGATTGAAAAACAGGCGCTTCTGTTCGCAACGCCGAAAATCCCCTACAATTACCTGCCACAGGATGAAGACCAGTCGGGCCACTTCTGCATTTTTACCGACGATTTCCTGGTAAAGAATAAAAGCGGGGTCGTGCTCGACGATCTACCGATTTTCAAATCCGGCGGCTACCCGATCTTTCAGCTGACAGACGAAGAAGCTGAAGACATTACCCACATTTTCAAAAAGATGCACAAAGAGATCGGGTCCGACTATGCCTTCAAATACGACCTGCTGCGAAACTATGTGCTCGAGCTCATTCATTACGGCCAGAAGCTCCAGCCGGCAACAGCGCTCTATCCGACCCACAACGCTTCAGCCCGCGTTTCTTCCCTGTTCATTGAATTGCTCGAAAGGCAGTTTCCCATCGAATCGCCACAGCAGCAACTGAAGCTAAGAACAGCTAAAGATTATGCAGATATGCTGGCGGTTCATGTCAATCACCTCAATAAAGTGCTGAAAGAGAACACCGGTAAAACAACAACCGCGCTCATCAGCAGCAGGGTCGTACAGGAAGCAAAGATCCTCCTGAAGCAAACAGACTGGAACGTGTCGGAGATCGCTCAGTCGCTTGGTTTCGAGGAAGTAGCGCACTTCTCCAATTTCTTCCGCAAACAAACCTCGCTTACTCCACTGGGATTCCGCTCTTGATGTAAGAGGAACACCGGGGTTGGGTAAAGAATTATGAGCATTGTATTATCAGCCTTTGTGTCCTTTGCGGTGAAGGATTGAATTTTGCAATTATCCGATTGAAGTTCGCAAACCACGACCTTTCATTCTGCCGCACCTTTGTACCATCATTTAAAACAAAGAAAGATGGAACTGAGAAACGACACGATCCTTATAACCGGTGGAACAAGCGGCTTCGGATTTCAATTTGCCTCCCAATTGCTGACGCTTGGAAATACCGTTATCATTACCGGAAGAAACCAGGCTAAGCTGGAAGAAACGAAAGCGAAGCTTCCCGGGATTCATGTTTTCCTAAGCGATGTCAGTGATCCGTCAGCGATCGAATTACTCTTTGATAAGGTGACGGCTCAATTTCCAAACCTCAATATCCTGATCAACAATGCGGGCGAAATGCGCAGGCTGAACCTCCACGATGCCATAGATCTGGAAGATATCAATCGCGAGATCGCCATCAATTTGTCGGGTCCGATCCGCATGATCCAGCACTTCCTTCCCCATCTGAAAAAGCAGGAAACGGCTGCCATTCTGAACGTAACGTCGGGAATTGCCTTTGTTCCTTTTCCGCTTTCCCCGATCTATGGCGCAACGAAATCCGGGCTCCGGTCCTATACAAGATCGCTTCGTGTTCAGCTGAGCAGAACCGCCATTAAAGTGTTCGAGCTGGCAGCTCCGGGAGCAAACACGCCGCTCAACGACAAATTCGCAACCGATATGGGAACCTCCGGTTTCATGGAGCCCGATAAAGTAGTAGCCGCAGCAGTAAAAGGAATGCAGAAAAACAAACCGGAGATCATGCCCGGGTTATCGCGTGTTCTCAGCCTGATGAGCCGCCTTGCCCCGAAGCTGATTTTCAGACAGCTCAGCAAAGTAGCCGAAAAAGCCCTCTTCACCGTCCCATCTTAATTGCTAAAGTCTTGACATCCTGACATCCTAACATCTCAAAGTCTTACATCCAAATAACAACAAATGACACACAACAAAATCGCCCTTGTAACCGGTGGAAGCCGCGGACTGGGAAAAAACACAGCACTGGCCCTCGCAGCCAAAGGCATCAACGTGATCCTGACTTACAATAGCAAAGAAGCCGAAGCATTGGCAGTTGTTGCAGAGATCGAACAGAAAGGATTGAAGGCGGCGGCTCTGCAGCTCAATACAGGAGATGTGAAAAGCTTCGATGCCTTCTTCGAAAAATGTGCAGCGGTTCTGAAAGACACCTTCGGCGCAGATCGTTTCGATTTCCTGGTCAACAATGCAGGAATAGGAACGCACGCTGCTTTCGCTGAAACGACCGAAGAACAGTTCGACACCCTGGTAAACATCCATTTCAAAGGCGTGTTCTTCCTGACGCAAAAAGCACTTGCGCACATCAACGACGGTGGGCGAATCGTTAACCTTTCAACCGGCCTGGCACGTTTCTCATTCCCGGGCTATGCGGCTTATGCCAGTATGAAAGGCGCTATTGAAACGCTTACCAGATACATGGCGAAAGAGCTTGGTTCCCGCGGCATCGCTGTGAATGTAGTAGCTCCCGGAGCTATAGAAACCGATTTCGGCGGTGGCTCAACGCGAGATAACAAAGACGTCAACGCCATGATCAGCAGCGCAACGGCACTTGGTCGTGCAGGTCTTCCGGACGATATCGGCGGCGTGATAGCATTCCTGTGTACCGAAGAAGGAAGGTGGATCAATGCCCAGCGCATCGAAGTTTCCGGCGGAATGATGCTGTAAATCACTAAAACCACAAAAAAAGCACTCGCAGTGGCGGATGCTTTTTTTGTACCCGGAAACGGAGAAATAGAGGAACTTTTACCTTTTTTCACAGAACACTTGCTTCGTTCCCGAATAAATGCGTATCTTTGCAGCGCATTCACGGTTAATCCATGATTGATTAGAGTGCGGGGTGGAGCAGTTGGTAGCTCGTCGGGCTCATAACCCGAAGGTCGCACGTTCGAGTCGTGTCCCCGCTACAAGTAAAGGAATTCAGAAATGAGTTCCTTTTTTTATTGTCTGAATGTTGGCAGCTCGTCGGGCTCTTTATCCGCCGGCCGAATTGTAATCAATTTAAAATTGAGTAATCTTGAATGAATTACTTTAGCTACGAATTAGAAAACTAAATAGGATGAAACAACCAATACTCATTTCGCTTATACTACTGCTTGCAAGCTGTCACTCAACCGGCAAACTGGCAAACAACATGGAAGATCAAACGACCGGCACAGTTTTACCTGTCGATACCCTGACACCAAAGGTGACAGGAATCGGGGGTATTTTCTTTTATTCGGACGACCTGGCGAAAACCAAAGACTGGTACACTAAAAATCTGGGGATCGAGATCAATGACTGGGGCTCTTCGAGCTTTGACTCGCGGAATGTAAACAAGCCGGAAGAGGTGAATTCCCTGCAATGGAAACCTTTCCAAACCGGAGATGAGTACTTTGCTCCTTCGAAAAAGGAATTTATGATCAACTACCAGGTTCAGAATATAGAAGGACTTGTGAACAAACTCAAAGAAAATGGGGTAACCATTCTGGACACTATGGTAACCTACGACTTTGGAAAATTTATACACATCATGGACGCAGAAGGCAATAAGATCGAGCTATGGGAGCCTGTTAGCGAGACAAAGTAAGACCTCGTTTATCTTCCGGAAGGAAACCGGCTGGCTTGACTCAAACCCCTGTTTAGCTTACCTTCACTGAAAACACGCTTATGAGCACTTCGAAAATTGAATTCATAAACCCGGATGGGCTACTGAAAAATCCGGCGTTTTCACAGGTCGCGGTTACGAAAGGAAATGGCAGCACTATTTACATCGGTGGGCAAAATGCCATCACAAAGGACCTCGAAATAATCGGGAAAGGCGATATAACCGCTCAAACCGCTTACATTTTAGACAACATCGAAACCGCTTTAAGCTCCTGCGGCGCAACGTTAAATGACTTATTCAAGCTAACCATTTACATTGTTCACGGACAGGATGTACAGAAGGGATTTGCCGGCGCTCAAAAGTTTTTAAAGAAGCTACACAATCCACCCGTCATAACCGGAGTTATCGTTGCCGGCCTGGCAAATCCCGATTACCTGGTCGAAATTGAAGCGATTGCTTTCAGGAGTGAGTAAAGAGAAAAACCGCCTCCCGGGGAAGACGGTTTCTCATTTCACGAAGGTGTTTTCCTTAGAAGTTCGCCCAGATCTCTACGTTAAAACCGCTTCCTGCACCGCTCGGGTCGCCGATGTACAGAACATCTTTTACCGTGTTGATGTGATCGCTGGTTTTGTAGCCGTTGTGAACCTGTGCTTCGATATTCTCGCCTCCCCAGTAGATCTGGTCTTTTCCGCTCGGGTTGTCGGAGTAAACGTTGAAACGGATAGCATCCGCGCCACCGGCTCCGGTAGGGATCACCTTGAAGGTGAAGCCGGTTGTTCCCGAAGGAACGTAAGGAATTCCGAAATTGCTGCTGGATCTGTGTTTCTGTCCTTCTCCCGGACTTGCCAGTGAGGTTACGGAAACCAATAATTCTGTTGCCATGTTTTTTGTTAGTTAGTGAATAAATGGTATGCAGGAGTTTTCCTGTATACTGTGTGCTCGTTGTATTGCAATACGAAAACAAAGCTACGGGACATGAACCCGCCGGAACAGAGCTGTTCTGCCTGTTTTTTGAAAAGGACAGAACTACCTGATTTGGCTGAACGGCATGTTATCAGGATGGAAACTCATCGTTCGGGGTTCATGAAAATCGCATCGCTTTTGCCTTCCGGAATGGAGATCACTACGATTGAAAACGTAGCAGTTGTCGCCGTAACAATTGCCTTGAAAGCCAGAGCTACAACGATCAGCCCGTAGATGGGATTTTCCGCTACCTCAGGGTCTGGAAGCAATCCGGGGATGACATAAGAGTGGTGGTCTGAAGCTGTGTTCCCGTTGAATGAATGATAAGCAGCGGCTCAACACATTCTTGTACGGATTATCGCAACTTCGGGAAAGGATCTATCGCTTATTTTTGGAGAAATATATTCAGATGAGATCAGTAATCTGCTGCTTCCTTTTCTTAGCCGGTACAACTCTGGTATATGGCCAGGAAAAAGAAAAACGCGAACCGTTCGACTTTGCGATTTCCCCGGGAGTCGCCTACCAGGGCCAGTTTTTTGGTGAGCTGAACCTGCTTGGCGGACGCTACGTCAGTGAGATGACCGGAAATGCCTTTCCGGGTGTAAGATTAGGAGTAGAAAGCAATTTCCGCAGCAAAGACGAGTTAATCATTGCGCCTAAAATCGGTTTTGAGATCTCCGGAATGGTTATCTGTTTAAGAGGAACCGCCCTCACTTATTTCCAGGGACCATATGTTCAGGTGCGCCTGCTGCCTGAAGCAGGCATTAGCTTACTGGGATTCGCCAACCTTACTTACGGTTACTCTTTTCCTTTGAACAATTCGGATAAATTCGACCTTCAGGGACACAGGTTTGCACTTAGCTTCAATCTGAACAGGGATGTGATCGATGATACCTTTATGTTTTAGCTACGATCATTCTTGTTCTGTTTTCGGGATCACGAACTAAAAAGCAATCCTCACCCGCACGGGAATCACCAGCTCTTTCACATTCCCCGCATAAAACGAGTTGTTATCTCCGCTGAATTGCAGGCTGTAGATCGGGGCCAGTCCAACCGATAACCGCTCATTCAGCGCATAATCGATCCGCAATCCTGCTCCCGGCTTGATGTAATTGAAGCGCTCCGCAGCATAGTCTCCGACTTCGATCACCTCCAGCTTTTTAAGGTCGAGTCCCGAATAGAGATTCATGGAAAAGCGAAGATCTATTCCCAGCGTTAGTTTCTTCCAGCGGATCACCTGGTAAGTTGTGCCGAGCGAAAGCAGCCAGGAATTCACCTGGTAGTTGGCCGTTACATGTTCTGCCAGGAAGCAATCCCCTGTTGCGTTATCGGAAATAGCGGCTATCGGGAGCAGTTGCCCCGGTAGAACGACCGTAAAATAGTCGGACTCGCTGATGGCAAGATTGTAGCGGAAAGAAGTCGTTTTCCGGTTAAAGGCCACGCCGGTATAAAGGCCGAATTTACGGGTGAGCTGGTAACTGAACTGCATTCCTGCCTCGAATCCGGAAGATTGAAAAGAACGGTCGCTGAGCTGCCCCGATCGCAGGTAATCCTTGAAAACAGCCATATCGAAGAGGGAAGCTCCGCCATAAAGACTCAGTGTGAATTTACGTTCCGCGGCAGAAGGAAGTTCGGGAACTTCCAACGGAGCAATGGGTTGAGTGGTGATAGCAATGGCCGAATCGACCGGTTGAACCGGAATACTGTCGCTCACAGCAATTTCGGGATCGGCAACTTCGGTGTTGGAAGAATCGGAAACCGGAAGCTCTGTAATTACAGCAGAACTTGCAGGATCAGGAATTCCGGTTAATGAAAGAATGCCCGGTTGTTCGGCAGAAACACTAGTCAAAGGAGACTCATTGAAAGAACCGGTTGATCTTCCCGCCAGGCTTGTTCTGAAAGATGAATTGCCGGAACGCTCCTGTTGTTTGCTTCGGGCGGCAATTGAAGTCCGGGCACCGAAGCTTTCTTCCTCAGCCCCTGCGGAAGCTTCGATGATTGGTCCTTTTCCGGAAGAATGCCCGGTACCCGGATGTTCAGAAATCATCTTGGTTTCCTTTTTTTCCCGAAGATGAGGTGCGAGAGACCTTTTAACCACAGTGTGTGTTCCAGCTGTCTTCGCTTCGTGACTGAAAATACTGCAGAATGTAAAACAACCGGCAACGATCAGTAACCCCGCACAACCGGAGAACAGCCAGAAAAAGCCTCTGCGCTTCTTTTCCGGGAAGAGCTCTGCCTCGATCCTGTCCCACACAAAATCAGGAGCAGCCGACGTTTTATCCGACAGCTTGTCTTTCAGCAGCTTTTCTAAATCGTTCTGTTTCCTGTTACTCATGATCGTCTAATTTTGCTTTGAGCGCCGTTTTGGCCCGGCTGAGCTGGGAGCGGGAAGTACTTTCCGAAATACCCAGCATAGTTCCGATTTCGCGGTGAGAATAATCTTCCAGCACGGCGAGATTCAAAATGGTGCGGTAACCTACCGGAAGCGCGTGCAATGCAGCCATCAGCCGTGCTTCTGTAAATTCGCTATCCATGTTGCCCTCGTTCTCATCGGTAAAATCCTGGTTTTCATCCAGGTCGTAAGTGAAACCAAGGCTCTTCTGGTCGGCCCTCAGTTTTTGCAGGCAATTATTGACGACGATACGCCTGATCCAGCCTTCAAAACTACCGCTGCCCGAAAAATGTTCGATCTTATGATAAGCCGCTACAAACGATTCCTGCAGCACATCCTGCGAGTCGGGCTCGTTTTTGAGGTAACGTAGGCATACGTAGTACAATTTCCCGGAAAGAACATCATAGATATACCGGAAAGCCCGTGGATCTTTCGACTCACGGAACACTTCAACGGCTGAATTCAATTCTGTAAACTTCAAAGCGGAAAATGGAAGAGAAAGGAAGCGAACCCCCTTTCCTTCAGATCAATTAGTAGTTTATTGATGGGAAACGCAAATGCTTCTGAGCTCCGATTCGAAAAGGTTCGCACCAACGGTCACGGTTTCGAATTCTGGACCGGTAATGATCATTGAATCGATAACTCCCGGGAACGAGCTGCCCGGAACCGACTCCTGGAACACCGTTCCCGGGTGGAAAAAGTGCTGTGCCGTGTAGCCGTAAGGTGAGAGGAAATAATTCAGGGAATCGGGAACCGTTACGATAAGCGGAGTTCCGGGGAACTGGACGTTTACAAGTGCCGGATCGTCGTTTGTATTGCTGACCATTCGCGCATGAACAAAAGTGATCTTGTTGGAAGTGCAGGCCAGTGGAAGATTAGCCATGTTAAAGGCGATCGACATTCCTTCGTGGTAATCGTAATAGCCCAGGAGTGTTTTGTTGGCAACTGCCTGAGGTGTAATGGCAACGTTCCCGTAATGGTAGAAAGGAACCTGCTGCGCATAAGTTTCACTAACCATTCCGTCGCTGTTCAGCTCCATACTTTCTCCCGGACAAAAAGAGCATTCCTCGGTGAGATCTTTGTTGACCGCCGTCTCCGGATCGTCTTTTTTGCAGGCTGCCAGCGTTACCGAAAGTGCTGCGATAGTAAGTACTGCGATTTTTTTCGTTTTCATCGTCTGTCGTATTAGTTTCTCTAACAAGATGAAGGGAAAGCGATTTCGCTGCGTGGAAAGTGAAAGTTTTCTGAAAATAATCCTGTAAGTACCGAAATCACTGGCTGCCGACGTGTATGCCTAAAGGAGTTTTAAGCCTTTCCTTTGAATTCTCCGGAACAATAGACGGATTTGACAAGTTTTGACGGGTTTTGATACCTTTTTGATGTTTTTTGCGATCGTACCTTTTGGCCTGCAAAAGGAGATTACATGATTGAAGCTAGTTCACAACAATCGGGATGGTCAGTTAAATCAGGCAGTACAGCTCGTCTTCAGGTGAGCTATTGCTGTGCAACTGCTTGGCTATTGCTTAGCCACCGCTTAAACAGGGCGTTTCCGCGAGGGGACAAAATGAAAGACACCAACCGCAAAATCCGGTCATTTCCATCAAAATTCCACAATATCCATCATTTTCCATCAAAACCGACGAAGAATTGGGATACTTGGTCTACTTTGCAGATAGTAGGGAAACCGGCGATCCGTTACTGATTGCCTTGATTACCGGTAATTAGTTTCCCGTAGTCTATTTTAGAGTTATGCCGCGGATCCGTGGGCATCTTTGCAATGAAACGAATTTCACCTGCCTTCAGTTCCGATCCATGCACCGCTTGGGAAACGCTTTCCTTGTTCGTTCCGGGTCGTACTTCGATGATCACAGTAAGCTTCCCGTCCACCAGCAGTACCGTTCCCAGTTCCACGCCTTCGATAGCCTGCAATTTGCTTTCGTACAGGAAGGGCGAAATGGTTTCTCCGTTCAGAAAGATCAGGGAAGCCGCTCTTCCCGTCAGGTAGATCATTCCGTTCCCATCCAGGTAGCCACTGTCGCCGGTTCTGTGCCAGCAGGTTCCATCGACCCAAATCTTATTGAGCTTCAGAGCTGCTTCGTTATTGAAGTATTCCTGCAGAACATGCTCGCCGCTCACGATAATTTCCCCGATCTCTCCGGGATTCAGCCATAATTTCCGGAAATCTTCCGCGCTTTCGGGTGAAACAATCCCGGTTTGAATGCCAATGATCTTCACCGTTGCACTTTTATCCGGGAACCCGGCTTTGAGTCCTTTTTGAAGGCTGTTTTTCTCTTTTGTTAATTCCGTTGCGTTAATGGAGCTGATCGGCTCTGCTTCCGTTGAACCATAAACGATCTCGGTTCTTGCCTCCGGGAAAGCTTTCACGAACAATTCCGCTTCTGAAGGAAAAACAGGAGCTCCACCGGTAAAGATCTTCTTCAGCGAAGGAACTGAAACAGGCCGCCTGGCCGCATAATTTGCCAGCTGCCGGACGAAAAATGGCGAAGAAACCATGCGGGTCACTTGGTGCTCATTGATCTGGCTGAATACCTGCTCAACATCGAGCTGTTCCGGTTTGCTGGCTTTCCATGGGGTGATCACAGATGTACAGCCCGCCCCGAGATTGATCAGCAGAACAACAGGCAGAACGGGCATGTCGACATCACCGGGTTGCGGATCGATAATAGTTATGAGCGCTCCGAATTGTTTGCGGAGAAATCCATGCGTGCGTTTGGCAGCTTTCGGAGTTCCCGTGCTGCCGGTCGTAAAAGTAATGAGTGCAGTATCGGAATCTGAAGTCGGCGCAATTTGCTGTGGTGCTGTTTTTCGGTAGCTTGTTCCAAGCCGGATAGGAATTTTTCTTAATCCTGGGGAGAACCAGGAAAGCATCCGCGCTTTGAAGATCCCGACAAAAGCTTTGCAATCCGCAACTTCACAGCAGGCTTCCAGCCGTTTTCTACTCACCCATTCATCGAGAAAAACAGCGGTCGCTCCGATGTTGAAAAGCGCCAGTACGATCCGGTAGAGGTCTGTGCTCATTGGCACGAACAACAGTACGCGGTCGCCTTTGCAGATTCCTTTGCTGAGTAAATAATGCGAAGTTTCCTGCACGCTTTTTTCCAGCCCGGCAAATGAAATGGTTTCGTCTTTTGTAATAATAGCCGCTTTATCCGGGAATTTTTTCGCGGATTCAAGAAACAGGTGAACGATGTTGAACTCACTCATAATTACGAATACTTAGCTGTTCGGCCTTCGTTAATAGATTTGATGTTATCGAGATTGCGTTCGAAGATACTTTTGATCGTGTAGCCCGCGAAATAGGTTTTGATCGTTTCAACGAAGCTGGGCTTATCTTTGTAAAACACGGTAAACGTGAGCCTGCACTTGTTTTTGCCCAGCACTTCGTAGTTCTGCTCGGTCGCGAGACCGGAGGCTGTGAGCGGGAAATTCACAAGGTTGTAGATCACCAGCTGCCGTTTCTTGTTCTTTTCCACCACCGTTATCAGCTCGTCCCAGACCATTGTTTTGTCTTGTTTACTGTAACAGCGCCTGCGCCCGCCGACTGATCCGTCAGGGAATTTATCTGCGTTCAGCGGCTGAATGTTTCTTACATAAACCGACCATTTCGAAGCGTTCGAGGATTTACCCAGGTAGCTGAAAACGGAATCTGCCGAAGCGTTTATAACCGTCGACGTTTTGATGACTTTGTAGTCGTAACCGTCTTCGTTCCCGTAAGGACTGAAAGCGATCATTCCTGCGAAAGTAACGACCAGGACCAGTAGCGTAACAACCCCGAAACGCTTCCATTGCTGTTTTTTAGAGCTCTTTTCCATAAAGTGCATAGGTTTTAAAGTTGGTACCATGGAACTTTCGCGAAGTATGTGTCGAAACTCCGCTGTCTATCATGAAAGCATGGATCTGCGACTGGTAGCCGCGCTCGTTCATCAACCGGATAATGCGGTTTCCCAGAATTTGTCCCAGACCTTTCCATTCTTCCGACGGGTTGCGCGCAAGTGTTTTCATCACCAGGCTTTTTTCGCTGGTGTTGAACAGGTCGTCGTAGCAGAAAATGAACCCCACAATGTTGCGGTCCTTATCTTCGGCTATCAGCACAAATTCCGGGTTGATGATCTTTGCTGCTTCGGTGTATTTGGCCTTAAACGAATCCCGGTCTGCCGGCGTGTAGAGGAAATTCTCACTGAAAGCACCGGCAATAAAAGGATATAGCCGTTCGAGCTCACTGTCGAAGTTCAGCAGATCGATCCCCCGAATGGTCATGCCGTTTTCTTCCAGCTCTTTTTCGCGCTTCAGCACATCGGGATAATCGCAGGGAAGATCTTTCTCAATGTGCGAACTGTAGCGAGAGATAGGCACAAATCCGGCAGTTACAAAGAGCTCATTGTAATACAAATGGTGAAATGGCTCGAGGAAAAAGTTCGGGTGATCGTGATCGAGGCTGAAGCGGTAATTTTCCCAGGTCGAACCGTTCATCGGGCCTATCAGGTAGTCTGCGCCAAGATTGGTTGCTTCTTTTTCAATGTATTTCAGCAGCTCAGCAGCGATTTCCGGATCTTCCGTACTTTCGAAATTTCCTACGCAAGCCGCTTTTTTCCCTTCGAACAACAGGTGCGGATTGTCATAGAGCGCGGCTCTTGCTTTGATTGCTCCGTTTTCGATAAGCACATAACAGGCATGAAGAAATTCCCTGCTTACGGTATCCTTCTGCTGATGGCGAATGCTCCCGGCCGGATAAAGCGTTTTGGGAAGATCTGTAAAGAGGTGAAAAGCCTCATCGCCAGGTAAAAGCGTCTTCATTTCCATGGTTACTGAACTAAAAATGCGGTACCGATCATGACGATCAGCACGGAAAAAGGAATGGTGAGGTTATCGGATCCTTTGGTGCTGATCCCTTCGGTAAAGGCGGAAACCGAAGCAACGAACAGTGAAAAGAAGATCAGCTGGACGGTCGTTAACCCGGCAGGCAGAATAATTGACAGCACGATCGTAAGGATAAATGCGCTGAGAAAAAACATAAAGGAACCCATCATAGATTTGGTTTCCGAACGGATCCTGTACTTTCCAACCGGCCATTTTTTGCCCGTCAATGCGGCTATCGGATCACAAAATGCGAGAATGAGTATGGGAAGGTAGAAGAAGAGGTACATGAACGAAAAATAGTCGTAGACCAGGTAGCAAACATAAACTGAGATGGGGTAGGTAATGCTTCCCATGGATTTGCGATCGATCGCATTAATGGATTTCAGCAGGTCGTAGCGCAGGCTGACGATGAGAATAAGTGCAAAAGTGGTGCAAAGCAGCAGCACCAGCCAGTGATTTTTCAGCAGGATGGGAAACAGCAGCGTCAGCAAACCGGTTCCGGCGTGGATGAGCTTTCGCGTGAGCTCTGCCTTTACCCTGAATTGGTGGTAAAGCAGCTCTCCGAGTGCGAACAGGGCAAGAAAGCATCCGCCAAGCAGCAAGGTATTTAGAATATCTGTACTCATTTGATCTGATCAACGATTAAACGGCTGTAAAAAAAGCCTTTGTCTTTTTCCGAAAGCGATCGGGAAAGCGTTTCAAGGCAGGTCACCTGTTCGGGAAACAAAGCCGAGACCTGCCGGGGGACCATGAGGTTCCAGTAAGCTATGCGCCCTCCTTTTTCCGTTGAGTCGACCAGCTTTTGTGCCGTTGCTGCAAACAGCTCAGGATTCATGTATTCGAAAATGTTCGACAGGTTCATACACTGAAACCGCCCGAATTCCGCTACGGCAGCTTCTGCGTACCCTTGGCGGATCTCGAGCTTATGCAGGTTAGCTTTGATCTTCACAACGTTTTCCGGCTGCAGGTAATGGGGAAGCAGATTACCGAATGATCCTGTCAGGTTGAAGCGGAGCATGAAGTTGTTCTGTGCAGCCGTACTCTGAAGATGAATTGCTGCTTTCTGGAAGATCGTTTCGCCGACATTAACCGTTACTTCTTTCAGGAATTCCGGGTCGCGGCCATATTTCCCCATGACCCTTTTGCTGAAAAAGATCCGGAACAGCATCCGCCAGCGCCAGGAATTCCAGTGTTTGTAATAATACGCCTGCTGTTCTTCGGCACTTTTCGGTTCCAGCAGCTTTTCGACGCGCTTTTTCGGGTGGATCCACGGAAGGATCTTCCCTGTAAACAGCTGGAAATACTTTTCAAATTTCCCTTGAGTGATGATCCCGGCTTCAATGGATTTCGGGTTATTTTCCCAGTACATCCGGGCATCTTCGGGCAGAGCTGGTTTCAGCCGGTTGAATGTTTCCATCCGGTTGGCAGCTGGCCGGAACCCAAGAAATTGCAGGATCTCTTCGTATTCCAGTTGCTGTAAGCATGCTTTCTTCAGTTCGATGAGGTGAAGCTGTATCTTGTTCACATCGATCGCAACAACCAGCTCAGGATCGGTCGTAAGCAATGAAAAACTGTTATCGCCGGCAGATGCAATGGAGAGAATCCTGCTTCCCGGCTTCGGATCGAGCGCTTCGAGCAGCACGTTGGCATCCTCCCAGCAATTCGCATAACGAATGAGGTCGAAGGCAACTTTATCTGTTAGTTTTCCGGTCATTGATCGGAATTGTTTTGGTCAAGCTCAAATCTCAGCCGATCCTGTTCGATCAGTTGTTTCAGCTCTTCTTCTTTTGGCAGATACAGCAGGTATTTACTCGCAAAAAGATGATTGCTGTCGTTCAATACAGAATACTTTACGATCGTTTCATCTTTTTCGGAACACAACAATATTCCAATGGTAGGATTGTCTCCCTCATTTCTTTTCATATCATCGAACATGCGTACATACATGTCGATCTGGCCAATATCCTGATGACTCAAATTCCCTGTTTTCAGATCGATAACTACAAAACATCTGAGCAGATAATTATAGAAGACCAAGTCTATGAAAAAGTCGGAAGTGTCAGTTACAATATGTTGTTGCCTGCCTACGAATGCGAAACCTTTTCCGAATTCCAGCAGAAATTTCTGAAGATGATCCAAGATGGATATCTCGATACTGCGCTCTGAATTTTTCTCATTGGATGACAATCCCAGGAATTCAAAAATGTAAGGGTCTTTTATCAGCTCCTGAATAGTTGCGGGCTGTTTCACTGAAGCGGGATGAGTCAAAACCCGCTCAAACGCAAGGCTGTTTATTTGTCTTTGCAATTCACGACTATTCCAATTGGAAGCAATGGTTTCTTCCAGATAATAGGTTCTTTTCTGCTCTGTATCCAGTCTGCTTAAAAGCCTGTAATGAGTCCAGCTCAATTCATGACGCAATGCGTCACGAATTGGGAAAGCCCTGTAAAAGCTACACATATTTCTTAAATTACTCTCATCAAACCCTTTTCCAAATTCCAAAGTAAGTTCTTTGGATAGATTCTTCAGCGTTGATTTCCCGTACTCAGCTTTGTCTTTTCCTTTCAATTCATCTTCCACGATTAACCGGCCAATTTGCCAGTAAGTTTCCAGCAAAGCACTGTTCGCCATCCTGTAGATGCGTTGTCTGGAGAGCGTAATAAGCTCTTTGATAGAATGAATTAATTCGTTTTTTTCAGGTTCCATAATCATGTCAATAAACCAAATTACTAAATATCATTTTTACTGATAATCCTGATCTCTCCGGTGCTCCCGTCCATTTCGATCTCATCGCCGGTTTTAAGGGTTTTCAGCAAACCGGTCACGCTCACAATGCACGGTTTTCCCATTTCGCGGGAAACAATCGCTGAATGACTAAGCAGGCTTCCGCGTTCCACGATAATGGCCGAAGCGCTTGGGAATAAAGTCACCCAGCCCGGATCGGTGCTCGATGTAACGAGAATATCGCCTTCCAGGGAAGAGATCTCGTTCGGATCCAGGATCACACGCACTTTTCCGCGTACTCTTCCCGGACAGCAGCCAATTCCCTTCAGATCTCCTTCGAAGGCTTCCAGTTTTCCCGTGCTGAAAAAGTCGTTCGCATGGTAAACAGCTCCATAAGTGGCGAAGCGCTCCGAAGGCGGCTCCTGTTTTTTGTAGCCTTCAAATTCAGCCTTCCGGAGGTCGATCAGTGATTGCAGATGTTGAGTAATGGCTGTTCCTTCAATAAAAGCGAAGATCTCTTCTTTGGTGAGGTAGAAAATATCACGCGGACCGGCAATAATTCCTTCCGAATAAAAATGGTTCCCGATGTGTGAGAACAGTTCCCTCACAATCCCGAAAGCACGTGTTCTTTCATAGCGCAGATTTTCTCTGGAGCTCACTAATTCACGCGCATGCTTCAAGGTCTTTTTGAGTTTTCGTTTCTTAAAAGGCTTTCCTCTTAAAGCGTGATTCAATTCGGCTTCTGCTTTCGAGCGAATTTCTTCTTCGATCTTTCCGGAGGTGCTTTCTGCTGTGATCCCGGTTTGAACATACGATTTCACAACCTTCACGAAACGCGCCGGATCCTGTGTATAAGAAATCGATTCAAGTTTTAGCTCACCGATGCATCGTTCACCGAAATCTTTGATGTAGCGCTCGATTTCACCCCTGATTGCAATGAATATTGCGGAATCAGATGAATTCAGCGTTTTCCAGATCGTGTTTTCATCGTTTTCGAGAAAAAGGTTTTTCAGGTCTTCATTTGCTGAAACGGCTGTAGCAATGGCAATGCTGCGGTGAATCGGTTGCACGGAAATAATGTCGCTGCTTCCGCACAGCAGGTCGTTGTGAATGTTGGGATTGGTGCTGATCTTATACTTCAGGGTCCGTTTCTGAAGCATCCCGAACCAGATCATGGCGAAGAAATCGTTCAGTAGAGGAGCCTTCCATTCGTTCAGTAGTGTATGTTCGAATTCCAGGTAAAGCTCCATCAGCTCGTTGGAATTCTTTTGAAAATAATCTATGTTGTTATAGCGCGAAATGGTATTATCGAGCAGGAGCATGAATGCTTTTCGTTTTTTTGGAAGCGCCAGGAAACGCCCGTACATGTTCACCGCCATTTTCAGGATGCTCCACCAGGCCGCTCCTTTCGACAAACGGTAACTTGCAGGAACATCGAAGCGCTCTTTCACGCCCATCATATTTTCCATGAAACGTGCGTTGATACTGTAGCCCGGAAGCATCGCCAGCATGTGGTACCACGTTTTCAGGTTGTAATAAACGCGCCCGTTGATGAGTCCGAGCGTATTGGCAAAAACGCGCTCATTCGCTTTAATCGCTTTCGGGGAAACGCCCATGAATGCTGAAAACAGCTTGTAAGCGCCTTCATAGGATTTGCTGATAAAGGAAAATGTGAGCGGTGTCGTAACTCCGGGATAGGATTCAATGATATTGCTGTTGTCCCACAAAATATAAGCGCCTTCCCGATCTGCGATTTTGTGAAGACTGGTCACGGGTCTTGCCTGCAACAAATAGATAGCGTTGCTGTAAACAGCGAATTCGATGTCCTGCGGTTTGCCATAAGCTTTCGAACAGGTTTCGAGAATGGAAGCTATTTCCAGTACCTGTTCTTCCGAAAGTGCAGCTTGCAAAGCTTTTTCTGCGGGAACGGCTACCAGTTTTGTTCCAGTATTTTCCGGATCAGGCACGACCTGGTGTGTTTTTTCAGCGATCCGGGAAGTAATCATTCCTTCCTTTACAGTGTAATTATCAGCATCCAGCTCGCCGGAAACCAATCCTTCGCCGAGTCCGTAAACCGCGCTGATGATTTTTTCTTTCCGGTCGCCGCTTGTGGGATTCATCCCGAACCCAACACCGGCTGACTCGGCAGGGATCATTTCCTGTATGATAACGGCAATTCCAAAACGATCATGCAGATTATTCGTTTTCCTGTAGTGCGAAACGCGTTCGGAAAAAGCCGATTTCCAGACTTTTTTGATGGTGTCTGCGAGCTGGTTCTTTGTGACGAACAGGTAGGATTCAAATTGCCCTGCGAAGGAGAAATCGCTTCCGTCTTCATCGATGGCAGAAGAGCGAACGGCAAAGAAAGGGGTTCCGGGAAAGTTCGAAAAAATTTCCTCAATGAATGATTCCGGAAAGGAAAACTGATCGATGAACCCGGTAATTGCTGCAGCATTTTCCTGTTGAAGTTCCTCCGGGACAATCTCCAGCAATGTTTCAACAGGAATGACACTCCAGGAAGGAACATTCAGCCCCAGCGCTTTTAATGCGTAAAGATTCCGGGCTTTTCCACCGATTGTTGCGGAAGTATCGGTTTGTTGGTCTGTGATCAGCTGCATGACTTAAGCGAATAAAAGTTGCTGAAGCATCGGGATTCCGCCGAGCGACAAATACATGGAAATGGCCCAGAGCGCCGAAGCGTATTCGATCAGCTTTGATCTTTTTTCCGTTCTGTTTTTCAGAAAAAGCAAAGACGGAACCAGGCAAACGATGAAAATGCTTCCCAGAATAACGCCTGCCATCAGTCCGAAGCCGGCATAATGGGAAGCGGCAATGCTCAGCGCCAATGTTGCAGCCAGAATAACGATCCACAAGCCGACGGCCTTTTTAATCCCGAGCATGGAAGTGTAGGTTTTCACGCCGAAAGCTTCTTTTTCCGGAGCGCGGATCTTCCGCCCGATTTCGAGCACAATGCCACTCATGAACGAAACCCCGAAGAAAAAGAACAATCCCTGTGGTGCGGAAACGCCTTCGACCAGCCAGTCGAGCCCGCTGGCGTAAATATCGATCAGCGGAATGATGAGCATGTGTGAAGTTACGTACCAGAACTGGTGTTCTTTCAGCCACTCGGTCGCGAAGAATTCTTTGCCCATCAGGAGCAAATAACCGATCGCTATGAAATAGAGAAGGAGCATTTGGGGAAAGAAAACGGCGTTCACCACGATCTGGAGAATCGCAACGACAATCCCGATGATCATTAATTCGCGCAGGCTCACCAATCCACGGGGAACAGGCAGGTGTTTCCTGAACGCGGCATCGTCTTCTTTGTCCTTGAATTCGTCAAAGATTCGCACAAGCAGGAACAGGGAAATAGTTGTAAAGATCCCGACAAAGAAGGTGGGCCAGCTCACAAAACCTGCTGCGCCGCGGCAAATGCGCGAATAAGAAATAGCCGAAAAACTGAAGGAAGCAACGAGAATTCCATGTCCCAAAATCGGGAACCGCTCTTTCTGATAAGTATAGAACCGCCGCAGGAAATGGGCGCTGTTCTCTTTGGAATTACTGAATTCATTGACAACTGACATCTCTGAGGAGTTAATGTTGATACATGAGCATTGCCGAAAATACGGCTCCTGCTGTAATAAAGCTATCGAAACGGTCGAGTATTCCGCCATGACCGGGTAAAAGCGAACCGAAATCCTTCAGGTGATTCATGCGCTTGTAAAGCGATGCGAGGAGATCTCCTGCAAATGCTGCTGCGGCAACGATTAGCGAAATGGCTAAGAGCTCACCCGCACTTCTGTCCAGGTAGGGAATCATTAGAAGAGCGGTGAAAAGGGCGAAGGAGAATCCGCCGATCATTCCTTCAACTGTTTTTCCCGGGCTGATCTGAGGAACCAGCAATCTTTTTCCGAACAGCTGACCAGTGATCTGCGCAAAGCCGTCGAAGGTGAACACGAGCAGGTAAACGAAACGCAACTCATTCAGTTCCGAATGCAGCACAAACTGCTGAAAGCCGAAAGCCAGTGTTCCGAAAATCAGTAAAGCCGGAATTAAAACGGAAATCTTTCGTGAAGGATTCAATTGCCAAGCCCTGACCAATTCCGCCAGCGAGATCATCAGGATCAATCCGAAAAGACCGAGAAAAGCAGTTTTCCAGGCCATTAGAATGAATACGGTGACGACGATCAGCAGGTAAACAACGTATTTAGTCCAGCCACCTTTTGCCGTTCCCGGGTGCTTTCGGCCAATCGCATAAACGGCAATCGCCCCAATGCCAAAGTAGACGGCCAGTATGGAAATAATCACGGTTTCCATCAGCTGATCTTTCCGTTTTTCCGAAGCATGAACCAGATTCCTTTGACGTTTGACCGCAACTCGGGAATCATAAGCACGATGATGAGCCCTTCCAGGTAAGCGAGGTAACTGATTGCAAGCATGGTGTAATAAAACCAGGCGTTGTAACCGGAGAGGAAGAAACAGAAAATAAAAATTCCTTGGACGTATCCCGTTATTTTGCTCGAATACAGGTGAAAGCTGGTAGTTCGGCCGAACCGGATGAGCGCTGTAAGCTGAACGCTGGCGTAAAGACCGGTCAATGCATAAAATTCGATGGCGTGATCGCTCACGAATTCCCGTTCCAGCACGATCATTCCGGCAAATGCCATGAGGTAAGTTCCGATGTCGGCCAGCGAATCGAGCCGCGCGCCGAATTCCGTGATCAGGTTGAAGCGCCGCGCAATAAATCCGTCGAGAATATCCGTAACAAGATTTACCGACAACAGCACGATGAATGCAGTGTTATTTCCGGCAATGATCGCCCATACGATGA
>Ga0247810_10000251_pt1 | contig 77441 bp, 69 predicted proteins | sample UWRJL119311C1_FD_179918 | JGI IMG/M metagenome (GOLD analysis project Ga0247810, IMG submission 179918) | Plant litter microbial communities from Arlington Agricultural Research Station in Wisconsin, United States - UWRJ-L119-311C-1 | ecosystem: Environmental > Terrestrial > Plant litter >...
GTTTCCGGTATCCCATACGCCTCCTCCGAAGCGGGATGCAAAAGTAGAAAAAAAATAGGCGAAAACAAATAATATCCCAGATTGTTTTGATAAAAATAGCTAAGTGCATGGTTTACACCAAGAAAAATTTCCCCACTTCATTTACGTAATGGAGATCCCGTGTTTTTGGCACATGCCTACAGCCATGCTGTTATATAAAACAGGGAGTAGCGGAATGCCCACAGCGAAGCGAGGACATATAGCAAAGAACGGCACTGGTTCTCTTTGGCTTTGCTGACCATTGTTTTTCTATACCCATATATATAGGTACTATACAATAGTAACATGTAGCCGAACTTTCCTACACTATATATGATAGGTTAATATAGATATGAAAACATACACTATATATGCGTTGTATGTTAAAAATTGTTAAGTGTTTGATAGGTTGAAAGGCTTTATTTAGCTTAGCAGTAATTATTTTTAATTGACGTTATCGTATTATTACCTTATCTTTGCACAATGTTTAAAATTAAACACCTACTTATTTTAAGTTTTACCATCGTTATACTAAGCATTACTGGCTGTAAAAGCAGTTTTGAGAAGTTGCGACTAAGTAATGATGTTTCCAAGAAATTCCAGGAAGGTATTAGATTATATAATAAAAAAGATTACTCTAAAGCATTGATCTTATTTGAAGGGTTGGCCCAAAAATATAGAGGAACTGCGGAAGCGGAAGATTTGAACTATTATTATGCTTTTACACTATACCGTCTAAAGGACTATACGACAGCGAGATATAAATTTAAAGAATTTGCGGATACTTATCCTGCTAGTAAAAATGCTGAAGAGTGTAGATACATGGGAGCTTATTGCTATTATTTAGATTCTCCTAACTCTTCTTTAGACCAAGAGAATACATATAAAGCAATTGATAATTTACAGTTGTTTATCAACTACTACCCAAAGAGTGAAAGATCTGTACAAGCTGCACAGTACATTGCAAACTTGCGTGGAAAGCTAGAAGTAAAAGCATTTGACAATGCAAAATTATATTACGATTTGGGCGGATACGATATAAGTTATTATAAATCGGCGGTTGTAGCTTTGAAAAATGCACAAATTGAGTTTCCAGATATTAAGTATGCTGAGGAAATGAACTTATTGATTGTAAAGTCTCAGTATATGTATGCTAAAAATAGCTATCCGCACAGACAAGAGGATAGATTTAATGAAGCAATTACGTATTACGATGAGTTTATGGAGGCTTATCCAAATAGCAAACTTAGCAAAGAGGCTAAACAGTTAAAGGCAGATAGTGAAAGTGGCATAGCAGCAGCTAAGAAGATTTTAGCAGACGAAGCAGCCTACATTGCTAAATATAATGCCTTTGCCAAAAAGGGCGAAAAAGCAAAAGATACCACTACTAATAAAATAGAGATTAAAAACCCATAATATAATGAATACACCGAAACCCGCTATACCAAATACTACGGTAACGAGAAATGTACATGATTTAGATCAAACTACTGATAACATTTACGAGTCTTTAGTGATAATTTCTAAGAGGGCTAATCAGATTTCGAATAATATGAAAGAAGAGTTACACGGCAAATTAGCTGAGTTCGCTTCGTCTAATGATAATTTAGAAGAGATTTTCGAAAACAGAGAGCAGATTGAGATTAGCAAGCATTATGAGCGTATGCCTAAGCCAAGCCTAATTGCGATTGATGAATTCTTAAATGACAAGGTTTATCACAGAAATCCGTCTAAAGAGCAAAAATAAGCGAAAGCTTTGCTTAAATTGCACCTTGTTATTATACAAAGGTTAAATGCTTAGCAAAAAAAACATTATTCTTGGCGTTTGCGGCAGTATTGCGGCATATAAATCGGCCATCTTGGTAAGATCTCTTATTAAGGCTGGCGCAAACGTTAAGGTTATTCTTACGGCAGATGCGAGTAACTTCATTACTCCTCTTACTCTTGCCACACTTTCTAAAAACCCTGTTTATACCCAATATTTCGAAGCCGAAACTGGCGTTTGGAGCAATCATGTAGAATTAGGCCTTTGGGCTGATTATATGATTATTGCGCCAGCATCTGCCAACACCATTGGCAAAATGGCAAATGGGCTTTGTGATAATTTGTTAACTGCGGTATATCTATCGGCCAAATGCCCGGTATTTTTTGCCCCTGCCATGGATTTAGACATGTGGAAACATGAGAGCACACAAGAGAATATTGACCGTTTAAAAAGCTTTGGCAATACACTAATTGCGCCCAATAGTGGCGAACTGGCCAGTGGCCTATTTGGTGAGGGCCGAATGGCTGAACCAGATGAAATTGTAGCCTTCTTAACTGAAGAAATCAAAAAAGGTTTGCCCCTATTGGGTAAAAAAGTTTTAGTTACCGCTGGCCCAACTTACGAAGCGCTGGATCCTGTACGTTTTATTGGCAATCATTCTTCAGGAAAGATGGGATTTGCCATTGCTGAAGAATTCGTGGCCTTAGGAGCCGATGTAACTCTTGTTACTGGACCTACCGCAGAAACTACTATGGCTAATTTGAAGAGAATTGATGTGATTAGTGCCAATGACATGCTGTTGGCTTGTACATCGCTATTTGAAAAATCTGAAATAATGGTAATGAGTGCTGCCGTAGCTGATTATACACCTGTAACTGTTGCCGAGCAAAAGATTAAAAAGAAGGATGATGAATTTACCATTAGCCTTAAAAGAACCACAGATATTTTAGCCAGTTTAGGTAGGCTAAAAAAAAGAAGTCAATTACTGGTTGGTTTTGCATTAGAAACAGAGAACGAGGAGTTTTATGCCAAAGAAAAACTCCAGAAGAAGAATTTGGATATTATTGTATTAAACTCACTGAATGATAAAGGTGCTGGTTTTAAAACATCAACCAATAAAATTACTATATTTAATAAAGCAATGGTTCAAACAAGTTTTGAAACGAAATCGAAAACTGAAGTTGCAAAGGATATTTGTAGGGAAATAATTAAGTTAATAAACTAATGAGAAAAATTATAGGTTTTATACTTTTGATGATGATTTGTATCTTCGCTAATGCGCAAGAGCTAAATTCGAGGGTTCAAATTTTGGCACCTAATATTTCTAACATCAACAAAAAAAATCTTGACGTTTTACAGAATACCATAAGAGATTTTTTGAATAACAACAAGTGGACAAACGAAACTTATTTACCACAAGAAAGAGTAGAATGCAATTTTGTAATTACTATTACAGGCTGGGATGGAAGTTCTGCCTATAGTGCAGAAGCTCAAATACAATCGAGCAGACCTGTTTATGGGAGTTCATATTACAGTACTTTACTTAATATAAGTGATAAAGATTTTAACTTTAATTATAATGATGGGCAGACACTAGACTTCTCTGATCAAAATTTTCTTAACAATTTAAGTTCCCTTTTAGGTTATTATGCTTATACCATTATCGGATTAGATAGAGATAGTTTTAGTAATTTAGGTGGAACACTTTTTTATACCAAGGCTCAAAATGTACTTAATGTTGCCCAAACAGCTGGCAGTAAAGGTTGGAAAGCATTTGATGGTTTACGTAATCGTTTTTGGTTAAATGAAAACCTATTGAACAACAGCTTTAAAGGATTGAGAAACTTTATCTATGATTATCATTTAAATGGATTAGATGTTTTACAAGATAACCCTACAAATGGCAGTAAAAGGATAATTGCCATGTTGCCAGCTTTACAACAAATGGATAAGCAAAAATTGGGCTCTATTTTTCCAAACGTTTATTTCGCTAGCAAAGCTGATGAGATTACAAATGTATTATCGGCCAGCGATCCGCAAAATAGGATTAAAGCCTACAACCTACTTAGCGAAATAGATCCTGCCAATATTAGCAAATACGAAGCTTTGAAAAAAGTACGTTAAGCGCATTAGAGTCTCCAAAATCCCCAATTTTAAAAAAATCTGAAAAAATTTTACTAAAACATTTGTTTTATACGAATACATTCGTACATTTGAATACGAAAAAATTCGTAGTGCAATAAAATGAATAATCCCAACATCAAACCTACAGAAGGCGAAATGGAAATTTTACAAGTGCTTTGGAAAAAAGGCAACTGTACCGTTCGTGAAGTTCATGAAGCTTTAAACAAAAAGGAATCTGGTTATACCACTACACTTAAGTTGATGCAGATTATGCATGAAAAAGGTTTGGTTGATCGAGATACCAGTTCTAAAACACATATCTACAGATCGTTGGTAAACCAAGAGCAAACACAGCAGCAAATGGTTAATAAGATGATTGACAATGTGTTTAATGGCTCTGCGGCCAGATTGGTAATGCAGGCATTAGGCAATAAAACTGCAAGCCAAGAAGAGATTGATTTGATTAAAGCATATTTAGATAAACTTGAAAACAAATAAGCTATGGAAGCCATTGTAAACTATTTAATTAAAGCTGTAGGATGGAGTATCCTTCATTCTTTGTGGCAGGGAGCAATTTTGTATGCTATATTATTTATTGCTTTTATAACATGGCCAAAAATGAGTGCCAGATTAAAACATAACCTTGCATTTGGAACGTTATTTTTAATATTTGCAAGTTTTTGCTTTACGTTTATATCAATATTTAAATTGCCATCTGCAACGCTAACAGCACAATCCAATTTAGATCAATTTACATTTCAGGAACTGGTTAAGATAAGCCAAAGTTTCCCTATCAGAACAGAAGCATATTTCCCGTTTATTGTTTCTATCTATACAATAGGCATTATACTCCAATTAATTGTAATCTTATCGGGCTATGCCAAACTTAAAAGATTAAAAAATAAATATACGCTGCCTATACCGGCAGAATGGAAAGCGGTTTTCGATTTAACCCTTAGCCAATTAAAACTTAATAAAACAGTTAAATTTTATCTATCTACTAAAGTTAACGTGCCCTTAGTGATAGGTTATTTTAAACCTGTTGTATTATTTCCAATTGCATTAGCTACGCAGCTGGATCTTAAACAAGTTGAAGCGATTTTAATACACGAATTATCACATATTCGTCGGAATGACTATCTCATCAACCTTGTTAAAACGTGTATAGAAACGTTGTTGTTCTTCAATCCATTTGTATGGCTCACTACCAGGTTTATACATATAGAAAGAGAACATGCCTGTGATGACTTGGTAGTTAATTTTACCGGTACACCGTTAACCTATGCGCATGCTCTACTTAAACTAGAGTTATTGAAAGACAAAAAAGCTCCAGCACTATCATTAGCAGCAACGGGCAAAAATCAACACTTGTATCAACGCATTAAAAGAATTACAGATATGAAAACGAATTACATGAATGCCAAACAGAAATTTTTCATCCTCAGTTTAACTATTGGCACTGTTGTTTCATTGGCATGGATGAACCCTACAAAAAAACAAGAGCAGCCTAAAGCTAAAAAAACAACCTCACTAGCAAAGCTTAATGGTAGCCAATCTGTAGAAAAGCATTTAACAGTTAGTGCTGATACTGATTCGGTTAAAACCAAACGTACACGCACATGGATTAGTAAGGAAAATGGCAAAAATATTGTCTATTACAGCTATGATGAAATGCCGGATAGTGTTAAGGCTAAGTTTTTAGCGATGGAAAAGAAATTTAACTCTCCTGAGTGGAAAGACAAAATGGCTAAGATTGAAAAGAACAGCCTAGAATTGGAAAAGAAGTTCAACTCTCCTGAGTGGAAAGATAAAATGGCTAAGATTGAAAAGAACAGCCTAGAATTGGAAAAGAAGTTCAACTCTCCTGAGTGGAAAGATAAAATGGCCAAGATTGAAAAGAACAGCCTAGAACTGGAAAAGAAGTTCAACTCTCCTGAGTGGAAAGATAAAATGGCTAAGATTGAAAAGAACAGCCTTGAATTGGAGAAGAAATTCAACTCTCCTGAATGGAAAGATAAAATGGCTAAGATTGAAAAGAACAGCCTTGAACTGGAAAAGAAATTCAACTCTCCTGAATGGAAAGATAAAATGGCCAAGATTGAAAAGAACAGCCTTGAACTGGAAAAGAAATTCAACTCTCCTGAATGGAAAGACAAAATGGCCAAGATTGAAAAGAACAGCCTTGAAATAGAAAAGAAATTCAACTCTCCTGAATGGAAAGATAAAATGGCAAAGATTGAAAAGAACAGCCTAGAACTGGAAAAGAAGTTCAACTCTCCTGAATGGAAAGATAAAATGGCAAAGATTGAAAAGAATAGCCTAGAACTGGAAAAGAAATTTAACTCGCCTGAGTGGAAAGAAAAGGTGGAAGAGATGAGAAAACTTCAAAATTCACCAGAATATAAAGAATTGCGCAAAAAACACGAAAGCGAAATTCAAGAACTTAAAAAGAAAAAAGGAATTAAGTCTGATAATAATATTATCATATTTGAAGGATAAATTCAGAGCCTAACTAGTCTGTTATTAACTATACAATAATTGAGGTAATACAAATCAAACAAACTAAACAAAAGGGTAAGATAATTCTAACCCTTTTGTTATTATAATTACCAGACTTAAACTATAAGTTTATAACCGTAGCCTCTAATATTAATAATTTCTAGACTTGGATCTCCTTTTAAGTGTTTTCTTAATTTAGTGATAAATACATCCATAGTTCGAGCATTAAAAGAATGATCATCTCCCCACAACTTAAGTAAGGTTTGTGTTCTATCTAGTATTTGATTTCTGTTTTTTGCCAAGAGCAATAGCAATTCACTTTCTTTATGAGATAATCTAATCCTAGTATGATCAGCAAATATCAATTCTTGCCTATTGGGATAGAATTGATAGGTACCCAACTGAACTGCTTCTGTTGAACTAGTATAAAAGTGATTACGCTTAAGTAGTTCTTTCATCCTCAGCATTAGTTCTTCCAAACTGAATGGCTTTTTTAAATAATCATTCCCTCCTATTCCATAACCTTCAAAAACATCTTTATCCTGAGATCGAGCGGTAAGAAATAAAACTGGAATTTGTTGATCGGATTTCCTTACTTCTTTTACAAACGTAAAACCATCCATAAAGGGCATCATTACATCAACCACACAGATATCAAATTTGTTATTTAGAAATACTTCCAATCCAATTTTTCCATTGAAAGCATGGGTAACTGAAAACCCACGGCTTTTTAAGGTTTCGCTCACAATTTTTGCGAGTTGCACTTCATCCTCTAAAAATAATACTTTAGGCGAAATCATTAATTGGTAAAGTTAATGTGAACGTAATAAAATCAGCCTCACTACTCACATTAATATTCCCCTTATGCTGACCAACAATATAAGATACATAGCTTAGCCCCAAACCATAGCCTTTAACTTGGTGCAAATTTCCTGTAGGTACTCTAAAGAATTTCTCGAATAAGCGATCTAAATACATAGCGGGAATTTCTTTGGCTATATTGCTAATTTTAAAGATAGCTTGATTATACTGTTTTTCTAAAATAATCTTTATAGTTGGTATCCCAACACTATACTTAATGGCATTGTCTATTAAATTAGCTATTACATTTCTCAAATGTTTTTCGTCGCCATTTATAAATAACTCTCCCTTAATTATTGCTGTAAGCAAATTCGCATTGGCAACTTGTATTTGCGGCTGGTATTGTTGCAAAGCATGTTCAACCACATTTCGAAAAGATATCTTCTCAAATGTAAGCGGTATAGCAGTTTGCTCCGCTAAAAGGCTACTTAATAATTGTTCAATTAAATTATTCATATCACTTGCCTGAGATCGAATAATACTTAAATATTCTGTAGTCATGGTCTTATTTGCTTCAAAATCTTGGATAGCTTCTGCAGCAATACTAATAGTAGCAATCGGGGTTTTAAGTTCATGTGTCATATTGTTCACAAAATCGTCTTTTAGTTTAGTTAGCTTCTTTTGTGAAAGCATGGTATTAAGGGTGTAGGTAAAACAAGCTATAGTGATACCTATTAACACGAGCGAGCTAAATATCATCCACTTCATTTTAGCAAAATTTGCTTTGGCAATGTTAGGGAATATAGCTACAATGGCAACTTGCTTACCAAAACCATACAAATTGGCATGCGTAATATAATCTTGAGTTAAGGAATCCGATTCTTTACTATTAAAACGTTTAAAGTTATAATCGTTTACCTTAAATTTAAAAGGAGCTTTGATATCTTCTTTAGCCAATTCCTGTAAATAAATACGTCTTAACCTTGCCAAATCTACACTCTCATTTTGAAAGGCCTTTGCCTGTCTTTCTCCTAAACCTGTAGTAAAAAACAACACTCTGCCAGTCACAAAATCGCTGTATAAAAAGTCTTTTACAAATGAGTTCACAAAATCAACTTTTATTTTAGGTGTAATCTCATCTATCTTCATTTTATATTCTGGCCATGCTAAATCGAATGGTGGGCGAGGATTTTTATCTGTGGGTTTTTTATCTACAATACTAAATATATTTTCTTTGCCATTAAATTTTGTGGAGATGACTGTTAAATTGGTATCCAATAGCCATTTCTTATATTGATCTGCAAATTCATCTCTCCTGATATTCATTAATTTGTTTACCGATCGTCTGAGGGCATTATCAACACCACTCTTAAATACACGTTCATTGCTATGGTATGAATCGTAATTAGAAAATAGTTGTAGCACCAGCATTAAGATGGCCGAAATTGTCATCAAAAGAATAATAATGTTTATTTTCTTTTTCATCAATGTAAAAATAACAATTGTAAAATCTGAGCGAGCTATTTGTTAACACTAATTAACACTCATTTGTATTTGCTTGTAACTTCTCTTCATTAATTGCTGGTAGTTTTGGATAGAAATTTACACGAACCTATAATTAAAACTGACATGAAAAAGCTAATTGCAATGCTATTGTTAACTTATTGTTTTATGCTTTCAAAAGCACAGCAATACCAAATTAATGCTACTTTAACAGGATTTGAAAACAAGACCAAATTCTATCTAAAAGATATCAATACAGATAAGAAAATAGATAGTGCTGTACTTATCGATGGGAAATTATCTATGAAAGGAAAAATTAGTCAAGTAAAGGCATTGTGGCTATGCGGCTATTATAAAAATCAATTCTATTTTACTAACCTGTTAATTGGGGCTGACCAAGTGACCATAAAGGCAGATGCAAAAGATTTTCCATGGTACGTAAGTATTACTGGTTCAAAAAGCCAGGATAAGGCGAACATTTTAAACAATCAAGTAAAACAGCTATGGCAAGAAAGAGATAGCTTAATCAAAATTGTTTTTCCACTAACCTTAGTAAAACAAAGTGATAGTATCCGAAAAATTACCAAACCATTAATTAAGCAAATACAAAAACTTGATAGTGCGAGGGAGGCCATTACAGAAAAATTTATCTCTGCCAACCTCAACTCTGATGCCGCTTTGCAACAGCTTTATTCTAGAAAGAATAGTTACAAAAAAGAGGATTTCAATGAACTAATGAATAAAATTAATCCAATTTACAAAAACACGTTCTACGGTAAATTACTAGTTAATTATCAGAAAGTTGGTGATATTTTAAAAAAAGGAGATCAATTTTATGATTTCTCCGCTGCTGATTTAAAAGGCAAAAAATATACACTTTCTGACTTTAAGGGTAAATATATACTCTTAGACTTTACAGAAACTTACTGCGCTCCTTGTATCGAAGCCTCTGGAGATTTAGCTATTTTAGCTAAAAAATATCCAGAAGAACTACAAATTGTTAGTTTTTACGGAGAAACAGATCCAAAAATTATGCAGATAGGCTTAGATAGAGACCGACCATTATGGCCATCAATTTGGGATGGAAAGGGACATCTAAGTGAAATAAGTTTGAAATATGGAGTAACTGGATTTCCAACTTTTGTATTAATTGCCCCTGATGGTGAGATTATCTCACACACTTCTGGGTTTGGAAGGGATGATAATGGTAAAGGAGATTTAGCGACAAATATCGAATTCATGATGAAAAGCAAAACTCCAAAAAACTAAAGATTTTAGTTAAAATAGACCATTAAGTATTGCAAGTACAGTGTTTTGTTGTAATTTCGCAATAGATATGCTACAAAAACTTTCTATACGTAACTATGCCTTAATTGATAGCCTTGACATTGAATTTGACAAGGGCCTAAATATTATTACAGGTGAAACTGGTGCTGGTAAATCTATTATCTTAGGTGCATTATCGCTTATTTTAGGGCAGAGGGCAGAAAGTAAATACTTTTTTAACCAAGGAAAGAAATGTATAATTGAGGGTGTTTTTTTGCTATCAGATGAAAAGCTAAAATCCATTTTTGAGACTAATGACATCGATTTTTTTGAAGAGAACATTTTAAGGAGAGAAATCTCTATTGATGGCAAGTCGAGGTCATTTATAAATGATACGCCAGTTAATTTATCTACCTTAAAGTTGATAGGTGAAAAATTGATTGATATCCACTCGCAACATGCTACACAAGAAATCAACGATGCTAGTTTTCAATTGCTAATTATTGATGCGTTAGCAGATCATGAGCAATTACTCTCTAGCTACCGCAGCGGATTTAAAAAGTTAACACAAGACCAATCTTTAGTAAAGGAATTAATTTTAAAAGCTGACGAAGCCAGAAGCAAGCAAGATTATGAGCAGTTTTTATTTAATGAATTGGAACAAGCTGGATTAAGAGAGGGTGAGCAAGAAGAACTGGAGCAAGAATTGGAGCGATTAACTCATGCAGAAAGCATTAAAAGAAATCTTTTAGCCACTATTGCCCTACTTAGCGAAAATGAAATCTCTGCATCGAGCTTATTGAAAGAGGCTTCATTACAACTTCAGAGTATTGAAAAATTTGACCCTTCAATTAACATTTTACACGAACGTTTACGTTCTAGCTTAATCGAATTAAAAGACATTGCAGACGAAACCTCAATTATTGAAGGTAAAACCCTACACAGCGCTGAGCGTTTAGCGGTTATTCAACAAAGGTTAGATTTACTGTATACATTACAACAAAAACATCGTGTAGCAGATCTTGATGCTTTATTAATTGTGCAGCAAACATTAGAAGAAAATTTAAATCAACTGGTTTCTTCTGATGAACAAATTGAAGCCTTAAAAAAGGAAATAGACCAGCTAAAAACTGAATTAACCAAACAGGCTCAAAAATTAAGCACTAACAGAAAAGCTGCAATTAAATTGGTTGAAACTGCTACAGCTAAAACATTGCAACAGGTTGGAATGCCAAATGCCAAACTTATTTTTAATCAACAGGTAATTGAAGATTTAAATAAAGACGGTCAAGACGAGTTAGAATTGTTGTTTTCTGCTAATGCAGGGCAACCAGCTGCTCCCGTAAACAAAGTTGCTTCTGGTGGCGAGTTATCTAGATTAATGCTTGCCATAAAATCATTATTGGCCAAACATACTTCTCTACCTACGCTAATTTTTGATGAAATAGATACGGGAATTTCTGGAGAAACTGCATTAAAAGTTGGGGAAGTAATTGCAGATCTTGGAACGCACATGCAAATATTATCGATTACGCACTTGCCTCAAATTGCTGCCAAAGGCAATTCGCATTATTTTGTTTACAAGCATGAAGATAAGCAGAAAACTACAACTGGTATTCGTAAATTAAATACTGACGAAAGAGTTGCAGCTATTGCCGAAATGTTAAGTGGTAAAAATCCAGGTGCTTCTGCTTTACAAAATGCGAAGGAATTATTGAGCTAGTTGTGGAATTTACTTCCGAGCTACATCATTAGTTTATGAAAAAACTTGTACTACTATATTTATTTGTTTCTTTATTATTTACCACAGCATTTTCTCAAACTAAAACTGATAGTATTTTGGTAGCTATTGACACCATTCATGTTACAGGATTTGTATTTGATAGATATGACAAACCACTTGCCAATGTTGAAGTTAGTTCAGGAAAAATAAGTACTAAGACATCCAAAAAAGGTCTCTTTGAATTAAAAGGGATAATAAATAAATCTCACATATCTTTTCAATCTGATACTTTATCGGATATCATATTTAATAATGAGAGCCGTTTTATCCTTTACACATTAGCCAAACCTAACAATAAATTAAGTCCGTATCCAAATAAACTAAGTATCGAATCTAAAAGGAAAACCCTAAAACAGCAAGTTCTCATTAAAGAAAAGCCAAATTTAGAATATGGCTTTGCAAATTATGGAAACCCTGCACAATATCCTGGAGGCATGGATAAATATTACAAGTATATCCAAGACAATTTAACATATCCAGACAAGGCTGTAAAAAACAATATTGAGGGCATAGTATCAATAGAATTTGATGTTACTAAAAGTGGGACATTAGATAATTTCAAAATTATCAAAGATATTGGGTATGATACTAGTTCCGCATTAATACAGGTCTTAAAAAAATGCAAAAAATGGAATCCAAGTATAGTTAATGGCAAACCAATTACCGTCAAATTTTATTTAGAAGTACCTTTTAAATTAATTGATTAACAATATGAAAAAATTCTTTATTCAGGTAGTGTTACTTTTTATTACAATTTCTTCATTCGCTCAAAAAGTTGGAGATACAATTACATTAGCTGTAGATACAATTAACATAAGTGGCAAAATTATCAATGAGGATGGCACACCTGCTGTAAGTGCAAAAATTATAGCAGAAGCATTCGGAATGAAAGCAAGATATAATAATGGATATAAATCTGCCACTTCAGACAATAATGGTTTTTTTAGGTTAAATGGAATAAAAGCCAATGACACCCTATTTGTTTATTCAGAGTTTGGAAAAGAAATAATAAAAAATACAGGAAGTAGGAAGCTCCTTATCACAGTTAGAAAAAATGAAACCATCATTAGTTTAGAACCATAATCCAATTTACGTTTTAATATTTTAGTCGTATCTACTATTGGCTTATGTAATTCTACACCCTTTAAAAAGTTGCTTAAAGCAATACCATAATGAAATTTTTGATGTTGATTATATATACCTAAATTATAATAAACATCAGTTTTATATTTTAATGTATCAGTCGCATCAGCAATTTGTTTTAATTTTTGAGCGGCAGAATCTGCCTTATTTTGTAAGCCTAAATAATGATAAATAGAGACTAGATTACCTAATGGTTTTAAACTCTTTTCTACTAATTTAGCACTTACCGCTTCTTTATAAGATGCTTCAAAATATTGCTTTGCAACTTTAAAATCCTGTTTGTAATAATGACCTGTGGCAATAGCATTATTAAAGATCATTTTATATTCATAATCTTTTGGCTTAGCAATCTGTAAACCCGCCCTACCTTCCTTAATTAGTTCATCAATAGTTTCACTTTTACCATTAAAAGATGCCATTATATCTTCCCATGCTTTCTTATTTTGGTTTAGTACTTGGATATGGTTAGGCTGCTGAGGAAAACAAACAGTACATAGTAATAAAAAAAAGAAAGAGAAAGCGTTTTAAAATACATCACACTAACTACACTTAAGCGTTTGCCGAGCGTCTTTTAAAAAGGTTTTACCTATCGGAATAGAGTGAATTCCCATATCAATACTTTTTTGTCCAAGTTCTTTTACTTTTTTAATTGCTACCACATAACTACGATGGATACGCATAAATTTTCCAGCAGGTAAAGACTCTAAAAGATTTGAAAGCGTTGCTAAAGTAAGGTGCGATTTATTTTCAGTAACTATTTTTGTGTAATCACCATATGCTTCAAGATAAATCACCTCATTTGCATTTAAGTTAACCACATTATGCCCCTCTTTAAAAATGATTTTATCGTTATCAAAAAGTACATCATAAGCCTCTGCCTTACCTTTCAATTGCTCAAACTCGAAAATCCTTTTTAAGCGGCTTTCAAAACGATCGGTTTCTAATGGTTTTAAAATGAAATCAAAAACCTGAAGCTGAAACCCTTGTAATGCATATTCTGGATGGGAAGTAATAAAAACATTAATAATATCTAAATCTACTATCGATTTTGCAAAATCAATCCCATTAATTCCTGGCATATCAATGTCCAAAAACAAAACATATGGCTTATGGTTATGTATGGCTTCAATTGCTGCGATCGAATTATTGAAACTGCCCAATATTTTCATTCTGGAGATAACAGATAATTCGGCTTCCGCAGCCATTCTATCTAAATCATCAATAACAATGCAAAGTCAAAGTATCTTTCATAAATAGGTCTCTGATCTGTATTATAAATATACATTAAAAAACTTATGTAACAAACTAATTAGAATGACTGTAAAATATCTCCTAAAATTTCGTAATAACTAAATAATTAGTCATTTTAGCAGTATGGTAAATTTGAAATTTTTCTACTTTCTATTGCTACTATTTAGTTCGAATGTTGCGTTAGCTCAAAATAACTATAGCATAACTGGTACGGTTAAAGACAATAAAGGCACACTTCCTGGTGCTGGAATTTTAGTTAGCGGCTATAAAATGTCTACTGTTAGCAATAACGATGGCAAATTTGCCTTAACTAACCTTGCGCCCGGAAATTATGATATTTTAGTACAGATGATTGGTTATTTACCCTATAAACAAAATGTAATTATTACCAACAAATCTGTAAGTCTTGATGTAGTTCTAAAAGAAAGTACCATATTGTTAAATGAGGTGGTGGTAAAGCCAGATCCAGATAGGGCTTATCACCTTTCCTTATTCTTAGGCAATTTTATAGGAAAATCTCCCAATTCAAAGGAATGCAAGATTTTAAATACTCAAGTTTTAATGACACATTTTGATAAAAAAGAAAGGGTATTAACTGTAAGCGCTAATGAGTTTCTAGTTATCGAAAATAAATCCTTAGGCTACAAAATAAAATACATGCTTGATTTTTTTGAGTACGACTTTAAAAGTAAAATCATCTATTTTGCGGGCAGCCCAACTTTTGAAGATTTAAAAGGTGGCAGTGCCAAACAAAAAAAATGGGCAAAGGCTAGGGAAGTTGCCTACAAAGGTTCTTACCAACATTTTTACAAATCTTTATATACAAATAAATTAGAGCAAGAGGGTTTTGTAATTAATAAACTTGCTAAAATGCCAAATCCTTTTAGGCAACCAGACAGTTTAATTACAGCTAATATTAAAAAACTTACCACAGGCCAGATAGGCTTAACAAGAGTGTTAACCTTTAATGGAGGCGATTCTCTTTCTTATTGGTTAAAACAAAAAAGTGAACCTAAACTTGTAAATACAATAAATAGGGCTAGTGTTTTGGCAGATACACTCGCCAAAACATTCAATAACGATATAAAATCTATTAGTTTTACAGATGCACTTTATGTAATCTATAAAAACGAACTTGAAACAGAAGCTTATCGCAACTCTGGACATTGGCAATCTCGCCCACTTGACTTGCCCAATTATCAAATCTCCATAATTAACTTAATGCAAAATCCTGCCTATGTTTATGCCAATGGTGGCATTTACGATCCTAAAAGTTTTCTATATGAGGGATTTTGGGCATATGAGAAAATGGCAGACATGGTGCCTATGGATTATCTTTCTTCAATAACGATAAAGTAATTGTTAAAAAAGCTAAATACCGCAAAATCATTTAATATTGATTTGTCTATTTATTACTTTAGCAACCATGTTTAGAGCGCTCTTGCTTTTTTGTTTGTTTTTTTTATTTTGGATTAAATGTTTTGCTCAAACTTATGCAATAACTGGAGTTGTTAAAGATAATATTGGCACTTTACCAGGAGCGGGAGTTTACATTAGTGGATATAAAATTGCTACGGCTACAGATGCAAATGGAAAATTTAGATTATCTAATCTAAAACCAGGCAGTTACGAAATTTTAGTCCAAATGATTGGTTATCTACCTTTTTCAAGGAGCATCATTATCTCAGATAAATCTATAGATGTAAGTTTTGTACTTAAAGAAAGTACGACTACCCTAAATGAAGTGGTAGTGAAGCTAGATCCAAATCGACAAAAATATATCAATCAATTTAAGGAGTATTTTATCGGGAAATCGCCAAACGCTAAGCAATGTAAAATATTAAACCCACAAGTTTTAAGGGTTAATTATGATATTACAAAGAGCACCTTATCTGTGGAGAGCGATGAATTTTTAATCGTAGAAAACAAAGCCCTCGGTTACAGAATAAAATATATGCTCGATTTTTTCGAGTATAACAGCCGAACAAACATTATCTATTATTCAGGCAAGCCCTTTTTCGAAGAACTGAAAGCATCTGCAGCCAAAAAGAAAAAATATATAGAACTAAGGGAACTTGCCTATTATGGTTCTGCTCAACATTTTTTTAAATCTTTGTACAAAGGAAAAAGTCAAGAAGAAGGATTTTTGATTAAGAAAATCATCAAAATCCAAAATCCAAACAGAGCGCCAGATAGCCTCATCAACAAAACCATCTTAGCCATAAAAAACCCACCTAACAAAGCAGGTATTCAAAAAACTCCACCTAAAATTGATACGGCTGCATTGGCGTTTTGGCTAAAGCAACAACAATTGCCAAAAACAATAGATCAATTTAATAATGCAGATGTTAATCCAGATACTTTGGTAAATTTTTACAACAAAGATTTGAAATATTTAAACTATACTGATGCTCTTTGTATAATGTATACTAGAGAAAAAGAATCAACTGAATACAGTAATTCTGGCTTTTGGGTGTTAAGACCTTTATACATACCCGACTATCAATTATCTGTAGCCGAACTCACCGGTGGGCCAATTCGATTTTATGAAAATGGCGGAATTTTAGATTCCAGATCTTTGTTATATAAAGGCTTTTGGGCTTATGAAAAGGCTGCAGACATGGTACCTATGGATTATGTTCCTTTGACCCAGAAGATGTGATAAATGAGAATTAAGATCTGAGACTTCCTATTTTAACCTCGGAGTCTTATTGAATTTTGTTAAGAACTCAAATCTAAAATTACTAATATTTTTAGTAATTTTAGATTATGAATACCGCTGAAGAAAACCAAGATAACTATTTAAATGGCCGTGGGGCACAATTTAACACGACCAATAAATTTCTAAAAAATTCTTTGGCTAAGGAGCATCCAGAAGGGATTGATGATTGGGAAGAACCTAATTCCAAAACAACTTTTATTATAGGTAAATCTAAAACAGTTGTAAACAAAGTTGAAAGTCCTGATGTTGGAATGGCATATTCCTTAAATCCTTACCAGGGATGCGAACATGGCTGTATTTATTGCTATGCTCGCAACTCTCACGAATATTGGGGTTTTAGTGCTGGCTTAGATTTTGAAAGAAAAATTATCGTAAAAAAAGATGCACCAGAGTTATTCAAAAAATTTTTAGAAAAAAAAGGTTGGGACGCCACCCCCATATCTTTGTCTGGAAATACCGATTGTTACCAACCCGCAGAGCGGAAGTTTAAACTAACCCGTCAGCTTTTAGAGATTGCGTTGGAATACAAGCAACCCATCACCATGATTACAAAAAATGCTTTAATTTTAAGGGATTTAGATATTCTACAAGATTTAGCAAAGCTGAAATTAGCTGCGGTTTATGTATCAATAACTAGTTTAGATGAGAAGCTTAGACTAAAGCTCGAACCAAGAACAACCACCGCCAAACAGCGCCTCAAAATTATTGAAGAGTTGAGTAAAGTTGGTTTGCCAATTGGTGTAATGGCAGCTCCGATGATTCCCGGATTAAACGATTATGAAATGCCAGCAATTTTAAAAGCGAGTGCAGATAATGGTTGTAAAAGTGCAGGTTATACAGTTGTTAGGTTAAATGGAGTTATCAATCAAATATTTGAAGATTGGCTGAGAAAAAACTTTCCAGATAGATTTGAAAAAGTATGGCATCAAATACAAAATTGCCATAATGGAAATGTAAATGATAGCCGTTTTGGAACACGAATGCGTGGAGAGGGAAATTTTGCCGAGATGATTAGAAATACCTTCAAATTACACTGCAGATTAAATGGCTTAAACAATGAGCGCTTCGAACTAGATCAAACTCTTTTTAAGGTGCCAAAATCACAGATGAGTTTGTTTTAATAGGCACGTCGTCATTTCGACAGAGCGCAGCGACGAGAAATCTCTACGCTTTTAACTTTATTTGGTTTCAACATTATTATGGTAGTGAATAAAACGTTATAGATATCTCAGTCGTTCCTTCTTCGATATGACGTGAAATTTAAATTCCTTAACTTAGAAATCTCAAACCACTTATATGAAAATAGCACTTGTTACCTATCAAGATAATGGTAAATATCACGTTATTAACGTACAAAATGAAGATGATACACTCTTAGATTTTTTAAAATCTAAAGACTTAACCATTACTAAAGAAATATGGAATGATAAGCAAGTAAAATGGGAAGAATATGATTTAGCCATCATCAAGTCTCCTTGGGATTATTTTGATTTAATTGAAGGCTTTTATGCTTGGTTGGCCAAATTGAAAAATCTAAACATCAAGCTTTTAAATCCAATTGATATTCTAAAATGGAATGCTGATAAACATTACCTACAAGATATTGAAAAAGCTGGCCTTAAAGTTACACCAAGTGTTTTTTTAACCAAAGGTGATGAAATTAATTGTAATGATTATTTCAAAAAGTTTGAAACTGAAAAAATTATTGTAAAACCAGTAGTGAGTGGCGGTTCTAAAAATACATTTAAAGTTACCGCAGCAAATGCTGATGAAATAAATGAAAAACTTAAATCTTTAATAGAAATTGAAGATTTTATTATTCAGCCTTTTTTAACCGAAATCGAAGAAAATGGAGAATGGTCGTTTATTTTCTTTGGTGGAAAATTCAGTCACGCATTACTTAAGAAAGCAGCCGAAGGAGATTTTAGAGTACAAGCAACATTTGGTGGAACTGTTCATCCACAACAACCAACTGAAAAATTGTTGGCAGCTGCACAAAAATATGTAGATCAATTTGCAAAAGGTTGCCTCTATGCTCGAGTTGATGGCGCAACTGTAAATAATGAGTTTATGTTAATGGAATTAGAATTAATTGAACCATTTCTATTTTTAGATACTGAAGTAAAAGCGCTAGACAATTATTATGAAGCTTTAAAAGAACTATTATATTAAACGCAAAAAACAAAGAGCGCAAAATTTTCCTGACATCTCCAATTATTCCGTCATTTCGAGTGAGCACAGCGACGAGAAATCTGTTCTATACCAATAAATTTGTTTCAAAATACTTCTTCACAAATTTCTCCCAAGGTCGAAATAACGTAAATATTTGGGTCTCTATAACTACATATATGAAAACAAAAAAACCGAAGTAAAATTTACTTCGGTTTTTGATATTTTATTAGGAACTGATTACGCTCCCTCTTCTTTTTTCTTTTTCTTATTGCTTTTGTTAACCACAGTAATTTCTTCTTTTTCTTTATTGTAGTCAATTTCTAAGGTATCTCCTTCATGGATTTCACCTTTAAGAATTTCTTCAGCAATTGGATCTTCTAAGTATTTCTGTATGGCACGTTTTAACGGACGTGCACCAAAAGCACTGTCAAAACCTTTATCAGCGATGAATTCCTTAGCACCATCAGTCAATTTAACTTCGTACCCTAGGGTATGCACACGACCGAATAAAGATTTTAATTCAATATCGATAATTTTAAAGATTTCTTCTTTACCTAAGCTATTAAATACAACCACATCATCAACTCTGTTTAAAAACTCTGGCGCAAAAGCACGTTTTAAAGCATTTTCAATTACACCACGGCTGTTAGCATCTGTCTGACTAGTTTTTGCAGTAGTAGAGAAACCAACACCTTGACCAAAATCTTTCAATTGGCGAGCACCAATGTTAGATGTCATAATGATAATCGTATTTCTAAAATCTACTTTTCTACCTAAACTATCCGTCAACTGACCTTCATCCAATACTTGCAATAAGATATTAAACACATCAGGATGCGCTTTTTCAATCTCGTCTAACAAGATTACTGCATAAGGTTTTCTGCGTACTTTTTCAGTTAACTGCCCACCTTCTTCGTAACCAACGTATCCTGGAGGCGCTCCAACCAAACGAGATACCGCAAATTTCTCCATGTACTCACTCATATCGATTTGAATTAGCGAGTCATCGCTATCAAACATAAAACGAGCTAGTTCTTTTGCCAATTCTGTTTTACCAACACCCGTTGGGCCTAAGAAAATAAATGAACCAATTGGTTTTTTAGGGTCTTTTAATCCAGCTCTAGTACGTTGTATCGCTTTGGTTAATTTTTTGATCGCATCATCCTGACCAATGATTTTCTCATTTACTTTGTCGTACATGTTCAATAGCTTGGTGCTATCTGCTTGTCCAACACGTTGCAATGGTATACCAGTCATCATCGAAACTACTTCGGCTACGTTATCTTCAGAAACTTCGTAACGTTTGGTTTTTGTTTCAGCTTCCCATTCTGCTTTGGCACGATCTAACTCTTCTAACAAGTTTTTCTCGGTGTCACGCAATTTTGCAGCCTCTTCATATTTTTGACTTTTAACTACCTTGTTCTTTTCAATCTTAATATCCTCTATCTTACTTTCGATAGTGATGATATTTTCTGGAACATGGATATTCGTTAAATGTACTCTCGAACCTGCCTCATCTAGCGCATCAATCGCTTTATCTGGCAAAAAACGATCAGTAATATATCTAGCGGTTAAAGTAACACAAGCTTTAATCGCTTCATCTGTGTAAGTAACACCGTGATGCTCTTCGTATTTATCTTTAATACGAGTTAAAATCTCGATAGTTTCGTCAGGTGTAGCGGGCTCAATCATTACCTTTTGGAAACGACGATCTAGAGCACCATCCTTTTCAATATACTGACGATATTCATCTAAAGTGGTAGCACCAATACATTGAATTTCGCCCCTAGCTAAAGCTGGTTTAAACATATTAGATGCATCTAATGAACCAGAAGCACCACCTGCACCAACAATCGTATGAATTTCATCGATAAACAAAATCACATCAGTAGATTTCTCTAACTCGTTCATTACCGCTTTCATACGCTCCTCAAACTGCCCACGGTATTTTGTACCTGCAACTAATGAAGCTAAATCTAACGTAACTACACGTTTGTTAAATAAAACACGAGAAACCTTACGTTGTACAATTCTTAAAGCCAAACCTTCGGCAATAGCACTTTTACCAACACCAGGCTCACCAATTAAAATTGGGTTATTTTTCTTTCTACGTGATAAGATTTGCGAAACACGCTCAATCTCTTTCTCTCGACCAACAATTGGGTCTAAACGACCTTCTTCGGCAGCACGAGTTAAATCACGACCAAAATTATCTAATACAGGCGTTTTAGATTTAATATCTGATACCTTTTTAGGTGTAGTAAAACTCTCCTCTTCTTGGTAATCATCATCGCCGCCAGCAGTTCCACCGCCACCTTGCGCTTCATCTCTAAAACCGTTTTTGTTTACTTCAACCTCTTGTTTAAAGATTTCGTAAGTAACGCTGTATTGCAATAAAATTTGCGATGCAATGTTATCATCATCTCTTAAAATAGACAACAATAAATGCTCGGTTCCAATTAAATCGCTTTTAAATATTTTTGCTTCTAAATAAGTGATCTTTAATACCTTTTCGGCCTGTTTGGTCAAAGGGATATTACCCAAATTAACGGTTACACTCGAAGTACCGCGAACGGCCTCTTCTATAGAACGGCGAAGTTTAGATGTATCGACCCCTAATGATTTTAAAATCTTAATGGCCATCCCATCACCTTCGCGGATAAGACCCAACAGCAAATGCTCTGCGCCTATATAATCGTGTCCTAATCTCAGGGCTTCTTCCCTGCTAAAAGAGATCACGTCTTTTACTTGTGGAGAAAATTTAGCTTCCATAATATGTGTGTAAACCAGATGACTCTAAACTATAAATTTGTTTTATAAATACGGCCTCTGATTTTTATAATTTATCAACAATTACGCCATTTTGGTGGATAAGGTTGGCGTATATACTACTAATTAACAAAAAATAACATTCCCAAAAAAATAGCTAGTATATTCTTTATTTACGTAAACAAATAGGAAATAGGTTTTTAGCTTTAGAAAAGTTGGTTGATAAGCTATAAATAGGTATTTGTCGGTTTTATGTAAGGTTTGACAAAGCACCTTTAACTGACAATTTGCTAGTTGATTATGCAGAAATATAGCAGTTTTGACAGAGTTTTGAGATGCAACTTTAGGCTGGGAGCTCGGATAGTAAAAAGAGCTAGACACATCTTCCGTTTTACCTCTCACACCTTCCATTATTTGAAAAGCCAAAAATGTACTGCGATTAAAGCTAGTCCCACTCTCCACTTCAATCTTTTACCCCTATTCCGATAGCTATCGGAACCCATAAAGGGGAATGGTAAAAGTATTTTCGTTGCGATCGGGTTTAGATGGGCCGGGGAAGTGGAACAATAAACAAAAATGAATTCTCTCAGGCTCGCAATCCATAACCTAATTATACAGGGATTAAAAATACTTGCATAGTTATATGATTTCAAAAATGAATAATTTGTTTACTATGGAATTTAAGAGGAAAATTCATTATCAAAAAATCATCTTATTATACTATTGTTAAATTATTAGCGCAACTATACATTTTACAAATTATAAAAACCTGGTTAATATAAAAATAATTAACTGATAATTAAGCATATAAACAATTTTTAAAATTAAATTATAATTAGTTAATAAAATAAAGTATAATTGCAGTGTACTACTTAACCAACACACTTAACATGATAGAAATTAACAAACTCACATTCGGGTACAAAAAGAACAAGCCGATACTAGAAGACCTCAGCTTAAAATTGGAAGAAGGAAAAATATATGGCTTATTAGGCGCTAATGGAACTGGCAAGACCAGCCTTCTTTATCAAATTTGCGGCATCATTTTTCCAAAATCTGGCGAGATAAGCGTAAACAATTACGAACCTGCCAAAAGAAATATTGATTTTTTAAAGTCAATTTATATGCTGCCAGACGAAATGGAAACTCCAAATATTGCTACTCAAACTTATGTAGAAATATATGCTCCCTTTTATCCAGATTTTGATATTGCATTGTTTGAAAGCTTGCTAGTTGATTTTGATATACCGAATAATAGTAAGCTTCACGAAATTAGTTATGGCCAAAGAAAAAAGGTAATGATTGCCTTTGGTATAGCTACGCGTACTAAGTATTTATTTCTCGACGAACCTACAAATGGGCTAGACATTCCATCTAAGAAACAATTTAGAAAAATAATTGCTAGCACATTTCAAGACGATAAAATTATAATTATCAGTACACACCAGGTAAGAGATTTAGATCAATTAATTGATCATGTACTTATTCTTGACGATAAAAAAATCATTCTTCATGAAGGCGTGGATACCATCGCTCAAAAAATTGTGTTTAAGCAAGTTCTAGATTTAAAGCAAGTAGAAAATTGCATCTATAGCGAGGGTGGTTTAAAAGGACATGTTGTTGTGGCAGAAAACATCAATCAAGAAAACTCTAAATTAGATATGGAGCTTTTTTTTAATGCTATAACTACACAAAAAAATCAAATCATTTCATTATTTAATCAATCTTAAATATTATGCAATTCTCATTTACCCGTTTTTATTACTTGTTTATTAAACAATGGAAGGAAAATAAAAGACCCTATATTTTAGCTTTACTTGCCCTACCTGTTTTAATGGGGGTAACTTATCTCATTACAGCATATTTGTCAAACCTTACAGAAAACAATCAAGAGGCTATATTTGGTTTCGGTATGATTATACTTGGAGGTATATTTTCTTCTACCTTATTAAGTGAATACAATCCTAAACCCAAGGGTATACGTTCAGTTATCCTTCCAACATCGGCAATTGAAAAGCTATTGGTTGCTATCGTATATAGTCTAATCATTTTTCCAATAGTATTTACCTTATTGGTTTACCCTGTTCTGTTACTAGCGAATTACATAGATTTTGAGGTTTTAGGCAATTTAAATATGCTACTTAGCACAAATCTTGATAATTTCTTTGGTCTTTTATTAATTGTGATCACTACTTCATCTTTTGTATTAGTAAGTTCTTTAATTTATAAAAAATTCATATTCATAAAGGCATCTTTAACAATCATATCTTTTATTTTCATTTTATTCGTATTTAATAGCCTCTCAATTAAAGCATTAATTGGCAACAGTCAGCCTGCTTCATTTGATAAAAAATTCTTAAAACAGCAAAAAATAACATTTAATCAAGCAAAGGAAATAAATTTTGATCTGCAGGAATCAGCACCTTTTTCTGACCTAACCTTTGATACGACAACTTTTGGCTCAATTTATATATCACCAAAAGCAACCATGGGCTCCATTGGATTTGTAATGTTCATTTTAATAAGCCCCGTTATGCTAATTGCCTGTTTTTATAGGCTTAAAGAAACTGAGCTATAACTATGGATTTTAATAATAATTTACCCATTTACCTTCAAATAGCAGATTTTGTATCTGATAAGATCTTACTAAAAGTATGGGAGGAAGACGAAAAAATCCCATCAATAAGAGAATTGGCTACAGAGCTAGAGGTAACACATAATACCGTATTGAGAACTTTTGAACATTTACAAGGTAAAAACATCATATATACCAAAAGAGGTATGGGATACTTTGTAGAAAAAAACGCATTAAGCTTACTTAACAAAAGCAAAAAAGAACAGTTCTTAAGAGAAGAGTTACCTAATCTATTTTATAAGATGAACATTATCGGATTTGAAATAAATGAACTAGTAGAAGAATTCAAAAGATTTAATCAACAAACCAAAAATTATGAAAATAAGTTATAAAATCATTACAACATTTATAATTATCCTGTTTACAGCATTATTTATAACCAATCTCTCTTTAAAAGCTAAATATGCCGAAGGCGATTTCAATGTACCACAACCAAATAAAGATGATATTTTTAAACAAGGTGACCTGGATAAAAAAAAATTAGGCAACTTTAAACATCTTGTAATTAATGGTGCCATTATTACAAAAAACAATAGAGAAGTTAGGTTTAACCCAATTTTTTTAATCAGCAGCGGTAATACTGGCAATATCTTGGGTATCAAAAAAAACCTCAATGCTATATTAAAAACACAAATTCTTAACGACACCTTGTATATATCTTTTCAGAAAAACACCATAAATGAGGATAATTTAAGAAAGGCATATTTTAATAGAATTATTATACAAACCAAAGACCTACAATCTGTTAACGCAAAAAATACCGAATGTGCAATTGAATCTATAATATCAGGTAAACCTTTCAGCCTTACTACAGAAAGTACTTACCTAAACTTTGGCTATATCAACACCAACCTTTTAACACTTAACATTGGCACAAAAAGTAATATCACCATTAATGGTTATGGCACAGTTAATACACTTGCAAATGTTGCGCCCAAAATAGCTAATCTAAATTATACGCTTGGACAAGGCTCTTCGATAACAATAGCTAATAAAGACCTAATTGAAAAAATTAATTGCCTAACACCATCCAAAAATATTGTTGAGGATTACAGTAAATCTCTAAACATATTCAACAATAGTAAATTGTAGTTTTAAACACACAAGCTAGGGTAATTCTGGATAGAAATTCTGGAATTACCTTTATAGAATTTGTAACTGTTATTAACGTAAATGCAAATTTTGCTTTTCTGTAGTAACATTAAAATTAATTTCAGCTTTAAAAACTTTAATGATTGTTTCTATTGTGGCACCATTTGAACTACTTTATAATTAGAGATTTGAGTTTTTTTTACCCCCACCAATTCGCCTAATTGTTCTTCTGTTAAGTTTCTTTCTTGCCTTGCTGTTTTAATCATTCTGCCTAAAATATCCATACGGAATTCGTATTCATATTTTTCATGCTCTTCTGTGTCAAGTTTCCCAATATATTTATCTTTCATTTCTGAAAGTGAAAGAGACTTCATTTCCGTATTTGCCATTATATTATTTTTAGGATTGATTTTCGAAGTACTTGGTTAACTTTTACTTTTGAAGTTTAAGCAACTCATTCGATATTAAATCAATATGAGCAGAATTTTTCTTTTGCGCAATTAAATGAATATAATGATCGGTATCTCCATTAATTATAATCCTATTATTAATAAATTTAGCATCAGCCTCTTTTTCAAATATTGCAGAAAACAATTTGCTTCTATATTCTTGAGGAGTTACATTCTCTTTATTCTTACTTTTATTTATTGCTTTATCATCACAATAGCAGTATAATACTACATCATTTTCATTTAAATATTCTTTTATAATAGAAGTGATTTGCAAAAGCGTTGCACTATTATTAACTCCCACATTATTTTCAACTGAAATAGTTAAATCAACAACAGAAACTGCTAGTTCGGGTAAATTATCTGCAGAAAACTCAGAAAATGAAATAATGATATCCTTCTTTGGTTATCAAAGGAACTTCTTTTTCAACACTTATCAAAACTTATTTTCGGTCCCCGAAATATTTTTCTCGTTCTGCATCGAGCACCTGTAGTTTAGCTTCTTTATTAGCTTGTAACTTTTTTACAAACTGCAAAAGCTTAGGTGTTGGGTTTTTGATATATAATATTTTAACTGTCATTATAATACAAATATAACTATTTATTTTTACATCAATACATTTCCATTTATTTTCAAACTCTAAACATTATTTTTTTCATTAAACCCACCTCTTCCATTTTACCTCTTCCATTTTCCATCCCTAATCTTCCCCTTCAATACCCCAGCAGCCTTAGTATAACCACCTTCTGCTCCATCTACAAAATGAATATGATCGTCTTTCATATCTCTTACATAACAAGACATGATAGAGGCATTACTAATGTGAAAGCCATAAATTATCTCTCCTTCAGCTTCTAACTCATCCAAAATTTTAAATAGTTTTTGTCGTTGCTCCTCTGTACCACTTATCACCGTATTAATCCTGCCATCCATTACCAAGGTATCAGACATTTCTACCAAACGTTTCAGGTATCTTTTACCTTTATTGGTTAAAAAATATAATGGTCCAAATGAGGTAATAAACCAAGTTTGTATTAACTCGAAGAACTTAATTTTGCCTATTCTATTTCGCATTTCAGTTTTAATGCGGTTGTAGGTTGTATTTAACTTTAGTTTTTCTATAGAAATGGGTTGCCGCTTTTTTACGGCCCCATAAATTTTATCTATTGCTTTTAATACTTTACTAAAGTTTAGCGCTTGTGTTTCTACATCTGGAGCTACAATCAATAAGGTTAAAATTTCTTGTATTTGTGCTGGTGGACTAATCTTATCCCAACGGCATTGCATGCCATCCAAATCTACATCATCAAGCTCTCCTGCTTCCTTATCTAATTTATAAAATTCATCTTTTATAATCTGCTCTGCATAATTCAAACCGTTTCCTAAAATAACTGGGATAGAGAAAAATCTGGATAAGCCAAATTTGCTTAACCTTATGCTATGTCCCTGCTCATAAATTAAGCTAACAGGCACACTACCAACACGTAAATCAAGCCCAAAAGTTTGCAAAACATTCGTTTGATAAGCCATTAACTTTTTAACAGCCAATTCTGCCAAAATTGAAGGAACAATAAAAGTTGCCCCATCGCCACCAAAGAAAAACGGAATTTGCCTTAAAAGCTAAATTGAGAACAGTTACAATACTTCCAGTAGCTACATAATTTACATTTTCGCTAGAACCGCCGAGTACAGCTGATGTTGAGCCTTTGATATCTGTAATAATCACTTGCCAATCTGCAGGAACATCGTAAAAAGCACTATCATTCAATAGCAAATCGCTTAATGATTTCCTATTGACGGGCATTTTACTATAAAAACTGTGATTTGCTTGAGCCATTATTAGATTGCTAAAATTTGTTCTCCTATAAATATACGAGTTTGAGCCTGTAAAAGATTATCGGGTTTAAACTCCTTCCATTATGCTATTAGTCTTGCGCTAGGGATTGAAGCGTCATCCCCCGATTTTTCATCGGGGATATAGCGGAAAGCTCGCTCGAGCGCCCAAATTCAATTTACAGTTGGCAGTTTCTATTTCGAATTATGTATCCTCTCCCTAGAAATCGGGATTTCGCTTCGCTCAACATTTTCCATCTTCCCTCTTACATCTTCCACTTTTACCATTATCTTTGCACAAACACTAATCATTATGTCAGACGAAAAAATAATTTTTTCAATGGCTGGAGTGAGTAAAATCTATCCACCACAGAAACAAGTTTTAAAAAATATCTACTTATCATTTTTTTACGGAGCAAAAATCGGCGTCGTTGGTTTAAATGGTTCTGGAAAGTCATCACTATTAAAAATTATCGCAGGACTTGATAAATCTTTCCAGGGCGAAGTAGTTTTTAATGCAGGCTATAGCGTTGGTTATTTAGCGCAAGAGCCAATTTTAGATGAAACGAAAACAGTTCGTGAAGTTGTTGAAGAAGGTGTGGCAGAAGTAACCGCCATCCTTAAAGAATACGAAGAAGTTAATGAGGCATTCGGTTTAGAAGAAAACTATTCTGACCCGGATAAAATGGACAAATTAATGGCTCGCCAAGGTGAGTTGCAAGATAAAATTGATGCCGTTAATGCTTGGGAATTAGATACCAAATTAGAAAGAGCAATGGATGCTTTGCGTTGTGCAGATCCTGACACTTTAATTGGTGTACTTTCTGGTGGTGAACGCCGTAGAGTTGCAATGTGCCGTTTATTATTACAGGAACCTGATGTTTTATTATTAGATGAGCCTACCAACCACTTGGATGCGGAAAGTATCGATTGGTTAGAGCAATTTTTACAGAATTATAAAGGAACGGTTATCGCGGTTACCCACGATAGGTATTTCTTAGATAATGTTGCAGGCTGGATTTTAGAATTAGACAGAGGTGAAGGTATTCCATGGAAAGGAAATTACTCGACTTGGTTAGATCAAAAGGCAAAACGTTTAGCACAAGAAGATAAAACAGAAGGCAAACGCCAGAAAGCATTAGAGCGTGAGTTAGAGTGGGTTCGTATGGCACCAAAAGCTCGTCACGCAAAATCTAAAGCTCGTTTAGCCAACTACGATAAACTAGCTTCGGAAGATGGAAAAGAACGTGAAGACAAATTGGAATTATTTATTCCTGCTGGACCACGTTTGGGTAATGTGGTTATTGAAGCTACAGGCGTAACCAAAGCTTATGGCGATAAAATCTTATTCGAAAACTTAAACTTTACCTTACCTCCTGCCGGGATTGTTGGTATTGTTGGTCCGAATGGTGCGGGTAAAACCACATTATTCCGTTTAATCACCGGACAAGAAACACCTGATGCAGGTACATTTAAAGTTGGCGAAACTGTGAAGTTGGGTTATGTAGATCAAATGCACAACGATTTAAATCCTGATAAAACAGTTTACGAAAACATTACCGATGGTTTAGACAACATGTTATTGGGCAATAAGCAAGTAAATTCTAGAGCCTATGTTTCTAAATTTAACTTTAACGGTGCCGACCAGCAAAAGAAAGTTGGCGTATTATCGGGTGGAGAGCGTAACCGTGTACACTTGGCAATCACTTTAAAAGAAGGCGCTAATGTTCTATTACTCGATGAGCCTACGAATGATATCGACGTAAATACTTTACGTGCTTTGGAAGAAGCTTTAGAAAACTTTGGCGGTTGTGCAGTGGTGATTAGTCACGATAGATGGTTCCTGGATAGAATTTGTACGCATATTTTAGCTTTCGAGGGTAACTCTGAGGTTTATTCTTTTGAAGGAAACTATTCTGATTACGAAGAAAACCGTAAGAAAAGATTAGGTGATGTTGCGCCAAAAAGGATTAAGTACAAGAAGATAGTTTAAAAATTAGCTGCAGTAGCTTTGACAACTTTCTTTCAAACTGTATAGAAAGTTGTCAAAGCTCTAAATTTACCGTCATTCCGATACGAAACAATTGCAGTGAGAAATCTCCTTCCTAGCAATTTTGAAAGGGATTTCTCCTCGTACCTCGTCGAAATGACGGTAATTTTTCGGCTTTGCTTCCTATTTACGGATTCAATTATTTCAAAATATTCTCCAAAGCGCCATCAATAAATGGAAACTTAAATTGATAACCTACTTTTGTCAACCTATCGGGAATTACCCATCTACTCTTTAAAATCAGTTCTGTTTCTGTGCCAATTAACACAGCTCCCATTTTCAGTATCCATTTTGGAGATGGCAAGCCAATATTAACTTTCATGGTTTTACGTAACGAACTCATTAATGTAGCATTATCAATAGGATTTGGAGCAGAACAATTAAAAACTCCACTTAGCTCTTTTTCCTTTTGCAAAAACAAAATGATGTTGAACAAATCTTCTATGTGTAACCAACTAAACATTTGCTTGCCACTGCCCTGCTTGCCTCCTAAACCAAAGCGTACCAAATTTACAAAAGGTTCCATTACGCCACCACCTTCGCCTAAAATGATGGCCATTCTTAAAGCAATTTGCCTAGTATTTGGCAACTGAAAATCGAAAAAAGACTTTTCCCAGTTGGTAGCCACGTCTACAGAAAATCCAGTTCCAATTTCTCCATCGGTTTCAATCATAGGTTTATCCATTGCATGCCTGTAAATGGTAGCTGTACTTGAGTTAATCCAAAGTGCTGGCGGATTTTCGCAATTTAAAATGGCTTCGCCTAAAATTTTGGTTGTTGCTGTCCTAGATCTTAAAATCTCATATTTGTTCTTTTGGTTATACCTACAGTTAACAGATTTCCCAGCTAGATTAATCAGCATTTCTGCGCCGTTTAAAGCATTTTCTATTTCGCTTTTATTGTCCCATTGGATGTGGGTATTATTTCTCGAAATGATAATAACCTGATAACCTAAACCCTTAAACTTTTTGGCAAAGTATTTACCGATAAAACCAGTACCACCAGCTAAAACTATTTTCTTTTCCATTTTTTTGTTTTGAGTTTTGAAAATGTTCCTTTGTATTATAAACACGACATCAGCGTAAATACTTTTTTCAAGCCACCTTAGTCTTCCGATGATATTTACAATATTGTTATATTTATCGGAGCACTATCAAAAACCTCAAAAAAGATTGAAGCGATTGGCGGGACTAAAGTTGCCATGAAACACTGCCATTTAATTTCAAAATATTAAAACCTCAGTTCGATTATTATTTACCGTTCTATAACACCCCGGTCTTCGACCACCCCTCTGAAAGAGGGGAATTGCGACCTCCATTCCCCTCCTTTGGAGGGGTACCTGAGAGGCGGGGTGGTTTAAATCAAAACTGAGATTAAAAATATAATTTACTGTCCTACAAATGTTGGTGGTGTTGGTAATGGTCTAGGTCCTTGGCTGGCTTTTCTTTTCCCTCTAAAAAAGAAATACAGATTGATAAATAACATAATGCCTAAATAAACAGCAAATCCGCCAATTTTATAACTCAACGCTTCAACCAAACTTTGATAAGTTTCAATGTAGGGGTTCAACTTCAAAATCATTAGCGCAAAACCCAAATTGAGCAAATAAAAACCTGTTTCAAATAATTTATTGGTAGCTAATGCAATCTCGTTTCTACCTTTAAAAATATCCAACATGTAAATTTTACTATTTTTAAATAATGTTTTTGATACGTAAAATGTTAACAATAAAGCGATTGGAACGTATACTGCATAACCGATTAAAATTTTTGGAGTTTCCATGATATTGATTGTTTAATGTGATTTGATTAATTTTTGAATGCTTGCTGTTAATATAATGATGTTTAAATAATGTAAAATGGAGAGTATAGAGATGATAATTGCGATTTTAATTGCGATTACCTCTATCAATTGAGGCATGGAAATTATAGTTTCCCAACTTGCCAATGTTGTTGCGGCATAGCCGATGTCTACTAAATAATAACCTACCAATAATATTTTGTTGATTTGCTGGCAAAGCTCTAAATGGCCTGGAATAAGTGATGCAACAAAAACATTTCCGTTTCGGTAACAAACCTTACCCACTACCACTATAATAAATACGATGATGAGTATAAAAATGCTGTAGCCTATTAGATTATAATTCATAACGCAATATTTTAAAGTTTCAGAAATTATTGAAACTTATTGTTAAATTTTTTTACTTCATCATTTTCACAATCAACTTGGTTAGCCAGTTGTCTTTATACTCTGTAACCTTATCAATCATCGTATCGGCTTTTGCCACAAAATCATATAATTTGGTAGTTTGTTCTTTAAAATGTTTCGCCTCTGCAGAACTGCTGTCGTTTATGGAGGAAACTTCTTTCAATACCTTTAAAGCTGGTTTTATTTCCCTTTTACTTCGTTCTTTGGCAATTTTTGTAGCTAGTTCATCTAAATCTTTCTCGGCAGTAAAAAACTCGCGTCGCTCTCCAGCTTTAAATTCTTTGTAAACAATTCCCCAATCCATCAATGCTCGTAAATTCATACTTGCATTACCTCTAGATATTTTTAGTTCTTCCATAATCTCTTCCATAGAAACAGCTGTTGAAGTAACCATTAAAAAAGCATGGATTTGAGCCATTGTTTTGTTAATACCCCACTGCGAGCCCAATGCCCCCCAGGTTTGTACAAACTTATCTTTTGCTTCTTTAAAATCCATGATCAAATGTATAAATAGTTTTCGAACTTTCAAAAATAATTGAAACTTTGTTTAGCATAAGTTAAGTAGTCAAATAATTAATTAAAACAACGCCTAAAACTACTATCGAAATAAATAGCAGAATGTATTTTATTGGCAAATAATAGCGGTTAAAACCACCAGATTTAGCTTTTAAGTACAAACTAATGCTTAACAAGATTAAACTTGAAATAGTTAAATAAGGAACATAAGCATTTGGTATAAATGTTTGGCTTTTAAAAAGTTGAGCTATTGATACAAGTACAAGGCAAGCTATGCCTAAAACTCTTGTAATTGATTGTAATTTTTGATTATTCATTTATTTATTCTACTTCGTTAATTTAAACAAAAATTAGTTGTGAACTAAATTAAACTCTATTGGATTTATGTTGTTATATAATTATTATTACAATATTATATATTTGCCCTAATTATGAAAAAAATACTGGTTGTTGATGATGACGATGATGTTTTAGAAACCATCCAATTGATATTAGAAATTGGCGGATACGATGTAGAGCCATTAAATGATGCCGAGCTTATTTTTGAGCGCATTGATGACTTTAAACCAGACCTAATTTTATTAGACGTGGTTTTAGGCAAAATTGATGGTCGTGTAATCTGTAGTCAGATAAAATGCCACGTAGATACCAACCATATCCCTATTTTAATGATGTCTGGCTTGTATGATCTAAAAGAAGTACAGAACATGGAATGTGCGCCAGACGATTTTATGTCTAAGCCTTTTAAAATGGATGTGCTTTTAGAGAAAATTGAGAAACTTGTTAACAAGAAAACAATTCCTAGATATGACATTAATTAGTAAACACCGTCATTTCGATTGAGCGCAGTGATGAGAAATCTGTGAGTTGTTTCTTTCAAAAATAGATTCTTCGCTTCGCTCTGAATGACAAAAACTAGGCTTTTTTCTCTTCTCGTGGTCCACGTTTGTAGATAACCAAGCCGTTCAAAAAATTACGTAAAATCTGATCTCCGCACTTTTTGAAATTAGGGTGTTCATCATTTCTGAAAATATCTCCTAATTCACTTTTGGTAACTGTAAAACCTACCAGCTTGCAGATCTCTATAATTTGATCGCTATTTAAGGATAATGCTACCCTTAATTTTTTCATGATATCGTTGTTGCTCATACCCCTAAATCCCCTAAAGGGGAATTAATTTTATTTATAAATTTATCATTATCCCTCCCCTTTAGGGGTCGGGGGTTACATTGCTGTTTCTATTTTTACTTTTTTGTTTTTTACTCTTTCGTTGGCCAAAGTTCTTAAAACTTGAGGAACCATTTTTCTTTTAATAGCCACGTAAGATGCTTGATCTTTCACTTCTATTAAACCAACATCCTCCTTTTGTAAGCCACCTTTTTTAAGCAGCATCCCAACTATATCAATTTTATTAACCTTGTCTTTTTTGCCTGCGCTAATGTACAAAGTTTGCCAAATGCTGTCTTGTGGCAATTTATACGGACCTTTTAATTTCTCTGTTTCAATATCTGCTTTCAAGAATGGGTATTTCTCCTCATCAGCCAAAATTAAATAAGCTGTTCCTTTGGCATTCATCCTAGCTGTACGTCCATTTCTATGCAAAAATGCATCTTCAGTATAGGGCAATTGATAGTGGATAATATATTCAACTTCAGGAATATCCAATCCTCTTGAAGCTAAATCTGTCGTAATTAAAATTTTAATACTTCCATTTCTAAATTTCAGCAAAGCTCTTTCACGTTCGTCTTGCTCCATTCCCCCGTGAAAAATATCATGAGCCAAATCTTTATCGATCAACAAATCACTAATGCGATCTACAGTTTCCCTATGGTTACAGAAAATTAAAGTCGTTTTGTTACCAATCTTACAAATCAACTCAAACAAAGTATCAAGTTTATCTTCTGCAGTAGTCTGTATTTTCTTCAATTTTAAATCTGGAGCAGATTGTACGTCTTGTAAAAAGTTAATCTCTTTATGGTTTTTTAATCCAGTAAAAGCTGGTATTTCTTCCATCGCAGTGGCGGAAGTTAAGATCCTTTGTTTTAAAGACAATAGAGCTCCGATGATGTAAGACATGTCTTCGGTGAAACCAAATTCCAAGGCCTTGTCAAATTCATCCAATACCAAAGTAGTCACAAATGATTCATCGAAATTCTGATGACGCAAATGATAAGCAATTCTACCAGGCGTACCGATTAACACTGCTGGCGGTTGTTCTAAATTATTGCGTTCTGTTTTTATTGGGTGGCCACCATAACAGCAGTTCACTTTAAAACCAGTTCCCATTTGCTTAAAAACCTGTTCAATTTGCAAAGCCAACTCACGCGAAGGCACTAAAATTAAACATTGCACACCTTTACTTTCTTTGTTTAAGTTATTTAAAACAGGAAGCAAAAATGCCAAGGTTTTACCAGAGCCAGTTGGTGCCAAAACCAAAATATCGTTTCCTTTTTTAGTAGCCGAGATTGATGCCTCTTGCATTTCATTCAGCGCTGTAATTTTGAGGTTATCGAGTATTGGTTGTAGTATCATAGTGCAAAGGTAATTATATAAAATGATTTAAGGGGCAATGAGCAACAAGCAAGTTGTAGAGTACGGTTTATGTATTTTATATATTTGAAACGCAATAACAGCAGCTTCTTTTATCGTTTGTCCCGCCATTTGTTACAATCTTTTTCTAAATCTCCGCGAATGCGAAGATTTAGAAAGAAGGATTTTCACTGCTGTCGGGGTTAAAAACATAAGCTATTGCAAAGAAAACCCCTCATAGCTGCACAAGCAAAATTTTATAAACCCGATGGCAGTGAGCATAGAGGTAAGCCTTGTGCTTACCATGAAGTAAAACGAACAGCGGGACTAACGTAAAAATAAAATCTGGAACCTGCTTTTCTTCAATAAGACAATACAATATAAATTAATCGTATCTTGTTGATAACCAATTTAATGTTAACAAATAAACAATAGCAATTTAACTATTATCTAATGCAAAGCAATTAATTTTAGGAAACCTGATTACGGGTTGCCCCTAAGGGGCTCCTGCGGAGTTAACCTTAACACCAATAAACGTATGATCTGGAAGAAATTTAGTGGCGAGGTAATCCACTCGTCTATCTTAGAAGAAGTTGAAAACGCGATTATTCGCGAAACCGAGAAGGGCTTCAAATTAAAAGTTTGTATTGGCACCGATTCGCAAGTTAAAGGCGCAATCACAGATTTTGCGACCGTTATTGTTTTGCTGAGAGAACATCATGGTGGTTTCATGTACATTGCCCAAGACAAAACTGCCCAAAAAATGGGCATTAAGGAACGTATGTTGGTTGAAGTGCAAAAATCTATCGAAACAGCGTATGCTGTTTGCGATTTATTAGATATTTACGACGTTGATTTAGAAGTTCATGCAGATATCAATACCAATCCGATGTTTAAATCTAACAAAGCATTGAACGAAGCAATGGGTTACATTTTAAGCATGGGTTTTATTTTTAAAGCTAAACCAGAAGCCTTTGCGAGCAGCACTTGTGCAGATAAGATGGTACATTAATAAGGTGGAAGGTTGAGGGCTGTTTACCGACTGGGGAAGGTATTTAATTTTAAAAAAAGGTATTAAATGGCTAAATGAAGGGTTAAAAAAATTGGGAAAACCTTCAACCCTCTACCTTTATTCCTTCAACCTCCTAAACTACCATTCCTTCTTAACCACTTTCTTTTCTACAGGCAAAACTGTTACTGGTGTTTTACTTGCCATGAAATTTCTAAATTTAACAGCAAAATCTTTAGCATATTTTACCGTTTGTGCTTTATATTCCTTCCATTCTCCGGCGTTTAACTTGCCAGGATCTTTTTCTAAAGGAATTCCGATTGAAGTACTGGGCACAAAATTACCATAACGGTCTCTTTGATAAGGGATAAAACTAAAATCAGTTAGCCAAAAACGATACTTTCCTTCTTTAATTTCAGTTTGGAATTTATACAATACTTCTCCCGATGGATGGGACATTACCAATAAAGTTTTATTAATCACCAATTTGCCTGTAGCCAACAAAGCGGTATCGCCCTGTATAGCCTTAAATTTTAAATCTTTATTTTGCTTTTTAGCATAATTAATTGCTCTTTGTTTAAGTAAATCTTTGGCAGCAGTGCTATTTACAACCTCATAGTAGATGAACTTTCCTTGTTCATCAACAGGCAAAGATTGCTCCGTTTGGGCATTGACAATAACAAAACAACTTACAAAAAAGAATAGACCAGATAAAAACTTCATAGGATAAATATAAAAAAACGCCCCGAAAATTCGAGACGTTCTAAAGATTGCGTTATATTTTATTAAAATGCGTAAACTGCAGCTAAAGAAAATTGAGATGCTGATTTAGAACCAACAATTCCATTTTTATCTGCAAAACTTTGTGTCAAATCTTTATCGCTGTCAAAACGAATTTCTGGAATAAAAGTTAAACCACCTGCTTTAAAATTACCAGAGAAGGTAAAAGCAGATACGCTAGAACTTGCGGCACCACCTACCCCTTTGTAACTAAAAAACTCTGCACGTAAGCCTAAAGCAGCTGATGGTGTAAAGGCAAATTGTGGATAAACCGCAACGCCAGAATAGCCACCATTATCATTGGATACAGTATGGTCTGCTGCGTTTAAACCCAATTTAAATTTCTCTGTAACTTGATATGCAGTGGTTAAATCGAAAATTGTACTTGTTCCAGGCGCACCAGCACTGCGACCAGATAATGCGTTCAAATAAGCAGTCCAACCTTCAACTGGCGTAACCGTTAACTGTGCGCCAACGTGAGATACGCCATTAAAATCTTGGTAAACATTCCAATCATTAAACAAACCAGCCATTAAGCTAACTTTATCAGAAAATGCATAAGTTGCCTTAATACCTGCATTTTGGAAAGGACCAGAGCCAAATAAGTATGAGGTAGAGTAATTGAAGTTAGCTACCGGGGAGATTACTTCGTATCCGATAAATGTGCCCATATAACCCGCAGTCATGCTAAATTTATCAGTAAAGGCATAACTCACATATAAATTTTGGATGTTGAAACTATTGGTAGTCTCGTCATACAAACCTGCCGCATTTGGTATAGATTGAGACTGACCACGAGGGCCAAAAGAAAGCTCACCTACAAAAGATGCTTTACCTGTTGTTTTCTTCAATGCCAAATCTATCATCCCTAAAGAAATAGAGTTATGTTCATTAGCAAAATAAGTTTTGATATTACTCGCTTTATTAAAATCGTATTTATAATAAGTATCTACAGAACCTGAGATTTGCAATGGAGCCGGAGTGGTCTCTTGTGCGTAAGCAACAGTACTAAAACTTAGGGCAAGCGCAGGCAAAATGAATTTTAATTTCATGGTTAAAAAGTTAAAAGCGTTAAAATTAGATGAATTATTTTGGGAGAGATAGAACAGTTTAGGTCGACATGGCATCAACCTAAACTGCTAAATCTTATACGTTTGGAACTTCTTGTCCGGCTACGATCAAAGTACCTTGAGAATACTTTTCGTTGTGCTGACTTGCATCCAAACCTTCTTCTTCTTCTTCTTCGGTTACACGAATTGGTTGGATCAAATTAATCAATTTGAAGATCGCGAATGATACTACAAAACTAAAGATGATTACAATAACTGCACCTTTTAATTGTGTAAAGAAAAACTCTGGATTGCCATACAACAAACCATCTGCACCAGCCGCATTTACAGTTTTGGTAGCAAATACACCGGTTAGCAACATCCCCACAATACCACCAACACCATGGCAAGGGAAAACATCTAAAGTATCATCCAAGCTTGTCTTTTGTTTCCAAGAAACAACAAGGTTAGAAACAACCGCAGCAAAAACGCCAATAAATATACTTGATGGAATGCTTACGAAACCTGCACCTGGAGTAATGGCTACTAAACCTACTACAGCTCCAATACAGAAACCTAATACAGATGGTTTTTTACCTCTAGCTACATCAAAAAACATCCAACCTAAACCTGCAGCACCCGCAGCAGTATTGGTAGTTAAGAAAGCAGAAACAGCTAATGCATTTGCACCCAATGCCGATCCAGCATTAAAACCAAACCAACCGAACCAAAGTAAACCTGTTCCAATTAATACATAAGGGATATTAGCAGGTGGAACTTCTTTATGCTCTAAGTGAGATTTTCTACGTTTTAATACCAAGGCACCAGCCAATGCAGCCATACCAGCAGAAATGTGTACAACTGTACCACCCGCGAAATCTAATACACCCATTTTAAACAAGAAACCTGCTGAATGCCAAGTCCAGTGTGCCAATGGCGAATAAACAAATATGGCGAACAATACAATAAATAAAATGTATGAAGTAAATTTAATACGTTCTGCCACCGCACCTACTACCAAGCCTGGTGTAATGATGGCGAACATTAATTGAAAAACTGCAAATAAAGAAAGTGGAATAGTACCCCAAGCCGGACCTGAGTTTACACCTTGGAAAAACAAGAAAGTTCTTGGATCGCCTACAAATCCACCTATCGAATCTCCAAAAGCAAGACTAAATCCTACAACTATCCAAAGTACCGTAATTACCCCAGCAGCAACCACACTTTTAATCATTGTAGAAAGTACATTCTTACGATGAACCATACCCCCATAGAAAAATGCCAAACCTGGTGTCATCAAGAACACAAGGGCAGCTGCGATCAATATAAATGCAACATCTGCAGCATTGTATTTCCCTTCATCAAAGTTAGGAAGTAGTGGAATAAATAGCGCCAAAATTGCAAGTATTAACAAAACTGCAAAAGGAGCATACTGTTTAAATAAATTTGTACTCATGAATTTTAATATTTAGCGTTTGATTTTTGATTAATTAAGATAAAACTAGATATAAAAATTCAAAATTTCATAATTTATTTAATAAAAAATATAAAATTTCATCAAAATAATAAATAAAAACAGAAATATTTAAACTAAAAACATAAATATTAATAAAAAATAACAAATCGAAACACCCAAAAAACATTTTAACTCCATTATTTGTTAGAAAATAATTTTATTTCAATAAAAATTAAGATTTACATAGATATGTATCCAAAAAAAACCAGTAAATCATATTAAAATCTAATAAAATCGCAAAAATCCAGATTATAGATATAATCGTACATTTACCTAATCATGAAATCATACCATTTAACTTATAAGCAGTGTCTACCCATTTCGTTAGCAGAAGCCTGGGATTTTTTCTCCTCTCCTTTTAATTTGGTAGAGATTACACCAGATGACATGGCCTTTAAAGTGACATCGGCATTTGATAAAAATGATAAGATGTATCCTGGAATGATCATTACCTATAAAGTTTCTCCCCTATTTGGCATCAACCTCAATTGGATGACAGAAATTACCCAAGTATTAGAGCAAAAGTATTTTATAGACGAGCAACGTTTTGGTCCATTTAAATTCTGGCACCACCAGCACCATTTTAAAGCAATTGAAGGAGGTGTAGAAATGACAGATATTTTAACTTATGGCCTGCCGCTTGGAGTTTTGGGAAATATTGCTCACGCTGTTATGGTTGGCAATAAGATTAAAGCCATTTTTACCTTTAGAGAAAAGAAAACCAACGAAATGTTTGGGGTTTATAAAAAACGGTAAATGTTGTTGAATTGGTAAATTGTTTAATTGCTGAACTGTTTAATTGTTGAACTGCTATCCGAAATCAAACGCCAAACCCTTTATCCCTGATAAGCGGAACCTTGCTGCACTCCTCTTCTTTCAATTTCCTTATCGATATAAGTCTGAATGGCCGATTTGTTCAATCCCCAGTTGGGCGCTATTAACAAATCCCAATCAGAAATACCAAATAAACGCTGGATTACAATATCTGGCCTTAAAAAAGGAATAAATTCACACAATAAATCTGTATATTCTTCTAGGGTAAATAATTTGAAAGGATTTTTCTTGTATTTGGCACCCATTATCGAACCCTCTACAATATGCAAATGGTGAAATTTTACGAACTTGATCTGAGGGAACCGATTAATCTCATGAATATAACCCAACATCATCTCTCTGGTTTCCCAAGGAAAGCCAAAAATAGTATGTACACATAACTCTAATTTAGAATTTTCTAATAATTTAACCGCCTCCACAAACTCGCCATGGCTACAGCCTCTATTAATTTGGTTAAGCGTTTCATCATAGATCGATTCCATGCCCATTTCCAAATCAACATCATAACGATCGGTATAGCTTTCTAAAAGCGCAACCTTTTCTGCATCAATGCAATCTGGACGGGTGCCAACCGAAAAACCCACTACATCTTCCTTATTTACCGATAAAGCCTCGTCATACATCATCTTTAAATAATGTGTTGGCGCATAGGTATTGGTATTGGGCTGAAAGTAAACAATAAATTTATCGGCTTTGTAAGAAGCTCTTGCCCTTCGCATCCCCTCTTCTAACTGCTCCTTAATAGTGGGCAATTTGCGAGAAGGCTCTGGGGTAAAAGAATCTACATTACAATAAGTACAGCCGCCATAACCTTTGCTACCATCGCGATTTGGACAGGTAAAGCCGCCATCTACAATGGTTTTAAATACACGCTGACCATTGTATTTTTCACGCAAGTGTATGCCGTAACTTCTGTATCCTTTTATCCCCGAATCTAATGCTGTTCCCATTGCCTGCAAAGATAAGGATAAGTTGGGAGATATCCCTATTCGAGCCGTGCGCAAACATTCATGGAGAGGTTGTTCATCTATTTCTTCCCCCAAAATTATCAATCCTGAGAGGTAATTTATTTCCTAAAAATCCGTATAGATGACGTGTTCATCCAGCATAAAAATCATTTAACAATTTCCCAGCTAGCCGCTGAAGGAATCTTTTCTTTTCCATAATGAAAAGAAACAACCCTGAGCAACGCGAAAGCATGAATACCTTTAAAACAATAAAAGTAATGAATAAATCTAGGCTGCACCGAAGGGCAATTAATCACATTTAGGGCTTACAAAGCTCTTTAAATTAAAATTTTACATTTACAGTTGTTAATACCATACTTGCAGCTGATACGACTATTAGTAAAGTTGCCATTATCAAAGTTGAGGCTGCAATTATCATACTTGTGGTTGACGTTATGATACTTGCAGTTGATGTTATGACGCTTGCAGCTAACAGTATGATGCTTTTAGTTGACGTTATGACACTTGCAGTTGACGTTATGATGCTTGCAGTAAGCATTATTACAGTTGAGGTTGTAATTATGATGTTGCTATACGATTTTACCAGCTTGGGGCTGCCCATTTTTATTTAGGTATGCAAAATAAAACAGCGGTTGATTTAATTTCAACTGTTGTTTATTATTTGTCTTGGGAAGGAAGGATTGATTGCATATTTTAAATTTTAATTTTTCTGATGGCAATGCCAGAGATCAATTTATAATTTGCACTGCTTACGCCAAATACGGATTTTGCATAATTCTTCACATCTTGTGCTACTGCAACTATCCCTGTTTTAGCATTGTAAAGTGCTTCATTACGTGCAATTCTTGCTGCGTTTAATAGCACCAACTGTTGTTGCACTGCGGTATTTTTTATTTGTAAGGTATTAAACAATTCTTGAAGGGTGGCTATTTGTAGTTCTATCTCATTTGGCACATAAGATGGAATATCAGCAAGCAATTTAATCTGCTTATCGAGCGTATCTAACATGTTATCGTAACTTTTCTGCGAAGCTGATATTTGCTTTACTTCGTCTCCCTTTGCTAATCGCATTTGTTTTTCTTCTTCACTTAATTTTGCGCTTGCTCTTCTGCCAGATAGTTTGCGGTGGTTGGTTTCGGCATTGTCTTTTACTTGTTTATGGCGTCTGTTGCTTTTAGAGAATTATACATTTTGGTACTTAATCTGCTAAGTGGCTCAAAAGCGGCTTCTCTTTCGGCTACGGCATTGCTATAGCGGGGTAACAAACTATTGAGGTTAGCAATGGTTGCGTTGGCTGCGTTTGCCAATGCATTTAAATTTGGCAATTTGATAGATGCCATTGATGGATTATAGCTTGCTCCATATCCGGTTACATTGGCAATTAGGATTTGGAAATTTGCGGCATTTTTGGCATGTCCGGTTTCGTAGGTTGTTGACATAATCTTAGGTTTTTAAGTAAAAAATTTAAGCTTATTGTCCTTAAGTTATTTAAAACTATTGCCAAAAAAGAGTTTTGAAAAAAAGTATAGTATTGGTTAATGGATTGTTGCAAGTGTTAAAGGAATTGGGGCTTTTGGTTAATTTGCCTTTAATTATTGAGAATTAACTCATCTTGCGCAAATGATTACCTTTTGCGCTTTAATTTTTTAATAATTATATTTAGCATTAAATTAATCTGATGGATACCAGTAAATCAATAATCTATTTTATTCTTTTATCCATTGCAATGCATACAACAGTTTTTGCGCAAACAATAAGGGTAATTAGCCATCCAGATTTAAAACCTTTGGCCAATGCAAGCATCTCTTTGGATGGCAGATATTTGGGAATTACAGATCACAATGGAACTTTTACCAAAACAGCCCAGGCTGGCCTAATTAAAATTTCCTTTTTGGGCTATATTAGCCAAACTTTTCCGCAGCCTAAAACAGACACTACCATCCTCTTACTTCCAGCTTCTATTTTATTGAACGAGGTAATAATTAGCCCACCCAAAGAACAAATCCTAGGTTATTTCGGAGCATGGGGAAATGGTGTAATACATGGTATTCCAGATTTTAATTCTTCTGTAGTAAATAGTGTTACCCTAACCAAGTGTTCAAGCCTAAAATCATTTCTGTTCTATATCCCCAACTATCCAACAAGCCAAACCAATATCCCATTTGAATTTGTAATTTATAAGCAGGTTGGTGAAAAATATGCCGAAGTACCAATAGTTAAACCATTGAGAATTGAACAATATGATTTTTTTTGGAATAGCTATTCTTTAACACCTTTTGATATCTCATTAGCGCCTGGTAATTACTTATTTGGGATGAGATGGATAAAGAGTGTGATAAACGAAAACAAAAGGAATCGCCAGTTACGTCAATCTCTAGGCACCATTAACAAAGGAAATACAGCTGTAAATAGTTATAGATCTACACCTGATAAGGGATGGCAGTTACTAGCTACCAATAAAGATGGTGTAACTCATTATAGTATAGCCTTGTTAGGTTTAATTATAGCTAAATAGATTACCAAATATATAAAGAGATAAACCTAGTCTTATCAGGCTATACAGGTTAATATTTAGATGATGTGTTGGCAATGGAGTGCGAAGGCAATACTTGCGCTTCTATCTCTGGCGACTGGTTTAACCCACAGCCTTTACTATCCTCTCTTTACGAGAGGGCACACAGCAACTGATTATACCACTTACTTTCACGGTTTAAGGTTTAAACTACTGGGTTTAACTCGCAGCCCTAACCTACAACAATAGCAGTTCCCAAATCCCCAACTTTGCTAAAGACAAACGAGCTGGCCCAGCAGCCTAGAAAAAAGGCAATGGAGTTGAATTGCACTAATAGATTACAACTAATATATAAAGCATAAATAGTTTTTGATAAGTCTTAAATAAGACTTTCAACTTTTTCTTATAAGTTTGTCTCCTGCATTAATTAACACTAAAAACTAATAAATTTTAAAATACTGAACATTTTAGCCTAAAAAACTTTAAGGATGGATTAAATTTTTTTTAAGATTACTGATCCGAGTAATTTGTTTGATAACAACTTAACAGGAGAATTATCCGTATATCATAAAAAGAACACTGTAATTATGGGCAATGCAGAAAAGGAAAGACTTGATGAAGTAAGCAGATTTTTGGAACTCGATTTTAATAAATCATCCGAGTTTCAGGACATTGTGGAGCTGGCCGCACAGCTTTGTGATAAACAAGTTGCACTGATTACATTTTTAGATAAAGAACACAATTGGCTAAAGGTAAGAACAGGTACCGACATTGAGGTGATGCCCAGAGAAACATCATTCTGCCAATATGGGATTAGACAGGATGATTTGTTTATGATAACCGACGCAGCAAAAGACCCCCGTTTTGTTGACAATCCATTGGTACATCAAGATCCTAACCTGAGGTTTTATGCCGGAGCTCCACTTATACTTAGTAGCGGACTAAAATTAGGCACTTTATGTCTTTTTGATCAGAAGCCAAGTAAGCTTACCGAAATCCAACAGAAAATATTACCCATACTTGCAAAGCAGGTTATTTTTCTCATGGAACTGGAGATGAGCCGTAAGCAATTACAAAAGCAGATTGAGCAAACTGAAGCAAAAAATGATTCTTTAATGAAAATTGCCCAACTGCAATCGCACCAGATCAGGCAACTCTTAACATCAATAATGGGTCTAATTAATTTGGCTAAGGAAAATTACCAAGCTATTGATGCAGAATGGCTGGCCATGTTTGAAACCGCCACCCATAATTTTGATAAAACAATTTATGATATTATAGCCGAAACAATTGCAAGTAAGGATTTAAGGACAATTCGTTTCAACAAAATGGTTGAGGAAATTGATGATTACGCCATTTTATTGCTCGATGATATAGGAACTGTTGAGAACTGGAACAATGGCGCAGAAAAAATAAAAGGATACAAATCTAATGAGATACTTGGCAGGAACTTTAGTGTTTTTTATACTGATGAAGATATCAAAAACAATAGACCAAAAAGATTAATTAAAGAGGCTGAGGAAATAGGCGTTGCCAGAGATGAAGGTTGGCGGGTTAGAAAAGATGGTAGCAAATTTTGGGGCAGTATTGTGATCACAGCCATACATAACGATCAGGGCAATACCATAGGTTTTACAAAAGTAACAAGAGACCTAACACCCATAAAAGAGGCTCAAGATGCCCAATTGCTTTCTGCCGAAATGTATAATCAGGTACTTGAACAAACCAGTAAGCTTGCCCGTATTGGTGGTTGGCAACTTGACCTTACTAATAATGAATTGATATGGACAAATATTACCAAAGAGATACATGGTGTAGAAGAGGATTACACACCTAATATAATTGATGCTATCAATTTTTACAAAAAAGGAAAAAGCAGAAAAAAAATCTCATCAGCAGTTAATCTGGCAATTGAAAAAGGTATACCTTGGGATTTGAAATTAATGATAGAAACAACACAGGGAAAAGAAACTTGGATACATACTATAGGCAAATCTAATTACAGAGAAGGCATTTGTACTAAGGTTTACGGAACGGTTCAAGAAATCAATAAAAATATGCCAACACCTTCCCTATTTGCCAAAGTAAAAAATCGTCTTCAGATCTAAAAAGCTTTTCAGATCAATTTAAAATATGCCGACAGTTGGAGTTGTTTTTTAGCCTACAACAGCTATTTAGACTTTCGCATTTGATGGGCAATGTTTTGTCTTTTCAAAAAAAATTTAGCTGTTCTAAATCCCATTTTTTATCACATAGGTATCATTGGTTTTAATATAGAGAATAATAAAAATACCCTCTTCAGGGTATATAATCTCTGCCCCACTCATGCTAATTTGCAGGTAAATCTTTTGATCAGCAATTTATAATGAATTTTTCGTTAATCCATTCCCTTTTTGTTAGCTACAGGCTTAAAACAACACAATTCAAAACAATTGTAGTGCTGTTTTTGCTGGGTTGTTTAAATAATCAATTACTGGCTCAAAATGCTACACTCGTTGTTCCAACTTCGCATACCGGAAAAGTACAAAGCATCGTGGTAGACAGGCAAAATAAGTATTTCTACACCCGAGATGAGTTTAAGATCATTATGTGGGATGTGAAAACAATGCGCCAATTGCTCACTTTTAATTATAGCAATAAGGTTTTAGCAAGAGATGGATTAGATGGCCTAAAATCTTTACGACTGGAGCGACCAACAGTTTCTGGAGATGGAAAAACAATTGCTTTAACTACTTTACAGGATACGCTGAAAGTATATTCTACGGTTACTGGAAAGCTGATGGCCAGTGTACCAAGCGTATTTACCGCACCCGCTTTCTCTGCAGACTCTAAAACTATTTATTTTGTTGGCCTTACTAGCAATATTAATAAACCAGTAGGCAAGAGATCAATCGTAAAAGCTATAGAACTTGGTTCAGGCACAGTTAAGGATTACATGGATTTACCAGAACTGGAAGGAGATTTCTCAGATGGAAAATATTTCTATCCTTTAATTGATGGTAGAATTATTAATTTTTACCAAAGAAAGTATGAAGTTTTTGATCTCGATGCAAAAAAAATAGTACTGAGTACTGATTTGCCAGAAAGCACCAAACAGAAATTAAGAGAACCCGAACGACCATTAGACAAATTTAACTTTCAGCTATTCCCAGAAACCGGATTGATGTCGTTTCAAGTGAGCGTTGGCGAATCGGGTATTGCGCAAATAGGTTGGGATATTTATGCCAATAAAGAATTTTCTTTTACCCAATACGACCTTCAATTAAATATGCAGGAGAGTTTTAGAGAGGGCAATCTATTTTTTCTGGCAAGATCTAATGCCTATCGCAAACAGGAGGCAGTTATTCTGGGGAAAGGTGGTGTAGTAGAGAAAAAAGTATTGTTTAATTATGCAAACGAAATCGAACTTGCCGCATTAATCAACAAAAAAAATACGCTGATCTATTTTGCCGAGAACAATCAGCTTTTTAAGGTAGACCTGAACAACAACAAAAAAATGGCAGTGAGTAGAGGGTTACCAGTAATTGTTCAGCCAACTATCACCCGCAATGGTAATTTGTTAAGTTTCACGGGTTCAAATTACCTATCGGAAGCAAATGCAAGTGGAAGTTATAGAACACACCAGTCATTTTATACGGTAGACTTAGAAAGGGCAGCAATTACCTTGCAAGATACCATGCCCAGCAAACTAAAAACAACTGTGGCACCTTTGAAGCTGAGCAACGACAATTATATGTTACAATATAAACCAATAGGCTCAGGACTGCCAGACAAATTCTTCTTTTACAGTAAATCGAAAGGTTCATTTACACCTTTTGCAGCAAATGATTTTGATGTTCAGCTTTTAAAAAAGGAATATAATGCATTTGCTGGCACACCCGAAATGTTTACGCTGAATACACCTGGTCTAATTTATTATACTGCCGGAGATTTTGATAAAAAAAATGTAAATCGATATGATTACCATTTGTATAAGTATAACCTTACTACCAAAATTGCTCAGAAAATAATTAGTGCAACGGTTAGGGAGCAAGAATCTGGAAAGGATTGGTATGATCCCTTTATAGAAAGGCCTCGAGCTACAAAACAAGTGGTTTTAGATCAAAAAAGTGGATTACTTGCCATTGCAGAAAATAACTTCAAGGGAACGCTAAAAGTTTTCGACCTTAAAAGTGAAAAAGTGATTGCTTCGCTTCCATTTGCTTATGACTCTACAGGTTTTTTAGAAAATCAGAAAATACCTGATCGTGATTCTTTTGCACGTAGGTTTAAACCACATCCATTTCTAATTCACCAAGCAAAAAAAACAAAAGACAACCTATTTAGGATAATGGGAAATGAGGTGATTTATGAGTTTGAGCTGAGCACTGGAAAAGTAACCACTAAAAAGTTTACTGATTACACGCAATTCTACCCATTTAACAATGTGAAATTTCATAGCAATAATAATTTAGATGCTATTCTTGTTTCTTATGCAGACGATAAAGGTACTGTTGTAAAAACAATATATGGAGCACATACTTTTCAATTGAGCCACATTACTTCTCCTGTTAAAGATATTCAGTTTACCGAGAACGACAGTACGTTATATACGATAAACGAAGACCAAACCATGAATGCCTATAATGCCATAACAGGCGCTTTTTATGGCACACTATATAGTTTTGAAAATAGTGCTGATTGGGTTTTTGTGGGCGCAGATGGTCGCTTTGATGGCACAAATAATGGGATGAAAAGATTGTATTACGTGCAGGATCGAGAGATCATCAATTTGGATAAAATTTACGAGCGCTACTACACCCCTAATCTTTTTGTTCGTTTGGTTGCAGGAGAAAATTTTGCACCTGTTCCGCCTATTCGTTTTAAACCAAAACCTATCAACCAAATTATCTATGCAGAAAAGCAACGTAATTTAGAAGTGGTGGATGAAAATGTGATTTACGCCAATACTACAGGCATTGCAGAGATCACCGTAAAGGCTACTGCTCCAGAAGATAAAGTAGATGAAATAAGGCTCTTCCATAATGGCAAAGTGGCAACTATAACAACTAGAAATTTAACCGTAACGGATAATGATGGCGTTGAAACTAAAAAATACACCATTAACTTGCTACCAGGCAGAAATATTTTTAATGCGATTTCCCTAAATAGTCAACGTACGGAGAGTGATGCCGATGAAATTACGGTGAATTATACAGCAAATGGAGTACCCACACCAGCACCAAAAACAAATACCAATGCCATTACCGGCCCAATAGACTTGATTGATAAAGATGCTACGCTACATTTAATGGTAATAGGCATCAATACTTACACCAATAAAATAAATCCGCTTACTTATGCCCTACCAGATGCAACTGCTTTTAAAGATGAGGTAGAAAAAGATGCCAAGAGTATGTTGGCCAATGTAAAAACATATTTTTTTAGCGATGCGAAAGCCAATAATGCCGATATTAAAACCGCGCTAAATGAAATTAAACAAAATGCCAAACCGAAGGATGTATTTATCTTCTACTTTGCTGGTCATGGGTATATATATCCAGATACCAAAGAATTTTACTTGGTAAGTGCCGATGTTACCGACGCTGACCAGAGTTTGCTCAAAAATGGCATTGCAGCTAAAGAACTACAGGAATATGCTGTTGATATATTGGCACAAAAGCAAGTTTTCATTTTAGACGCCTGCCAAAGTGCCGGGGCTTACGAAAAAATGATGAGGCACGATGGTGAACAACAAAAAAGCTTAGCCGTGGTTTCTAGAAGTACAGGTACACATTGGATTGCAGCAAGTGGCAGTACAGAAACAGCAAAAGAATTTGCGCAACTTGGCCATGGTGCTTTTACCTATGTATTGTTGCAAGCCCTAAAAGGAGAAGCTAGTAAAAATAAGATGATTACGGTAAACGGATTGAAAAACTTCTTGCAATTACGTGTGCCAGAATTGGTAAAGAAATATGGAGGCAATAGTCAATTGCCATCCAGCTATGGCTTAGGGAATGATTTTCCGGTTGAGGTGTTGAAATAAATTTTTGTCAACGGAACTATTGAATTTGGTAGGTTATACACCAATGCTATTAAATTAGCTTTTGGTTTTGCGACCAGTGCGTTATGGTTCATGGGCATCCCAATAGGTTTGTCGTCCAGAGCGCAGCGAAGGATCTTTTATGGATATTGGCCTGGTAGGTGTTGGCGGCATATGAAGTAGAAATGGTGAGTAAATTGCTCAGCAAACGCAAAACAGCCCAACAAAATATTGCAGGGCTGTTAGATCAATGAGGTGTATTAAAATTTAGTTCAATTAGTTTTTCTTTGCATTAAGCTCAAGGCCAATCTCTACATCTTTAGAGATCATCCAGTTTTCTGGGCTACCTTCTGTTTTGTAGTTAATACCCCAAGCAGTTCTATCGATCACAAATTTGGCTGTAGCCTTTACATCCGTGGCGCTCACTTCAACTTTTGCCGGAAAAGTTACGTTAAGCGTTTTATCTTTAAGGGTTAGGTTTCCACTGATCAGGTAATTTGGATCAGCAACAAGGCTTTGTCCGGCTGCAGCAGTGTAAGGCTCTACTTTAGTGATCACAAATTTTGCAGTTGGTGATTTTGCTACATCAAAAAAATCTTCATTTTTTAAGTGTCCTTCCAAATCTGTCGCTTTTTTACCTTCTTCAGTTACCGATGCCGGATCAACTGTTAGCGAAGCCATATTTAGTACAAACTCTCCACCACTAACCGAATCGTTAGCTACAGAAACAGTACCAGAAGTTACGCTAATTTTACCCCAACGCGGTGCTAAGCCCCCTTTATGTGCACCTTTCCAATCTACCGTAGTAGTAGCGGTATCGATAGTGAAGCTATCCCCTTTTTGTTCAGCAGCCGTCTGCTCTGCAGTTGTTGTAGCATTGTTGTTCGAAGAACCTCCGCAAGATGCCAGTAAAAAAAGCGCTGGAAGCGCAAAAAGTAGTTTTCTCATGTTATTGCTTTTTTAATTAAGTTTTTGATGATTGTTTCTTATCAATTTAGATGACAAAGTTAGTATAATCGATAGCCATATCCATTGATCTATGTTAATATTTAAACTTTATAAAGCTTTTCGAACCCTTCAATTTTGCAGCTTCTAAACCCTATTGCAAAGAGAGAAGTCCTCATCGGAGGCAAACCCTTGTTTTTGGTGGTTTTGCTTATTCAACCCGTAGTTTGTTAATTCTTTTTCTGAATAAGAAAAATTGTAAGGTTGTAAAAAAGAGATAAATTATTGAAAAAATTACAAGATTTCTGAACACGGTAACAGTGTCATTATACAAAAGACCGTCCATTAACAGGTTAATAACTATAAAAATAACACAAAATAATGGTATGCCTACAAATGTTAATAATGATAGAAAAAAATTATTTCTAATTCTAGCTATTTGATTTAGAAAAAGCGCAAGCGAACAAAAAACAATTGCTATGAGATATACGAATGAGTAGGTTACGTTTAAAAATACATCTAAAATTTGTGAAACACCTTCAAGAAAATTTCCGTCAGCGTGATCGTTTTCTGCAATTACTATTCTATAAGCAACGAATAAGGCAATACTTATTAAAATGTTTATTAACCAAAACCTAAATATAATTCTTTTCATTATTTGTATAAGACACTTTTTAGTTGAAGTCAGACCAATTTCCCTTGTTCATTTTTACCTCATTTTTCAAATTCATTCTTGCAAATGAGTAAAATGTATTCATACGCTTGTCCTTTGCAATAGCTAGTAAAAAAACAAAACAACTAATAATGAGCCAATTTTGTTCTTATTTATTAGTTATTCAAATTTGCCTTTCGGCTTAGCGGTTTTTTAACGTAAACTTACCGCTGACTTACAGATTGGTGCAAAGTAACAACCAAAATTTTGTTTTAAGCCTTATTAATTGTACTATAATAACCATTATAAACTTTTATACACAAATAAGCATTTCAGCCTAGCGTTTTTTTACTAAAGTAGTGAATTATGGATAGGGTTTGGATCTTAATTATACAGCACTAGTTTTGTTCTCTAAACCCGACTGGTGCGGAAATACTTTTACCAAGTCCCGTTAGGGGATTTAGTGGTAAAAGATTGAAGCGAAGGCGGGACTTTCGGGTCCGATGGGCACAGCACCTTGCTTTTCTAGCATAAATAGTAATTTCAGATTTCGAAGTAATGGTATGGCAACACAAAAAAAGGAGCAAATAAATCTGCTCCTTTAAATATCAACCTTTTAAAATAACGCTTAAACCGTGACTTCCTTTTTTCTGTTGATTAAAAAATAAACAGGAACGCCTAATAGAACAATGATAAGACCAGGCCAAGTATATTGTTGTTTATACATTAACAATAAAATACAAAATGCAGAACCAATTAATAAGTATACAATTGGCGTAATTGGATATAACCAGGCTTTGTAAGGTCTTTCTAAATTAGGTTGTTTAAATCTTAAATAAATTACCCCAAAAACAGTGATCATATAAAATAGCACAATCACAAAAGATATCATATCTAATAAATTACCATATTGTCCGCTTAAACATAATACAGAAGCCCATATTCCTTGCATCCAAAGTGATTTTTCTGGAACGCCATTTTTATTATTTGTAATAGCTGCTTTAAAAAACATTCCATCCTTGGCCATAGTTTGGAAAACCCTTGAACCCGCAAGTACCAAACCGTTAATACAACCAAATGTAGATATCATTACCAACACTGCCATCACGATAGTACCTATGCCACTTCCGAAAATTTGCTCTGAGGCCACAACTGCAACCCTATCATTTAAGGCAAAAGCAATGCTGTCTCTATTTAAAGTATTTAGGTACACAAAATTAACCAATAGATAAAGTACCATTACTGCAGAAGTACCTAATACCATAGAACGCACCACATTCTTTTTAGGGTTATCCATTTCTCCAGAAATAAAGGTTACATTTTCCCAAGCTACGCTAGAAAAAACTGAACCCACCATTGCTGCTGCAATACCGCCCATTATGGTAATTCCAGTAATAGATTCCCATCCACCTTGTAAGAAATTTCCACTGCTATCGGTTTTGAGATTGTTAAAGGCATCCCAGCGAAAAGACATGTTTTCTTGCCAAAAATTACCTTTTATCAAAAGAAAGCCTAAAATAATTAAGCCAATTAAAGCTACAATTTTAGATCCGGTAAATACGTTCTGTAATATTTTTCCACTTTTAACACCTTTAGTATTGATATAAGTTAAGAGTAGGATCACCACAATAGCCAAAATCTGTATCCACGTAATTTTATATCCACCACTCTGAAAAATTGGAGCAGCATCGTTTAAAGCAGGTATCAGGTAGGCGGTAAATTTGCCAAAGGCAACCCCAACAGCGGCTATAGTTCCAGTTTGGATAACCGTAAACATACCCCAACCATACAGAAAGCCCATCATTTTACCGAAAATTTCTTTCAGGTAAGTATACTGGCCACCAGCTTTAGGATACATAGCCGAAAGCTCTCCATAAGAAATGGCAGCTGCTACAGTCATAACTGCTGTAATTACCCAAACAACGATTAGCCAGTAACCAGAGCCTAAATTCCTCATGATATCGGCACTTACGATAAAAATACCGCTGCCAATCATTGAGCCCATTACTAGCATTGTGCCGTCAAATAATCCAAGCTTCTTCTTAAAGGAGCCTTCTGCTTTTTCGTTTTCCATCTTTTTTTAGTTTTTTTTTAATGGTGATGAAGCCATCATGAGCTTGTTTACTGTTTCTATTAACAGGTATGCTGATGATGGTTCCATTTTAGTTTTTAGTTTGGTTTTTTAGCTTTATATTGGGCTAATATATAGTAAAAAAGAGGTAAAAAAAATAACAACAATTAGAGGCGAGCGGTGTTTATTGCTTAATACGAAATTTTGTTGGCGTTCAGATGGATAAAAATTTGATTATTAGCTAAACATGCTTATTTTTATTACCCTTGTATTATTTTTATTTCATCTCTGGTTATGGTATGTTTAATACGGAGATGGAGCTAAAGGTGCGCAACTAACAACCAAATATAAATTTAAACTATGGATTTTCTACAAGACAATTTAATCTATTCGATCCCTCTATTGGGCATAATCGGAATTCTGGTTATGGCCGTTAAAAGTGCCTGGGTAAACAAACAAGATGCAGGTGATGCAAACATGCAAGAACTTGCTGGCTATATTGCCGATGGTGCAATGGCCTTTTTAAAAGCAGAATGGAAAGTATTAAGCATTTTTGCTGTTTTTGCAGCCGCTTTATTGGCCTATTCTGGTACTATTCACGAAATTAATGGCAAAGAGATCCACTCTAGCTGGATTATTTCGATTTCCTTCATCATTGGCGCTTTCTTTTCTGCTTTGGCAGGATACATAGGCATGAATGTGGCCACAAAAGCTAATGTTCGTACTACACAAGCCGCCAGAACGAGTTTAAAGCAAGCTTTAAAAGTAAGTTTTACAGGCGGTACAGTAATGGGCTTAGGTGTTTCGGGCTTAGCGGTTCTAGGTTTGGGGGGATTATTTATTGTATTCCTTTCTTACTTTAATGTAATTGGCGCAGATGGTGCGGTAAGCGTAGTTAACATGAAAACGGCTATTGAAGTGTTAACTGGTTTTTCTTTGGGCGCAGAATCTATTGCTTTATTTGCTCGCGTGGGTGGTGGCATTTATACCAAGGCTGCCGATGTGGGTGCCGATTTAGTAGGGAAAGTAGAAGCTGGTATCCCTGAAGATGATGTACGTAATCCTGCAACCATTGCAGATAACGTAGGCGATAATGTGGGTGACGTTGCAGGTATGGGTGCCGATTTATTCGGTTCTTACGTGGCAACCATTTTGGCAACAATGGTTTTAGGGCAAGAAATTGATGCTAAAACTGATAATTTTGGCGGCATGTCTCCTATCCTATTGCCAATGGTGATTTGTGGTTTAGGGATTATCTTCTCTATTATCGGTACTTGGTTTGTAACCATTAAGGATGAAAAATCTAACGTTCAAACAGCATTAAACCTGGGCAACTGGTCATCAATCTTAATCACTGCGATTGCTTCATTCTTTATTGTTAAATGGATGTTGCCAGCAACGTTAAGTTTACGTGGCTATGAGTTTACCAGCATGAATGTATTTTATGCCATTATGGTAGGCCTTGTGGTAGGTACTATTATGAGTATTGTTACCGAATATTATACAGCAATGGGTAAAGGCCCAGTAAACTCTATCATTCAACAATCTTCTACCGGTCATGCTACCAATATTATTGCTGGTTTATCTGTAGGAATGAAATCGACCGTAATTCCAATTTTAGTTTTAGCAGCAGGTATTATGTCTTCTTATTACTTTGCAGGATTATATGGTGTTGCCATTGCAGCTGCAGGTATGATGGCTACAACGGCTATGCAGTTAGCGATTGATGCATTCGGACCGATTGCGGATAACGCAGGTGGTATTGCAGAAATGAGCCAATTACCTCCAGAAGTACGTGAACGTACTGATAATTTAGATGCCGTAGGTAATACTACCGCTGCTACCGGTAAAGGTTTCGCCATTGCATCGGCTGCTTTAACCTCATTGGCATTATTTGCCGCTTTTGTGGGTATTGCAGGTATTTCAGCTATTGATATTTACAAAGCGCCTGTTTTGGCAGGTCTATTTGTTGGTGGGATGATCCCATTTGTATTTTCGGCATTATGTATCCAAGCGGTGGGTAAAGCTGCCATGGATATGGTACAAGAAGTTCGTAGGCAGTTCCGCGAAATCCCTGGAATTATGGAGTACAAAGCAAAACCTGAGTACGAAAAATGTGTAGCCATTTCTACCAAGGCTTCTATCCGAGAAATGATGTTGCCAGGAGCTATTGCCTTAATTACCCCTGTTGTTGTAGGTTTTATTTTTGGCCCAGAAGTATTAGGTGGTTTGTTAGCTGGAGTAACTGTATCTGGTGTATTGATGGGAATTTTCCAATCTAACGCTGGTGGTGCTTGGGACAATGCTAAAAAATCATTCGAAAAAGGGGTAGAAATTAATGGCGAAATGTATTTTAAAAAATCAGAACCACATAAAGCTTCTGTAACGGGAGATACTGTTGGTGATCCATTTAAAGATACTTCTGGCCCATCGATGAATATTTTAATTAAACTGATGTCTATCGTTTCTTTGGTAATTGCGCCATATATTGCCATCAGTGCATCAGATGCACCGCATGTAACTGAAGTGGTTAAAGAGATCCGAATTCAAAAAAGTATCGATTCTTTAGGGAATGAGAAAATAGATACACTTAAAAACGAAGTTGACACGTTAACGCATCGTTAATAAGCTCATAAATGTTACTAAATAAAGGGGATTTTGAATAAAAATCCCCTTTATTATTAAATAATTTTTATTTAGGTTTGGAATCAAATTACAACTACTATAAACTAATCAAAAAAACTAATTAAACTTTTATGAGTTTATTTCTAAAGAAATCAATTTCTGAACTTCTTGCGGATTCTTCGGAATCTGAGAAAAGTTTGAAACGTACACTCTCTGCTGGCTCTCTAGTAGCATTGGGGATTGGAGCAATTATTGGTGCTGGTCTGTTTGTGAGAACAGCTGCTGCCGCTGCTCAAAATGCGGGTCCATCTGTAACTTTAGGCTTTATTTTAGCAGCTTTTGGTTGCGCATTAGCCGGATTGTGTTACGCTGAATTATCATCATCTATTCCAATTTCTGGCAGTGCTTATACCTATACCTATGCAACCATGGGCGAATTTATGGCTTGGATTATTGGATGGGATTTAATTCTAGAATATGCGGTAGGTGCTGCTACAGTAGGTATTGCATGGAGCGAGTATTTAAACAATTTCTTGGTAGAAGTCGTCGGTGCAAGCCCCATACCCTACGAGTGGTGTCACTCTCCATTTCAAACATCTCCAGATGGCGTAAGCGGTATCATTAACATTCCAGCTTTATTTATCGTATCTGTACTAAGCCTTTTATTAATTAGAGGTACACAAGAATCAGCAATGGTAAACAACTTAATTGTAATTGTTAAAGTTGCCATTGTAGTTATGATCATCATTTTAGGTTGGGGATACATTAACCCAGCTTATCACACACCATATATTCCAGAAGCTACTACTTATACAGATCATCAAGGTATAACCTACAACTTTGGTGGTATAATGGGTATTCTGGGTGCTGCCGGAACAGTGTTCTTTGCCTTTATTGGTTTTGATGCTGTAAGTACTGCAGCTCAAGAAACTAAAAACCCTAAAACTGCAATGCCAATTGGTATTTTAGGATCATTAGCGGTATGTACCTTATTGTATATCTTATTTGCTCACGTATTAACAGGATTAGCACCATTAGAGTTCTTTAGAGATCCTAATAAAGGTGGCGAAGCATCTGTTGTTGCTGCAATTAAAGAAGGTATGCCTGCAACTTATAGCTGGTTAAGTAAATCGGTAACTGTTGCAATTTTAGCAGGTTTCTCCTCTGTAATCTTAGTAATGTTATTAGGTCAGAGCCGTGTATTCTATACCATGAGTAAAGATGGTTTAATCCCTCCTGTTTTCTCTAAACTTCACCCAAAATTCCAAACTCCTTACAAAGGTAACTTGGTAATCTTAGTATTGGTGGGCTTATTTGCTGCATTTGTACCGGGCGATGTTGTAGGACACATGACAAGTATTGGAACTTTATTTGCTTTTATGTTGGTATGTGTTGCTGTTATTGTATTGCGTAAAACTGAACCAGATCTTCCTCGTCAATTTAAAACTCCTTGGGTTCCTTTTGTTCCTATTTTAGGTATACTTGCCTGTGGAGCCATGATATTTGGTTTAGGATGGGAAAATTGGTTAAGGTTATTTGTATGGTTAGCTATCGGTTTTGTAATCTACTTTGGTTATAGCCGTAGTCATTCGGTACTAGGTAGAAAAGGAAAAACGATTAAACCTGTAGATCCGCCAGCGCCTAAATTCCCAGGAGAATAACAATCAACAATTCGAAATAATTAAAGCCACCTTCGGGTGGCTTTTTTTGTACCAATTAATTTTGGCATGGCTCAGTTAAGTATACAAATAAGAATTAACTTTGCTAAAAATATCCGAATGAAAATTTTGAGAGCTTATTTACTTACTACACTATTTCTATTATTAGGCTTAATAGGTAATTCTGCCTTTGCACAAAGAAATATCAATGATATACTCGATTCTACAACTGTAAATAACCTGCTCATCATTTCTAAAAAATACGGATCAGTTTCTTTTGGGGGTTATTTGCAGCCTCAATTTCAATATGCACAAGCTAAAGGTGCACCAGCCGAATACCAAGGTGGTAATTTTGGAGATTTTACCGACAATAGGTTTAGATTGAGACGTGGTAGGTTAAGGGCCGATTACAGTTTACTTAATGCAGATGGAACTCCATCAACTTATTTTGTATTCCAGTTTGATGGTACAGAACAAGGTGTTAATGTGAGGGATTTTTGGGGAAGATACTATGAACATCATTTTCAACTGTTTTATTTCACAGCGGGTTTAGCAGGTAGGCCATTTGGTAGCGAACTCCAACTTTCATCTTCTTCCAGAGAATCTCCTGAACGTGGCAGGATGTCTCAAATTTTAATGAAAACAGAAAGAGACTTAGGCGTTATGTTTACGTTTAATCCACGTAAAAAAGATGCTAAACTTAAAAATATACAATTCGATTTAGGCATCTATAATGGACAAGGTTTATCTGGTCCGCAAGAGTTTGATAACAGCAAAGATTTTGTGTTGAGATTAAGCCATAAAAGTTATGCCTTTAAAAAGTTCCCTCTAAATGTATCTGGAGGTATAAGTGCGCTGTTGGGCGGCTTAAATCATCAACTACCAATAAAATACCAGATGCAGCGAGTTAACAATAACTGGGCAATGGTAAAGGATTCGGCGACCAGCAACCTTAACCAAATTGCACCAAGAAAATACTACGGTGCAGATATCCAATTCTCTACACAAAAGAAAAGTTGGAAATCTGAGCTAAGAGCCGAATACATTACTGGCTTGCAAACGGGATCATCAACCACAAGTAACACGCCAGGTACTATACCGACCGATAAAAATGCAGTTAAACTACCTTACTACACCAGAAACTTTGACGGCGCCTATTTTACCTTTGTACAGACATTAAACAGTACAGATAACCAATTAATTTTCAAGTACGATTGGTACGACCCGAATTTGAAAGTTAAAGGAGAAGAAATAACTGCTGCCAAAGGTTTATCTGGCGCTGATGTACGCTTTGATACTTTCGGATTTGGTTTTATGCACCATTTTAATCCACACTTAAAAGCAGTGGTATATTATGATATGATTAAGAATGAGAAAACAAAGCTTAACAATTATCAGAATGATTTGGACGACAATGTATTAACTATCCGCACCCAATTCTACTTCTAATCAATTATTTAATGTCCAGTTAATTAAGGTAAGATTAATTAATTTAACTTTGTAACAAAATTAAAACACATGGAGCATTTACAATTCGATTTTAGTCAAATTTTGTCTACCACGATGGTATTATTTGCCATTATTGATATTCTAGGCTCCATTCCAATAATCATTGAACTCCGAAAAAAAGCAGGCCATATCGAATCAGAAAAAGCAGCGATTGTAGCTACCGCTTTGATGATTATCTTCTTATTTGCTGGAAAAACTTTACTGAGCGTAATTGGAGTAGATGTAGAATCTTTTGCTATTGCAGGTTCATTTGTGATTTTTGCCTTGGCGATGGAAATGGTATTGGGACTAACCATATTTAAAGAAGAAGCACCAGAAACAGTTTCTATTGTACCTTTGGCTTTTCCATTAATTGCTGGGGCTGGAACCATGACTACCCTTCTGTCCTTAAAAACAGAATATGCTACTCAGAACATTATTGTAGGTATTATCCTAAATATGATATTTGTATATTTTGTGTTAAAAAATACCAATAGGTTAGAGAAGCTTTTTGGAAAAACTGGATTAAACATCTTGAGAAAGGCATTTGGAATTATCTTGTTAGCCATTGCCATTAAATTATTCCGTACCAATACAGGTTTGTAACAAAAAATGCATAAATTGGTCTTATAGTTGTAAGACTTTTGTTATGAACGGTTTTGAAAAATATACGCTAATTATTGGCTGTTTGGCCGTTATTTTTGAGGCGATTAAGCACATCAAAGATAAAGTCAAAAATTGGGGACACCATTAGCTCTTCTCTTGCTTAATTAAGCGAGCTACAAACATGCTGTCTGCTTTATCTTTATAGCCCTTTATCAGTTCCATTTTTTCTAATTTTAGATCGAAATTTTCGACAAGGTATTTAACCACCTCTTCATTTTCTGCATTAAAAACAGAACAAGTCATGTAAACCAGCGGTTTACCCGTTTTAAGGTATTTAACAACATTGCCTGCAATGCCTTTTTGCAACCTCACATAGTTCTCAATTTTATGTTTTTCGAAGTGGTACAACATTTCAGGCGTACGTCCCCATGTACCCGAACCTGAGCAAGGTGCATCAACTAAAATACCATCAAATTCATAATCGTGCAAAACCTGGTCGTTGTTTTGGAGCAAGTCCATCGTTTTAACATGGTATTTTTTAATACCTGCCAATTGAAATCTTTCCTGAAGGTTGGCAAGGCTATTTTCTCTTAAATCGCTCACTAACAATTCAATATTTGGCTCTAAGCTATGCAACAGCAACGATTTTCCGCCAGATGCAGCACAGCAGTCCCACCAATAATCGTATTTTTTAGGTTCAAAGTAGGCACCTGTTTTTTGAGAAGACCAATCTTGGATTTGGTACAACCTCGGATCGCTGATTACCTGCTCTAATTTAGTGCCATTAGGCAAGGCTAAAGTAGTATCTCCAACCTCTTGTGCATTGATCTGATTAGCCTGCAATTGATTAATTACAGCCTGTATATGCGTTTCCCTAACTCTAATAAATAAATCTGGCTGAATAAATAATGAGCTAAAGAAATCCTGCTTATCAATTCCAGCAGAAAGTTCGGCATTAAAAGGAAAGACATCATACAATTCAAAAGCAGGATAAGTTTTTTTAATTATGACTATTTTTTCTTTAGTTGATAAGCCTATAGCTTTTTCAAGATCTTTTAAATAAGTGCTAACTACTAAGCTAATGCTATCATTACATAGAAAATCCGCGATAGCTAATCTTTGTAACACACTTAATTTAGGTAATGCCTTGCCCAATCTAAAGTAGCTATAAATGTATCTTGTTGCCCATCTCCTATCAGACGAACCCATTTGTTTGTGCTGCTTAAAGTAACCCACCAAATGGCGATGTAAAGGTAAAATACCGTTATAACTAGCCAAAAGCTGCTCAAATGCTCGTACCTGATGTTCTACTCTCATTAAATATCTATTAATCTACCAAGTTTAACGTATTGTTTCTGTACTGCAACAACATCAACTGTTTATTAAAATAACCAAAAGCTGGGTCAAAAGCAAACTCGAAAGAATTATGTAATCCTTTGTATTTTTCTTTGGTTAGGTAATCTAAATAATTAGCGCCGTGTTTGGTTAATAGTTTACCAAAGTAAAAACCAATATCAAAACCTTTAAAGGAGTATTCGCTAGGCTCATAACTAAAGTTAGCACGGTATTTTTTCACGAAATTGATAACTGCCGCACTTTTGTAATCTACTCGGTAAGATGTACTTACAATTGTATTTAAATTTTGGAGTTGATCTACATTGTAATTTTGTTTTAGCCAATTCGGATGGCCAAAAAGGTTAATATCATACCCACCTGTTTTAAGGTTTTTCAATTTATAGATTTTTTCAACACTAGGTATTACAAAACCCGATTCGGATGAGCAGATGACCAGTGCATATTTTTTGCCCTTAATCATTCTGGTTTCATAAGCATAGGCCGAGGTAAACTCTTGAACTATAAAAGCTGGATATTTTGCCTTTAAGTGGTTACGTAATGGCGCTGCAAATTGTTCGTCGGCAGCCTTGCGAGGGTTGATAATTACTATAATTGTGTTACTGCTTTGATAATGTTTGGCTATATAATCTGCCACAGCCATAGCATGTTGATCTATATTATTAACTATAGAAATAAGGTTAGGATTATTGAAATCGCTTGGCTTAGAAGCCGCCAATGGAGAAACTACAGGAATATCATTAGCAATGGCATAACTGGTCATTTGTTTAACCCCCTCCGGGAAAATTGGACCAATAATAAGGTTGCTATTCTTAATCGTTTCCTTTTTAAGCAAAGCTGCTACTTGGCCATTTTCGTCTCTAGTGTCGAATACATTGAGGTTAAAATTTAAACCCTGAGCAGCAGCTGAATCTATCCCAAGTTTAACACCCTGATAAAAATCTATAGCCATATCTGCTCTTTCTACTTGCGCTTTAGTTGCCGTTTGTAGGTTAAGTTGGTTTAATTTAAATGGAACCAATAAAGAAATGCCTGCTGCTGTAAATTTTTTAACAGGCTTTTCTTCTTTAGTTTCCTTTTTAACCTCTTTAACTGGTTTCTTTACTGGCGTAATTACTTTTGGTGTACAAGCCACCATCAATAAACATAAAAATACCAAATAATTAAAGCTTGATTTTCTGTTGATGCCCATTTTTTGTATTTAGTTTTTATTTGCCACAAATTGTGCCAAAAGAATTCCTTCAGCGAAGGAAAACACCAAATCAATCGGTGTAATCATTAAAAATCTATTATAAATCTCTTTTTTTATTCCCACTCAATAGTTGCTGGTGGTTTAGAGCTGATATCATATACCACTCTATTAATTCCTTTAACTTTATTGATAATTTCGTTAGAGATTTTCGCTAGCACGTTATATGGTAAGTGGCACCAATCGGCAGTCATTCCATCTACAGATTCTACTGCACGTAAACAAATCACATTTTCGTAGGTACGCTCATCGCCCATAACCCCCACAGATTGTACTGGAAGGAAGATAGCACCTGCTTGCCACACTTTATCGTACAAACCTGCTTCTTTCAAGTTATTGATATAAATAGCGTCTGCTTCTTGTAGAATGGCAACTTTCTCAGGAGTAACATCGCCCAAAATACGGATAGCTAAACCTGGGCCAGGGAAAGGGTGGCGACCTAAAATAAAGCCTTCAATACCCAAAGTTTTACCTACTCTTCTCACCTCGTCTTTAAACAAAGTATTTAATGGCTCCACAATCTTTAATTTCATAAAGTCTGGCAAACCACCAACATTATGGTGAGATTTTATGGTTGCAGATGGTCCTTTAACAGATACAGATTCGATAATATCTGGGTAAATAGTGCCTTGGGCTAACCATACTACGTCTTGAACTTCGTGGGCAGCATCATCAAAAACTTCGATAAATACACGACCAATAGCTTTACGTTTCAATTCAGGGTCTTTAACATCCTTTAATTGGCTCAAAAATCTATCTTTTGCATCGATCCCCTTAATGTTTAGCCCCATGTCTTTGTATTGCTCCAATACACTTTCGAACTCATCTTTTCTTAACAGACCGTTATCTACGAAAATGCAATGTAGATTTGTTCCAATAGCTTTATGCAATAAAATAGCTGCTACACTAGAGTCAACACCTCCAGACAAACCTAAAACAACTTTATCGTTTCCTAATTTGGCTTTCAATTCTGCAATTGTAGTTTCCACAAATGCATCTGCTGTCCAATCTTGAGCACAACCACAAATATCTACCAAAAAGTTTTCTAGTAATATTTTACCATCGGTACTGTGGGTAACCTCTGGGTGAAACTGAATGGCATAAGTATTGGTATCTTTTACCTGATAACCTGCAACTTTCACTTCAGCTGTACTTGCAATAATCTCGAAATTAGCTGGAACCTCTTTAATCGTATCGCCATGGCTCATCCAAACTTGAGAATCGATATTGATACCTTTAAACAATTTATTGCCATTGTTTACAAAATTCAAATTTGCTCTACCATATTCTCTTGTCGACGATGCCTGAACATCTCCTCCGCTTTGTTGCGCAATAAATTGTGCTCCGTAGCAAACCGCCAGTAATGGATAAGCCGTAAATAAGTTGAGATCAACAAATGGAGCATCTTCCTGACGAACAGAATAAGGACTACCTGATAAAATAATTCCTTTTACAGTTGAGTCTAATTCGGGAATATGATTAAATGGATGGATTTCGCAGTAAACATTAAGTTCGCGAACGCGACGTGCAATAAGCTGTGTAAACTGAGAACCAAAATCGAGAATGATGATTTTTTCTAGCATGTGCAAAGGTAACCTTTTTGTCCATTTTATCCTTAAAAAACCATCATGAATGTTAAATTTACTTGGCTAAGGGTAGGGTAAAATAAAAAACTGTTCCCTCATCTGCTCCACGTTCAAAGCCTATTTCGCCATTATGGGCATTTATAATCTGTTTGGAGATAGATAACCCCAAGCCATAGGATCTTTCTCCCTGTGTTCCGCTTCGCTTGGCTTTGGTAAAAGTTTGAAACACATTTTCTTGTATAGCGACCGGAATACCAATCCCCTTATCTTTAACCAGCACCATTACATTTTCATTTGTAATACTTATTTCTACCAATATGTGTGTATGCTCGTAACTAAACTTAATGGCATTGCTAATTAGATTATTCACTACCCTTAGTATTTTTTCTCCATCAACATTTACCGTAACTGGTGTAATTGTGGCATTAAATTGAATGATTTGCTTTTTTTCTTGTGCTTTAAATTGCAATAGCTCTATTGCATTACCAACTAAAGCAACAAGATCGATATTAGCTCTTTTGGCTATTAATTGTTCTTTGCTTTGATTTTCTGCTGCCTCGATCAATTCATTGATTAAGTTTAACGCACCAACACAGGTATCTTTAATGAGCTGGTGCTTTTCTCTATCTTCCTCTTCCCGATCTTCTTCTAACATTAACGTAGTTAAACTTACTACCCCACTTATCGGGTTGCGTAAATCATGAGCAACAGCTCTCAAAATTCTATCTTTTTCTTTATCACTTTTTTCCAAATCCGTTAAGGCATCTTCTAAGCGCTCCCTTTGCAAGTTTACTTCATTATTTAAATTGGTAAGCGCTGCAACATTCTTTTTGGATTTTTTCCAGTAAAAATAAATCAATAGGATGATAGCTATTGTCATTACAGAGAAGATAGCTATGATGTAGAGATAGAAGCTTTGAACTTCTCTTTCTCGCTTTAGATAACCTATTTCGTTTAAACTTTCTAAATTTCTAAATCTTTCATTGATATCTGTCGCATTTAGTTTATTCAACTGTTGTTGCGTAGAATCTTGCATTTTCACGAAAACCGATAAGTGCGCAAAAGCCTCGTCCTTATTTCCTGTTCTTGCTAAATACTCGGCCATTAGTTGATGATAGTTCATCGTTGCTTCTGCCAATCTGGTCTTGTGTGTACTTAACTTTAAATCGGCCAACGCAACCGCTGCTTTTTCAAGTTGAGTGGTTTGCAAATACAACCTAACCAGCTTTACCCGCGTGAGTGCGGCATCGTTATTTTCATGATTGGGCTGAATATTAATCGCTATACTTTTGATTAAAAATTCCTCCCCTTTTTTAAAGTCTTTTTGCTTGATATAAGCACCGCCCATATTTCCATAAACTACGCCTCTAGCAATGTTAAACATCACTGCACGCTCTTTAAGTGTATCGTTTTGATGAATAAAGGATAGTGCCTTTTTGTAGAATAACAAGGCACTATCCAACTTATTTTGTTTAGCATAAGATAAAGCTGCATTATTTAACAGTTCTTGTCGCCTAAAAATTTGAGAAAAATCCTGCTTACAGGATATAGATTCTTCAAAACCTTTGCTAAAAAAATATCCAGCATCAGCATACTTACCTTGTTTATACAGCACCATACCAATTCGGTAACTATAATCGCTACTTACACAATTATCTTTTTGTGCCGACATTACGCTTTTAGCTCGATAGTAGTTCTTGAAAGACTCGTCATAATCACCCAAAGCAAATAGAATATCACCTTTAGAAAAATATCCCAAAGCCAATTCTCTAGCATATTTCTCGGGGTCTGATTTTTCGATAACCATAATCATGCTATCTGCATATAAATCTGCTTTAGGATAATCTTTATGCCCTAAATAATAATAGGCACAAATGCCATTATAAAGCTTAAAACGAGAAAGAGGACTGAGTTGCTTATCTTGAAGTAATTTATTAAGATAGGCGAATGTTGAGTCTTGATTTGGTGCCTTTACATCTGCCCAAGAAAATGAATTGATAATAGAATCTGTTTTACCATTTAAATGTTCAGATTCCTTAGACTGCCTGCAAGAGTATATAAGCAACATTAAAAATGCTGCGAAATATAGGGTAAACTTATTCAAGATTTTAACTTAGATGATTATTTACGAAAAATAGGAAATTCTAAATTAAAATTATTAATTAAAAAGAAATCATTTGATAAATACTTGGGTTTTCACACCAAATCGGTTTAAAAAATCTACACCTTCGTCGCTTACTAAACCTTTATAGGCAGCATAAGAATCTTTGAAGTAAACTTTTTTAATACCTGAAGATAAAATTAAACGAGCACAGGCAATACATGGCGATAAAGTAGTGTACAACGTAGAACCTTCTATTTTTGATCCATTTTTGATAGCATATAGAATGGCATTTTCTTCTGCATGTAATGCCAACGAGCAACTTCCCTTACTATCTCTAGCACAACCTGTTTCTGGCCACTCTTCATCACAATTGTGTGTACCTGCTGGGGGGCCATTATAGCCGATTGAAATGATACGGGTATCTTTTGTTAAAACCGCACCCACATGAGCTCTTACGCAATGAGAACGCGTAGCCAGATCGGTAGCCAAATTCATAAATATTTCGTTAAATGCTTGTTTCGCCATATTGCAAAAATAAAAAAGCGCTCTGATAAAACACCAGAACGCTTTTAATTATAACTGTTCTAATTAGTGACCGCCTTCTGCTGCGATGTTTTCAACATCAATACCTTGACTTTTCAAGATTGAACTAACTCTCCATGCAAAGAATATCAGATATGCAAAACCAACAACGGCAACTACATAAGACATGTGTATACCAAAGCTATCTGCTAACTTTCCTTGGATTGGCGGAATAATCGCTCCACCTAATATCATCATAATTAAAAAAGAAGAACCCTGACTTGTGTATTTACCTAAGCCTGTAATTGATAATGCAAATATTGAGGGCCACATAATCGAGCAACATAACCCTCCACTCACAAATGCGAATATTGAAACATCTCCTGTTGTTAACAAGCCTACAATCATCGCAATAACTCCTAATGTCCCAAATAACGCTAAAGTCTTAGCGGGCTTTTCTTGACCAATATAAAATGCAGCTATCATTATTGCAATGCATATTGCGTAAACATATAAGTTACTAACATCTGTACCAGTAAAATGATTAACAACTAGAACAATTGCAAAGGCGATAAAAGGCACAACTACAGTTAGAATGTTCCTTGTAATTTTTGACAAATTAAACGCACTGATTGCACCGGTCCAACGACCAATCATCATACTGCCCCAATAAAGTGATATATATTGCTTAATTGCTGATTCTTCGAAACCTCCAAAATCAGGCAATTTTAATAGCGCTCCTAAATTACTTTGTATCGTAACCTCTGTTCCAACATATACAAAGATAGCAAGCATCCCTAAAATAAGTTGGGGATATTGCATTGCACCCCACTTTTCTGGTTGCGGTTTCTTACTAGAATAAGCATAAAATAAAGCTAACAGAATAACAACTAAAGAACCATAAATAAATACACCATCTTGTATACCAGTAAAGTCTGCTAGAAAGGGAGCAGCTAAAATCATAAAAAAGCCTATTATCATAATAAGCAAAGGAATATTTGATTTGGGACTTGATTCGATTTTTTCATTGCTTGTTACATCAGGTAATTTAGATATAGCAAAAAATGCTGCTACAAACAAAAATAAGCCAGCAAGAATATAATATAAATTATTGATTGAAGTTATCTCAACCACCTTTGGGGTTGAGTCACTTGCAGTACCAAATAATAAAACACTCACTATTACAGGCCCCATTAAGCCACCAAAATTATTAACACCGCCTGCCAAATTCAAACGATGTGTTCCGCTCTCAGGCGCTCCTAGTGCTACAACAAATGGCTGGGCAGCTACTTGTTGTAAAGAAAATCCAATTGCAATAACAAAAAAAACGCCTAATATAAATGCAAATGATCCAGAATGTACAGCAGGAATCATTAATAAAGCTCCACCTGCTGAAATTATTAAACCAGCAATAATTCCCTTTTTATAGCCTATTTTATTCAAAATATCTATTTTACTTGCTTGGGATGCAAAATATAAAATAAGTGATCCAATGAAATAACCACCATAAAATGTAAAGTCTATTAATTGAGATTCAAATTGTGTTAAATCAAAGTGTGTTTTGCAAAACGGTATAAATATACCATTTGAGGCAGCTACAAAACCCCAGAAAAAGAACACAGTGATGATTGTGTATAATGCGGTTCCATAGTTGGCTTTTGAATTTTGTTCCATGCTTGGATTAAAGTTTAAAGTTTAAGATTAAATTTTGGTTCGTTAAACTTAAATAAAAATTATTGCTTACTAAAGTGTAATTTCTACACAACCTAAATTTAAATAATCGTCATAATAACGAATAATAGGCGTATTTTAACTTTAAAAATCCTACAACTATTAGAAAAAATGAATGCGTTTTAGCTTTAAAAATTGCATATTAGCATAAAATATATAGTAGGCTAATGTTTGAAGCGATTTTATTGGGTATGGGAGCTGGGCTAATTTCCTCATTCTTAACTGGTCCTGTTTTTTTCGCAATGATAAAGACCAGTATAGAAAAAGGCTTTAAAGCTGGTTTCTCATTGGCAGTGGGCGTAATTATCAGCGATGTTATATTAATTGGATTGGTGCTCTATGGTAGCCAGTTTTTGGTGTACCAAGAAAGTTTCGATAAGTATGTTGGCATTATTGGTGGATTTTTTCTCCTAGCCGTAGGTATTTATTACCTCTACTCCAAAGTTTCTATTAACTACAAAGAAAATGGACTGATCAAAATCAACAAGAGGGGCTACTTGCTTAAAGGATTTTTAATGTGCATCCTTACTCCTTCAACATTAATGTTCTGGATCATTGTAAGTGGAATTATCTCTGCTAAGCTTAATTCTTTAGAAGAAAAGCTATTTTGCTTTTTTATAGCCATGGCTACCCAGTTAACTATAGATGGTATAAAAAGCTACTATTCGAGCAAACTCCGTTACCGGATTAAAGAAAGTACACTAGGCAAGCTAAACAAATTTGCAGGGGTAATCATTATAGGTTTTGCCATCTGGCTGATTTACAAAACTTATCATCAATATTATTAATTATTGAGCTAATTTTAAAGTATGCCGTCTAAATTGTAGATATCTACATAGTCTAGCAATCTTCCGCCAGCACAATTTTCCATCTTCTGGAGCCTGTAATATTTACGATCGCCTTTTTTCGAAAAAACCTGTTTCCCCGTTTTTTCGCAAGGCATACCAGAATTATTGCTTTTGATATAGGTAATAATGTCACCCTCAAATGAAATTTGCTCAGCATTGATCCTTTTCATCTTCCCATCGATTTTTAAGTACTCATTATTGCTATTGGTCTGCTCTCCTTTAATGGTAAACCAACCATCGCTTGTTTTGGCCACTTTTGCTTTACCTTGCTCTTCAAAGCTTATCCATTGCAATCTTATAGGTACTGTTTGTCCCAACTCCACCTCTACTTTGGGAAGTTTATTGGCAACATCTTCTTTAACCTTGTTTAAAGTATCATTTAGCTTATTAAGCTTTGAGTTTAAACTATCACTGGTGTTTGAAATCGCATCTTCAACTTTATCTTGTTTGGCTTCAGAACAGGCTAATCCTAAACAAATTGCCAAGCCTAAAAAAATTTTTTTCATAATCGGTATTTCCATATAAAACAAATAACAATTCTTAAAGTTTGTTGCGATTAAAAGTTTGCTTACTTCGGTAGATGCAGTAAACTACGGGTTTTGATTTTGAAATTGTCAAATTTTGTCACTAGCAAAAACTATAGTTTTAAGCTATTTGCAATGAAAAAACCCGATTTTTATTATCGTGAGAGTACGACACTCCTACTTTTAGTCATTTGAGTTAAACGTTGGCAGGGACGCCAACGCTGGAATATTCTAATTTTGTCATCCTCGCAAACATTATAAACAATCCTTAACTTAACAACATTACAGCTGCAGTTGGCATATAATAAATGTATGGCTAAAACAAAAAGGGCAAAAACTTTCGTTTTCACCCTAAATTATTTTACATAAGAGATTCCTCGCAAGCTCGGAATGACAATACTAATTTAATAAGCTCTTTGGTTATTTCCTTCTTTCCAGTTTACAAATGCTTTATTTACTACCTTGTTACCACCTGGTGTTGGATAGTTTCCTGAGAAATACCAATCGCCGGTATGGCCCGGACAAGCTACATGAAGGTTATCTAAAGTTTGATAAATTACTTCTACCTCTGCAACCGTTCCTTTAGGCGTAATGATCTTAGCAATCTGATCTGAAATTTCTTGCTGTTTAAAAGGTCTGTAAATATCTTTTACATAATTTACAATTTCTTCTTTTGGCAATAATAAAGATGCTTTGCATTTTTGATAAACCTCTTCAATTACATGCTCCATTCCTCTTTCTTTTAAGAGCTGAATGGCGGCATCAAAAGCTACAAACTGCCCCATTTTAGACATATCGATACCATAACAGTCTGGATACCTAATTTGTGGTGCAGATGATACGATAATGATTTTTTTAGGGTGCAACCTATCTATAATTTTAATGATACTCTGTTTCAGAGTTGTACCACGCACAATCGAATCGTCTACCGCTACAAGTGTATCTGTATGGTTTTTGATAACGCCATAAGTGGTATCATAAACATGCGCTACCATTTCACCTCTATCCGCATCTTGCGTAATAAAAGTACGGAGTTTTACATCCTTAATAGCCAGCTTCTCTACCCTTGGTGCCATTGATAACAATTCATCCAATTGTGTATCATCCAGCTGTTCCTTACGATTAAGCAATACATCTTTCTGCACTTCCCTTACATGTTCATGCAAACCTTCTACCATACCGTAAAATGAAACTTCGGCTGTATTTGGAATGAAAGAGAAAACGGTATTTTTTAAATCTTTTTTAACTGCCGATAATACTTGAGGAATTAATAAATGACCTAATTTTTTACGTTCTTTATAAATATCAGCATCGCTACCCCTAGAGAAATAGATACGCTCAAATGAACAAGCTCTTTTTTCTGTAGGCTCACGATACATCTCTTGCGTTACCGTACCATCTTTTTTAACAATTAAGGCATGTCCAGGTTCAATTTCTTTAACTTGTTTAATCTGAACATTAAATGCGGTTTGGATAGCTGGTCTTTCTGATGCTGCTACTACAATCTCATCATCAGCATAATAAAATGCTGGGCGAATGCCTGAAGGATCACGTAGTACAAAAGCATCTCCATTACCTACAATACCAGAAATGGTATAACCACCATCCCAGTTTTTAGCCGAGCGACGAAGAATTTTTGCAATATCCAAATTATCAGATATTTTATGGGTAATGTCTACATTACTTAATCCTTCTTTTTTATAACTATCAAACAATTCTTGATTTTCATCATCTAAGAAATGGCCGATTTTCTCTAACACTGTTACCGTATCTGCTTTTTCTTTTGGATGCTGGCCAAGCTCGTACAATTGCTCTAATAACTCATCAACATTAGTCATGTTAAAGTTACCCGCAATTACCAAGTTCCTGGTCATCCAGTTGTTTTGACGCAAGAAAGGGTGGCAGTTTTCGATACTGTTTTTACCGTGTGTGCCATAACGCAAATGCCCTAATAAAACCTCGCCAATAAAGCTAACGTTTTGTTTAAGGTACTCGGTATCTTTCATTAATTCTGGTGTTTCATTCTGGATATCTACAAATTTGTTCTGTACATAACCAAAAATATCAGCAACAGCATTTTGAGCCATAGAACGGTACCTGCTAATGTAGCGGCTACCCGGTTTCATGTCTAATTTAATGGTTGCAATACCCGCTCCGTCCTGACCACGATTGTGCTGCTTTTCCATCAACAAATACAATTTGTTTAGGCCGTAGAGTGCAGTACCGTATTTTTCTTGGTAGTATGAGAGAGGTTTTAACAGGCGGATAAAGGCTATCCCGCATTCGTGTTTGATCTGATCGCTCATTGATTAATTGAATGAGCCGCAAATTTACCGTTTTAATTAACCACAACCTAACAGAAAATGTAAGTTTTGCTATGAAAATCGCACAACTTTACAAATTGGCTGTTAATTAACGCTTTAACAAATATTTAGCTTAATTTTTAACATTTTAAAGACAAAACCAAATTATTCCATATCGAAAGGGCGGGCATCTTTCCTGAAATGAAAAGAGCCAGTTGGATGGTCGATCCTTGTGTCTAACTTGATTACATTTAATGAATAGCGTACATTTTCCTCATCGAAAGGCATATGCAGCGCACCACAATCCCATAAGATACGTGGACAGTTATCTTCATTAAGACCAATAAACCCATTTGTGTTTAAACACAGTATTGTTTTGTTAGAGTTTATTATCAATTTTAGATCAGCGATGAATTGCAAACTTAAGAACCTGCTGCTCTCTCCAATTAAAATGATAAAAAGATCGATTTCTTCTACATTTAAAGTTTCAAAATAGAAATGATCATCTTTAATCGCATACCCTTTGTAAGTGAATTGATGATTTAATTGCCAAGCATTTAAAAGTGCAATTTCTTGCTGCTGATTTTCTTCATCAAAGAGCACTGTTACATTCATTATTTATTTTTCATGGATTTAGATTGTAGCGCAGTACCTAAAAAAACCGAAGCATGGACATCAAAACTTTGGGTATCTCCAGAAGTATAAAAAGTACGTTTGCTATTTTTTGAAAGTTCAATGGCTATCTCTTCATGCCTATTTAAATAATCGACCAAGCTATTTGCTACGATATCTCCTTGCGAGAGCAATTTAATCGCTTTCGGCAAGAATTGTTTAATTTTAGGGATAAGCAATGGATAATGTGTACAAGCCAATAAAATGCAGTCTATATCTGCAGATTGTTGCAATAAAGCTTGAATATATTCCTCTACGAAATAATCTGCACCGCTCGCAGTATGTTCTCCATTTTCGATAATTGGCACCCACATTGGGCAGGCTTGCTGATGAACTTTAACGGCTGGAAAGAGGTGGTTGATCTCGATGGGATAGGAATTTGAATTTACGGTACCACGCGTACCCATTACACCTACGTTTTTGCTTTGGGTATAATTACCAATAACTTCTGCAGTAGGCCTAATTACCCCCAAAACTCGCTTGCCAGGATATTTATGTGGTAACACCAATTGCTGTATGCTTCTGAGTGCCTTGGCAGAAGCAGTATTACAAGCTAAGATGACTAATTGGCAACCTTGGGCAAATAGCCATTCTACACATTCTAAAGTATATTCGTAAACAGTTTCGAAAGAATGATCTCCGTAGGGCGAACGGGCATTATCTCCTAAGTAAATATAATCGTATTCGGGCAGTTGTTGTACAATAGATTTAAATACGGTTAAACCCCCAAATCCTGAATCGAAAACACCTATAGCAAACTTATTCTTCATGGCATAAAAAAGCGGAATTGAGTTTGCACTCAATTCCGCAAGATAATTAAATTATATTTTAATTATGGTTTTTTAACTGGTGTAGTTGCTGGTTTGTTAGCAGCTGGTGTAGCAGTAAGCGAAATACCTAATTTAGTTTTAACAGCAGCAGTAATGTCTTCGCCACCATCAAAATAAAGCAAGTTATTAAAACCTTGAGATGCTGAAATATCAAAAACATAAGCTAAACCTTTTTCTTTAGCTACTGCATTTACTGCAGTTGTTAATTTTTGGCCAACTGGAGGGAACAATTCGTTTCTTTTAGCTTCTACAGCTTCTTGACCTTTAGTTTGTGCCTCTTGAATTCTTTTTTGCAAATCTGTTAACTCAATTTCTGCTTGTTGTAATTCTTTACCTACCACTTCTTTATTAGCCTCGCTAATGGTTTTTTGTTTGTCTTGAGCAGCTTTATATTTAGTCTGCAATTCTACGCCCATTTTATCCAAATCTGCAGATAACTTTTTAGCAAAAGTTTCTAATGTTGCTTGTGCCGTTTTAGCTTCTGGCATAGTTGCATAAATCTCATCGGTATTTAAGTGACCGAATTTTTGTTGAGCATTGGCAATATTTGTTATAAGCATTAATCCTGCTGCAACAAAAAATACGTTAATTAACTTTCTCATTTTCCTATTTACTTAATTGTTTTATATTTTATTGTGTGTTTTGTTTCTATTTTACAAGCGTACCTGGTTTGTAGCCCAATCTAAGAATTACATCGTTACTAATGTCATAACTTGCACTTGCATAGATCATCATTGTAGATTCGCTACTTTTATCAAATACGAAATCGATGAATTTACTTTTCGCTGTTTCGCCTATTACAGTAGAGATTTTCTCTTGGATAGGCTTTAACAATTTGGTACGCATTTGGAAAAGCTCTCCTTCTGGGCCAAATTTTTGGCGTTGCAATTCTTTGGCTTTCTTTTCTTTCTCAATAATATCGTTTTCTCTACGTCTGCGCATATCGTCGGTTAACAATACCTGATCTGCTTGATAAGCTTTATACATTTTATCAATTTCAATAAAACCATCATCAACCTGTTTTTGGTATTGTTGAGACATACCATCGATTTGGCTTAATGATGATTTGTACTCTGGCATATGTTTTAAGATATACTCTGTATCAACATACGCAAACTTTTGCGCTGAAGCCCCTAATCCAATCAGGAACAACAAACTGGCTAATATGTATTTTTTCATAGGTCTCTTATTTATCAAAGTTAGCACAATCTGGATTAATTAAAACCTCCTAGTTGTTGCGCTATGCTGAAGTGAAACTGTCCTTTATTTGCATCTGGAATACCAGGGATTTTATCAAATCCATAACCGTAGTCTATTCCTAGCAAACCAAATATCGGTAAAAATATCTTTGCACCAACACCCACCGAACGTCTAACGTTAAATGGATTGAAATCGCTGAACTTGTTCCAAGTATTACCAGCCTCTGCAAATGCGGTAACAAATGCCGTTGCTTGCTGAGAGTTAATTACTGGATATCTTAATTCCATTACGTATTTATTGAAGATTGGGCTACCAGAATTTTGTGCAATGGTAGTGTTGGCTCCTACCGGAACAACTGAGTTATTAGAATAACCTCTCATTGCAATTAGCTCAGAACCTTGTAAGAAATCAAATCCTTGCATACCATCTCCACCCAATTTAAAACGCTCAAATGCTGATTGACCAACGGCACTATTGTAAGAACCTAAGAAACCAAATTGTGCTTGTGCTTTTAATACCAATTTACCTGTTACTGTTTGGAACCATTGTGATTCAAATTTCCACTTATGGTACTCAGTAAACCTATAACGTTGTTTATCTGATGCTATTGCATAGTTCACATTATTTAGCAAGGAGTATGGTGGCGTTGCTTGAATAGTGAATTTTAAGTATGCTCCACCAGTAGGAAAAATATTGTGATTTCTTGAATCTCTCGCAATTTCTTGTGTTAAGTTTAAGTTGTAAGAAGTACCTGTACTAAATAGATAACCTGGATAATTATCTAAGATATATTGGTTCAAGTTTACAGAGTGAACTAATGAGAACCAGTTATCTGGCCATTTTAACTTTCTACCTAAACTTACAGACATACCGTTTAAACGAATTTTATAAGGATTGGTTATACCTGATGATAACCCACCACTAGATTGTAGCGATGTAAATGCACTTAAACCAAAACTTACTGGCTTTTTACCACCAAACCAAGGTTCTGAGAAAGAGAAACTATAAGATTGATAGAATTTACCATTGGTCTGTCCACGTAAACTTAATTTTTGTCCGTCTCCTTTAGGAAGTGGTTTATAAGCTTCGCCATTAAAAATATTTCTTAATGAGAAGTTGTTAAAGGTTAAACCTAAGGTGCCAATTACACGGCCACCACCAAAACCACCTGATAACTCAATCTGATCTGAAGGTTTCTCTTCAACAGTATAAACAATGTCAACCGTACCGTCTGATGGGTTAGGTTTTGGCATTGGATTGGTTTTCGACTCATCAAAGTTACCCAATTGACCAATCTCACGCACACTTCTTACTAAATCTGCTTTAGAGAATTTCTCTCCAGGTCTTGTATATAAGTTACGAATAACAACACGGTCGTTGGTAATGGTATTACCTACCACAGAAATTTTATTGTTAGTATACTGAGGACCTTCGTAAATGCGCATTTCTAAATCAACAGTATCGTTATGTATCCTTGTTTGTACCGGATCGATGTTGAAAGTTAAATAACCATCATTTAAGTAAAGACTAGAAACGTCATCACCAGCAGCACTACCACGTAATTTAGCTTCTAATTTCTCTTCGCTAAATATTTCGCCTTTTTCAATTCCGAAAATTTTCTCTAAATCTGAAGTACGATATTTGGCATTACCTACCCAGGACACATTACCGAAGTAGTATTTTGGACCTTCGTAAACATCTAACTTAATACCAATTGCCTTATCGCTATATGGATAGATGCTATCTTTTAATATAGCAGCATCTCTATAGCCCTTTTCTTGCATTTTAGCAACTAATTTCAGCTTATCTTCTTCGTATTTTTCTTTACTAAATTTACCACTGCCAAATACTTTATAAAAAGCTTGTTGTTTGGTCTTTTTTAGGAATTTTCTAAGTTTAGAAGATTTAAATTCTTTATTACCTGTAAAGTTAATTTCGTGCACTTTTACACGTTTACCTTTATCAACTAATACTTCTAAGATCACACTGTTTTCTTGGTTAGGATCTGGTCTCGATTTGTAATCAATCTTGGTAAAGAAATACCCTTTCTCTAACATGTACTTTTTAATTACTGCATTGGTAAAATTATACAAGTTATCGTTAATGATTGTCTTTCCAGATTTTTCTGCTAATTTTTCGTTCAAGTCGGTCTTTTGTGATTTCCCTACACCAATAATATCAAAAGATGTTAAACGTGGAAGCTCAACAACTTCAATATCGAAATAAACAGTATCCCCTACAATTCTCGAAACATTTAACTTTACATCATCAAAAAGACCTTGTATCCATAGGTTTTTAATTGCGTTGGCAGTTGCTTCGCCAGGCAAAGTGATCATTTCACCTTTGGTTAATTTCGATAAGATAATAATAGTTGCAGTATCTAGATATTTTGCACCCGATAAAGTAGTGCCACCAATTACATATTCTTTTGGACTAAAGTAATCTAAGTTTAAGCCGCTTACTTTTAAACTTGGCAAAGCTGCAGCTGGTTGACGGATTTGTGCTAAGGTTGGAAATCCAATTAATAGCAAAAATATGAGTTGGTATATTCTTTTCATTTACAATCTAAAAAACGTTGCTAAGTTAATTTAAACACATGTTAAAAAGTGTTAAAAGTAAAATTAGTTCAATTGTTCACTAATTTTTCCGAAGCGT
>Ga0247810_10000252_pt1 | contig 77284 bp, 70 predicted proteins | sample UWRJL119311C1_FD_179918 | JGI IMG/M metagenome (GOLD analysis project Ga0247810, IMG submission 179918) | Plant litter microbial communities from Arlington Agricultural Research Station in Wisconsin, United States - UWRJ-L119-311C-1 | ecosystem: Environmental > Terrestrial > Plant litter >...
GAGAGGTTCCTGTGCGTAAAACGTGAAATAAGGTTCTTGGTTTGGTAAAGTCTAGGGAAGGAAGCTCTCCGTACGGGAGAGGTCTAAGTATGCTAGCTAATGAGGGTGTGTGCCTCAGGCCACAACATGACTGCACCTCGGGGATACCATGTTGAGATCATACACATAAAAATTGGAGCTGTGTGTTGATACATTCATCATCTGGCCACTCAATACCGATAATCGGACAAAATGCCCGCCCTTTTAATCTTAGCCCTGCAGAATTTGTTGCCGTAGTAAAATTGAATTTGAATACTTCTATTCGTTAAACTACAAACATATCCAATGCTAATCAAACTTTAGCGCCCCTTCCTTCTTCTCCCCACTACCTGTTCTCACTTCTGCTCCTGTATTGGCGCTTGTGCTTACTGTCCCGGGACATATTGGGGGTTTGTGTATGTCTGTGGCCTCGATGGCTCCTCCTGTCCCTGCAGCTGCAGGTGGAAGTTGCCATTGACACTCCAGCCTCGCACTCTACACAGATACCATAACATGCGTGCTGCGGAGAAACAACTTACCTATTTCTACGATTTTGGAGAACGCAGCCTTCTCTAGTTATTCCTTATTTAACTATGCTGTAGGTATCACAAGTATCATACCAACTCTGATATTAAATATGGCAAATACTGAATCAAATTTCATTCTAGCAACAACACATACACTCAAACTTTTGTTCTTAAATCACCCGGGAAAGCATTCTGTTTCATCAGCAGCAAAATAATTCGATAAACATCTTCGTGGCACAACTAGTCTGTCATGTCAGACCTCAACTCTAGTTTAAGAAACGCTTTGTCATGGCGCTGTTTTCTGGAGGAAAAGCACACTACCTTCAACAATAGCCGTTTCCTATTTATTGATATCGAAACAGCTGGCATTTCCCAGTTTCATATTTTGTTACAAATACATAGTTAGGTTGTTCTACACAAACCCTATTTGATTCGCGCAGATGAGAGCCTCGGAGTAGCGAAGGTTCAAATCTGGATGTGGAATCGTTTTCAAAGCAATCCAACTTTATCTTTAGACTAGTTATGCTATCTTCGAAGCAAATGCAGCAGGCAGAGAAAATATAAAAGTCAAAATACCTATGTGCGGTTTGAATTTGATGCCAGAGAGCTTAGTCTGGTGGTGTTCCCATCGTATAAATAGCTTGCTGTATTATGAAGTGACATATTAGCACTGACCACTGATCTTCTGAGCTCAATAGAGAGAACAGACGCTTCTTCCAACACAACAGGTTTCTCTCCCGACAGTAACTATTTGAAGAGTCTTACATGTAGCTCGTCATAATATAATCTGTAATGATATTTTAATCTTTGCGTACATAAATTTTCAGATTTCCAAAACGCTCAGGTTCAACTGGAAAATCAAACTGATCGAAACCCTCAATCATCTGGCGGGTACGAGGTGAATCTTGATCTGTATTCCATGGACTTTGTTCTAGTATTAGTATAAAAATGTTCTGATATTGCAGGGTCATTTTAGACAAGATTTACCTAAGTCGTATTTCTGTACCTTGTTCCATTCTATACATCCACTGTATTTTTTCTTTGGCAGCTGGCTCTACCTCGTTCCAGATCATGACTGCTGGCCTTGCAATGTCTGCTACCACCTGCTTTACAGGAATATCGGGATAACAACTAACAACAACTGTTTCTTCATCAACGTGAGTAAAGGCAAGAGAGCCATGACCGCCCACAACTTCGAATCCTACACTCATTAGCAGCCGCTTTGCCAAAGATGAGTAGGCTGGATCCTGGGCCAGAATAGGAAGAGAATTAGTTCCTAATCGCTCGCCCAACACAGTCGCTATGGTGAGTGCTGCCGCGTGTTGTGTCATCTCCCTGCGGAGTGGCAAGCCATCACACGCCGACAAGGCATCTAGATACGGGTAGTCTTGACATCCTTCCAAGCTGCCGAGCCCGAAGCACACAATCCTCTTGATATTTGGTGGGATATATGTAATTTTACCTAAGGTGGCTGTTAATTCACTGCAAACAGTATTCTGGTTCCAGTTACATCGAGCTTCATCCCATGCAGCTTTTAGTTGGAGATATTCAATAGATAATTGAATCCTTCCTGTCGTCACTACTAAATCAAGAGCGCAAGTAGCGAGTGCCCTATGTTCGGAAATTTCTGGTTCTCTGGAGCAATCAATGTCACGCTTGAAGTTCTCCGATTCAGCATCATACACCAGGCTCTGATATATCTTAAAATCCAGATTAACACGTCTGCATTTCTTTCTATATTAGTCATATTCTTCAACCTCTCTGAAACCGAAAAAGAGCGGGAACTGGAGTATAGCCAAGCGCGCTACGACTCTCAGGATGCTAAACTTACGGAAGACTTATAGTTTCCTCATCTTCCAAAGGAATCTGTTTGCGACTTAGCACCCCATTCACTGATAACTCGGATTATTAGCAATGGCGACACTAGTGAGAGGAACAAATTGTCCCAGAAATGCATACTACTTCGGACCACAATATCTTGGGGCCTCGGTTCTCTCCCTAGATCTGCTTCAACACTACGAAATATTTCTTTGGTCCACAACTTGGCGCCGGAATTGTATAGGTCCCGGATGTATTGTGCCATCTCACGACCTCCTTCGCTGATTTCCTGACGCTCTTTATTTACAGCATACTCCATCCACTTATCTTTCACAGTTTCTTGCGACATAGTATATAGTGAGGGGTATATTGTCTACCGAATAAGTTAGTATAAAATTGGGCAGCTATATTTCATTAACAAATGCTCATCTCAAATGATAGAGTCTAGAGCACAGTATCCACCCACTATTACCCTTTCTTCTTTGGATAGCGGGGAAACGAAAACCAATCGTAGAGCGCGAAATAAAGGATGCCCGATGGCATAGTGCACTCATGAGCTTAGAGGTGATCATGAGAGTAGAACTAACTGTTATGCAGAATGTTAAGAATAATGCGCCAGGTGATGGTGAATAACAGAGTGTTCGAAGTGAAACCAAAACTTCAATCATTTTCACATCAATTTCACGCCAAGAGCAACTAGATCCAGCTCGCATAAATTTAATGACTTGTTGTGCATTTCAGCCTATCGCCAAATGTGTAACCAACGGTTGATGTAGCCAATATAGTGGCGGGGTTGAAATGAAGATGTTTATACAGTTATCTACTATACTACCACCTTAGTAGACTTCTCGCCTAGGCTAACTAGTCGACCGTGTCGCGCTGGCGGGTTTTTGATGTGTTAGAATAATTCGGATTATGCAAATTTATTCTACTTGTCTTGCTTGAAAGACAAGCATTTTTGCACATAGTCTATCAAAATTTCGAGTTTTTCTCTAATGTTAGCAACAGGCAGCCCATAGTATTTTATTTCAAGATCCTACATCACGGACGAAGCCTACACCTTTTTGTAACGTTAAAGTTACGTCTATTCTTAACCAAGGTGAATTCCAGGATGTCGATGCTCTACTTGAAAGTGTCGAATTCGCTGCAATATGCCCTCTAGATGTCTAGAAAAATATAAGAATGATTGTCGATTACGGAATTAATATGAATTCGTTTTAAACTTCCCATACGTCTAAACAGTAGCTATTGCACAACAATCTACTGCATAATAACCCGCTCGTATCTGTGCTCTGCATATTCATTTAATTTTCATGGCTACGTGGCATTCATATCGTTTATAAACAAAAAATAGATATGGTTCTAGTTTACGTTCAGGTGTGATAAATTGATGTAATCATTTGTGTTAGAGCATCGCTCGGGGTATAACTTCAGCTATACTGTACCGTAGTATTACATGCATTACCACTGATTACAATCGTTTTCCCCTCTACTATTTACGAGTAATCTAAACCGCTCAATTCTGACAATTTGGAGCTTGAAAAAAAACTATTCTGCCTTATGCATCGCAAAGCCTTATCACTGCCGTTCCAATCATGAAACCTTGCCTCTGCGCCCCCAATGCAACATCAATACCGCAGCCTTACATTGACAACTGTATAAGTGTTGCCGTCTGCCTAATTAGAACTTGCCTTAATTTACTCATTAAGATCATCGTGAAGATCTTTATGATCTCAACATGACAAACTCCCCGAATTCGTCTCAAGTAGAATCTTCAAAAGCTGGCTTCACACAACAAGGCTCTATTGATTGGGTGCAATTAGCAGCCCACACGGTATCTTTTTCTCTTGATGTCTTGTCAAGATACTCTGCAGCAGGCGTAGATTCCTATACATTGCAAGTCGGGCAAGCCATTTGCTCTCAGCTTGAACCCTCAGCGGCGGGACGCAACAATGTGCTCAATGCCCTCGCAAAACTTCCATCATATGGCTCATACGGGAATATTCTATGGTTCGGCTTTGGCACAAGACATGTGGTGCGCAGCCTTCCAAAAACCACCCAAGGACTGACCTGTCTTGCGCTCTGTGGCACTCTTTCCGAGTTTTACCACAAAGATCTCTCGGCAGAGATATTGAATAATCTTGTACAAGCTCTTGATGCTCCTCCGGAATTAACCCCATCCGTACTGCAATGGCAATCGTTAGTGCAGGCCTGTGCCTGTGCCGGGACTTTTACAACATCAGGCTTCGGAGTCTTGGTTGAAAAGTTGATGCAGCTCAATCCTCATGCCTGGTATCAACAAGATCACGAGTTCTGTGGTACTACTGCCACTCGACGCAGCTGTGCAAGCCCCAGTTCTATGGCCGAAGCGCTTAGGGGATTAGGGGAAGTGACGAGAAAATCAATCTCCGCAATCACTATTATTGGCGGAAGTGATGCTGCATGGTTAGCTGCCATATCAGAGTGGCTTTTGGATCTCCGTGTGGTTATAAGGAGTCCAGACGGTACTGAGCTTTATGATACGTCGGGCAATCTAGACCCTCAAGTTGTTATCATCTATGAAGAGCAAAGAGGTGAACAATCTCCCGAAACTACTTCACGGATACGTTGCGTTGGAAAGACATATATCCTAGAGGATGCGACTAAACTCTTTGCTTTGCGACCGAGTGGACATTACATCGCTGCCACATGCGGGAGAGCAAGTTGGGGTGCATCTACATCTGTTACTTCAGAGTTTCATTGAGCTAATGGCATTTTAGATACTCTTTTGACTACAATATTTGGTTCTGACTTCCAATTTTTGATGAATAATCATCCTCAAAGCGTTGGCAGCGCAATGGGAAGTGTTGCACGACTCTTGTTAGGCGTGGTAAACGCGGAGCCTGGTGTTCCTGGAACACTTTTGAGTAGCTGGAGCCACTATTGTCCTGACTCCTACGGTCGCGGCTTCATCACAAGTTTGATTCAATGGTTTCCAGAATTGACCCCACTTCGACAGGGGATGGAAAGAGCGAGCAATGTGACCTTTGCGGAGGCTAGAACCACGTACGAGAACAGATTAGGAATGATCCAACTTATATGTGACTGCGGAATCTGCAATCCTAATAAGAGGCAACAGAATTCAGGGAAATTCTGCTACGTTGTGATGGTAGAGACTATTCTAGCGCTGGGTCTCAGATTTTCGGAGATGATTATTGATCCCGATTTGTTCGTGAAACGAACAGGGATTGAAAACTTCTATGGTTATCAGGTTCAGAAGCGCCGGTTTCCTCCTGGAAGGTCAGATATTCCTGGCGTTCTATCCGACATACGTGGATACCTGTTCGAGGAATTAGGACCGTTCGCATTCATATTCAGGGATAGTGGCACTGCAACTGATAATACCCTTCTAGATTGCTGTCTTGAACTTTTCACTGGCTTCAGGAATGATGAAAATGGCAGGACGAGTGGCCTTGGTTCTGGCAGGTCAGCAGCAGGAATTTGTGCATATCTCCAAATTCTCAATGATCTTTCGGACACCCCAGATATTACTGGCAAGATCTGTGTCATTCCTGGTGTTATTGAGCATTTAGGAAGGCCATATAATAAAATTGTGGATGATCGACGCCCCGTGCCGCGAACAACACCAAGCTATGACGAGTTAAGCCTTTATAATCAGGTGCAAATTGGCGTTACGGAGACAGCTACTGATCTGGAAATATGGTTTGAGCTCTCCCGCAACGATAATCTTCCTGAAGCCGAGGGCTCATCTGCTTTGAAAAAGATCCCTTTAAAGACTTTCAAATTTGGGCCATTGCGATTTGTTCAAGGCTTACAGAAAGCACAAGGTTGGACGAATTGTACTCAGTATGATTGCCCTGTTGTTGTAAAAGATATAATTCAAGAGAGGTCAGAGCCATTTCATACAAATGTTCTCGGGACCGATGTCTGTCTCTTCCGCGGTGGAACAATACCTAGATGCGGCGCTATTGCACTTGCTACGATATATTCGAGAGTGTGCTTACTAAAAGATAAGGCATGTTTGCAGTGCACCTTGAAAACTGTGGTATCGGGCCCTATTGAAGCTTCATATTTTAGTGTTTGGGGGAAGGCGAATCCGTCATTATTGTCAACTGCGAGACTACTGGTGTGTGGCTTACATGACTAAAAAACAATATCTCTACACAGTTTTACTTGAACCTCGATTACTGGAAAAGACCTGGCAGTAAGAAGGGCGATATCTTATACACTTTTTGTTATGAACTTTCCTTATAACATTCATATCACTTAAGATATGGGGTTTCGAAAATGATACAGTTGTGCTAATAGAATTCTGGACTGTTGAAAGTCAAATATAATAGCACGAAGATTCTTAACAATTGGAATTGCTTTGAAAACTTTGTTTGTCTTATCATGCGATTTGAGTAGATAATGTACTTTCTCAAACAAAGATCTCAGTGAGCTAGTGGATTGTTATGCATTATTGGCAAGGGAGGCTGGTAGTAGTGACACTCAAGTAAAGCAAGCAGCAGCACTATGTTAAGTTGTTAGTGATGTTGATTTCCTTAACAGATTATAAATAAATAACGAACATTATTTCACATCCCCATGAAAATGTGACCTTGATTCCCTCAGCAACTTTAAAAAGAATAAATATCCTTCATCCTATCACATCTCACTTCCTATTTCCCAACTAAGCCAAAGCGTCAAAGACTGCCGATAGATATTTACTCCATATTTATGTAATCCATTATTCCTTTCTCTCATCCAAACACACTCTTGAAGAGGTCTCAACAACAATAAGCTTCTTTAACCATGTTAATTGCTGTTCGCACTATGTTGTGATCACTACTAAAGAAATATATAGTCCGTCGCCCTTCTAGCGCTACCTTAGCGAAGCAGTTACCTCTCGATTTGAGCCGTATTAAAACATGTCAGAATTTAAAGCCATATAAAGCCTTGGCCTTACAATGCCTCCCTTCCTAAAACCTTGTCCTAAGGTAGGCGACGTAAACCTACTAAGTCTCTACTGTTATGCCTTTTATAAGATCTAAAAGAGACAGTATATAGTTGTATGCTATACTGTCTAAGAGAGCCATTCTTACACACGCTTATTATCAGTTGCCAGATGAGGGGATATTATATGAGAGTATGCTCTCCTTACTGATTGTTTTCAAGCACGGGACGCCAAGTCGGGAGGATGATCTGTCGGGCGGATGATCGGCCGGTTGACACCCGCTCAAATGGCCCGCATTTTAAGATGCCAGACTTGATAGGCTATCCTACTCCTGTTTACACAAATTCGGCTAATAAAGGGGCCGGTGCGGATTGATTTCCCCAGCTTCATATGACGTGAGCGCAGCCTCTACTAACTATATCATGGAACTCTGGCCTTTTAGTTAATATCACTTTGCGAATTCGAAAACTTATCACAAGTTGATGTGGAACTCGAAGTTACGCAAGGGATGGCAGCCATACAAGAGCAGCCAGATATCATACGGCAGAATATACAACCATCACCAGGTCCTCTAGAATGTGATCCAGACTCTTCTGTAGCAGTAATTGGCTCGGCCAACAAGAAGCCCATGTTAGAAAAGGTGTCAACGTCAACCAATAATCATCATGATATGACCGAGATGGAGGCAAGAGTCGCCGAGGCAGAAGCTGGCGGTGAATTCAGGCCAGGCGCGCGCTTTTATATGGTTTTTGTGGCACTAGGAGTGTTGACAATGATGGTCGCATTAGACGGAACCTCTCTGTCAATTGCTCTACCGGTCAGTGTCTATTTTTACTTGGCCACCTATCAAGTTGCTACTAACCTAAAGTAGATCATGGCCAAAGACTTAAATGGTGGAGCCATTGAGGATTTCTGGACAGGGACAAGCTACTTACTCACCTCTGCCGTCTTCCAATTGCCAATAGTAGCGTTATCACACATTTTTGGCCGAATGCCGTTAACGCTTTTCTCAGCCATCACATTCTTTGCCGGCATCTTAATCGCTGGCCTTGCTAAGAATTTCAGAGTCATGCTTGTCGGTCGGACGATCCAGGGAATAGGAGGTGGCGGGATATTCTCATTGACTGATGTTATAGTCACTGATTTGGTTCCTCTGCGGCAACGCGGTGCCTATCTGGGACTCATCAGCGCTGTCTGGGCTCTGGGGTCTGTCGTTGGACCGGTTATTGGAGGTGCTTTTGCTCAGAACGTTACGTGGGTACGTTGCTTTCGATTCTGTCATGCATTTTCGCCAGTGCTTTTCACTTTCAAATTTGGAACACGTGATCCTCAAAACATGACTCCTGAATAATACTGACACATCGCTGGTATACAGAGATGGGTGTTCTGGATCAACTTCCCCTTTGTGGCAATTGCCGTGGTGGTCGTGCCTCTTTCTATGCGACTCACTGCGACACCCGGCTCTATGATGCAAAGATAAAGCGAGTCGACTGGTTCGGAAACTTGCTATTGATAATATCTTCAACGGTTCTTCTCATGGGTCTGACATGGGGTGGCGTTCAGTTCCCATGGAACTCTGCAGCTACTCTAGTACCCCTACTTGGCGGTGCTGCAGCCCTCTTTGGATTGGTATTCTACGAAATGTACGTGCCAATAGAACCGACCATTCGCACCAGTCTATTCACGAGCTACAACATGAACTACTCGTTGGTGGCAGCGATGATCCACACTCTCATTGTCTATGCTTTTCTATATTTCATGCCGCTCTATTTTGAAGCTGCAAAGGGCTATGGCCCTATCGTCTCCGGCGTGGCATTGTTTCCGCAAACCTTTACTGTCGCTCCTATGTCAATCGTCTCTGGGATCATTATCACCAAGACAGGATCGTTCCGACCTGTCATATGGTTTGGCTGGGTTTGCATAACTCTGGGTTGCGGACTAATGGTCATGTTGGACGTAGACACTACGGTTCCACAATGGATCTTTATAAACATTGTCTCCGGTATTGGACTTGGGTTCATTTACTCTTCACTGAACATCGTCAACCAAGTGGCCTGTGATGACGAAAACATGGCTTTCGCGGTAGGCATGTTCATCTTCTTTCGCACTGCTGGCCAAGCCTTAGGCGTCGCCATTTGCGGCGTCATTTTCCAAAATCAAATGGCGAAACGTCTGAGCAATATTCCAGCTCTTGCTTCTAATGCAGAACAATATGCCCGAGATGCAGCAAGTCTGGTTCAGACAATTCGCAGCATGCCGGGTGGTAGCACAAAGACGGCTTTGAAGGATGCTTATGCAGATGCGTTGAAGACTGCCTGGATAGTTATGTGTGCGCTCAGCGCTGCTTGTCTAGTTGGAAGCTTCTTCATTAATCATGTTAGTCTCGATCGAGAACTCAAAACGGATCAGGGGTTACAGGATAGCAAGAAAGACGAAGATAACCCAGCATAGGCGCCCCAAAATGTATTTTGTACACAACGGCGTGATGTATAGGATAATCACAGGCAAATTTACAAGATACGAAATAGAAGCGTCAGCGATAGTTGCAATATCTAATATCGTGTTATCCATTCGAACATCGACTAAACGATTTTGTCTGTGTTTCCTATGTGTGTTCTTGCCAGCTGCATTGCTTCTGCAATAGCTGGCGTATTCTTCTACTTCCTCACGAAGACTGTGCTTTGTTATTCATTGATAATTAAGCCGTGACAACAGTCATTCATAAGTCGCCAGCGAGATTCTATTTTTCCGCCTAAATTCATCTATGGTGATGTCCTCCGCTCCTCCCATTCTTCGTAACATGCCATGCACCAGTCAACACATCCTGCTCTCTGAGATGGCCCTCAGCACCAACTTCTAAAGTGCCTACGAGCTCACCATCAGAATCTATCATCTGAGTTTTGGTTCCTGCAGTAGTATGATATAAACATACTTCAACGCTCTTCGCGTAGTCATATACGGTACGTTTCTCATCCCATTTACCCATTACCAATATGGTATTCTCGCGAACATACAATGGTAGGGTATCGAAGTTATGATGCTCTTTGAACCAACCGGGACCATCAACAGTTTTGTTGGTGAAGAAATTGGTCCATCTGCCCTTCGGTAGGTAGAACTCAACATTGCCAGATTCTTCAAACACGGGTGCAACCAGAAGACTATCGCCGAACATGAATTGTCTATCTAGATACCAAGCGGTAGGGTCATCTGGAAATTCAAGGCACATAGCTCGAAGGGAAAGCGGTATTCCTAAGCGCACAGCTTCCTGTGCCTGCGCGAAAATATACGGCATGAGGCGAGCTTTGAGAGCCGTCCATCTCGCAAGAGTTTTGGAGCAACCTTGTTCAGAGTTGTCATCATCGTCAACAGTCCAAGGTACGCGGAAAGAGCCGCTGCCATGTAGGCGACTATGGGAACATAATAAACCGAAAGCGACCCAACGCTTGTATATCCAGGGTGCGGGTCTACCTTCAAAACCTCCAATATCGACAGACCAAAATGAATATCCACATAGACCGAGGGATAATCCCCCACGTACCGATTCGGCCATTGCTTCTGGGGTTGATTCGCAATCTCCTCCCCATTGAAGTGGGAATCGTTGAGTTCCTGCCGTAGCCGTACGTGCGAATAATACAGCCTCATTTTCGCCATATCGATCTTGTAATGCCTCGTATACTATTTTATTGTACAGAAATGCATAATAGTTATGCATTTTCCTAGGGTTTAGTGATTTGTCAAACCACTGTACATCCACAGTTGGAATCCGTTCCCCAAAATCAGTCTTAATTGAATCAATGCCCTTGTCGAAAAGGCTATTCAGACAGCCAACATACCATTCTGTGGCCTCGGGATTTGTGAAATCTATGATACCCATTCCTGTCTGCCAGAGATCCCACTGGAATATGTCTCCATTTTTTCTCTTGAGAAGAAAACCTCGACTTGCAGCATATTTGAAAACAGGTGAAGCTTGGCCCAAGTAAGGGTTTACCCAGGCGCATACTTTCTTCACAAGGCCTAAACCCAACTTATTAGACAGCTGTCAAGGGGTAGGTTGAGATGTATTTACCTGACTCTTTCAGTCGCGCGATCTGACCTTTGGGGTCAGGAAACATTTTAGAGTCAAATTCAAAATCACACCAATGGAAAGCTTTCATCCAGAAGCAATCAAAGTGGAAAACCTCGACAGGAATATCCCGAGCATTCATCCCCTCCAGAAACGAATTTACAGTTTTTTCATCATAATCTGTAGTGAAGCTTGTGCTGAGCCATAGACCAAAACTCCAGCTTGGTACTTTTGCAGGTTTCCCAGTTAAGATCGAATATTTTGTCAAAATCTCTTTCGGAGTTGGCCCGTGTATTAGGTACCTAGACTTTTATTAGACGCAATATACTCCGAGCAAGCGGCCAAAATTACCATTTAAGTCTCTGTCCTTCAACACTGGTCTGAACTCTACAACATCTTTCGCTTCCAATTTCGAGTTCCACTTTGTCTGGTGTATCAATGAATATTCCATATCCCCTCGAGCTTATCCATAGTGGGACATTTTTGTAAGCTTGATCACTAGACGTTCCACCATCTGCATTCCAGAGTGTGATGGCTTGCCCAACCTTATTGAACGCACCGAAACGTTCTCCTAGCCCATGAACCGACTCGCCGACAGAGAGCGTTGTTTGTGTGAAGATATAGTGATTGAGATTCGTCATATCAGCAGTCTGCATAGGATTGCTAGTGGCAGGGCTGTATGCCAAACCGACACTTCGCTTCAGTAGTGAAGTGAGTTCTCGCGATCCATCAGTTTCATGGAATCGAATGTCGAAGTCATGGTCTGATGTTTTGACCGTGGCAGACACCGATCCAGACTGCAAGGTGGAAGACTTGCTACTTTTTGTAATCTCTACCTCACTCGTCTCTGGTTTCCCTGCTGGATATAAATCGAAGTGTGGTCCAGGGTTGAGCGCACCTAGCCAGTGTGTAGTCTCTACCGAGATAACTCCATCAAACGGAGCTGCGATATCCTAAATAATTAAAACCCCACTAATCTCCTCGGGGCAGGAATACTTACTATTGTCAAGGTACTGAGATTCAGAGAGTCTGATCTCTGGAGTATCTTCTTGGTTGGGCAAAGCAGACTCAATGCCTTCCCATCTTCTCGATCTGTGACAGAATAGACTTCTTCCGCATACTCGAGGCGTTTTCCTTCTGCCGCCAACCACATGCCATCGCGAAACTTCATGATGGCGGTTTCTTACAGCTCTGAATAGGCAAAGAGCGATTGCTATGAATTCCGAGGAGAGATTCTTGGTAGTTGTTTGAAACTACTACATTAAGAGCATAGAATGAATATGAAGTACGAGAGAGCTCCTACCTACATTCGGCCACGGACAAGCTGAATCCGCCGGCTGGTCGGACGAGGTGGGGTGTGGTATGTAGAGGGTCCTGCAGCTGTTTAGTGGCACAGCAGTGCCTCCTAACGGTTTTCAAACAGCACATCATGCTGCTTGCTGTACGTGGTGAAGATGGGATGTGGTTTTTGGGACAGTAAGTCGTATAATGGGCTGATGGTTGATCGTTCGCTATCTAATCCGCCGGCCATTGCCGAAGATTAACTTCCACCAATCACATCCCCTCTCCAGATCTCCGTCATTTGGCTCTCATCAACCTCACCTCAATTCAGGAACATCAATTTATTTCACGTGTACTCATGTGAATACTGCAACCCCGCAACAATGCACTGTTTTACTGGGTACGATAGCTATGTGGTTCGGATACGGGAAAACTTGTATCCAGAACTGCAGTTCTGCTTCTCTTGATTTAACCAAAATTGGACCTAGGCCGGTTGACTTCTATTTCTGATCAATAATAAGGCCTTGAACTTTAGCCGTTGCGGACACAAAGGAGCTTGAAGTATGGCACTATGGATTGATGACGATTGACCTGCAGCTTAACTATTTATTCATGGTGATGCGTCGAATAAGTGTGAGTAGAATCCTCAAGTGCTGGACCAAGTATCCCCATCCACTCTTCATTTCCTTTACGAAAATCTTGGAATTGGAATTTGAGGCCCAGAAGACTGCTACCAGCCATGAGACTCTTCTCTGCCTTTGTGTCGGTGCTGCTAGTATGCACTACCACCGCTACTCTGCCTCTCAGGAATGATACTCGTCCTATCTATAAAGATCGAAATGCGGATATCGAAGCCAGAGTATCTGATTTGCTCTCGCGTATGACGCTTCGAGAGAAAGCCTCCCAGTTACTGCAAGGGGACATTTCAAACTGGATCAATATGACAGACAACCGCTTCAACGCAACTGGTTTGGCTTGGAACATGGAGTACAGGTCAGGTCAGCTATGGGCTGGCTTTCCTGTTGACCAGCAGTGGATTGTAGAGGGAATAAAGAAAGGACAAGACTATCTGTTACACAACACTACACTGGGTATCCCGGCTTTTGTACAAAACGAAGGAATTCATGGATTTCTAAGTGGAAATGCAACAATCTTCAACTCTCCTCTGGCATTTGCTTGCTCCTGGAACCCTGACCTCATCCAGAAGATGGGCGCTGCAATTGCACAAGAGGCACTTGCCCTTGGAGTAAATCAGCTACTTGCTCCGCTGGGCGACTTGGCTCGAGAGTTGAGATTTGGTAGGGTCGAAGAAACATTTGGAGAGGATGGATATCTTGCAGGAGAGATTGGTTACAGCTATATAATTGGTGATTGTATTGTCTGCTCGATAGCTTAGTCGACTAACTTATGCTAGGACTTCAGGGGGGTAACGTCAGTGCTATGGTCAAGCACTTTGCTGCTTTTGCCAGTCCAGAACAAGGTCTTAATACGGCACCAGTACACGGTGGTGAAAGAGAATTGCGGACAACCTACCTACCTCCATACAAGCGACAGATCATGGACGCTGGTGTATACTCAGTCATGAGTGCATACCATTCGTACGATGGTGTCGCTTTGGTCGCAAATCATCACATTTTGACTGAAATGTGAGTAGCTCTTTCTAACATATTCTGTAAAGTCAATTCTGACAAAGGCCCCAAACAGACTTCGTAACGAGTGGGGATATAAGTATCATGTAATCTCTGATGCAGGTGGAACAGATCGACTCTGTAACGACTTCAAAATGTGCCGATCTAAACCCATCGATAAAGAGGCTATCACTATGTTTGCATTACCGGCTGGTAATGATGTTGAGATGGGTGGAGGCTCTTACAGTGAGTGGCCCTTTTCAGTACAAATTGTGAGGGAAATTCTGACAAATTCTCCGGTAAGGCTTCGAAAATATTCCTAAGTTAGTGGAGTCAGGTAAGCTGAGCGTCGATATTGTCGACACAGCTGTTTCACGTCTGCTGCGATCCAAATTTGCCGCTGGTCTTTTCGAGAATCCATATGCGGCTGCTCCTGCAGACAAGACTGATTCATTGATTCACACTCCGGAAACTGTCGCATTGGCACGTCAAATTGACACCGAGTCCATTGTGTTGCTTGAAAATCACAACAATATCCTGCCACTCCCAAAGTCAGCAAATGTGGCTGTAATTGGGCCCATGGCAGACTTCATGAATTATGGAGATTACGTGCTCAATGGGAGCTACCTCCGTGGTGTTACTCCCTTTGATGGTATCAAATCTCTCAGCACAGGATCCGTAACCTTTGCTCAGGGCTGTGAGCGTTGGTCAAATGATCAGTCCGGGTTCCCTCAGGCAATTGCGGCGGCATCAGCTGCAGACGTTGCCATTGTGGTGGTAGGAACTTGGTCCCGTGATCAAAACCAACTATGGCAGGGCCTGAATGCCACCACAGGAGAGCATGTTGATGTTTCCTCTCTGAACCTGGTTGGCGCTATGCCTCACCTCGTGTCTGCGATTATTAATACTGGGAAGCCCACAATCGTGGTGTTTTCTTCTGGTAAACCTATTACAGAAGCATGGATCTCAAGGAATGCATCAGCACTTGTGCAGCAATTCTATCCATCTGAGGAGGGAGGAAATGCTTTAGCCGATATAATCTACGGAGTTGCTAATCCAAGTGGTAAACTTTCAGTTGGCTTTCCCTACGATGTTGGCACCACGCCTGTTTACTATGATTACCTTAACTCTGCACGCTATGTAGACCCGGGGAGAGTATATGATAACGGTACTCTCGCTTTCGGACACCAGTATGTGTTGAACTCACCCGTACCACTCTACGAGTTTGGCTATGGGAAATCATATTCGACATTTTCCTATTCCGCGCTGACGCTCTCCAAAACGAACGCAAGCACCACAGACACAATTACTGTCACTGTCGATGTAACCAACAACTCAACCAGAGATGGAGCAGAAGTTGTGCAGCTATATGTAAAAGACCTCATCAGCAGTGTTGTTGTACCCAATATCGAACTCAGGGGATTCTCCAAAGTGAACATTGCAGCTGGCGAGACTAAGACTGTTCACCTTCCGCTCTCAATTGAAAAATTGGGGCTCTGGGATATCAGAATGCGATACGTTGTAGAACCTGGAGACTTTGTGATATTTGTTGGAAGTTCCAGCGCTGATCTAAGGTCGAATGCTACGCTGACTGTAGGTGGAGAATGATCTTGATGATAGATGACTTGGGACATGATATGATCTGTTTCCCACCATATAATCTTCGAAAGCATGTACAGCCACTTTTACCAATTTCGCATGAAGCTAAAATATCTTTAATGTCAGAATTACCTCCATTACATGTGTTAAAATTGGTGTTACTATTGCCCTGGTTCAATATAGCCAATTGAAAATTGTCTCGTCTGGCTACTTCAAGCACAGTTTCTCACCCACATTCCATCGGAGAAACTACGCAATAGAAAACTAGAACAGGCGTTTCTTGTACACCTCTTCACGGCTCAAACAGGGACGAAGTTTTTCCGACACTCACAGAACGCTGTGCAGCTGGTGTTACATTTAGCCGATGTAAGCTGGAGGGGTAAGTGCTGGGGTAGCTCCGGTTGGAGAATACGGACCTAGAGCTCTCTGCGGCACAGAGTTTGCAGTTTCTAAGTTTTTCAATCGTATATATTCGTAATACCTTTTGAATGAAGTTGTAGACGTTGTGCTGTTGTAGGCATTCGTTTGTTGTGGAAATTCATTAAGTGATACAGGCTAGGCTCCGCCAGACACTCACAATGGGAAAGATTTTTAACATTTCCCTGGCGCTTTTTGCTGCTACGGGGTGAATATTCTTTCCAGGCGTAGATTCATGAACTTCGAGACTAAAACTCTACAGATCTTTCTTATTTGGTTACGATGCAGGTGTTATGACTGACGTGATCGGTTCGAACAATTTCCTGAGGTACTTTAATACCACTAAAACATCTTCCATCATTGGCGCGATCAACAGTACATTCAATGGCGGTGCGGTTTTTGGATCTCTTATGGGAGGTTTCACCATGGACTCCATAGGTCGTAAGAAGACGATTCAAGTGGGTGCTCTGATCTGTCTTCTGGGGGCAATACTACAAGCTGCGGCACAAAATCTAGCAATGATTTTAGTCGGGCGCATCTTTGCAGGTTGGGCGGTTGGGCTGCTTAGCATGAGCGTGCCTGTATATCAAAGTGAATGTGCGCATCCGAAGATCAGAGGGTTGATTGTTGGGATGGCGCAGCAGATGATCGGTGTAGGATTCATCGTGTGGGTGCCACCTCTGCTTTTCAAAGAAACAAATCAAGAACGATGCTAATACTTTGGGTAGCTCGACCTGGGTTGGGTATGGCTCGCATCATGCCGGTGATCAAACACAGTTTCAGTGGAGGTTTCCTCTGGCTTTCCAGGCGGTTCCTTGCATTGTATGTAGGCTTACATTCGCCACTCATATCTTGAGGCTAATTCAATTGCTAGATCTTAGTCGCAGGCATGCCATTCTTCCCCGAAAGCCCTCGACACTTGATGGCGACCGATAGAGAAGACGAGGCTTTGCGCGTATTGAAGAAACTGCACTATAACGGTACAAATGGTACGTACATTTGACATGAAGCCAAGAATTTGATACTAATCCCGACTAGATGAATGGGTGCAGAATGAATTTAGTGAGATCAGAGAAACAATTGCCGCCGAGAAGGCTATAACGGTCCCTGGCTGGAAGGTTATGTTCACAACACCACAATGGAGAACAAGACTCATGCATGGAACACTCGTGCAGGTCTTCACTCAACTCTCTGGAATTAACGTCATTGGCTACTATCAAGTTCCCATGTACGAAGCGCTAGGCATAACGGGAAGCCGAGCTCTTCTCGTTTCTGGCATTTATAATTGTGTCGGACCCATAGCAAGTATGTGACCCATGCTCTCCAAACTCGAGAATGAAAAAACTAACACCTCCAGATCTGATTTTCATAACACTCATCCTCGACCGCGTCGGCCGTCGAAAGCCACTTCTCTTCGGCACCATTGGAATAACAATTGCCCTAATGTGCGAAGGAATAATCAATTCCCAGAATCCCAAGGGGACACGTCACGGACTATCCATCGGTGGTGTTTTCTTTCTGTTTTCTGTCTCGGTCATCTTCTCATTCTCTTTTGGGCCTATTTCGTGGGTCTACATGAGCGAGATCATGCCCATGCAAATCCGCGCCCGTGGCAACGCCTTCGCAACTGGAATCGGTAACTGGGCGGTCGCCACTTTGTTTGCGCAAGTCAGCCCTATTGCATTAGGCGAAATTGGATGGAAATTTTATTTTGTGTTTGTTGGTTAGTCAAGTTCTTCTTCACCCAACCCCCTTTCTTTCTCTCGGTTGTGGCTTGGCATACAAGGCTGACTTTGGTTGCGCAGCATTTAACATTTTGGTGACGTTCCCGACCATCTTCTTTTTGTTCAAGGAGACAACGCAGGTTAGTTTGGAGGATATCGACTTGTTGTTTGGGGAGAGGGCTTTGGGAACACTGCCAAATGATTTGCACAAGGAAGGCCCCGAGGCAACAGAGATGGCGACGAGGGAGACAACGGTGTGATCACGGCAACTTGCAGTGGACTGTGCTGGCTTCAATGACTCGGGGTTTGTCAAATTGATATCATAGATAATAATGAGACAAGCTAAGAAAGTTGTTTCTCTTTTCAAACCTATTATTATTTTACACATGATTTTGGGTTACAAAAGGTTTTCCGGCCACCTTAGTAACACTGGCCACCTTGAAAGTACAAGCTACCCAGAACATCTGACCTCATATTGTAATTTTGCATAAAGCATAAATAGCCCCAACCGCTTGAATTTTTCTCTCTCGGCCATCAGCTTGTCTTGCGTTTACCAACATTTTGAAGGTTAGGCTTGCCTAGAGGATTACGAGTTGGTGTAATTCCTGGACAGGCTTCCTGAGCGAGAAATGACGGACCGTGCAATCACTCATCCAGATAGAATACTTTTAGGATGAAAGGGGCGGCGAACATCTCAGTAGAGAAGGAGGTAGTGACGGCGGCTGCGTCGCAAGCCGCTACAAGCTAAAGACAAACACTTTAAAGAAGTGGGGTTTGAATGTTTGGCGTCCGCTTTTGGAGGATGGAAAAGTTACATCTTACTTTATCGCTTGTCGGATTTCGACCCCCTTTTCAATTGTTTCACCATCTCCTAATGAGGGGAGCAGCTGAACATGTGAAAATCCAGGGGCGGCTTGTCAACTTCTTTCCTTACCATGAAATTTTGATTATTTATTGGATACAATTATGTTGCAGTGTGCCTATATCGTTCTATTTCTTCTAAAAAAATATAGTCTCCCGCCTCCGTCAGTTCTTTGGTTCTCTTATTTTGGCAATGTAAAGAATTGAAGCTGTTGATTTTGGCAGTTCAGCAGCCACAAGAGGCTGACCGGTGCATATATGAAACATGAAGCATGGGGAGAGTGGCGTCTATCAGCGCCAGACCACATCACGTGCTATTGTAATGTAACCGCCAGCCACTTAACAAGCAGAGAGCAGCCAAGCACTCGCGGACCGAACCTCCTCCTGACATGATCAATTGTCTTCCATTCCAATCACTTGAAGTTAATCCATGTGTCGGTCCAATAATGGAGCGCAAGCTGATCTTAATTACATATTCTTCACAGAAAGGATGTGGATACCTCGGTATGGTGGCCCGGTTGCTACTTTGGCATGTCATGAACCAATTGTATATATCCAAGCTGCGTCGCTTTTACATGAAACAAAGTTTCATGTTCAATACCACCCACACCTTGCCACGCTTTTGCCTTTAAGACTATGGCACCGATATTTGTTACGTTACTCCAGCATTAGTGCAAAATCAAAGCACATGTTCTAGCCCTGAGGCACGATAGAGTGCCAACTAAGGAACTTCTGCACGGTCAAATCGAACAGGTGCTCTGAATGGTCACACAGATCGACCCAACAGCATCGCTGGCAAGGGTCACGATGTAAGTCCCAGATTTGTCACCTGGGGCGCCTACACATATCATCCCCCTATTCTCAAGTTGGCAGGAATGTTTATAAAGTGTCTACATTCCCCTTCCCTTCACTTTCGTTCTGTACGCGCACCACTCCTTTTGTGCTGACAGTTCAACGATAAACTATCTTTTACCTCCCCCCACAAGTACATCACTCCTTCTGTACTCTTTTCAATTCATAATGTTTTATATTCTTGCATTTATTGCACTTTTTGTTCTTCCAGCCAGTGCCTGGATGCCTGGCGTGGATCGAATTATCACAAATGAGACAGGTTCCGATCTTTTTAACGCCACCGGCTCCTGGAGCGCGTCGGAGAAGCGATGGCTGTCCGGATCTGGGAAACTTCGCGGTGTAAATCTTGGTTCGCTTTTTGTTATCGAGCCGTGGCTGAACCAAGTTGCATGGGGAAACATGGGATGTGGTGATGTTCGGTCTGAATTTGACTGTGTGTTGAAGCTTGGTCAAGGACAAGCAAATGCGGTTTTTCAACAACATTGGGATACTTGGATTACTCAAAATGATATTGCACAGATGCAGAGCTTTGGCCTAAACACTATCCGAATTCCCGTTGGTTATTGGATGATGGAAAGCCTCGTCTATGCAGATAGCGAGCACTTCCCACAAGGAGCCTTCAGGTTTCTCGAGCGTATCTGTGGATGGGCTAGCAATGCTGGTTTCTATATCAGTAAGTTATCTCTGTTGCTCTGTTTTTCACTTTGTGAACATTTACTAATCTCTAACGTCATAGTCATTGATATGCATGGAGCACCAGGCGCTCAAGTCAAAGAGAACTCTTTCACCGGCCAATATGCATCTTCACCTGGATTTTACGTGAATTGGCAGTTTGATCGCGGTGTGAAATTTCTCACCTGGCTCACACAGAACATTCACTCCAACAACAACTTCCGAAACGTGGGTATGATCGGTATTGTCAATGAGCCGGTGCAAGATTCCGGAACCGCTGCCACCATGCGCTCACAGTTCTACCCTAATGCATTTTCCGCAATTCGTTCTGCAGAGGCCGCAGCTGGTGTTACCCCCAACAATTATCTCCACATTCAGCCAATGAACTCAGCTTGGGGATCAGGAGATCCTAATGAGCACCTTCCCAACACCTACTTTGCCGCTTACGATGATCATCGCTATCTCAAATGGGATAGTAGAGTAGCTGTTGACCAAGGGTCATACATCAGAACCTCGTGTTCCGACAACCGAGGTGGTAATTCCCCTACAGTTGTTGGAGAATTCAGTCTTAGTGTCCCAGATAACGTACAATGGAGCGATGGCTGGCATCCAAACACACAACAAAACTTCTACAGAAGATGGTTCGCAGCTCAAGTTACTTCTTATGAGCGAAACACGATCGGATGGGTTTTCTGGACCTGGAAGGCGCAGTTAGGTGATTACAGATGGAGCTACCAAGATGCTGTTGCTGCTGGAGTGATTCCTAGGAACCCTCAGGATGTATATAGTTATGGTGTTTGTTGATGAGATTTCTGATGTATATAGAGTAGAAGATACCCAAATGAACATATCAACCATATCCCATCAATCACCTCGCTCATACTGAGCAAAAGCCATGGTGGTTTTGGTACCATTTCATTCTACGAGCTAAACCTAAAGTCATACTATGCCCATCATCACTAGCCCTTTTACAGCACAAGTTGCTTCCTGTTCACATCTCTCGGCTGGAAGTCCAAGCCCTCAAATCCCAAGAGAGCAACTTCTTGTGCATAGTTCTCCATGACCCAGTGGGCCATCATATCCGCGCCCGCGTACGCACCGGCCGCGGTCCAAATATTCCCATCGACAACCCACTGCTTCTCCGCATCCCATTTCACATTAGGAAATCCTTGCTTGGCGTAAGTAATTGCGCTGTGGTTGACGGTTGCATTTTTCCCGTCTAGAATCCCCGAGGCGGCAACGGCCATGGCACCGGTGCAGGTGGTGAAGAGGACCTTGTCAGCGGCGACGTGGGCGCGAAGGAAGTCGGCAAAGCGAGAGCTGAGCTTGAATTTGAAGGGGTCAGGACCGCCGACCAGGAGATAGTCTAGTGGGGGGCACGTGTCGCAGGTGGTGGTTGGGACGACTTTGTAGCCGGCTGTCAATTCAACCGGATCTAACATTGCATTAGCAACATCTTTTCAAAGTTATTATTGGGGTGGGAAAATTCAGTACCAAGTGTCTCGCCAATGTGGTGGAATGTAATGTCAATGGCCTTGTCAGTGATACCAGCGGATCCAGGTAGACCGAGGGTCTCATAACCAGATAACAGCTTTTTAGAGCAAGAAGAGAGAATATCAAGGGGTCCTGCAGCATCGATCATCTGATATTCAATCATCAGTACCCCAAAATTGATTGGTGCCATGATTGCTGGCGAGATATTTAAATGATGGATGATGGATCGTGGAGGGTTTGATTTGCTGTAAGATATTCAAAAGTATTATGTGATGGGATTTCTGAAGAGAATTCAATGACAGAGGAATTATGACAGAGGAATTGTGTCCTCTTTATATACTCTAATCCATGTGGGGACGCGTGTTTTCTCTTGGAATGAGATTTACTTTTCGGGAGATACGGATATAGAGCGGATATGGAGACAGACTTGGATATAAACCCTCTCTAAACAATCTTGGAATGACTTTCGATGGCCAAAATCCGAAATTAACGAGCATATAGATTATTTACTCTCTTAGTGAGCAGGAATCAATCCAATGGAGATCAAGTCTAGCGCGGGAACCCTTCAACCATAGAACAGTATATACTTAACTTGAATCTTGGATAGCATCATATGTAAGATTTATGCTTATTGTCGATTCAGTCTAAGATTGTAGCACGACCACGTCTAATTCGCTATACCAGTTGTGTTCGCAGAGTAATCGTTGTTGCGATCAAGTCATATCACTAGACTGAATATATATAAGTTCTGTGGAGAGGTAACCGAGAGAGTTTTGAATCTTATATCTATTTCAAACGAATGCGATTATCATTTTAGAATGTCTTGGAAAACATTTGAAGGAGAATCTAAAGCGCTAGGAAATAAAGATCATAGAAAAGGGTTAAAATTAAATATGACACCTCTTTTATAATTTCGGCCTATCTCATAGTTATGTAATACACAATATGAAGTTTACTGTTTAATCTGATTTTAGGATGCTGACTAAGTAAGTGTCCCGACAATTTCGGCAGCCACTGGTGGGGCAACAGTCGGTTCTGCAAATAGGGCTGAGTACATCCGAATCTCCCTCTTCTTTTCTTTCCTTTCCTTTCCTTTCTCATAGTTCTTGACATTTTCATCCTCTTTGTTCCTTCTCTAGCTGTTGGCTCTTCACACTTCCATGTCGTTGTCAATACGTGCAAACATCACATGAGGCTTTTGCCACGTTTCTATAATTTCCAGCTTTGTCTGAAATGACAAAATCGAGCGACAACTTTGTACACCACGATGTTGCGATCAGTGTTGAATGGTGCAATCAAGCGGTTTCCAATCTGGATTTTCTATGTTCTCTATCTGCTGTTCCGCTTTGCTCGTTTTCTCCTCGAGGTTCCAACCGTGCGCATGATCGAATATGCCGCCTGCCATCAACAGCTCGATCGCGGTGCGCCTAATGCGCTTTTAGCGATAACTAGGCTAGAGGAGGAAGCATGCAAAATAGCATCCATTCAAGAACTGCTCGCGAGGATAGTTGGGTGGAAGATGAGTTTAGATGCATTTCCCGGTGTGCAGGGTTTCTCTCGGTTTACTCAATCACCAATTTGAACGTTAAAGCTGACAAACAGGCTTGGTGTCGGCCATTTACTTCGCTGGCATCGCAGATAAGCGTGGCCCCCGTTTCGTGTTGACCTTGTGCTGCGTGGGCTACTTGCTGGCATTGCTCTGGATGTTAATGACATGTATGGGGCTCTTCTGGTTTTCACTTCGTTAACTCGACAACTACTCTAGGCTACTTTCACAACATCTTTCCCGTTAGCGTCACTTTGCTCTCGTCTCTATTTTTGTTCGCTGGTGGTGGTCCACTTGTATTTGCTGCTGATACCGTCAGCCTTGTAGCTAATCAAGTTGACTTCTCATCCAGGTAATATAATAGCTGTGGGCTGTTCCTGGATTATCTAACAATATGTAGGACAAGGTATTTGTTCATCCTCGCAGCAATGCCCCCATTGGCTATCCATCTTGATGCACTGTCCGAGTTTCTTCCAACGGACATCAACGAAGACATAATGGGCCCTCCAGTCATATCTCCAAGCAAGCTGCACATATACACGGATACAAACAGACGCCCCATCTCTTCCATGCGTGCCACTGTAGATAACAGAATTTGCAAGGCAGGTTCGAGGCCCTCACAGAAGCCTGCCCCAAGCAATGCTTCAATAGGTTAGTATTATATAAAGTCTCGAAGCATTTATAGCGAACACATACATAGAATAAAAGCCATGCTTGAGTTCACCCGCCAAGCAATGATGAAGCATATTCAAAGTATAGTGAGTGAGGTGTAAATTATTCCCAGATTAATGGTAGAAGCCGCCACGCCTCGTCGAGCAATCATAGAGCTAGCAAGGGGACTAATTACCAACTTGGTGAGGACTGCTCCAAGTGAGAGTGTAAAACGTAGAATTGTTGTGTCATGGAGCGGCCAGCCAAACTTTTCAGACAAGTATTGAAAGATGAAAGCCTCGCTTGCCATAGCGTTACTTTTCAGAAAGAACGCAAGGCAGATAAAAAAGGACAGATTCGCGATTAAACCAAGTAATCATGTTTTTCAGTCGATGAAGAGTGCGTTGGATTCAAGTTTCGTTAGACAACTCATGGACTTGCTGAATTGGATCGGTAGCTTTCGTTGGCATCTCACTTGAATCCACAAAATTATCAAAAGAGGGTCGTCAATCCGAACTCGACCTGACATGTTGCGGATCGTTATTGTTGTTTAAGAGGTTAGCTGGACGGGTAAGCCTCGTTGAGCGCATCCTTGCGCAATTGCTTCGGACTCCTTACTACTCGTGAGAGCAAGACGCAAAGGATAACAATAATACCAGATACTATAGATGGGAGATATATGTTTCGTGCCATCAGCACCGAGGCAACTGGTGGACAAATAAATTTATTCTTATTTGGCGTCATCGGTGCGTCTTCCTTCTGAGATATCTGTACTAGACTAACTACGTCTTGCTAGATACTTTTCGGAATCATGTGCGTGCTTATATATACGATCCAAAACTTGCAACACAAATAAAGATTGGCTAAGATTAATGACGAGAAGTAAGGTATCAATAAAATTGTCCTGCAAACTATTTTCAAAATAAGTCATACCTCTTTTTAAGTATGAACGGTACATCTTTCTTAGTTAGTTATCAGGTCACCATCGCTGAGAAAATACCTTTGATTCGAATAATACTGCCATCTTACTATGCTTGAAATAGAGAACGGAGGAAAATCATTAATAGTCTACAAATCAAAGATAATGTCAGAGCTAGTGTCGGTTCACCCTACGCATGGATATTGATTTGAGATCACTTCGAATACGGGGCATCACTACGCTCATACAGCATAATTCTTCTTGAATTTTGGTGGAATCGTGTTGTTTGTCTTATGTACGTACGAGGGAGGCATCACGATGCTCATTTGACTAGGTTACTTGACCAACTTGAACGTTTCATTTGCATACACCATCAGCAAGTGACTGATTACGATTCAATACTGCACGTACTAAAGCTTAGTCATTATTGTTAAAGCTAAGGACAAACGGCGAGGAAGAAGTGTTTTAATGAACAAGTAATCTGCTCTAAGTACAGAATAACACATCAACTTAAAACTCCTGGTATCACTTGAGTTTTGATGAAAATAACATAGAAGATTGAAGATAAAAAGGAAATTTAATGTCATATCCAACCTCTCGGGTGTTTTACAACACTTTGCTGTTAGTTTAGGCGGTGTTTGCCAAAGACAACAGGGTATAAAATGGATCATTAAATTGAAGATGAGAGTATTTTAGTAAACCTTGTCTTCGATTTTCAAGTCGTAGCCTACCTATGCTCTGGCTTTAGTCGTTGCTTTTCTCCTCAGCTGGCAAGAACAATTCACAAATGGCTGCTAGTGGTTTTTCAAACCTTATCTTTCCCCGTGTATCACGATGCGCGCAAAGCTCCTCCCTTCGTTCCTCTGTCTCACGCTTGATGTTGCGGATATAAGTCAGAGCTTCAGCATCGAGACCCGTACAACGTGGTTTGCTTACACCTTCATCCCAGACTGGGAAAATGGCACCTCGCCGTTCATAACGCATCGAAAATGGCCGATTAAGTTGAATGCCGAGGCTTCCCACTCGTCCAGCATGGACTGGGTAACATAAGAGAGATTGGTGAGGTTACGGGCGCTCACTCCTTGTTTGGCCTTGACAAAAAGCATCTGTATCTGACACACCCACTCGAGCGTGGCAAGCAAGATAAAGATAGTCAGAAAAGCCTCATACCAGTGACGGAAACGATCCTTGATAAAAATGCGGGTCTTTAGTTCCTTGAAAACCTGTGCTTGGATATCCATCATCGCTGCAGCAACCATAGTTTGAGCTTGAAAAGTAAGCTGGGGCGGCAGTGGCAGTTTCTCGAAGAAATAGGGAGTGCTCGTCTGGTCTGCAACGCCGAACACGTTGGCCTCGATTGATGTAGGATACTTGGAGTTCATCATAGCACCAGCATAAATTTGCACAGCACGACTTATGAGAGGCGACCCATAGGTGGCGCGGTACCGGTTGACTTCGTTCCATGTGAGCAACATGATAGGGTGGGGGGTCGGTCATAGTTTCGCGAATCTCATCCTCTAGGAGACTCTGACAGGCAATCATGAATTGATCGATGTTCTTACGCGCCATAACAGTATTACGGCACGCCCACGGTGGTAACACCACAGCGCGGACTATACCATCGGCGACATACTCCTCAGCCACGTTTTCCTTCATCGGTTTGAATTCCTGGCATTCAATAATAAATGTTGGTAAGTTGGTTGCATTGGCGCGAAATTGCCATCGGAGTTTGATGGGTTTGGGTTTGCTGCCATGCGCCCATTGCATAATTGGTAGGGTTGGACGAATAGTTACATTCTCGCCGTCACCGGCACGGAAAGTATGTACTTCATCGATCTTGAGCCTTACACAAGGACCTCGATGGACCTTTTGCGAGTTCTTGACCTTGAGACAGCTTTTACAAGGGAGCTCTTCGTCACACTATCACGGACATCAGCCATGCCATGATGAACTTGGGAATTTCTACGTACTGGCAAATTGTATCTTTACATCGAAAACAGGCTCCAGATCTTCGCACTCTCTTCCAATTTGGTCGAATGCCTTTCTTTTGTTTTTGGAAAGCGGTGTTGATGAATGACTCACGCTCAACGGTTGCGGCAATTTGGATGATATCGAATCCTGTCGTACAGCAATTAGCTTGGGGGCTATGGGTTTTAGTGTGTGGATCTCATTCATATGCCATTGCTGATTGTCGATGATGTTGGGATTGTTGAAAATCATTGGCGAAGGATCCTCCCAAATACCGCACAGATGATGTGTCTCATAGAGTGCTAAGAAATCTTCTGCCGGCGCGAGGGTTGTGATAGATTGTTGTATGTTGGATACAGGCATAGGAGCGTTGTAGTTGGTCCAGGCAAGCCGCTCTCATGGCAGTAGCCGACAAATAGCTGCATCATAATTTTATCCGGTGAGAAGTGCATCATTAGAGCTTTGAGAGATAAAAGAAAGAATAGAATAACGAGTAAATGACTTCCCCCACCGGTTGCCAACTACCACCAGGCAGCAGAAACAACTTTCGCAACTTTCTGACGCCAAATCCCAATACTCTCTTCCTAAAAATTGCCTCAAGAAAACTTCCCGTCTTACCCGTCATTGGAAGGTTCATTGAGGCTCGCTACCGCAGCAGATATCCCACGCCTGGCCGACATCAGCGTACTAGGATTCAAGGATGCCGAGATCTTTCGTTTCGAGCGACCCTTGTATGACCAGTATCCCCAGGACGCCGTCGCTTCTTTTGCCAATCTCTATCGCTCTCAGCTCTTAGATCCCCTTGCGGTGGTCATCGTGGCCGAAGACCATCAGAAGTTGGACGAAGCATCGCATTTTGCAACATAGAATGGACCAGCAAAGCGTGTCGTGGCGGGAGTGGCGAGCTGGGATCTTCCCAAGGCTCGCCTCGTACTGACCAGTTCATTGTGGCAGACGTCGACGATCCCTGGCCCGCTCCTGACCGCGATCTTTGTCAGCGCCGATTTGATCTCTTTACTGCATTCAATAAAGCCTCGGAGAAGAAGTGAGTGAATTTTGCCTTCAATATGTATTATACGCGGGGGACACTATCTATATATCTCTCTCTCTCGTTTATATAAGCTGTAATAGACTAAACATGACAAGCGTGGTTAACTTTTCCATCGACGCAAATTCAAACAAGCTAATGTGTTATGGTTGTCATCCGATAGATATTTTACGGGATTGAGCATCTGCGATAAGCTCGTTGTCCATCCGTCGTATCAGCATCGGGGCTACGCCAGCTCTATGTTGCGATGGTTTCAACGACTTTCTGTGCAGGATGCAGTCAACACGGGTGTTATACCTTCACACATGGGCGAGCTTGTGTATCTGTTCCTCGGATACGAAAAAATCGATGAGATCCAAGTACCGGACGATGGGGAAGTCAAAGGCTTCTCCCAGAGAGTGCTGCTATATACAGCGACTCGCTGAGAGGAAGGGTAGAGATCTTGGACCATTGAAATGCAGATTGCGGCGATGACTAGTGGTTGTTCTCCAGTTTACTGTATATAAGGACCAAATTAAACTCTGTGAAAAATAACAATATTTCTACTGTTCCCGCGCCAAATCAAACCCAGCACAGCATCCTTGCTCTCTTGAACCTACTGCCTCGTGGTGCTGTACCTTTGCCAAGTCCTTGCCCCTTTCTGGGACCCACCTTAACCGAGAGCTTGTACATGCTTGACGCAACCCGCCCACCGTACAATTGTCGGAATTCTTGCCGGCGTGACACATCATTAAACATCAACAACAACCTCCATCGAGGATAAAGCTCGTGGAGTCTATACGAAGTTTGACTGACATAGTATTCGGAACCAGAATTAATTGAAAAGCAAGCGTCATGTCTTCCTCGTCTCTAGACTCAGCAGAAGAGCAATGGAAAGCCCAACTGGCGGCAATGAGAGCGGCTATAGCGGATATGAAGTTGCCTTCCAAATCCACCAACGATGAAAACTCATTTGATTATAATATCCCATATATTGAAGACATCGATTCCACCTCTGCAAGCAGCGCAGATGATATCTGGGATCTGTCTAGCGATGCCGAGAACCAAGATAGCAGTGATGCTAACGATGATGCAACTCCGGAGAGTCCCATGACCGGGTACGGACTGCAGTGGCTTAAGAGCAGATGTCTTGGGTTCGCTTCGAGAAAGCAAGGTCTTTCCGCTGAGGATCTTGAAGAGCAGATCATGGCTCTTTTGGCGTCTGACAGTGTGACGGAGGAGCTCCAGTCAACCCTAACAGATATCGTGGGGTTTGATGATCTGGACTTTGTTATTGAGCTCATATCTAACCGGACGACTCTTATCGCCTCTCCTCCGTTTGCTACAAAAAAAAATGAGAGTATATTTGGCAAGATCCAAACAAAGCGGGAACGCGAGGAAGCTTTAAGACAAAGAGATTATGAGCATAAGCATAGTACCCTTGGTCCCAGTTTGGATCGCGATGGCCCACAGTATCCTCATGTCTATAAAACCCACGCTGCTGGTAACACACTTGACCATAGAGGCAAGAAGTATGGCCTCCCTGTTGGACACGAGAGAACGGAACATCATGTAAGTTCTTATTATGTTAATGTTAATTTTTCGCCCCTCCTATCTTCTCTCATATATGGCATGATTCTCCTACTAACACTGAAAAGTTATATGAAGAGTACTCCATTCCTGCTGCCAAGGTGGGCACTCTCGGCAGAGGGCGCAAACTCGTTGAGATTTCCGAGATGGATGGCCTCTGTAAGCGAACTTTCAAAGGCTACAAATCTTTGAACAGAATGCAGAGTTTAGTTTACCCTGTTGCGTATCAGACTAGCGAGAATATGCTTATCTGTGCGCCCACTGGTGCCGTAAGTGCTGGAAATCTTTATTATGTCAATGTTTTAACATATTTAGGGTAAAACAGATGCTGCGATGTTAACAGTTTTACACGCGGTTGGTCAAAACATAAGTCCTAACCCCGCTGAGTTCCCAGATGCAACCGATTTTGTAGTAAACTTTGAAGATTTCAAGATCGTTTATGTTGCTCCTATGAAAGCCCTTGCCGCAGAAATCACACAAAAGCTTGGTAGTCGTCTTGCCTGGCTTGGGATTCAAGTCCGGGAATTCACTGGTGATATGCACTTAACCAAGAAGGAAATTGTACAGACTCAGATTATTGTCACAACTCCAGAGAAGTGGGATGTGGTAACACGAAAAGGCACCGGTGATACCGAACTTGTTCAGAAGGTTCGACTCTTGATCATTGACGAGGTCCATATGCTTCATGATGACCGTGGTGCTGTTCTAGAATCATTGGTCGCACGTACAGAGCGTCAAGTTGAGAGTACTCAATCTCTTATTAGAATCGTCGGGTTATCTGCTACCTTACCAAACTATATCGATGTGGCCGACTTTTTGAAAGTTAACAGATACGCTGGTTTATTTTACTTCGATGCAAGTTTTAGGCCTGTTCCCTTAGAACAACACTTTATTGGTGTCAAAGGTAAGGCTGGATCGAAGACGTCTCGTGACAATATCGACACCACCGCGTTCGAAAAGGTCCGAGACATGCTTGAACAAGACCATCAGATCATGGTGTTTGTGCATTCGAGGAAAGATACCTTCAACACTGCAAAGATGCTGCATGCCAAGGCTATAGAACAGGTTTGTGCAGATCTATTTAGTCCAGTTGGTCATCCCTTATATGATGCAGCTATGAAAGATATGCAGAGCTCAAGAGGTCGCGAACTCCGTGAGCTACTTCCAAAGGGCATAGGAATTCATCACGCCGGAATGGCTCGATCCGATCGGAACTTAATGGAGAAACTATTCGGCAACGGTGTCTTGAAAGTTCTCTGCTGTACAGCTACACTTGCGTGGGGTGTCAATTTGCCTGCTGCCGCCGTCATCATCAAGGGAACCCAAGTCTATAGCGCTCAAGATGGTAAATTCATTGATCTGGGCATTTTAGATGTTCTCCAAATCTTCGGTCGTGCTGGACGACCTCAATTTCAAGATACTGGTATCGGTATGATATGCACTACGCAAGATAAGCTCGCTCATTACCTTCAAGCAGTTACATCACAGGTTCCTATCGAGTCAAGATTCTCAAAGCACCTGGTGGACAACCTGAACGCCGAAATTGGCCTTGGGACTGTTACATCTGTTCCAGAAGCCGTTCAGTGGCTTGGTTACTCATACCTTTTTGTTCGAATGCAACGAAATCCAATGGCTTATGGTATCGACTGGGCCGAAGCCCGTGATGATCCTACCTTAGTTCAACGGCGTCGAAAGCTTATTATTGAAGCTGCCAGAACTCTTCAACAAAGCCAAATGATCATCTTCAATGAGACAACAGAGGAGCTCAAGAGTAAGGATGTGGGTCGCATTGCAAGTCAATACTATATCCTACATACCACGATTCAAATTTTCAACGAAAAAATGCGACCACATGCAACAGAGGCAGATGTGTTAGCGCTGATAGCCATGAGCGGTGAATTTGACAACATCCAGTCTAGAGATACCGAATCGAAAGAGCTTACCAAACTGAGAGAAGACTTCGCTCCTTGCAACATTCCAGATAAAGGAAACGATACTCAGCAAGCTAAAACAAATATCTTATTGCAATCTTACATATCCAGGGCACAGCTGGAAGACTTTGCTCTTGCCAATGACTCAAACTACATTGCTCAACAAGCTGCCAGAATTTGCAGAGCTATCTTCATGATTGCCCTAAATCGCAGATGGGGATATCAATGCCTAGTATTGATCTCTCTGTGCAAATCTCTCGAGAAAAGAATCTGGGCTTTCCAGCATCCTCTACATCAATTTGACTTGCCAAAATCAGTCATGAATCAACTTGATGCAAAGAGCTCCATATCTATTGAAGAATTGAAAGAAATGGACGCTGCCGAAATTGGTTCCTTGGTACACAATCATGGAGCTGGAAAGACAATATCTAAGATCCTCGACAACTTCCCAACACTAAGTATTGAATCAGAAATAGCACCACTTAATCGGGACGTGCTAAGAATCAAACTTTTCTTAACTCCTGATTTCCGGTGGAACGATCGACACAATGGGACGTCAGAAAGTTATTGGATATGGGTTGAGAATTCAGAGACCTCAGAGATCTACCATCATGAATTCTTCATTTTGAACAGAAGAAAGTTGTACGATGACCATGAGCTGAACTTTACGATCCCATTATCCGACCCGCTCCCAACTCAGATTTATGTACGAGCAGTATCTGACCGATGGCTTGGGGCAGAGACAGTGCACCCCATTTCATTCCAGCACCTAATTCGACCCGACACAGAGAGCGTTTATACCGACCTTCTTAACCTTCAACCGCTGCCTATTACTGCCTTAAAGAATCCGGCACTGGAGGAGATATATGGCCAACGATTCCAGTTCTTCAATCCTATGCAGACACAAATCTTCCATTGCTTATATCATACTTCTGCGAACGTCTTATTAGGTTCACCTACAGGCTCAGGCAAGACTATTGCCTGCGAAATGGCTATGTGGTGGGCATTCAGGGAGAAGCCTGGATCTAAAGTGGTTTACATCGCCCCGATGAAAGCTTTGGTACGAGAACGTGTGAAGGATTGGGGTGCTAGACTCACTCGCCAAATGGGTCTCAAGCTGGTTGAATTAACTGGTGACAACACACCCGACACCAGGACCATTAGAGATGCAGACATTATTATCACGACACCTGAGAAATGGGACGGTATCAGTAGAAGTTGGCAAACCCGTGACTATGTTCGAAAAGTCAGCCTTGTCATCATTGATGAGATCCATTTGCTGGGAGGTGATCGTGGTCCAATTCTAGAGATCATTGTGTCTCGGATGAATTATATTGCGGCGCAGTCAAATAATCCTGTTCGTCTGGTAGGCATGTCAACTGCTTGTGCCAATGCTATGGATCTTGGAAACTGGCTTGGGGTCAAGGAAGGACTATTCAATTTCCGGCACAGTGTGCGCCCTGTTCCCCTGGAGATCTTCATCGATGGCTTCCCAGAAGTCCGAGGGTTCTGTCCATTGATGCAGTCCATGAATCGCCCTACTTTCCTAGCCATCAAGACGCACAGCCCAGACAAGCCGGTTATTGTCTTTGTTGCATCTCGAAGGCAGACAAGATTGACTGCCAAGGATTTGATCAACTACTGTGGTATGGAAGATGATCCTCGCCGCTTCCTGAAGATGTCTGAGGATGATTTGCAAGTGAATCTATCACGAGTCAAAGATGATGCTTTAAAGGAAGCACTTAGTTTTGGGATTGGTCTCCATCACGCTGGTCTTGTCGAATCTGATCGCTCATTGTCCGAGGAGCTGTTCGCAAACAACAAAATCCAGATTCTGGTGGCAACAAGTACACTGGCATGGGGTGTTAATCTTCCTGCACATTTGGTAGTTGTCAAAGGCACCCAGTTTTTTGATGCCAAAATCGAAGGGTACAAGGATATGGATCTTACTGATGTCCTGCAAATGCTCGGTCGAGCTGGTCGTCCACAATTTGACACTTCCGGCATCGCTCGTATATTTACGCAAGATGCGAAAAAGGCTTTCTACAAGCATTTCTTACACACTGGGTTCCCGGTTGAATCATCTCTGCATAATGTTTTAGACAATCATTTAGGTGCTGAAGTTTCCGCGGAGACGATCACAACGAAGCAAGACGCTCTGGATTACCTTACTTGGACGTTCTTCTTCCGCCGCCTTCACAAGAACCCCTCGTATTATGGCCTTCAGATTTCTGCCGAGGAGCATAATACCATCGCAGCACAGCAAATGGCTAATGATTATATGATATCAATGGTTGATAAGTCTCTCGGTGAGCTTGCAGAATCCAGCTGTCTCGAAATGCACCCGAATGGTGATGTATATTCGACTCCTATGGGCAAGGTTATGAGTTTTTATTATCTTTCTCATCGCACGATTCGACACCTAGTGCAAAATGCCAAACGTAACGCAAGTTTCTCAGACGTTTTGACTTGGATGTCCAGCGCCACCGAATACGATGAGCTTCCTGTTCGACACAACGAGGACCTGATCAACGCAGAGCTTTCAAAGAATTTGCCTATACCAGCATCCTTTGATGGCCTACCTATGTGGGATCCGCATGTGAAAGCTTTCCTTCTACTTCAAGCACATATGTCTCGCATTGACCTTCCCATCACCGACTATGTGGGCGATCAGACAAGTGTACTCGACCAAGCGATTCGAATTATTCAAGCAAGCATTGACGTCTTGACCGAACTCGGCTATCTCTCAAGTTGTCTCCAGATGATCACTCTACTCCAGTGCATCAAATCAGCTCGCTGGCCATCTGATTACCCACTATCAATCCTGCCTGGCGTCACAACCGACACGCCCCCAAAGAATGCTCCCCTACGACTCCAAGACTTCTCAGCACAGAACGAGAAAGAATACCAAAAGACACTTGCAACTCTTGGTATCCCAAGCGCTGTCGTTCCGCGCTTCAATAAAGCAGCAAACATGATCCCAAACGTTAAAGTCGAGATTAAGAACCTTACCGCGCTGAGCCTGACCGTAATCCTCAACCGTGTGAACAAACACACAGATCGCGAGGCCAAGATGTTCGCTCCCCGCTTCCCAAAGTCGCAGAACGAGGGATGGTTTGTGATTCTCTGCGACGAAGCTCAAGACGAGATCCTAGGGATCAAGCGCGTTGGCTGGTCTGCAGGTAATAGGGGGGATGCTAACAAGCAAGTGCAAGGAAGCACAAGAACTACATTGAAGTTCTCAGAGGAGGAGGGAGGTGGCTTCAAAGACGGGAGGAAGATGGAAGTCTGGGTTGTTAGCGATGGATATACTGGGATGATATACAAGATCGGTGGGATCGAGGTTCCGGATGTGCCGCGGATGTCTGTGGACGATTCGGGGAAGAAGAAAGAGACCGGAAACGAAGTGAGGATTGCCGGTATAGGAGGATCGGGCTCTGGCTAGTTATCCACAGCTGAGATCTCACCATCCAAAAATGCTACCTCATTCTGTGTCTTTGTGTCCTTGAGAGAGGTAATCTAATTGTGCATGACCCTTTTAATGCGGTGGTCGCAGGCATGACATTCACGTGACGTGAGACAAGAATAGGAATAGGAGCAAAGCAGGCGGAGCCACGTAAGGATGAAGATATTAATATCTCAGGATCTTCGACTTGCAACAAAAACTATTGTTAGTATCGCCTCAGCAGAGGCAATTGGCCCATTCCGATTTTAATTTTGGCCAGGTTGAAGGAACTGTTTCTCGGACACGCGTTGGTTGGCGTTATGCTGGTGTGGTTTTTTCATGCGGGTAGACTGTAGTTGTACGTTGGCTATAACGCTTGTAATTGTTTGAGTCGCTAATAGCATATGCCTCTATAGCAGTAACGAAACTGAATCCATAATAGCAACGCGGTTACGGCATGATCTCACGTAGAGTAAAAATCTTTGAAGAGAGGGGAAGTAACTGCAAATCTTATGTTTGGAATTACTGATCGAATTAAACACCACTGAGGAGCCAATCGGATTGGAACAAATTATGAAACTTATGCGCATTCTCTATCATATGTAGGCACCTGTTAAACTACAGAGCTTAAATCTATCACGATGGGCACAGGTATTTTGAAAGGATTATTTTTTATAATTCTTCAAGCACAACAATTTGGTATCATGATCGCTCCATCCAATAGTGTTCCCAAAACGCCAGAGCTCGCTCTATACCCGCCATTTTCATACTACCAAAATTCCTTCTATCCCATTGCAACTCCCATACACTTGTTCACCAAACCCCCAATCCAAAGTCCCAGCCTAATGAACCCTTTCCAAAACCACCCTCTCACTCTTCCTATTTCCGCCTACACCAACCGGACTACCAGCCATGAGTCCAATATGTATCTCTCCTGACTCCTTTCTCAGAAAAGCCGGACTATTCGAAGCCGTCTGTCCACCCCAAAGTTTCGCACATTCTTCTCCGTCATTTCCCATCACTACCAATGTCGGCGTACTTGGTTTCACCGTTACCATTCTTGGCCGAACAAAGGGTGTTCCGGTAACAGGGCTTTCGGGATCCGAAACAATCTGAAGGGGACTTCTGCTCAAGTTCATCGACATAGGCGAAGTCATATTCGGGTTTGAATTGGACCGTTGCGCTGATCGTGTCGTAGCAACAGAAACAGATTGCTTGATTGGAGTCTGAGGATTCGGCTTTGGACTGGTAGAGTTTGCTTTTTTGATTGGGATAAGTAGTTGCGTCTGTTGACGAGAGACGGAGATTTGACGAGCAATGGAAATATCCGCAGCGGACTTGAGACGTTCCTCGCGGTCTCCGTCGTTAGCAGCTGCTTTGGGAGGAGTAGAGAGGTTAACAGAAGTAGAGGAGGTGTTGAATGTTGATCTGAGGGTAGGCCTTGTTGATGGAGTAGTGTTTGATGATGTAGAGGCGCCAATAGCAGAACTAGGTACCTCATCTACATGAGAAATAGAACGGAGTGTGGACGAGGTGGTGGCGGCTCTTCCGCGTCGCGTTGCTGAGACAGGTTGGATCTCAACTTTTTTTTGAACTGCAAAAGAGGTCGATGGGTTCGGGGATAGAGTTGATATGCTTGATGCTGAGGTCGAAGTTGAGTGCCCATCTGATTTCGATGATGCTGATCCCGCTGATATCGATGTAGTGGTACCATATCCTGAATTTGCTGATGTTATCGTCCTCCATGCCGGCACATCTGATTTTGCTTTTACTGGTGCACGGTACACATTCTCGTCGTCACTACCAAAGTCTAGGTGAGGATTTTCTCGTGATGCGCTACTTGTTTTCTTCTTATGATTTGATGTGACTTTGGGTAGGCCTGTTTTGGACAGACCAACATTTGTGGCCGAAATTGGATTAACCTTAGAGTCCGCATATTTTCTAAACGAAGCACTGATTTTTGGGCGTGAAACAGTATAAGGAACATGTGGTGCAGGTCCCGATAACGTGGCACACATCTCTTGCTCTTCTGAAGTGCGAGAGAAGGATGGCCGGGACGGTGAAAGCGCAGCAGGGGAGGTGTTAGACCGCTGCAAAGAAGCCGGGAGAGCGTCGTGTACGACTGGACGCGATGGGGTTGACGGGAATAGTGAGAATGCGGGACTTTTGGTTGGCTGAGGTGAGGTAGCTCTTCGGGGCCTCAATAATTGTGCTCTGGCTTCTAACTCACGTTCCTATCATCCATAATTAATACCAGTCATTAGAAGGAGCCCAGTGGACATGAGGGCTGACCTTCGAAGCAATAGCCTCATTGACGGTCTTTAGCCTATCAAGTGTTGCTTGCCGCCTGGCGAGTAATGCCGATGATCCTGCTGTTGTGCTGGGAGCATTCTGGAGTACGCTTCCAAACATTACACTGTAGCGTTCCATTTGTATCGTAGGGATATCGACATCCAGCAAGCCCTGAGACTTGTATTTGTGGCTTGGGGCTGCGTCAATAAAATCACGTCCGTTATTAATTATGATTTCGGGGGGGCGGGAGGATCCGGGAATATTATGGTTGACATCAACAGGAAGTGTATTTGATCTCATCATATCCGGTTTCCTTTTTTCGGTTGTGTGCTCAGAAGTGGTAAGTGTACGTCCTCGAACTCTAGGTCTTTTCTCAACAATAGGCTCAACAATGTTGCCAGTGTCAGCTTCAATGGTAACTTGATGAGCTGGCTCAGGCTGTAGTTGATAAAATGGTGCAGGTTCACTGTTCTTCCTCCCAGCTCCAAATAAACCACCTAGCATCTTCCATCTACTACCTTTAGGCTTGGCGCCATTGACTGGAGTGGCGCGACCATCCATAGCCATGTCTTGCTCCGGCGAGAGTGTTCTGGGAGTCGAATCGGTTTGCGATTGTGGTTGCCATGAAACCGGTTCAGATGGCCAGCAGCTGGGTGGGTGAGCTGGACTACCCAGAGCCATTCCAATCTGTAATTCTGCGGGATGTTGGTGATATACGTTCATCGTGATCTCAGTATCTGCATCTGGAATAGATTCTGGAGTATCGGATCTTGGTTTTAATGGCTTTTGTTGCTTTGGAGGCAACAGCTTTGGGGAACTCGCGGGGGTGTGAAGCGTTCCTGGACGTGGGAAGTCGTAGAAGAGGGTTCCTTTCCCATGAACAGCTAAAGGATTGAAGTATAGGTCATCTTTCGTTTCCCGTTTCTCGGCAGTCTTTTGCATTGATAACTTGAGAGTGGCTCCACTCGACGTACTAGGTCTTTCCAGAAGCTTGCCATGTTCACGTAGTCCGAAGTCAAACTTTTGTGGTTTATTTTCGTCCGAAATCTTAGTCTGTGCATCTGATACGCGAAATGGCTCACCAGAAGCATTTGCTTGTCGAGCACGTCCCCAGTGGCTTCTGAGCGATTTTGTTCGAACGGTTGTTTTAGACATGATCTGAATGAGGGTAGTTTTGAATCACTGGTGAGGCTAAGCAAGAAACGATTGGTAGATGTTGTCGGCAAGTTCACGTATGGAGCCTGATGAAACGTCTAAGACTATAATGTAGGCTTATGATAGTTGACAAAGGAGTGGACAGGAATCACCAGGAAACCCTTTGAAATGCCGAAAAGCAGAAGTACGCGATATAAAGACGGCGGAGAGGACGGACGGCAGTAAAGAGGAAAAGCTATGAGATGGAGCCCGTGGAATAGACTTTATCTAACGTTGTCTATCCACGCATCAATCAGCCCTGAACCCTGTGCCAGCAGCTTGCATGACATTGATTGGAACATTCCGGGGAAGTTTGACTTTTGGAGAGATGACAATTAATCTCGGATGGGCATAGTCAGATCGACACATGGGACAACTTTCGAAATCTCTCCTATTTTGTGGAGATACCGTCAGGACTCCGTTATGGCGTGTGCTAACGTCGAGCCTGGCGGGAGACGGGTTGCCGCGTCGGAGAGAAGATGAGGCAGTTGTTGACTTGCACCCTGATACATTGATACTAGCTAGTACTGACTTCATGTATCAAACAAGTGGACCAGGGCGCCAAGGACTCCCGGAACGCATTAATCTTACGTCTGCCCATTTGCCGGGGACACGCAACCCAGGGCTCTGCGGCCTAGCAAAAGTGGCGGCTGAGAGGATTGTGTGGGAAAGGCGAAGGTGAAAGTATCACAGGTGTCGCACCTGCGATTGTCCTGGAAATGATAATATCATTGTGCATTCGCCGCTGCGTCGGAATTCTGCACCTGAATGTGGTTGATGGGAGTCCTGGAACGGCGAGCGAAGTTGCAGTACCTTTTCGCTTCTTTAGCCGAGAAAAGAGACCCACTCCCTCCTTACCCCTGAAAGTTGATGTTGATGCGATGCGGATGCTGGTGAGGATCAAGTCGACTCGTATGTATGAAACAAACGAAACATACCCCCAATTTCCCCTCTGATCTACACACCACACAGGCTGCGTATACACCGCGGAGCCTCATTGGGCCAAGTCCGTTTCCCAACTGCACGAAAAAGATCCAGTTCCACCTACTTAAGACACAGCAGGACGATTGACATTTCGGGATCTATTCTCGATGGGCACAACATTTCCACTTTAATAGCAAACATACCGGCCAAAGTTGACGGTCCTGGCTGTTAATTCTACCGATGGATCCCGAGAGCTACAAAATCATCCGCTTGTGATAATCAGAGAACACCTGGACGGCTTGAAGCTAGCTTGGCTTCTAGGAAGGTCCATCCATCTCAACAGTTAGCGTTCGACAGCAATTACAAGCTCATTATTAGGCTGTTGCGAAGTTGATAGTACCGATACCGCCACACGAGTGTAGGTCTCAGGTTTGCAACAATCTAAATATCCAGTATCTGTAACATCGCCCTTCAAATTTCAGGACCCGACTTATCGGTCAGGCATAAGGAAATCATGTCGTCGTGATCAGACCGTTCTTGTCAAGTCATGAGATGAAAGAGCAACCAGTCTGATATGTTTACCAGTTTTGGTGTATGAAAGGATACTGTAGTCCCAAATATGCCGTATGTTGAGCAGCACGACCGGTGTGCGGTGTCAGTCAAACCCGGCAAGTTCTATACACTCCATAGAAGGATTATATAGGTAGGACCCATTGTAAATTCAATAATGGTCATAGCCAAATCCAATGGCACGCTTCCAGGCACTGCTACTCCATATTTTCACCCTAATTTTCTTTCTTTTTGAAAGTTGGTAACGAGATATGCGTTCGTCATTTAGCAAGATCTCCTGAAGCAACTCATCGACCATCAGCTCCTCAGCGATCTGTCGATCTGACCCCCGAGATTAACAAGTGTGGTCAGTTACGGGAAGACGAACTGATTTGTTACAAAGGATGAGTGTGGTAGATATCTGATGGTCTAGCTTTGTCGCAGAGTTCTATCAGGAGGCTGCATTCTAACAGCTAAAGGGACTTTGTGTGTCAAAAGATTGATGATATAGTTGCATTTACCGTGTTACAGTACATCGCTCTCATCATCTCTCTCTCTCCTCTCCGGCTCCTTGACCTCTCTCCCTCTCTACCTGTCTTTCTCTCGTCTTGTCCATTCTGACGTGTTGTCATGCACCACTGATGAAGCTTTGCCCAATATTCTAGATCCCTGCGTAGAACATAACAAAGTTTTTCAGGAATTTATTCACCGCATTCAGATTGGATATTGCACCTCAATGACACCCCACCAAAACCTTGTGCCGTAAGCGAGCTGCGGGCGCCTGAGACTTTCGTCAGAGGCAGTCACGTCAAGAACTTAATAATTTTGCTCCCTCATACCACCAGCTCCTTTACCAAATCAATAACCACTGTATCCCACTGCAAATACAAGCATCGAGCATCATAACCTCTTTTTATCCAACAACAAATTCTCCAAGATGTCGTGGCAAGGTTCGCAGACCCCGAAGCTGGTTTACCCCTCCTTACTCAAGCTGACTTCATCCCCATAGCATATGTCGACTCTAGGTATGTGCACGCCAATGGATAAGAGATGAGAGGAGGTTGAGAAACTGACGACGATTTTAGCCTTGTTGGCAGCGGTCATATTGACAAGGGAGCAATCTACAGCATCAAAGGTGACAGCGTGTGGGCTGCCAGTCCTGGTTTCACCGTATGTGACATATCACCCAACACCCACCTCCAACCACCGGGTCGAGATACTCTGTTTCGAGATGCGATCTGTGCATGGACAAAGGGTTCTCTAGATGGAATGAGGCTGATGCTATCGTAGATTTCCGCATCCGAGATCCAGGAGGTTGTTGCTGGGCTGAGCGGAAAGCTTGACAAGCTGTATTCCGAGGGATTACATGTCGCTGGAGACAAATACGTTCTCAACAAAGCTGAGGATAGAAGTCTTTACGCCAGAAAGGTCAGAAATCTCCCATTGTCATCATAAGGCCGCCTATTTGATGCCGGCGGATGAGCTTCAAGACGGACGCTGGCTCACCTCCCAGCTTGGAAATTGCACTGACATATCCAAAACAGGGCAGAGAAGGCATTGTTATCGTCAAAACTACACAAGCCATCCTCATCGGTCACTACGGTGAAACGCACATTGCAGGAAACGCAGCTACGACAGTTGAGCAACTGGCTGACTACCTTATCAAGCAAGGCTACTAAATGTTCCACTCAAGAAAGTTAGACGTTGTTGATAAGAGGGAGGAGTAGATATTTGAGGTGTTACGTTGCATACTTTGGGGAAATGAAAGGCCTTCTTCGATATTCATAGGGCAGATACTAGAACAGTGTCTTTAACGATCACCACGGCCGTGGTCTATTTTTTTCAATGGGATGGATAGCCTTGCATGAGGCAAGGAGGCTTTGCATGGTGGATGATTATACGAAAACCCCATACTACCAAATCTTCGTTCCAGATGCCTGATTCTTGTCTCTTTACTTCATGAGGTTTGCTAGCTTAGTGAAGGAGCATTGGCTCAACTTCACGTTCTGTGATACTTCGGTATATGCCCTCAAACCCTAGTCGCCATTTGTAGACTCCATGCTCCCTATAGTACACTCTATCTTCTCGGCTCTTCTCTTGTCGTCTCTTTCTTCACCCCAGAACCATCCTTCTCCATTTTTGCAACCTCAAACAGGCAATTCTCCACCTCTCCCCAACCCCATCCTATCCACAAGCACTCCGATCCAAGGTCCGACAATCGGTATGTTCCTCGCAAACCCTGCAATTGATCCCAGGAAATCCCCAAACAGAATGAAGATTCCGTACAATTCAACAAAGAAACCGATAAATGCCCAGCGCATGAGGATAAGGAAGAGGCCCATGAAAAATGCAGCGGTACCCTTTAACTTCTGTTTACGAGCGAAAAAGGAGAGGGTTTTTTGGGGTCCGATTATTATTGTGAGGCCGATGAGGAACAAGATCTATATGGAAAGGTCAGGGACGGTTAAGAGAGAGTGTTCTGAGTAACCCACGTTTCCCATTGCGAGCCTAGGAGACACATATTAGTATTTCTCTGGATAAGTTGGGAATCCAGAAGAGGACTTACATAGATCTGTCGAAAAACATGAGAACGCCGCCGATCAAGAAGAAACCCCCTATTCCACCAATGTCAGCTTGCGCCAGCTGCGTCTCGAGTTTGAATATACATACCGCCTGAGCAGAACGCTACCCCTATCTCTATAAAAGCATAGCCGTTAGCCAAACCCCTTCGGAACGCGCACAAGACCACCCGAATAATACAAACCGAGCTGGAACAGTCTGGAACAGGAAGCAACATACTCTGCGAATCTGACAACCACATGGTAGGCATCTTGACTGTAAACCTGCAGGCCTCTCGACAGTCGGGGAGTATTCAGAGGAGCGAAGAGGGACAATGGGGATCTTGAAATAGAAAGGAGGGGGCTACTTTGCGATAAGGGGAGCTGGACTTGGGAACTTTTTTAGACAGATGGTGGCAGACGCGATTGATTAGCAGGGGTGCTACTTGCGACGCGCTAATGAAAAGGCCGAGATTGTTTTTTTTTTCTGAACGGGAGGAGAGAGAAACTTCTCTTCATGTTTAACATGAATTAGACCTTTCAGACCACGTCGCAACCTTAGCTTGTCGACAAAAATAGATATCTTATAGTCTATCTATTCTTGATGGGTCGATCTAGCCAGATTCTATTGCTGTAAGTGCCATACCTCACCTAGGACGTCCCTGTGTGGGATTTGAAATACACCCGTTTGCTTCTTAGCAGACTCTTGCCACAATAACGGAAATACGTGTTTTTCTTGTATCTCTAGAACAACACACTGCCATGACGATCAGGACTTTATTGTTCTGATAACTGAGTTTCATTTACCATCCGTTGGCTCTCGGTACTCCGTCCCCGGCAGAGAGTAAAAGTTTTATAGGATCGCGATTAAGCCGGAGCGTCTTCTTGAACCGGCCGTTGAAAGATGGTCGGCGGGTGGAAGGGGTTTGACTTTGATGGTCTGACATCTGTCTTGTTTTACGCTCGGAGTTTGCTGGAAGATCTGTGGGAGATGGCAAGTGAAGAAGCAGGGTCCCGGGAAAGTGATGGGAAAGCACTCTGGTTGTAACTTATAATCGAGCTCTAGAATGAACCCTAATCTAACCCTGTCGAAGCTATAATGAGGAAACAACAGTATACACCAAGTGTGCAGTCAGGCTGGAGAAATATATTTGAAGTCTCATCAAGGAGATTCCAGATTGGCATGATTTACTTGAAGAATGAAGTAGTGTCAATGTACTTTCTGGAGTTTGGTTTGGCAGGAACTGCTTAAGACAGACAACCCCAGTAATACCTGATGCTTGTTGTAGGATACCTATTCGTGTTCTTGCTTTTGAACTTTTAACAATCTTGTCAAAAGCTTGCCCTGTGCCTGTGGAAGCAGAGGATATTGGCTAATCACGTGAATATATGTTGCCAGCACTAGAGAAAGAATCCCTTCCCTAATCCTCGGAAATTATATACTCAAGCATCAACCACCCAGCAGCTTTTGCAGCTAAATGATAAGATAATAGACTGGTGTGAGGTAAAGGTGAGATACTATGTTCTGTAAGTTTGCATATGTTATACATTACTGAGGCCATCATGTGAAGGACAACAACGAACCTCGAACAAGCTATTGAACGGATAGATAATTTACAGAGACTGAGACCGATATGTAATTCTGTCTTTTCTTTCCGCCATTCTTATCCTGACCACCACAATTGAGATGAGCATACAAGTACCAAATATCACCCCAGCAATCCAAGGTGGTGCGCACTACGCTAAGGGTCAGTTTCTTGCCAGTGGTGCGTCCGGGATCTTGGAGATATTGCCCTGCGGCAATGTAGTAAAGTCGCCATGGCCTGGTCAATTCGAAAAGGAAAGTCGCAGAGACCTTACAATTGAGAACAAGATATACAGCAAGCTTGGCCGGCACCCTCGTTTAGTCGAAATCGTTAGTTGGAATCCTCAAGACTGCGTCCTTACTATGGAATATATGCGAAATGGCAACTTACAAGCATATCTTGTCCGCAACGATACAGTCGCTGAAACACAACGACTTCGATGGGTCCAGGAGGCAGCTGAAGGCGTCCAACTTCTACATGATACAGACATCCTTCACTGCGATATAAACCCAAAGAACTTCCTGCTTGATGCACAGCTACGGCTAAAGATTGCAGACTTTGGCGGCTCATCTCTCGCAGGCTCAAAACCGTCAGCTTGCAGTGGACCGCGATTTTCATTACCAGACAGATGGCGAGATCCCCAAACAGTGCAAGATGATCTATTTGCGCTAGGCACCACAATCTACTTCATTATGACATCCCAGCTCCCTTTTCCTGAACTCTCTGACGATGAAGTTGAAGAAAATTATCGGAACCACAAGTTTCCTGACGTCTCAAGGATAGTCTGTAGAGAGTTTATCAAACGGTGCTGGACATCCCAGATTGCTTCTGCTCGAGAAATTTACGACTTTATACTACAGCATGATTCTGCCACCATGAATCACCATGAATCACCACGAACGACTATAAACCACCACGAAACCCATACCGATCCCTAATTTCCAAACCGGTTCGTTGGCGCATCACAGGCATCTTTAGATGTAAGATTCACGATGGCAAACCTTTCGTCCTAAAACGTGTTTCCAGGTCAATCTTTGATCTCTTACAGGAGTTCAAAGCCGATTATGACAATGATCCTCGCCTCCGGATCCATGTAGACGACAATAAAAAATAAAATGTACTCATTCATAAGTACTTTAAAAGCGATCTACTTTCGCTGGTAGAGAACTATCCAACCCTTCCAATAGAGGCAAGAAGGACAATTCTGAAAAGGGTAGGGCTGGGACTAAACGATATTCATATAAAGCATTGGTTACACTTAGATATAATGACAGCAAGATTTGGCTGTCGCTGTCTATTGCTCTCTACTAACATCCCCCTTTTTAGATATCAAACCTAACAATATCTTCCTCAATTGGTATCTGCACGAGAAGGATCAATTCCAGCTTGGAAAGGCGGCATTAGGCGATACGGACTATGCTTTGAAACTGGAAGGGCAACAGCTGCTAAACTAAAAGATAGGGAATGTCATGTGGCGCAGCCCAGAAGCGCAATTGGGGAAGGGTGTTGAGAAACCTTCGAAAGTGTTCTCTTTCGCACTTCTAGTAAGCCACTTACTCGTTGACCTGACAGACATGCTAATCGTGGCTTCTAGTGTCTCTACGTAATCACCAGCGCACAATATTTTCACCCAGACTTCAAGACACTTAATATTGTACCTGAGCCAGTGATCTTGTTCAAGCTGTTTTCGGCCTTCGGTCCGCTCCCAGATGCGCTAGTTAAGCATGTCAACGACGAGGAAGCAGGAGCGCTCTTAAAGGGCCTGTGGCAGGCCATATTAGAGGACGAATCAAACGAAAGTTTTGAGCAATAGTCAGAGGAGATATTCCCTAACCTTGACCATAAAGCAAAGAAGCTAAATTGAAAATTATAAATCTCGACCCAGCGAAAAGAGCATTGATGTCGGATATTATGACGGGTCCTTATTCGAACTGAGCTGAGGATTCCCAATGATTCCAAGTGTATCTTGCCTCCAGTCCATCTCGTCCCGCTAATTTGCCAGCCTAACGCCCTTGTACTCGAGGATAAACGTGCTTGGTCGAACATGCTTGTCATCGTCATCCTCAAAGACAGCGGTGAGGTGACTCTTGCTATCTCTCGAGCCTGGATGCTCTTTTTCGCTAAACATCGCATCAGCATTCAGTCGCTCAGGCTCAATAATGGAAAGGGAAACCGCTTTACGCCAAGATGGCGGTTGTAGCACCAGCAGAGATATGAGTCTTCTCTGTAGCATTACTGAAGTCATCTTGCACGCTACTCGCTAGATAGCTACAATCCCGTGCCTCAATCTTGGTAGCGTACTTGACTGTAATGTTCTTACCTAGCTGAGGACTTGTCAATGGAACAACAAGCCTAATTTGAGCTCGCCGGCCAATTGCAGCCATGGGGCGCGCGTTAAAAGCGAGGGTTCTAGAGACGTAACATTCTAATTTCATCAAACTTATTGCAAACGCCCCGGTATCATCATCACAAAAACCTGCATCGTTCACCGCGGTGTCGACTATATGAGGCGTGTATAGAGGTTATGGAGTCCGTAGAAATACCAACATCTAACAACCAGATCGATGTAGTCATACCACCTCAAAGGACCTAGATCAGTTCTGGCTGGAGAAAGGAGAGTTAAGACTACTACTGATGGGAATGTTTGCGGCGAGAGATGCGCGGGACCTTGTAAATCCTGAGCTTATCAATGCATTAGCGAAATGGGCACATCCCATCCCTTCCCCGATTGATTATGGAGATATAGACTCAGATATAGAAAATCAAAATGTGACTTGAGTAGCGTACATTCACTCGCATCTATTTATCATTGTAATGTAGATTCATATTTGTAGTGGAAACAGGTTTGGTCAAGTCGGCAAAATTCTTAACGGAATTTCACAGATAATCAGACTATATATGTACAGTATAGAGCGCTGCTACGATAGAGGTATTTTCATAAGCCTACACATCTGCAGCTTAGGCTTGCAAACAACATTCGTGGGAAAACCATGCACTATAGATGAAGGAGAGACATTAAATCTTTGTATTGTTAATGTATCATCACTTCTACCAATTCAGCAGCCTGTACTACCGCGGATTAACGTGAGCGTTGCCTTCATTCATCCTTACCTCGAGAGCCGGCTCATAATGGCTGGAACACGAAGAGTTCGCCCATTGCCTGGCAGGGATTTCCTATGGCAGTCTTCGCAGATTTGTCTTTTTTTGATTATCTTACAGAGGCACGAGGATATCGTACCAGATGCCTAAGATAGCCTTTCACTTCAAGATCGTATGTGCTCCTCTGGCCTCCAGATACTGCTCTGCAACACCCTGCCCCAAGGTCCTAATGATTCCAAAGACCTCTTTGTCATGATACCTCAGTCGTGTCTTCGGATCTGTGTACGGCGCTGGCAGCCCTGTAAGGTCACAGTAATGCCTCGCATGTGCCAACGACGGAGCCGACTCGATATTTGTATATGTCGCGTTCGGTGCAGTTGAGAATCCACTCGTCCTCATGTTTCTCTCCAGAACTAGCTTCGATAGGTTGCGTGAAGCTTGCGCAAGGTTAGGTTGCAGAGTGGCACTACTGGTCGAGGCTGCTGCTGGTGTACTTTCTCCATCAGTTGAAATGACTGAGTCGTCAACAGATGGGGTGACAGCGCCACTGTTGTCTTGTGTGGGCATCAGGGAAGCTTCTTTGCGAACAGCATCGCCGAGAATGGTCTTGATGTTCTTGTTGCGACGTTGGTTGGGCTTCCAATGGGGATTGCGGAAGGGCTTGCGAATTCCGTGAATGTCAAGCTTATCAATGAGCTCTTGATGTGCGTCTGCTTCTGGGGTTGGAGGGGCCATCTTTGCCAAAACTTGGTTGCTGTGCTTCTGGAGTAATTCTTGTAGCGATTGTAGTTAAGATGCTTAAGAATTGATAGTCAATGAGATGTTGTTCATCCTTGCACGTGCACCTTCTTCTTCGGCCTTGCCCCTCAACTACAGCGCAGCGCGTCAACACCGCGACCAAACTTGACATTTGAAAAGGCTACAAAAGAACATGGTATTTAATATTCTGCCGGAATATGTTAGGAAGGACTGTAGACTGATTGTAAATAGGAAAGCCCTCACGAGCACCAGCAGAATTTACTGCTCTCCCGGATCATTACAAACGTGGTACGTTTATCTTCTTGAATTCAAAGATATAAGCTAATAGCGAACAGGAGAAACTCAATGAAGCTATCATGCTCTTGAATAAAAGCCTACAGGTTTGTTATATTCCTCCGTTTAGCATTTTTTATCTAACACCTTGCTAAGGAGATCAACATTCAAAACATGAACGTAGAGCTTGTAGCCCAGATGTTTAAGAACTATCAATCAAATGTTCTCTTCCATCTTGAAGGTACTTTTCTACTCCCAGTTTAGATTATATGTACTAATGCTCTTCTCAAAGCGACGGATAGTCTCAAAGATCCATCATGATGTAGATAGGTATTGTTATGATATTATGAATGGATGGCGTTCTTGGGCCTGGGATGAATAGACGTGTACAGTTGCAATTCCTTAGATATTAGGTTGAATATCAACTTACATTGTCTATCTACAAATATGAATAATTTGATGTTGTGCCTATCACGTTCAAAACTCCACCCATTATAAACTAATTTCTTGTAAGCGTTCAAGTTTAGAATCCAGAACCACATAGCTACGTGCACCAATGCCCTTGCAATAATTGGCTCGATTCTCCAAATTGTTTTGGATTATATAACATTATAGACAAGTACGTAACCAATTTTTGGTTGTTCTAACTCAAACTGTATCAATATGTTTATAAAGGTCTATTCACCCTCAGCCTCGTGCCTCTAAGGGCATCCAGAAAATCTCAGCCTTGCGGAACAGCCATAGACCTCATGTAGCTTGATAATAGTTCTCACTTGCTTAACAACTTCATGTATCGAGACTCTATAGTGAGCTGACAATCCGCTCATACTGCTTAGTATCAATAGGAGAATGGCACCATCTGCGACAGGACCAGCTGCTCAAGAGCCCGAAACCACAATTTCTCCACCGAAGCTATATCCAGCGAAGGACGCGCATTTTGAGAAGTTCATAGAGCCGCAACACGATGGCTACAGACAAGCCAAGTCCCGGGGACCTGAGCGGACGGCAATTGTTATTGATAATGGTAGGTATCCTCAATTCTTTGGTCCTCAATCCCGTCCCTACTGAAGCGCTTGGGCTAAGACATACACATTAGGATCATCTGCCACCAGAGCAGGTTGGTCGTTCGAAAGCGCACCTCGATTGAACATTGTACCCATATTTGCTAAATATAGAGACCGGAAACTGGGGAAGAACTTCTCATTCGTGGGCGCAGATGTCTACTCGGATACTACAGCGAAGAGCCACATGAGAAATGCGTTCGAGTACGGCACGGGGATCGTCAGCAATTGGGATGTTATGGAATCGGTGCTAGACTATGTGTTTATCAAACTGGGGATAGATGGCGCAAATGGGGGTGTTGATATGCCTATTGTGATGACAGAGGCAGTGGCCAATCTCCCATATGCACGTAAATGTGAGTTACAATATCGCCTGTGAGATCCACTGCTAATGAAGATATAAGCGATGACAGAGATTGTCTTTGAATGCTATTCGGCTCCCTCTTTAGCATACGGTATCGACTCCTTGTTCTCCTACGACTACAACAATGGCAAGACAGGACTTGTTGTCTCTTCCTCTCACAGCTCAACACATCTAATTCCCGTAATAAATTCTAAGGCAATGCTCACACAGGCAACCCGACTTAACTGGGGCGGACTACAAAGCGCAGAATACCTTCAGAAACTCATGCGACTCAAATATCCAACATTTCCAGGGAAATTAAATTCGTCGCAAATGGAGTTCTTGATCAGAGAACACTGCTACCTTTCTAATGATTATGAACAAGAATTGAGCAGGTATCTTGACTGGACTGGGCTCGAGGATCGAGACCACGTTATCCAGTACCCATACACGGAAGAGATCGTTATTCAGAAAAGCGAGGAAGAGTTAGCTAGAGCAGCAGAAAAGCGGAAAGAGAGTGGTCGACGTCTACAAGAACAGGCTGCGAAGATGCGTCTTGAAAAGCTGATGCGGAAAGAGGAAGAGCTTGACTACTATCGAGATGTCCAGCGGCGAATACTCGACCAGACTAAGAAGGAGATCAAACGGATATTAGATCTTGAGGACATGAAAGATGAAGCTGCCCTGGAGAGAACTATCAAGGAACTGGACAAGTCTATTCGAAAGGCGCGGACGAAGGACGTCGGTGGTGAAGCGATCGAAGAAGAAGTCGAAGAGCCCAATTTTGGACTCTTGGATACCCCAGATGATCAACTTGACGAAGCAGGAATCAAGCAAAAGCGTCACCAACGTCTCATGAAGTCAAGTGTCGAAGCTCGCGCTCGAGCCAAAGCAGAAAAGGAGAAAGAGAAAGCCCGAATAGAAGAAGAGCAACGTCTCGACAACGAGAAGCGTGAAACTAATTTAGAAGGCTGGCTTCAAGAACGTAGAAGTGCTAGAGCTGATCTTGTTCAAAAGATGAAAGATCGTGAACGTCTAAAGGCTGATCTTGGGAATCGCAAATCGTTGGCAAGTCAAATCCGAATGAAGAGTATTGCCAACCTCGCCTCCGATGCACCCACGAAAAAGCGTCGACGTGGGAACGACGATGATAATTTTGGTGCTAATGATGATGACTGGGGTGTCTATCGTCAAATTGCTGTTGGGGAGGGAAGTGATGATGAGGAAGAAGAGGACCTTGGTGTCACTCTCAAAACCCTCGAAGCCGACCTTCTAAAGTACGATCCTGAGTTTACGGATCAACACACCCTAGATGCGCAAACCGACTGGACAAAATCGCTCATTCATGCCTTCCTTCGCGGCCCAAGACCCTTTGATCCCAGCAGTCAACAAGAAGCGCACCAGCTTCATCTCAACGTCGAACGTATCCGTGTCCCAGAAGTGTTATTCCAACCCACAATCGCGGGCCTAGATCAAGCCGGCATAGTAGAAATTGCAGCGGACATTCTAACCCATCGACTCAATGGTAATGGTGCCCAGACGGATGTCCTGCGGGATATCTTCTTCACGGGAGGAAATTCGTTATTCCAGAACTTCGATGAGAGGTTGAGGGAGGGACTACGGGGGATGCTTCCCGCAGGGGCAGAGTTAGTGACGAGGAGGGCAAAAGATGCGGTTCTAGATCCGTGGAGGGGTGCGGCGAAGTGGGCGGGTGGTAAAGAGTGGAATTCTGCTGCTGTTACGAGGGAGGAGTATTTAGAAAAGGGTGTAGATTATCTGAAGGTATGACCCGGAGCGAAAATCTGACGATGACTTGTGGAAAGCTAACCTCTTTTAAGGAACACGACCTTGGGAATGCATATTCCTGAGAGGCCTCTATCATTGACGCAGACTTGATGGGATCTTAGGCGACTATTGTCAAGTGGTCGATTATTTAGACCAAATCCCATCCTCGGATGTCACTTTCCCTTAGTCATTTGGACGAGTTCAATTTCTTCACGGGTTACACCAAAAGTAAAGCGAATTGATCAGAATGTGTTTTGCAATGAGATAGCTGGCAAGTGTCTATCGGAATGAAAAATCAATAAACTCCAGGGTTCCATTTCCGTGAGAAGAGAAAGAGGAAAACCGTTGTCCAATACATGCATCAGATACGCCATGGACCGATCACCTTTCGAAAGCAAAATTTCCCTTTGCTTCCATATATTATAACGCCGATATTTGAACTATGTCAAGCCAGACACTCAATTTGACATTGTAGGAAGGCCATGGGCTCCTCCGAGTTGGGTTCTAATAAGATCGTCTGTATTGTTAGATTCCTCATTATTTTCCCGTAGCCTTTTATGTTGTTCGTAACCACGATCGTCCTGTTGTTGATGTTTGCCGGCAAGACCAGCTGCTGCCAGTGAGCGTGAAGCTGCTTGTTGGAGCTGGCTCATCGGTGCCATCGGCGCAACGGCAGCACCATCATGACGCAGGTGGTCGATATGTTGTTCGGTTCGGGGTTGAGGGTTCGAAAGGTTGATGTTTGGTGGCGGGTCGGGATATTCTTGTTGGTTATCGATCAGTCGTGATTGCAGGTGGATAATGTATTCTCTCAATGAATAGTTTTCGGCCTGGATTGCTTTGTAGTTCTCTTCCAATACATGGTGTTCGCGGACTTGTTCTTCTAGTTTCTTGATGTATCCTTCTTTGCGCTGGCGGAATGCGCGCTGTGCTGCTCGATTTTGGGCTGCCCTATAATTAATCACTTGTTAGAACAATTGAATCAACGCGAAATCGATGACTTGAAATGCAGTTAATGGTGATGATTGAAAGTCGCGGTTATGTAAGCAAGTGGCCTTCTGGATGGATGCCATAAGAAGTGATTAAGCAGGAGGGCCATCTAGAACTTTTTTTTTTAACGAGCCGACTTCCTGCCATGAACTCGCGCATGCAAAATACAATAATTTCGACGGGGTTGTTTACCTCTTGGATTGCGATAGCTAGAATCAGTCAGCGTTGCGATTTCACCTTTTCGGAGCACCTCAGCGCATATCTTACCTCACGAGTCTTGCCTTTGCGCCCGTCGCCGTCTTCGTCACCAGAACCGTTACCGGTACTCATTATGCCTCCAGGACCGCCAATCGCAGGGTCGATGTTGTGCTCATGAGGACTTCCACTGTTGCTAGAATTGGCAGCGTCGTTGTAGTGCGAGGGCGCTGATATACCAGTCGTGGCAGCTTGAAGGGCGGCTCTCAGGTCTGAGACGGCGCAAGAGGGTTATATTAGTCAGATTTCGGACACCTCGTATCCCCAGGCAAGGAACAGTTACGGCCCGGCAATAGAGAGGGGTATGGGATGGGTGAAAGAAGAATGAGAAATACCTGAGTCTACGTTCATTCGCTCCTTTGTCAGCAGTCAGCTTTAATCCACGAAAGGGAGGTAAGTAGGTGTGTCAGAACCGGATTATTACGACGGGGTTAGAAGGAAAGAAAGTGTTTGTAAGGAAGTACATGTTGGCATGTACTGTAAGAAGACAATGGGCACGTACATGTTGCTGCATAGCTGGGGCCGGGAGAATCGCTTGCATGATTAACTGATCAGTCGTCGGTTCCGGTCCAGTGATCAAGATTAGTACGCGTAGGTCGACGAGAGGTAATCAATGGTCAATCGACAGCGAGCGAAAGGGTGGTTGGGCTTTCGGCGTGAGAGGTATTGTGCACAGTTCAGTAAGGCTTCTGGTTGTTCTGAAGGTTGCTTTTGGCTGGGGGAAAAGTATGAGTGTTGGAATCTGGACTGTCGGGTCACGGCGTATTTGGATCTGAATGTTGCTATGCGGAGGCTGGGATGGGATTGGTACACTGAATCCTATACCGTTGTAAAATAGCCCGACCAGTGACTTCATTTGCAGCTGGGTCACGTGGATTCACAAATGTTGACCTCGGTTGTTAAGTATTTCGACTTGAGAGGTAGTAAATGAGGATCGCCTTTTGTTGAACTCGGGTTCCATCACTCAAGCATCTAGTTACCAAGCATCGACGGGGTCTCAAGCAGTCGTATTCCCTTGTTGAATCCCAAATCATGTGAGCTAGTTGCTTTGTAATACGGAAGGCGAATGCTTAGTAATGGCTGCAGCTCCACAATTGCCGTGGTTTATGTCCGTCTCCGGCCATAAACCACCTCCTTCAAGCAGCTTCAAGTGACACCATATCACAAATCATTATGTCAACTCCGGCCAGCACGCGCTTCGTGAAAGGCTGCAGCTGAATCTACCCTAGCCAAGTATAAATAATGTGCCTTCGATGCTTACTAATCTTGAGCAGTTTGCAGTTGCCGAAATCAAATAAAGTGTTTTATTAGCACTAAGCCGGTTCAAGTGTTCATTACCCTCCGCCTGCATGATTGGAAGTCCAACGAGCTGTTCAAGGGCAATGCTCATATTCCTTTTTTCAGCTTTACGAGCATCGTTGTCTTCCCTCCTTTGTATTGGTCGGTCTTTGGTCCAAAGTGTGTTGTGTTATAGTGTTCCGTACTAATTCTACAGTTATTTGAAGTCAGGCACGATACACTTTCAAGCTGTTTGGTGGATCGATATGGATAGCATGAGGTCAATAGCGATTACTCGATAAGATTGCAGTTACAAAACTGTAATTTGATCCCAAGATGGATGACTACTTCTTCCTCCAGTGCATCTCCAGTCTATATCCGGTGTGCACGCCAGTGATCTTTACCTTGGAGCTTCATCAAGTTTGACTTGATACGATGGCAAATGCGCGTATATTGCCACTTTAAGATTAGAATATCGAAATTGTATTTAATACTCTACTTCTTGGTCGTATTATGTCAGCCTATTGCAGCCGGAACTGGCTCGCGAGGTTGTCTACTTATGGACTATTCCCACCAAGTAACAAGGGGGATTTGGGTATGCTGTTATCTATTGATCCTGTGGTACTGTACCAAATTCGATGCTGACTCTCACTGGCACCAACAATCTCTCCGATTGGCAACGTCTGCGCGGTTCTTGATATACACCATGCAGTTCATGACTCGGGGACTAGATAGGAATGGTGTGGCCATGTAGGCTGAACACTTTGATCTACTCCGACTCAGCTCGTCTATAGATGGATAGTCATCAATACTACGAGGTTTGCATCGGCCATACAATCAATTCATATCATGCTTAGTATCCCTCCTTTCCTTGACACATGTTCGGCGGAACCTTCCGTTGTTTCATCTGCCCATGCTGCACGTCACCCGTCGAACCAAACATAACGAATTGTCAGCAGTGTTCAGATTGCATGAGGCCGATTGTACAGCTCACCTGTGCTACTGTAATTGGCTTTCTTTCCTTTCTTTTGGAATCTATACTACTCGGTAGCAGTGATTTACAAATTTGTGAATCCGATATAGCAGTGTACAACACGGCAGACTTACTAGTATTTGATCTAAACATTCAGGACTCTACCCGGTATGTTGAATAAAGAGAAGATATCGTGTGACGTGTTGACAAACTACTCAGCGCGTGTTCATCTTGTGAAACTTGTACACCTGTTATTGAAGTCAAGTCAAATTATATAGTGCCAGAAAAAGTAAATATATACATATTTAGCTGTGAATAAACCTGCGAAGTAGAAGATTGGGGATTGTTGGTGACGTCCAATGAGTAATCAAAACCCTAGTCCGTCTGTCTGATATAGAAGCTATCACTATACTTCTTTTACTCGTAAGATGTGAAAGGGAAGTTTAAGAGAAAAAGAAATGATTTATGAAGATGGCAAATTAGGAACACATGTTGTGTTTAATTTATTTGAGGCTTTTTTGTGGTGCTTTTGAAGGTAGATAAAATCACAACCCCAGTACGCATTCTTTGTTTTTCTACGAGCCACTTATGTATATTGTGCCGAAAGTAGAGTGGCTTTTTAGAGAATTCCTTGCTGCCTAGAGGCCGTGTCTGGCGATTGTCGTATGATAATGGGATGGTTTCTTTTTAACAAATAAGCGACGTTTCTACCAAAATTCATCGTCAGGATATCCCAAATTGTAGCCAGAATTTCTTTTATATGTAAGAGAATCGATCAAAAATGATTGGCTGCCTGAAGCTTGGTCTTGATATCATAGGCTGTTATGTTTCGTACAGTTCGCCACCCAAAAACTGGTGCCTAACTTGATACAAACAACACTTTTACTGTGGTTGCAGAGAAATAAAGAGAAGAAGCTACAACCTCCGCGCAAAAACTTAATTGCAAAAATGACAATGATTGAAACTACAGCCTTGTCAGATGAGGAATTTGACATCGTTAACCCCATGGAAGCTGGACCGGTATCACCGTTATTTGAGGAAACAGCTGTGACGCAGTCGCCAAGTCACAAGCATTCTCCTCCTGTTTTCACGAAACCCCTACAGAAAGCCGAGGATCTGACTCTCGCATCTCAAAAGTCTCTCCACGGGCTTCTCGCTTCTGATGAAATTGAGGCGAAAAATGGTGGTTACTTTGGAGATCGGCTATCCAAGCTGTCGAATACCTTAATGTCACATATCGATTGGAGCAACAAGGTAGTTCTGATTGCTGTAATGGGTATGACAGGATCCGGGAAGACGACTTTTATCTCCAAGGCCACAGGAAGGGATGATCTGAGGATTGGACATGACCTTACATCATGTACGCAAGAGATCCAAGTTATCGAGACCAAGATCGATGATCACATCGTTCGGTTTGTGGATACCCCAGGATTTTCAGATACATACCTCTCTGATACGGAGGTGCTTGAAATGATTGCGGACTACCTTGGCGCTGCCTACACCAAGGACGTGAAACTCTCGGGTATCATATATCTTCATCCCATTTCAGACAATCGTATTACCCACCATGCCACGAAGAACTTAGACATGTTCCGAAAGCTGACGGGGGAGGATAACCTAAAAAATGTCGTGCTGGTCACGACTATGTGGGATACGGTCACGCCTGAAAAGGGGGCAATGCGTGAGCAGGAACTGAAGCAGAAGTTCTGGAGTTTGTTGCTAGCGTTCAATGCAAAAACCGCAAGACACAGCGGATCAACTCGATCGGCTCAAGATATCGCTAGAGGCCTTCTCAAAAATAAGCCCTTCTATTTGCAACTCCAGCAAGAGATAGGCAAGGACAACAAAGCTCTCAAAGACACAGCTGCAGGGAGAGAGATCATGGCTGAGATTGAGAGAATCAAGGAGATGCATCAAAGAGATCTGGATGCGATGAAGGAAATTATTGCTAAGACTTCCGCTGAACAAAATAGAGCTGCACTGTTGGCTTTGGAAGAGAATTACAAAGAAATGTTAAGGGATATAGAGAGAACTCATGCTGACGAGCGAAGAATGAACGAAGATGCTGTGAAGTCTCTCAAGGATCGAATTCATGCTCTAGAAAACAGAAGCGGGTGTAGTATGATGTGAGAGATGATGAAGACAGGAGGTAGTAATAGAAAGGTTTGCAGAGTTAGTCTTCCGTTGACAGTTACTAATTTCATGTCGAAAGTCGAACCATGAAGGAGTGTATGGAGCTGCACTAAGAGGTGATAAAGAAGCAAAGCTGTCTACCAGAGTAGCTAAATCTGATTTCAAATCAGGTTTCTTTCTAGGGTGGTATGATTATCGTCCAACATTGACATGCGGAACACCCATGACTCACCCAGGAGTTGAGGTACGTTAAGATATATTTTTGAAGCATATAGCCATACTAGAAATCTGGCAATTGTAATCCCTGATCCATTTGTAGAAAGCTGTGAATTCTGAGTAATTTGAGGTAAAGGGGCTTAAGCGAAAAGTTTCAAATCTTATCCACATGTACTCACAGATATCTATTGGAGTTCAAGGGGTGCAATGCTTTATTTGCGGTAATAAATCTTGCTTTGGTTGTATTAGTGCCCAAGGTCCAACTCTTGTATGCAGTTGGTAAACGCTAGCTTGGTATACTAAGATCGGCCATGACGGCATGAAAAGGTTTACTGGTGAGATTCTTACACATTATCTCAAATATTACAATATAGACCCTTCCCTATCTCCAACTCATATTGTTGACGTAACTTGAAGTTACATATAATACTATTATTATCTACGCTATCGAAATCTCTCTTCGGCGGTTTGCGTATAGTAGCGGGTACCCCTCCGGAAGTAGAACAGGAATATAGATAGGTGATGTGTTTATGCAATTTTATGCCATCTCAAATCAGAGGTGAGCAACGAGGTATTTATTGTGAATTATTCTTGGGTCTCTTATGGAAAAGTTGCATCATTCCAAATATGTGAGTTTTTATCATATATAGAACTTATTCGGCGAAAATTAGAGAAGTAATTGCGCTTATGATAATGGTAGAAGAATAAAATCGCGGAGTCACGTGTGGTAGACCAGATAAGCGCTAAACTCAATTGAAGCTAGTGGTGCCGCGAGCTCAATGATCCCGTCCACGTCGCGAAGCTCAGCGTCCTCACTCCTGGCATCTTCTCTGTGCCAACAGGTCGAAGACGCCCAACAAAGTCGATTCTTCTAAGCTTTCCCTCAAAAGCACAGGTCGAACGCTACAGAAACCCCTATACACGACGACTTGTTTGGACTTCAGAGTTGGTGCTCAGATAAGGCTGTGGTGCTCGCAAGGGGGGAGTTTGGCAGATTGGTCTTCTTACATTTGAGGTGGATTTTGTTTCCCGAGTTGGTTCTTCTTGACGTCGTGGGATCTCGCATCTGCGAAGGGTTTCCGGGAAGGATACGTTCAAAGTTTCTCTGTACCTGTCCAAAGGGCTGTCAGTCGCACAAGATTGCAAGCACAGAGCTTCGTCTTCATCTCCATTGTATCTGTATTTGCCAAAGAAGGCAATCAGACATTCAGAACTGCTATTGAAAGTCATATCTTGATTTGGTCAGGAGTGTACGTATTTTGTATTTTATTTCAAGTATTGCAGAGCTTGTCGACCAAAATGCTTCCTTTTATCTTCTTCACCCGCTGATCTAATGTCCTCATTAAGCAGAATCTCCTGTTGTTGGAAGATAAATATCTATTCAAGTTAGAGAATACAGATCCAATCTACTCACGAAGCAGAAACTTGTTTCTGAATTTAGTGCCACCATGGCGGACGATGAGTTTGACATCGATATTTACGGCGACACAGTTACAGAGGATGGGCCATTTAAAAAAGATGATGAAGGAGATGTAAAGATCGATGGTATTGATGCAATTCCTGAAACTTCAGTCGAAGAGGCTGCAAATGGTCAAACCGTAATGAAGGATGAAGAAGATGATAGTCGTGCTGATATCAAAGTCGTTAACGAACCTGAACCAACAAGCAACCGCCAGCAAATCAAAAGTACAGATGATTCAGGCCACAATGCTTTGAATATTCCAAAACAGGCTCCTCAGCAGCAAGGAGTGAAACGAAAGGAGGGTGCCGAAGAGCGTGTGATAGATGCTGGAGCAACAACAGCCATACTCATATCAGAATTACATTGGTGGAATACAGATGATGATGTGCGAGGATGGGTCAACCAGGCACAAGTCGAAGATGAGCTTAAGGAGATAACCTTCTCCGAGCATAAGGTCAATGGTAAAAGCAAAGGGCAAGTGCAATTTCTTTTCCTCTGGAACTACCCGAACTTTAAGCAATTCTAACTCTATTATAGACAAGCGTATGTCGAGTTCATATCCCAAGGAGCTGCAACAGCGACGAAACATAAGATTGATGAGTTCGGTCAAGGCCAGCAGTATGCGAAAAAGGTTACAGTGACCTATTCTAATCCCAATATCAACCCCTTCCGAACCCTCCCCAAAGATGCGCCAGCACGTGCTGGAAAAGATGGTCCGAACAACCGAGGTGGCCTTTCCATGAACTCAGAGCGAGGTGGACAAAATGGAGGGTTTGGAGGGAATTTCAGAGGTAGAACACCTGGTTACAATGCTAGGGGTGGTATGAATAACAACATGAACAACTTCAACAACAATAACAACCGGAACTTCTCCGGACCAGCCATGGGTGGTAATATGGGAGGTGGATTTAACCCAGCTATGGGCGGATTTCCCAACAATGCTATGGGTGGCCAATTTGGTGGAGGGTTCAACCGGGGTGGTGGAATGATGGGTGGCATGCGTGGCAACATGAGAGGTGGGCGCGGCGGTATGGGCAATGGTATGATGGGTGGTATGCCCATGGGTGGTATGCCAATGGGCGGCATGCCTGGTATGGGAGGAATGCCGATGAATATGGGACAAATGGGTGGTGGCATGCAAGGTACGAATAACTTCAGATCGGCTCCGCTCCACTTCAGAAAAAACTTGCAGGTTGGCAAGGCCTATCCTGCGAGTACAGTCCAGTTGCTTCAAAATACTCCTTTGACCCATCAGTATCGTGGTTCTTCTAGAGCACTCCCTTTTCAACTATCCCCAAACCAAGCTTATATACTGCCTGATTACCTTCCTCAAAATAAAATACAAGCTAAACATCAATTTGCAAAAATAGGCGGTGGTGGGTTCCAAGGCCTCCAGCCTCACTTCAATCCTGCTTTCTTCCAACAGAACCAAGCTGCTGGAGGGGATTGGCAAAATCCTCATGGAGCTAAGCGAGCGAGACCAGAATAGATAATGTACTTTCTTGAGGGGTTTCAAGAGCCATCACTCCTCAAGCTATGCCACTTCAATGGGTTTGCTAGGGCATGAGGAGTATGCATTGGGTGGCTACTTATGGTGTTGATGTTTTACCGGAGTCTTAAGTTTCTGTGGTTGGTGAGAATTTGTACATTAGAAGGCGTTCACACAAAAAGCATGGGATGATGAGGTTCCAGTGTGGGATATTTTGGTTTCATTCTATCATGTGTTCCAACAACGCATCTTTATAATCCTAGCGTGACGTGCTTTTCATTTTCTGGCACAAAGCTGTTCGTCCACCAGGTGTTGGATGGCATGGTTGATGGGAAGAGTATAGCTAGCTTTCTTCCATCAATGTGTGATACATCTAAACTTGCTTGCAATAATGACTTCCGTCTGACTCAAGATAGAGATCTGGGCAAGATAATATTGAAACCTGGGCATGGTGGAGGTACAAGATACAAAGTCACTCATCCAACACACAAGACGTATATCGCTAGTTCTCGACTACCACCTAACCTTATGGAGGCCAAACCATCAATTAGAATAACGAAATGAGTGCGCTCAACAACTCGGACTCTATATTTGGCAAGCACGAACTAAGCGGTCTTCCTCCAGTAATTTACCTAACTTATTTGGTGCAGTGAGCAGCAATGTAGACATGGGAAGCGACGAATATGTGGTATCCAGAGCGATGCCGAACACCTTCTTTCTATTACACCACAACGTACTTTCATATTCTTGCATTTGCATCTATCAGTTGCCTACTACATAGAATCAGTTGTTGATATTCTCTTACATCAGTGCGGACTGACGTGAACATATTATTCCTTCAGAATATCACTCAAGGGCAAGAGTCATGGATGAAGACGGGCCTAACTGGGGATACTTCCCAGGAACTCTGGACGGGAACAGTTCTTGTGTGCCTAATACTACCTACGCACCTGGAACTAGACATTATGTCTACAATGTCTATGCAAATAAGCTATGGTATGGAATGCTCCTTGTTGGTCTGACCGTCTTAGCTCTGTACGCTCTGCTTTCAGGAGTCATATTGGCTGTTTGTGGTCCAGAGATGACCTGGCTGCAATTAAGAAGTATTACTGGGACACACGACGAAAGGTATACCTTCCAACTTGCGTGTGTTAATGATGACTGACAATTTATGATAGAAAGCGTGCTCGTATTGTGGCTCGCATGAGACGCCACTCATCCTGGATGCTTTGTAAGTTGACGATCCAGCCAGTTTGAGAAGTCAAGCCTTTCATCTACTGGGAAGCTAAAACCTGTAGGCTCTTTGGTCATATGTACTGTCGCTTGCGCAGAGATCCTTCCTATCATCATCCAGGGACTATGGGCCGAGCCCGCCCATGCACAATGGGTGCCAATATTGGTGTCAACGCTGGTCATCGCGCTTTGCGCTGAGATACTTCCCCAATACTTCATTCCACGAAACCCAATCGAGTGGGCTTACTTCTTCTGGCCGGTAATATACTCCTGCATGTGTCTTACTGGCATTATTAGCTGGCCACTAGGATGGATTCTCGACAACTTTGGTGGAAAGAATGATGAGAATGGCATCTTTACGAATGGAGAACTAAGATCTCTGATTAGATACCATGAGCGTTCCGAGAACAATGGTGGTATGCTCGGCTATGATGCTGCGCGAGTTATGGCAGGAGCCCTGCTGCTAGATTCAAGGCAAATCGGCGGAGAAATCTGTTCCATGCTAGAAATTGATTGCAATCCTGAGAAAGACATAGAAATGGCTAACGTAGTTATCTCAAGTGGCATGATCACACAATGGTCTTTGGTAAAGACAGTTGATATCGATGAGGTTGTTGATGCTTCATTCTTATCTAAGGTTAAATCTTGGTCCTATAGTCGTATCCCCGTCGTCGGAAATTGTATTGTCGACGAGCAAAATTCAAGAAATTCTAGTTGGGAAGGTAGGGAGATCTTTGGATTCCTTCATATCAAAGTATGCACCTCACATTCTTTGATGTAATAGAGTCCCATTTTGATCAACCTCGCAGAGCCTTGTTGGACTAAAAATTGGAGACTCGATGTCAATGCTCGTGAAGGACTTGCCCATATATCCCTTGCCGATTATTCAAGAGGATATGCCGGCTTACCAGGTGCTCAATATATTTCAACTCGGAATGGCCAGGTACTAGGACCTTTTCCCCGTATAGTCTCAAGCACGTAGCTGATTTTCAATAGGATGGCAGTAGTTGTTCCAAAGCCGTTAAAAGATGGACAGGTTCTTACGTTGTCTGCAAACAACTTTGATATTATTAACAAATTCCAGAGTCCTTGCTGGGCACCTATTGAGCAGAGCACTTCTCGTTTAATCAAGGGGACTGACAACGTCAATCTTGGTGAAGGAACAAATTGGGCAGCAGATGTCCTTGAAGCTGCCAACCCAAAAGCCAAAAGCTCTGCTAAGCAAGGCAAAGAAAATTCAGTGCAAACAGGACCGACAACCAATGCGAGCACTAAGAATAACCTCCAAAAACCAAGCAAGAAAGTTGTTGGTATCAGATGTCCTAAGCCAGTCGGGATAGTCACCTTTGAGAATATTGTAGGTGTAATTCTCCAAAATCCCAGGCGCGTATCTATAGACTTTTACAATGGCGATATCATGAAGAAAACTATAAAGCCATTGCCGTCAGCGAAGAAGTATTGCCCGGCTCCCATGGGAGCTGCTAGGATGGGCAAGCCAGCACTCAACGATCCCCAACGAGTAGAAGCTGTCCCTCTATATATTCGCAATGACTCGATAAAAGCAAACCCTAGAAATCAACAATTGAGAAAACGCAATATCTCAAATAGAGGAAAACCAACTCGTGCGATGGACGGAGCTGATGATGAGAGCTTCGAACTCACATCACACATGCCTCGAGCTTTAGAATCCAATACATCAAGAGGAAGCTCTTATACACAGAATAGTCGGGGAGGTTTCCATAGCTCAGTCTCATCTCGGATGTTTAAATCTGTTCCGATAGGCTTAGATGGTGCAGATGAGCATATGCTCGACAACGTATATAACTGTACAAGCCTCGCAACAAGACTTGGAAATGATGGTTCAGAGCGCAATGAAAGCAGGTACAAGACTAGTGCTATCACTTATGAAAATGCAGCTTCTAAAAATTCGGTTATTGATTCTAATGGCCTCACACAAACGCCTCTCACTAAGTCAAATGAAGGCCAAGGTGGCAAAGACGCCATAAAAAGAACACCGAGATCATGCAGTCTCCCAGCTAGAGGAGCTTTTGCTCTTCCTCCTTCCAGGGGACCGCGGGTGCCTTGGAATCGAAGGTATGTGAGCGTCGCAGCACCTGAGGTTGTTGAGCTCAAGAGAGAAGTTCATCCAAGCCTAGAGACTACCTCAACTGTAGAAACTCCACTTAAATACAAGCTCAATCCGGCTGCTCCTGTGTTTAGATTCAACAGTCCTACCGATCATGAATATTTATCTAATCCAATTACGACGGATTCAGAAGCTAGTTACTCATTCAACTTAGTAGACGGACTCGGAATTAGTAGCAGCGCTCCTTCGATCAGTTCTTCCTTCAACAGACGAGCTTCTTGGTTATATGATTCTTCCAAAGTCTATTCAGAACCACAAAAGGATGAAGAGTCCCAGATTTGTTACTGGGATGCTGCTAAAGAACATTCTGGATTTCCTGCAAATTTTGCGGATACAGAACCTTACAATGGTGACCCAAATTCATGCCTCTTCGATGGACCAGCACGAACACCAGCTCCTAGCGAGGGAATTCCTACCGAATTGCTCACCAATATGGCTGGAAGTAAATATCGAAATGCTCATTATAAGTCTGCAACGTTATCGTGCATTCGAAGAAAAGCATTTATAGAAGAGAGCTCCGCGAGAGAAGGGACTTTAGATGACGCTACCGGAATACAGTTGTGGCCAGAAGGTACGATCTACAACGTGCCCTCATATCAAGAAATAAGCCTTTCGCAAAGTTTGTCGAGCTATCTGTTACGGAATATCACTGACCTGCATAATTTTGCTGGAAACAGGGCGGAGCTGGACAATACGTTGATCACAGCTTCACAAGGTACTACCAGGCGCTCCAGTTTTTGAGTTTGAGAAGTCGCCACTAGAGGTGTGTAAAACATAGTAAAAAAACCAGAGATTAAGCTTTGTTGTAAGAATTACTGGTACACTCTAGTATGGTGTGTTGTTTAGGGGGTTGTAAATGTGACAGCATTGTTAAGTGTATTGACTCAAGTAATGCTATAGGAGCTTCTATAGAAGTTTAAACAAGTCATCATGAGATGCTTTCCTTGCTGTACCATTGATCATTAAGAACTTATTAAAAGTCGAGAGTCTTCCACTTTTTTATAATTTTATCTTTCTATTTTCTAGGAGTATACGTATCTGCTGCCAACGGCGTTTCAATGTTTCTCTCTGACTAGGCAACCCACAATCCAGACTATCAAGGCGCTTCAAATGTACGTCTACTTGCTGCAGATGTGACTGAATAACTTTTTCAAGAGTCTGTTCAACTGCCTCTAGTTCCTGCCTGCCTTCATCGAAACCGTTCAAGAATCTCTGCCACTTTCGTGTAGGAAGACACAAGACACGTAAAGCAACTTGGGTGCGGTAGCAGATATCATCCAGATCCACAACATACTTCCCAAGAAATCCAATTTCTTTCAACTGCTCCCTGTGCTTCTCTGACAGCAGCGGCAAGATGAATGAATCAAGGGACACTTCATCCCACCTATTCTCATCAAGAATAAATCCATATTCCGCCAATAGGAAATCATTACTATGGCATCCATATGAGATGTAAACCTCCTCACCCTCTTCAATCACACGATCTGCAATAATCGCATAGCCAGTTGAGGTTAAATCGACGGTGCAGCCGGAGGCATCGGTATGATTGAAATAATCGGCGAAAGGGTTCAATGCCATGCAGTCATCTGGGTTGGTGGGCGTGGGGATTTTGGAGTTGGAGGAAGTGAAGTGAAAGGTTCGGGTATTGACTAACAGCCAGGCGTAAAGGTAATCCGCATACTTGATTGAGGGAAACGCTTTATGGACAGTTGGCCAGTCGAGGAGAAGTTTGCTTTCTTGGCCAGCGAGGAGTGACGCCGCGCGACTTGGGAGGAGGGCCTGCAGGCGGGTATCCCACATGAGGGGCATGGATTCCTCGAAGTCTTGGGAGGTAGGAAGAACCTGAAAGTATTAGTTGCACTGCATCCTCCCTTGGGGTTTGATGACAAGGTGGAGCTGCGGATGGCTCAGATGGAAACGGCACATACATTTCTCCAAGGCTCTCTAGCTGGGGTTGTGTCCAGTGATAGATCGGCGGCGAGAAGACCATGGACGGTAATAGGTTCAAGCGGTTCTGAAACACTTTTTGGTACTGTGTACGCTGTTCGCAGCGCAGATCGAGGAACAGTTACGAGTTTGGAGCCAGCCTGGATAGTGTTATTAAAGATAGTCCTCCTTCTGCAACAATATTGGCATTAGATTGAGGTGCTTAACGAAGATATAGATGCCTAACCACTATCTTGATATACCCTTTTTAAAATCCAAAATATGATTCGACATCACTTGATCAGAGCCAAGAAAAAGGGGCGTAACCGAGATTTCAAGGAACACCAAGGAAGTACAGCAGAAGCAATGCAAAGAGCTAGAAAGGAGCAGTGAAGCTCGGGGTAATGGTTTCCTGTACCTCATGCTTTCTTTTAGCTACAATTCCAAGCCCCCGTCCAGGAAACCTATGTGCAGCCACACCGTTGATCTTAACGCCCTGAGCGCACGCCCATTCAGTGAAGTTCTCGTGCTTCTCCATCGCGCGTAATGTATGAAATGAAGAGTGAAGATTTTATGGCTCTTCCATGTTGGATGAATTGGTACTTGCACAATAGTAGAGGAATATTTTCTAGTTGTGTGGTGGGAGACAAAGTATCACAACATGACGACTAGGGACAAAAGAAAGCGGGTCGTCCCGCATCTCCCGAACCATTTGATGCTTGATGTCGAGCTATCCAAACGTCAACACCAAAAGCTAATGTGCACAAGATGGCTCTCCTTCTTCGCCAATCCGCACTACGACTGAGTCTGCCGCGGGAACTACTCATAGCCTGTACAGTCTCACTCAATACCAGATCTTTCAGTGTTCTAAATCGTCCTCCACCGAACTATCCTGGCCATGTCCCACTCACAGGTATTGAACGGGCTGGACTCGCGATTGGATCTGCTGTGATGTCTTTGTACAATCCATATCGTGCAGGTAGCTCTTTCTATTACTCAAACAAGATGGCTTGCGCTTATTTATTTTATAGACTTGATTGCAGCATTGGGCGAAGCTACTGCAACACCATACTTCATCTACCGCCTCCGAGATGTTATGCTTCTCTCCCCCACTGGCCGCCGAATCCTGCGCGACCGACCACGCCTCTCCTCCCAGACTCTATCGATGACCTACCTACGCACTCTTCCCCCCAATACTGTGGGTCGCGTCTACGCCGAATGGCTCGATCGTGAAGGGGTTTCCCCAGACACTAGGGACACGGTGAAATACATAGACGACGAGGAGTGCGCGTATGTCATGCAACGCTATAGGGAGTGTCATGACTTCTTCCATGCAATTACTGGGTTACCTGTATTTGTGGAGGGAGAAGTTGCTTTGAAGGCGTTTGAATTCGCGAACACGCTACTACCAATGACCGGTCTTAGTATGTTTGCTGCTACAAGACTGAAGTCGGCGGAGAAACAGAGGTTTTTCGAGATATATTTGCCGTGGGCATTGAGCAATGGGTTGAAATCGAAGGAGGTTATTAATGTTTATTGGGAAGAACAACTGGAAAGAGATGTGGGGGAGCTGAGAGCTGAGCTGGGGATTGAGAAACCAATTGATTTGAGGGATATCAGGAAACAAGCAAGAGACAAAAAGAGAGCTGAAAAGGAGGCAAAAGATAGGTCTGGAGATAGTCTTGGTATCAACTAGATATCATTGCTGGTAATTACATATTGTTAGAATAACCAGTTTTCGTGCCAGTTCATTCATTCCTCATACTCTTAGCACACAAGAGGTAGAAAACCCTATAACGCCTCTCAAATCTTCCTCAGAGATCAAGCAAATCATCGTCATCATCATCCCATCCCTTCCGTCTCGTAACCACAATCTTCTTCTCCTCCTTCGTCTCCGCAACCGCATTTAGTAAGTCTTTCAGCTGTTCCTCCGTTACCTTTTGCCGTAACTGCCCACTCCTTGCCAACATGATCAGCCGGCTTTCAACATCCGTGGCACGCGATTCTTTGACAAGACGGATGCGTCCGAGGCGATCGGCGGCTTCGGGCTCGAGGATTTGATTGAGAATTTGCTGGCGGGCTTCCGCTGTGGAGGTTGTTAGGGCTTGTCTTTCTTCTGCTCTCGGGGCTGGGATGCTCAGTTATGCGCTTGTACCTTCTTGTCCTCTGGCGATTAGTTAGTATGTGCCTGTTGAAGTGCTAGGAGAGAGAGGGTTCGTGTACTGTTTGTCTTCGCCTTGTCCTCCGCCGGCGCTAGAGCCTGCTTTCCCTCCTCCGCCGCCTTCAGCTTTCATCTGCTGCAGTCTCGCAGCTCGGATCTAGGTTGGTATCCATCAGTACTATATTTCTGGTAGAAATGAAATGTCATACTTGTGCTAATTCATCGTCCTCCATTTTGTACGTTATTGGTGATGTGATGCGGAGCAGAGCTAGAGGGGCAGAAAAAGGTACCTATGGAGGGGTCTGGAAATATGCCAGGCTGCAAAACACCTTCATTTGTGAGATACTGACAATGCACTTTAGGACCAAAGTTAAATTGGCAGCATTAGCTTCGAATTGTTGTTTACACAATCTTTTGTTCATTTTTCATGTGATATATATAACGGTAGGTTCAACTACAAGTTATTTGACATACATATTTGACTTAGTCTTATACCATACTATACACATTAATAACTACACTATCACATTTGACGTCTCTTTGACCTCAATCCTCAGATTTATTTATCCCTGTCCCTTCATCATGCCTAGCCCAACTCCCGTCCTTATCCCACTTGATATAGCTGTGCATTTCTTGCTGCTTCATCATTCCCTTGCCCGTGACCATCAGTGTGAAGAACTTAAGATTGGGACAGTCAATACCCAGTTCCTCCGCTCTCTTGATTATATATCCATTATAGTAGTCAATGGCTGTTCTGCGGCCATCGTTAACATCGCGCCACATTTGTGTGCGATTTCTCCCCATTTTTTCCAGTTGACCATACAGCATTGCCTCGAGTTTTTCCAGGCCGAAAGCTTTGTGTCGAGACTCAACCTTCTGCATTTCTGGTAACGCAATGAGAACCGTGGAGATTTCTTCCAGGAGACCTTTGATGGAATTGCTTATCGCGCGATTATAAAGTAGCTCGTTGGCAAAGCAATTATAAATCACCGAGTAAGGACCTATGATACAATTGGTGGCGACTCTCTGCAGATGGTCTAGCAGAAACTGTTTTTTAGAATAGCCACTCGCACAGAGGTCAGGAATAGCCGTAAATCTACGGAGAATATATCTTGATGATGACGACCAGTACCTGTGCGTTTTTACGATACTGGGTGCAATCGTATGGGTAGCAACGGTTCTATTGCAGATGGTAAATGAAATATCTCCTCCTTCACGATCCTCGATGGAGAAGTTGTGATTGTCGATGTGTCGTACATCATGGCCGCTACGAGCTTGCATATAAAATGGCCGTGAATGTTTATCGGGAAAAATATGCTCGTTGACTTCTTCAATGATACCCATACCACCGTTGACAAAACATATGGTAGAGTTGTGATCGAGGCGATGCGTGATAGTGCGAAGTGCTGCTATAGTTTGTTGAGCTCTTGTGGTGACGATGAGGTTTGATATTATGTTGTTAGGTTGCTCTATCGTATGCTCTAGGTTTTCCCCAAACCCACCATACCTTCGCTTGGAGTGATTAGGCCTGATTCCGAATTGAGCTGAGGATTCAATTGTGAAACCTGAACTAGAGTATATTCTGCCATTCTTGACTACTCGAATCGCTGCACCCTCTTCATGCCATTGCTGTATCTTAAGAGGCCGATGCATCAAAATAGTTACAGGGGGAGGGTCAAGGCTCCTACGCAAAGAGTGTGCAAGATGAAGGCCTAGAGGACCAGTTCCCAGGATGTGAATCTCTGGTTTGGTAGGCGCGCCCGTGTCAAGTGCAAGCTCATCGGCAATGTTTGTAGGTGCGAATTGTACCTGTTCCAAGAACTCTTCATCGCTTACATCTTCGTTTGCATCTTGGTTTGCATCTTGGCCAATACTTTCTAGTGGCCCAATTGGCATTTCCGGGGTGTGTTCTAGGACCATTTCAGACGATTGATGCGAGGCTGGGTTCGGAGAAATCTCAGCTTTGGGTAAAAGTGCTTCCTGGGAATGGTCGAGATTATCTATAGTTTGACCGCGACGAGTTGTTCTGTCCGCTGCTGGCTTTCCTAAGCGTGATCCTTTGTGTCCCATATTTCTCCTAATTGCTGAACTTGAAAGACTCGCAGAGGGCAGAGTATAATCGTAAGCCTCGTCAGAAGGACTTTGCTTGTTTTGCACAATAGTGTCTGAGGAGATGATTGCGTCTGAAGCATCAGTACTTTTGTAAAGTTCTCTGACACCCTGACCATGTGCAGGGTTATCCACCTGTGAACGAAGGTTTTCCCACGCATTTGTCCATCGTGTTCCCTTTGAAGCCATCCAGAAATCAATTTTGGTTGTGCTACCAGTTTGCAGCGGCAGCTCATAATAACTTGCTGATCCAGCATCTCGATTTGTTTCCTGACCAGCCTGACCATTATATCTCCGTGTCTGTAAGTTCGATTCTATTCCTGCCAAAAGATTCGCGGCATCGCCCCTCTGTCGCACCCAATGCCCATCTCTCATAGACACCCGCTGGTAGAGCATTTCATTTCCTAACATGGAAACTTGCTGCTTCCGACGGGGCCACCAATAACTTCTACTGTGAGACGAAGAACATCTTAAGGCCACCCGGCCCCCTTTCTCGTTATAATAGCGCCATAGATGGTTACGAGATATCCTAGACACCCGCAACAGGGGCCGGTCGCAGATTGAAAAAGACAGGATGGACGATTCTTGATGTTATAAACGCCGATTCATAGCAATTGCAACGACAGTATATGTCGACCACCAGGGCGGTTTGTGCTTCGTATGGCGTACCTATGCAAACATTCAGGATCGCCAGAAGAAGACAAGCAGAATTAGAGCGCCTCGAGAGCGTGGCAAGTTGTCGAGTCCTTGACTAAAGAGCGTCAGGATAGGAGGCGACTAGATTAAGGTATCGGCGTTGAAAGTGCCTGTAGGAGAAAGGTTTTCGTTGTTTGATGCTGAAAGAAAGAAGTATACAAGAAGGAGTATGGTAGGTACAACGTGAAGAATGAAGTAAAATGGTCAAACACAGGGAAGTTTGACCAAAAGTGATGATGCGAAATGACTTTTTCGCGATTCGATCAATGACCCCTGCACACCTCCCGAGCGAATCATTGCCTACTCAGCTTTTTTTTGTACACGGCCGCTTCAGAGCCTTGTCTTCCATTGTCAAACAGCTAAAATTGAACACTCCAGAACAAACTCGAACCTTTCACACAATTTAATCTACATATAAAATGGATGTAACTACGCAGAAGTTAATGTCTCTGGTAGAGGATTTAGATGATGACCTTGACGATCTTGAAGAATCTCTTGCGCCCCTCCTAGAGCCCGCCCTGGTAGAGACAGCCTCGAAATACCCAGTACTAGACAGAGCTAAACTCTACGTCCTGGTCACATACGCTATTGAGTCTATGCTATTCTGTATGCCTTCTATTCTATGCTGTTTGTGAGTGTGCTAACTAATGACTGATACAGCTTATCTGCGACTTCACGGCATCAATGCAAGAGAGCATGCAGTTTTCATTGAACTGACCAGAGTCAAGCAGTATTTTGAAAAGCTCAAGGTTGCCGAGAATCCTGTTGGTAAAAGGGAAAATCTCACTCTGGACAAGGCAGCAGCGGCTAGAATAATCAAGGCAAGTCTCGTATGTATAAACCTACAATCTTTTAAACTATGGGCACTGCTAACATAAATATCTAGGCTGGGAACAAAGAGGGAGCGGACTGGTCAAATGAGAAATCCAGTGAGAGAGCAAGAGCGCATATCAAGTTTGAGCAGCTTTCGGAGAAAATACAACAAGATGAAATATCAAAAAAGAGGAAAGCGGAGGAGACTAGTGGAGGCTCTTCTGACTCTGATTCGGAATCAAGTTCACAAGAATCTCCCGGTGTCCCAGACGTCCCCAGAAAGAAGACGAAGAATGAGCTTCAAGCCTCTACACCTTCGAGTGCGTCAAGTACCTCAGAGAATGCCAAACCCGATAAAAACCTTAGCAAAACGAGAAGGTCTAAGAAAACGAAAACCCGCCAGAAAGAGCAACCACAGAATGCTTGAGGAGGTAACATAGAGTACTTGTGGAAGGCTTTCATAAATTTCGGGTAGTTTCTAGCATCTCATCGGCGTTATAAGGAATACCCAGGGCATCTGACGAATAATGAAAATCACTTGCGGTAACTACCAGGCCAGACTGAAGTTTCAATACTTTCCGTGACACCTTACTTTATGTGATTCCCGTAGACTCCGAGTTCCAACACCGATTCTTCCATCTATTTGCACCTGGAAAGCCTAGTCGTTTATGTTGTAAAGCCTACTTGTAATTCCAAGGCGGAATTCTAATTTATTTTCTTGACAGTAACATCATTTTGTACGTGTTGATTTTATCAAAGAACATCTCACAGTCTGAATGGAATTTTCTGCAAGATTTGAGGTAAAATGTAGTTGAATGTTAAAGAGTAATTGTGATATTTTCCAGTACATTCCAGTAACCCCTGCACTTAAGTCCTAAGCCTTGCCTCCTCCTTCCGACCAATCACTACCTTGCTAGTCGATCGTGCTAAAATCAAACAACTTCAGCCGAGGAAGCTTTACGAAACCATAACTCTCAATTTGTGATCCAGCTCAACTATCTTCTCTATCAAATTTTACTCATACTTCATCCAACACTAAAATGGCTCGTCAATCCAGAGGAGGTGGTGGCAGCAGACGCCCAGTCGCCGCACCAGCTCGTCCTGCGCCTGCACAACAGAAACGTCCTGCAACTACAGCCGCATACCCTCCAGCGAAGACTGCTCAAGCCGGTCCTCCAGCTGCTCCAGCAGCCGGAGCACCTCAGGCATCCGCTGGCCCAGGTTTGTTCGGTCAGATGGCTAGCACTGCTGCGTAGGTACTCCTTTTCAGTGCGACCAAGAAGAAGTTCTAATTGAAGTACAGAGGTGTCGCTGTAGGCTCGTCGATTGGCCACGCAATCGGTGGATTCTTTGGTGGCGGATCAAGTCAACCAGCTGAGCAGCAACAAGACAACAACGCAGTTCAAAGTCAAGGTGGACAGGCAGCTGAAAGCAATAGCTGGGGAGCCCGAGATTGCGGTGTTGACGCACAGCAGTTCACGAAGTGCTTAGATGAGAACAAGGGCAACATGCAAATCTGTGGGTGGTACTTGGAGCAGTTGGTACGTTATTTCCGGAAGTTGTAAACATATAGAATATACACTAACTTGAATCGTTATACAGAAAGCATGCCAGCAAGCTGCCAGCCAATACTAGTAGGATCTCTATGGAAAGCTATTGCGATGCGATGCGATATACTGGGGCATAGCGAAGTGCATAATAGGGGCGAATAAAATGTAAAACACTTTGAGCATTCACAATTCCACACTTATACATATTAGCCAACTTCAAACCTTCTGGAGGACCAAAAAGTGACCAGTGAAGTTGATTGGCCGTCTCACATTTCTCCCACTTGATAAGACTTCTGCTTGCTGGGGCTAGCCGGTTGTGGAGACTCCGAATCATGGATCAAATCGGTGTGTCAGACCTCATAGTGCATTCTGAGTTATAGAGGAGAATTTCCAAATCATGGTGATATCTTGAGGTTTTCTAGCGGCATACGGTAGCCAAGCTCAAGTCACAAACATTGGGTAACAAGTGTTATTCCCGCACTGTAATAACTTAGCTTCATCTGCAGCCTTTCTTATTCAGTTACTATCTCGAGGATGTCTATTCTCCTGCATCTGTCAAAGTTCAATTTGACGGCTTCCTTCCAATACCTATGAAGAACTGGGTCTGCTCTTGGATCTTTCCATCGGTATTAGCTCTTCCCTTCATCTTGTCACAAAATCTACCTCTGGCAGCAGTCCGCACTATCGGATCCTTGAATCCTGTATAAACAGCCTCAGCCCACCCCCCTTTCTCTACCAACCTATCAAAGGTTTCTCCTGCCTTATCAGCAAGAAGGTCGGTTTCTTCATAGCTTTCACAAAGGAAGCTTTCACTCCCATCTAAGCCAGCATCTCTCAAAAGCTTCTGCACTTTTTCCAAGGAGTCAAATCTAGTCCTGTCATACACCAACGGGATACCCATCTCTTTAGCAACTGCATCCATCAAATAACCAGCCACCATAGTATTCTCAGTCAGCACATCAATGATAACACGCCCTCCAACCTTCAGGAGTTGCATCCAGTTCCTCACTGCAGCTTCAGGGTGCTCAAGCAACACAAAGGCAGCAGCACATGTGATAACATCAAATTCTCCATTGGAAACTCCATCTATTCCCCCCAGGTCGCTAATGTCATGATGAATGAACGTGATATCCAAACCGTCATTTTGAACTTTCTCACGAGCAATTGCTAGGCTAGCGCTGCTGATATCGACACCAACGACTTTTCCTGACGGGCCAACAGCTCTTTTTGCTGGGATAGTGATACCACCTGTTCCGCATGCGAGATCGAGAACTTTGAGACCAGGAGATAACTTCATCCATTTCACGTAGTCTGCTTGTTGGAGAGAGTGAAAGTTGTCTTCATTGTCGTAGTTTGGGGCTCGTTGGTCGTAGATGGTCTCGATGGTGGAGAGATGGGTGGCCATTTTGGATATTGAGATAGGTAAGGAAGATAGGAAGATCAGACTATCGAAGGGAAGCTGTTGGAATATAAAGTAAAAGAATCTCATATACAATATATTACATTATGATTTGATGCGTGATTTGTAAACCTACCACAGTTGATCATCAGACAGCCAGAACATACCGCAAATAGGCAAGGAAGCAAGATGAGTAGTACTTGCACATGTACCATATTCATAAAAGCTGAAATGAAAAGCTTTCAAACTAGACCCTGACTAAATATCGAGTCCTTACAAAATACTCATTACCAAGATTTAGAAGAGTTCAAAAATATACAGATCTTGCCTCACTGACTTTACAACACGATAGAATGGCATTGGAGTTGGTAGGAGAGTACTCACTTCCATATATATTGCCAAGACGTGGGGTTGAGCTGGTCAGAACCCCGCCCGAAATCGGAATCCGAAAGTGCTGTGACTCAAAACAAAACTTTTAAAAGCTCACAAATTCAACCTCATACCAATTCAACCTCATAGAGCTACCAACATCCTCTTCAGAACACTCCCAAACATTAGAATGCCTTCCCAATTTCCCACCAAGAAGTGCGGTAATTCACCACCATCTCAATTGGCAAATCCTCCCTAACAAAAATAAAGGCGTACTGGGCTGCACAGGATCCGTGGGTCAAAGATTTATATTATTACTCGCACAACACCCATACTTCACATTGCATGCCGTAGGGGCTTCGTCACGGTCAGCAGGAAAAACATACAAGGACGCTGTAAAATGGAAGCAGGCTTCGCCAATGGATGAGCACACGGCGGGCTTGGTGGTAAAGGAGTGCAAGGCTAGCGAATTTGCGGACTGTGATATCGTGTTCAGTGGACTGGACGCCGACGTTGCTGGGGAAATTGGTAAGCCACTCTCAATTACATGATTGCTCAAGAAATGTGACTACTGGGACTGGGTTGACCTTTGGTATAGAGATGGAGTTTTTGAAGGCGGAATTAGCTGTCTTCTCAAACGCAAAGAACTACCGTCGAGACCCGCTGGTCCCTCTCGTCGTTCCTACAGTCAATCTGTCGCATTTCGATGTTATCCCTCATCAAAGAAAGCAATATAGTCTCAAAAAAGGATTTTTGGTTTGCAACTCGAATTGTGCTGTTATTGGCATAGTCATTCCTTTCGCAGCTATACAAAAAGCTTTCGGGATCGTTGACCAAGTCAGTGTGGTTACAATGCAGGCAGTCAGCGGTGCGGGATACCCGGGGGTCAGTAGTATGGATATTCTCGATAATGTCGTGCCATTCATATCTGGAGAGGAAGACAAGCTAGAGACAGAGGCCCAGAAGATTCTGGGTGAGGTCAACGGAGAAGTTACAGGATTCAACGACCAGTCAGATCTGAAGATTTCAGCGGCTTGCAATAGAGTTGCTGTTCTAGATGGACATATGGCTTGTGTTTCTTTACGTTTCAAAAACCGAGATGGACCTAAACCAACGGCAGAAGCTGTTAAAAAGGCTTTGAGGGAGTATGTAAGTGAAGCGCAGACGCTTGGCTGTCCTTCAGCACCTCAACCTTCAATTCAAGTTATGGAGGAGGACGATAGACCACAACCAAGACTTGACAGGAATACACAAAACGGATACACCGTCAGTGTGGGAAGAGTCAGACAGGACGACAGCGGAATTTTTGATTTGAAATTTGTTGCTTTGAGCCATAACAGTAAGTTTGATATTCTGTCCTCCTTTGAATATTTTTACTGATTTTCATAGCTGTCATTGGTGCCGCAGGATCCTCTATATTGAACAGCGAGGCTGCTGTGCTTAAAGGATATATCTAGGTCTGAGCATGATTATATTAGGATATATAGACTCGGAGAAACAAGACACTCCATAAGCGTTAATTATTATATAATCAAGAATTACACGCTTCAAGAAAAGACCCATACAAATAGTGACTAATCGGAGGATCTCTATGTGAACATAACACCATTGATTGTATCAATGCTCAGCCATCCAGAGTTATGCTCAAACTACCATGGGACAGAGCTCCTTACAAGAGAAAAGGACGACTATCACGTGATGTGTCCACTTTCGCTAAACTAGCTTGGATTTTCCCACTACGGCCAGCCAAAATTTAGCACCCACTACATTTTTTTCACGACAAGCCAACTCGACAACACATCTTTGTATCTCATTTTCGACCTGAGACGCAATCATGGGTAAAGGACTGTGAGTAACGCCCATTCTTCGAATACAAACACAATCTTGGCCACGAGGAGGGGGGAACGCTGAGTTATTGGGAGGACGAACTTTTCGTTCACTCAAAACCCGAATTTCTCATGCACATCTTGCAGCTTTACAACTTGCGAGCGCTGGACTGTGATACCTCTGTGGCCTCGATACACGTTTCGCAGATCGTCTGTTTGTTAGCAGAAACAATTACTGACATCTATTCTCCTATAGCAAGAAGCACCAAAAGCGCCTTAGCGCGCCATCGCATTGGCTTTTGGACAAACTCTCCGGTTCATACGCCCCTCGCCCATCCCCCGGTCCTCACAAGCTCCGCGACTGCATGCCCCTTATTGTCTTCATCCGCAATCGTCTAAAGTATGCTCTCAACGCTCGCGAGACCAAGGCCATTGTCATGCAACGCTTGATTAAGGTTGATGGCAAGGTCCGCACCGATGCCACCTACCCAGCTGGTTTCATGGATGTCATCTCCATCGAGAAGACCCAGGAGCACTTCCGTCTCGTCTACGATACTAAGGGTCGCTTCACCGTCCACCGAATTCAAGCCGAGGAGGCCGAATACAAGCTTGGAAAGGTCAAGAGAGTGCAATTGGGCAAGAACGCAATCCCATTCTTGGTTACGCACGATGCTAGAACGTAAGTTCACATCATTCAGTCGTTGGACCAATGTTTGGTTGAACCTTAGGTTCTTATAGGCTGCAAAGCCTATTTGAATTCGAGGGTTGTTATACAATTCCCCCAGAAATGCTGACAAATTTTTCTGTAGTATCCGTTACCCTGACCCAGCCATCAAGGTCAACGACAGTGTAAAGATTGACATCGCCACT